>Ga0310695_10001197_pt1 | contig 62679 bp, 46 predicted proteins | sample RumenRJG_04DNA_FD_203882 | JGI IMG/M metagenome (GOLD analysis project Ga0310695, IMG submission 203882) | Bovine rumen microbial communities from Lethbridge, Alberta, Canada - RJG_04 (v2) (version 2) | ecosystem: Host-associated > Mammals > Digestive system > Stomach > Rumen | place: Canada... | reverse complement strand
TAGTCTGTCCTGTTTTTCGTAAATTTGACTTCCAAGAAATTTTCTTGGGCCGTCACTAAGCACATCTCCGATTCCTTCAATCTTCCCGAAAGTCTCGCGGGCTTTCGTTTCTCGTTCAGGTCGTTTTGGGTGACCCGTTCGAGGGTGAGACCAATTATAGAATTTTCAGGAATAAAAACAAGGGGTCAGCGTAAAAAAATTTCACTTTTTTTCACTTTTTTCGATAAAAACGGGTTGTATGCAGGTTCTACATCATGATATTCACATTCTATTCACCACTTTTTTAAAAGCACCCTAAAAGAAAAAGGGCAACTTGCCCTTTTTAAGTCCAATTTTTGGAGAAAAATTTTTCAGAGAGTCTTAAAAATTGACCATTTAAGGGGAAACGACCCTATTATGGATATCTTCCAGAGGATTTGCACAAGTATCCAGGTCCACTTCTGTCGATTTCACCTGCCAACGAAACCATGTCAACTGCCGTTTTGCATAATTTCGTGTCTTTCGCTTCACTTCTTCGAGGACAGATTGCACTTGTATGCCGTCTTTTGCACACAAAAGTTCTTTATAGCCAAGACTCTGCCATGCCGGGGCCTCTAAAGGCACCGTTTTTGCAAGTTCATGAACTTCATCGAGCCAGCCGTCAGTCATCATCTGGTCTACGCGGGCGTCAATACGCGCATAGAGATTTTCGCGACTGCGATTCAGCCAGAATACAGGCAGTTCCCCAATACCGCCTTCACGTTCCTTTTGCCATTCCGAGAGCTTACGCCCAGTCAGTTGATATACTTCCAGAATGCGTATAATGCGCTGGACATTGTTCGGCTCAACCTTTTCCATTGCTTCGGGATCCGCCAGTACCGCTTTTTCGTATAAAGTTTTACTTCCAAACTTAGCAGCATCGTCTTCAAAAGACTTACGCACAGATTCATCGATCTTGGGGATTTGCGGGAGCCCAAGCATTAAGGACTGGAGATAAAGGCCCGTGCCTCCAACCAGGATGTAGTTCTGTTTTGGATTTTCGGACAAAAGTTTTTTCACATTTGCACAAAAATCGCCTGCGGAAAACGCCTTGCGCGGATCAAGAAAATCGACCAAATGATGTTTTACCCGAGCCATGTCCTGTGGAGACGGCTGAGCGGTACCAATGGCAAAATCCTTGTAGATTTGGCGGGAATCCACACCGATGATTTCGGCATTAAAGCGTTCCGCCAGTTCCAGTGAAAGGCGGGACTTGCCAACACCGGTAGCTCCAACAAGTGCAAATAGAATAGGCATGCGCTCAATGTAGTTATATTTATAGTCGAAATGATAAAGCTTAAACACATTGTCGCACTTTTTTTTGCACTGGGGATTTTTGCTGGTTTGTCTTTTTTCCTGAACAACCAGGATAAGGCGCTTCATATTCTTGAAAAGATCAAAGGTACACAAGAAACAGAAGTGGCTCCAGTAGAACAGGATACGATTCCTTTCGAAAAGAAATTACAGGACGAGATGAAAATAATTTCATCAAGTTATTCAAAACGTTCAAAGCGCAATATTTGGACGCTTGCGAGAGGAAAGACTATCGTAGTCTATCTTCTAAAGGCGCAAAAATTTATTCAAAAAAAGGGCGGTTCCATTCTTCTGATGGAAGAACTCAGTGACAACCCAAACGCGTACCAGTCTGCACTAGTTGACATATTGGCACCTAACGGGGATACACTCCACCTGACATTCCAGGTTTCAGAAAACATTTTCATGAAAAACGCATCCCTCATGTCGATTGCATTCCAGACGACAAATCTGACACCTGAAATCATCGCCAAGCTGAACAATCTCGATTTCCCATTTGATTTGCTGATTCCACCATTTGGTTTAAACAGCGATTTTTATAAGAGCTTGGAAAAAATTCAAAACAAAGAAATAGTCCTATGGCTTGCAATGGAATCAAGCAAGCTGAACAAAGTTCACAACAAACTACGTCCACTCCGCATCCACCACACCGCCGAACAGATCGAAGAAACTATTAGCAATGCCAAGGAAGTCCTCCCAAGCGCAGCCGGCATCGCAACACGTTACGGGGAACAGGCCGTTAAGCACAAGCAACTTTTGCAAGCGATTCTAAAGCCAACCGAAAAAAATAAAATGTGGTTTTTGGACTTGTCCATGGAAGAACGTACCGTTGTTCCGCAAACATGCAAGGATCTTGAAATTTCATGCAAAATCGCCTTCCCGTACAACCCGGACAACAGCTCTATCGAGGACTATGTCCACCAGAAACTCAGGGAAGCCCCCAAAAGCGGAACTTCTGTGATGATAATCCCGCTCACAGAACAAAATTTGTCTAAAATTGAGGACGTAGCCCAAAAGGCAGCCAAGCAAGGAACGACCCTCGTTGACTTATCTACTTTATTCAATACTAAATAGGAGAGCCTATGTCTATCAAACTCGGTGTAAACGTAGATCACATTGCAACAATCCGTGAAGCCCGCAAAGGCAAGGAACCTGATCCGGTTGCCGCAGCCATGATAGCCGAACTCGCCGGTTGCAATGGAATTACCGCCCATCTCCGTGAAGACAAGCGACACATCCAGGACCGAGATATCAGGCTTCTCCGTGGGACGGTGACGACAAAGTTGAATCTTGAAATGGCACCGACACAGGCGATGGTACAGTTCGCCATCAACCGCCAGCCGGACATGGTAACACTAGTCCCGGAAATCCATACGGAACTTTCGACAGAAGACGGTTTAAACGTTTCTGCAAAGATCGATGAACTGGCAAAGTACATCATGACGCTTCGCAACAACGATATTCAGGTGAGCGTGTTCATCGATGCAGAAACGGAACAGGTCAAGGCAGCCAAGAAGGTCGGCGCAAACTACGTGGAGTTCAACACCGGCAAGTACGCAACCGCATTTGAGCTCGGCAGCCGCGAAGAAGTTGACCGTGAAATTTCAGCGTTGCAGGACATGACGGTTCTCGCCCACAAGTATGGCCTGAACGTGTTTGCAGGCCGTGGCCTCAACTACAGGAATGTCGAAGCGGTTGCTCAAATTGACGGCATTGACGAGATTATCATCGGTCACAGCATCGTAAGCCGTGCCGCACTCGTTGGCATGGAACGCGCCGTGAAAGAAATGATTGACATACTTCGCCGCTAGCGGCTTTTGCGCTCTGGGTACGCTCGTAAACTCGCTCTGAGGTCGCTTCGCTTTGTGGTCGCCTTGCTCTGCAAGGCTTTGGGCATTTCTAATTCAATAACCTCATACCTCAAAGGGAGCCGTAGGCGACCGAGCCCATAGCCCATACCGCCCTAATAATCCCTATATTCCACGTTCTCGAGGACAAGCCCCTGCGGGGGCGCCCACGTGCGTTCGCCTTTGAACTTTTTCTCGAAAATCTGGTTGACCGTACCTTCGGGATAGCGGCCACGGCCAACATCAAAAAGCGTCCCGACCATCGCACGTACCTGGCGGTGCAAAAAGCGATTTCCCTTGATATGGAACATGCAGCTCCAGTCGTTCAAGCGTTCCAGGCGGAACTCGCTCAACGTGCAAAGCGTCGATTTTCCATCGTTACGCGGGATACAAAAATCAATAAAATCATGTTCGCCAAGGAAAGACTGCGCCTCGCGGCCCATCGCATCGATATCCAGATTCAGCGATCCGCATTCCCAGCCAAAGTCACGCATCAGCGCCACCGGGCGCGTAAAAATCGTGTACTGGTAATAACGTAAAACCGCATCGTATCGGGCGTTGAAGTCCGGTGCACAAGGTTCTAAATCGCGAATGCGAATCAAGCGCTTGGTAAGCCCGTTCACGGAACGCACCACTTTTACAGGATCGAGTTCGCCATCAAAATCAAAGTGGACACACTGGCCGCGGGCATGGACACCTGTATCTGTTCGGCCCGACCCCACCACGCGGATGGGCGCACGTAACGCAACAGACAGCGCCTCTTCGAGCGTTGACTGCACCGTCACAAAGCGGAGCTTGCCGCCACAATTTTGTTCTTGCCAGCCGTAAAAGGCACTGCCTAGATATTCGCAACGAAAGCGGTAACGCATTAGTTACCTGCTTCTACAGCTTCCTTGATAACAGCCTCGACCTTAGCCTGAGGAATCTTAAGCTTCGAAGCAATTGCCGAAGCCGGGAAACCTCTGCGAGACATCTGCAAAATCTTGCTGTTCACCGAAGACTCGCGGTCAAAGCGATTCATCTCAAGCGGATGAGCCACAGCAGTTGCAACAACTTCTGGCCTCGGAGATGCAGCCGGAGCAGCAGGTTTCACCTTGGTACGGTCATGATGCAGCACATCGGAAAGCGACTGCATCGCCGACGTGATACGCTCTCTAGCCGTCGGGCGGAGAACAGTTCTTCCACTGAACGGAGAAGTCAAAATTCGATTTTCAGGAACGCCATGTTCATCTTCGAAAGCGGCCTTCGTAGCATTCACGCCCGAAGCATTCAAGTCCGTCGCCGTCTGATCTGCAGCACTTGCGGCCGCCTTCGTCTGGAGTTCCATCGTTTCACGGCGCTTGGCAGCAAACTCTTCAGCTTCGTCAATAATAGACTTCTTGGGAGCATGGACACGCGGAGTCAAAACCGTTTCTGTATCGTCAACAGAAGGCATTTCCCCAGTTTCCCTAGACTTCGCAAGAGCTTCCATCATTCGCGTTTCAACGACCTTCTTGCGATGAATAAGCACGAGGACAAGGACAACAAAACAAAGAAGTACCGCAAGCGTTCCGCCGATAATCCAGAGCCATACACCACCAGAGAAGCCGCCTACATTTTCTTCAGAGGCTTCAGCTTCATCAGCAGCAGTATTAGAACGCATCGCAGAAAGTTCTTCCCAGGAATTGGCAAGCTCATCGCGAATTTTCACCTGCGTGTCAACACTCCCTTGGGCATTCCACAAGGCAACTTCCAGGGAATCGATCTTAGCACGAGTTTTCATGTATCGGCTAACGTCAAACGAAGAAGACGATCCCGAAAAATCAACTTTTAGGTAAACAATTAAGGCGCAAGCCAAAACAAAAAGAATAACTGGAGCAGCGTATTTCTTCATGCCGGGAAATTTAGAAATAAAACCCGATTCATTTTCAAAGTTGGACACTGAACAAAACCTCTTTTTTACATACCTAAAATTAATTGTAGAAAATTACAACGCTCCATTGAGAAGTTCACAACACTTTTCAACACGAAAATGGCAAAGAACGGCATTAACGATCAAACTTTAAATACCTTTATGTTCAAGAACTCTTTGTTCTCCTCCTAACCCCAAAAGAAACACCTTAGCCCCAACAGCTAAGGTGTTTTTTCGTTTCCTAGGCAATTTTTACCAATTTCATTCCAAATTACACGGTCTTATTTGCACTTTTTCGCTTCCATTCGCTCAAAAAAGCACTTTTCGCTAAAAGTTTTTATAGTTTCAAGCTATGCAACCGCAAGCACTTAGACTGTCTAAAATTACGATTTCGAATCTCCGCTCCATCCAGCGCGAGACATTTCCGCTTAGTGATTTTACCGCACTTATTGGTTACAACAACGCCGGCAAGACAAATATCTTAATGGGAATACGCTGGCTGCTTGCCCATTTTTCGCTAGACATCTCCTATTTTGATGACCCCAACCACCCCGTCGAAGCCGAAGGTATTTTTGAAGGAATCACAGAACAGATCCTAAATCGCCTCGGGGACGAGAAAGCGGCTGAAATCGAACCATTTTTGGCAGGAACATCGATCCGCGTCAAGAAAGTGCAGCGCATCCCAGGAGAACTCCCCGGCAATATCGAATTTTGGGCATTTTGCCCGCCTAACGGCAAACGAAAAGGCAAAGACTGGGTCCGCGTCAACGACCAGTTTATCGCGGCATTCAACCGCATGTTCCCGGAATCCATCGCCATTTGGGATTTCGAAGGGAACAACGCCTACACAAAATTGATGCACGAGATTTTCAAGCCCCTGGAACGCAAGTTTGGCGGCGAATTGAGTCAAGTCATCGAACAGTTTACGGAACTGTTGTCCTCTGGAAGCGACAGGCAAGCCGAAGAAATCCAGGCTTTCGACAAAGAAGTCAACACGGCGCTTCGCCCGCTATTTCCAAGCGTCCGCGTGGAACTCGACATTCCCGTGCCGACGCTCGAAACCTTCCTCAAGAGCGCAACAATTAAAGTGGTCGATGAAGACGACGGCTTTGAACGCGACATCTCGCGCATGGGCGCAGGTTCGCAACGCGCCATCCAGATGGCGCTTATCCGCTATCTCGCCGAAATCAAGAAGCATCACAACAATCATTACTTGAGCCGAACACTCTTGCTAATTGATTCGCCAGAACTGTTTTTGCACCCGCAAGCAGTTGAACTTGTACGCGTCGCGCTCAAGAACCTTTCGAATGAAGGCTATCAGGTCATATTCGCAACGCACTCCGCGCAAATGGTCACTAGTGAAGACGTGAGCACGTCTCTACTCATCCGCAAAAATAAAGAACGCGGTACATACATGCGCAAGCGAATGGAAGATGCCGTCCGCCAGGTCGTCCAAGATGCGCCAAGCCAGCTGCAAATGCTTTTCAGCCTTTCGAACAGCAACGAACTTTTGTTCGCCGACTACGTGCTACTCACCGAAGGCAAAACAGAATGGCGTGTGCTACCAGCACTTTTTGAACGGATTACAGGACAATCCTTCGCGCTGATCAAATGCGCGCTTGTGCGCCAGGGCGGCGTGAGCAATACCCGAAAGAGCATGCAGGTTTTAACGGCAATGGACATTCCCGTACGCGCCATTGTCGATTTGGACTACGCATTTACCACAGCGACTCGCGACGGCTTTTTACAAGCAAACGATCCAGACATCACGCAATGCCGCAACTTGTTCCGTGAACTCGCTTGCCATAACCACCTGCGTCTGGTAAACGGGCTTCCCGTCAACAAACACAGCAATATCAACGCATCTACAGCATACGCCATGATGGCATCCATGCCCGAAGCAGAGCGCCCCATCCGAAACATCCATGAAAAGCTCTGCAAGCAAGGCATCTGGGTCTGGACACGCGGAGCGATCGAAGAGCACCTCGGGCTAAACGGCAAAAACGAAATGGTCTGGCGGAACTTCATTGAACGCAGCAAGTCCAAAAACTTCCTGCAAACGCTCCCCGACTACGATGGCATAGAAGCCTTGTGCCAATGGATTATCAACGGGAGCCGCGGGCAGTTCTAAAGACGTCATCCTGAACGAAGTGAAGGATCCAGTAAAGTCTTGAGTTTACATTTTCACAGCGAAGCAAAAAAAAGGAGTGTGCATTTCTGCGACACTCCTTTTTTTTGAAAAGACGATCCCGGCACAAGGCCGGGATGACAAACCAAAGCGACAAGTTAGATGTTGTCGATAATTGCGTTGAACGCTTCGACAGGGCGCATCCACTTCTTGAGAAGTTCAGCCTGCGGAACGTAGTAACCACCGATATCGGCAGGCTTACCCTGTTCGGCAGCGAGAGCGGCGACAATCTCCGTTTCCTTCGCGGAGAGAGCAGCAGCGATCGGAGCGAACTTTCCGGCGAGTTCCGCATCGTCCTTCTGGGCGGCGAGAGCCTGAGCCCAGTAGAGAGCGAGGTAGAAGTGGGAACCACGGTTGTCGAGTTCACCGATCTTACGAGCCGGCGTGCGGTTGAATTCGAGAATCTTGCCGTTGGCAGCGTCGAGCGTATCGGCCAAGACCTTAGCCTTCTTGTTGCCGTCCTTCAGCGCGACCTGTTCGAATGCAGGCACGAGTGCGAAGTATTCGCCAAGAGAATCCCAGCGGAGATAGTTTTCGGCGAGGAACTGTTGCACCTGCTTCGGAGCAGATCCACCAGCACCCGTTTCATAGAGGCCACCGCCAGCCATAAGCGGCACAATGGATAGCATCTTTGCAGAAGTACCGACTTCGAGAATCGGGAAAAGGTCCGTGAGGTAGTCACGCATCACGTTGCCCGTCACGCCAATCGTATCAAGGCCTGCCTTGGCACGCTTCATCGTTTCGACGATAGCCTTGCGCGGACTCATAATCTTGATGTCGAGACCCTTGAGGTCGTGTTCCGGCAAGTAGGCTTCGACCTTCTTCTGGATTTCGCGGTCGTGAGCGCGTTCCGGATCGAGCCAGAAGATAGCCGGCGTGTTCGAGAGGCGAGCGCGCGTTACAGCGAGCTTCACCCAGTCACGCACCGGAGCGTCCTTGGCCTGGCACATGCGGAAGATATCGCCAGCTGCGACTTCTTGCTGCAAGAGGACTTCGCCCTTGCTGTTCACAGCGCGGATAACGCCTTTGCCCTTTGCGACAAACGTCTTGTCGTGGCTGCCGTATTCTTCGGCGCCCTGAGCCATGAGGCCCACGTTCGGCACGGTACCCATCGTCTTCGGGTCAAATGCGCCGTTCTGCTTGCAGAATTCAATCGTTTCGTCGTAGATACCAGCGTAGCAGCGGTCCGGAATGCAGGCGACAACTTCTTGAAGCTTGCCTTCCTTGTTCCACATGCAGCCGGAATTGCGGATCATTGCCGGCATAGAAGCGTCAATAATCACGTCGCTCGGCACATGCAAATTCGTAACGCCCTTGGCAGAATCGACCATGGCGAGGTCCGGACCTGCGGCGAGTGCGGCGTCGATGGCAGCCTTGACTTCGGCTTCCTTGGCATTGCCTTCGAGGCGCTTGAACAAGTCACCGAGACCGTTGTTGGCATCAATTCCGAGTTCCTTGAAGAGGTCTGCGTACTTCGTGAACACGTCCTTGAAGAACACGCGGACAAATGCACCGAACAGCACCGGGTCAGAGACCTTCATCATCGTGGCCTTGAGATGCACGGAGAAGAGGAGGCCCTTGGCCTTGGCTTCGGCCATCGCATTGGCGATGAACTTTTCGAGAGAAGCCATGCGCATGACGGTCGCATCGATGATTTCGCCCTTGAGGAGCGGCTTTGCGGCACGGAGTTCCGTCACAGCACCAGCTTCATCGACAAATTCAATCTTGAAGGAGTCGGCTTCGGCCATCGTGATGGATTTTTCGTTACCGTAGAAGTCATCGGCCTGCATGCTAGCGACATGAGTCTTCACGGATTCGTTCCACACGCCGTTGCTATGCGGATTGTTGCGGGCATAGTTCTTAACGGCATTAGGAGCGCGGCGGTCGGAGTTGCCTTGACGAAGCACCGGGTTCACAGCGGAGCCCTTCACCTTGTCGTAGCGAGCGCGGATAGCCTTTTCTTCGTCGTTGAGAGGAGCATCCGGGTAGTCCGGGAGAGCGTAGCCGTTCTTCTGGAGTTCGGCGATGGCGGCCTTGAGCTGCGGCACCGAGGCAGAAATGTTCGGGAGCTTGATGATGTTTGCATCCGGTTCAAGCGTGAGCTTGCCGAGGAATGCGAGGTCATCCGTCACCGGCTTACCGGCAAACGTCGTACCTGCCGGGAGCGTGTCTGCGAAAGCAGCGAGAATGCGGCCCGGCAAGGAGATGTTCTTCGTCTCCACGTCGATATCGGCAGTCTTTGCGAAAGCCGATACAATCGGGAGCAGGGATTGAGTTGCCAAGAACGGCGACTCGTCCGTAAGGGTGTAATAGATTTTAGTATTCATACACCGCTAAGATAGAAAATAGCTCTTAAATATTAAATACTAAATCTTAGAATCCATCACGATTGGTCCATTCACCGTAAGGTTCAATGCGCTCAATACTTTCGGAATCATCGCAATTCCAAAGCGGGCTCACAAAGGTACTACGGACAATATTCTTTTCGCTGATATCCCATTCGGTAGAGCCTCGAATCAGATACACGGAATAATATTCGTCAGCATCTTCCGGGCAAGATTCTCCACTCTTCAAAATATCCCTTACGTAGATTCCACTTGCATCGATCTTGTTCAGGGCATGTCCCTTGGCCCCGATATCCTTCAAGACGACGATGTAATAAGCCATACCTTTAGGTTCACCTTGAAGCGTTGTATATGCACGCGGATGGTTCGCAGCCGTGGGGAAAAATACCGCAAGCAGGGAATCCGGCAAGTGGAAAATACCCTCTTTGCGATAGGCGTTTGCCACTTTGTCTTTCGGGAATGAGTTATACGCGAGAACGGCTTCATTGTCCAATTCTTCGTGACTGATATAACCCGACTTTCCATCAGTCTCTTCTCTAAAAACGGCAAACTGTTCCTCATAGACATCCAAGGTTCGTGTCAAGTTCATACGCCATGCACTGTCCCTGCGCCATACATCCTTATCAACACCATCATCGATTAAAGGACAATCCCCAAAATAATGATCGCCGTTTTCATCGTTTGTGATATGACAACCTTGCAAGGGATCAACTTTAGTATCAACAGGAGCATATTTGATAGAATCTTCCTTACAGGTATTCCTGTATTCCTTCGTATAGGAACGCACGATGTCCTCCGCCGTTTTTCCTTCCGGCATCAGCATAGAGCACACCAAGCTCAAAAAATAATTGCGACAACCGTCTTCGTAATCCTTGAAAATTCCGTTAGACGCTTCGCACGACTGCTTGAATTCATTCAAAAATTCAGAGCAAGACGTTCCATAGCCCCAATAATCCGTATGTCCAACAGTTTTCAGCAAAACAGGAGTACCCTCGACATCTACAACCTTGACGGCAATAATACTAGAGCTGTAATATTGACCGTATCGGTCTTGCGTGTACATCGACTGTTCGAGTTCTACACCGGACTCTTTCGCTTGAACAGAAACCTGACACGACCTAGAGCCATCCAAGCTCGAAGTATAGAATGACGTATCCGGTACCGAGTCAAACGGGAACATCAACTTTCCAAATACGGAAGAATCAATGGCAACACTCTGATCGGGATCTACACTAATATCATTTGAATTTTCAATCGTCCCTCCAACCAATACGACCAGAGATTTTTCCAGCAGGGCCTTCTGTTCTTCCGTCAATTCTGCGCGTTGCGTGGAGTTCGGTTCCGTCGTCGCACCGACAAGATCGCGACCACTAGACTGATCACCAGAACAAGACAGCAAAAGTCCCGTCCATGCCATAGCGATTATTTTATACAAATTTTTCATACTATGCCTCTCTCCCTTTAGTTAACGGAAACAGTTGTAAATTCAAGCGATAAACTTTATCGTATTCTTTTTCTTTAGCAGCCATAGCGACCACTTGCTGGCGCAGCGTTTCCAGTTTTTGCACGAGCCATTGGTACGTCGATTCCGACATGCCAAGCGTCACACCTGCGATATGACGTTTTTCAGGCGGGATTTCGTCAATCGCTTCGGTTGCGAATTTTGACATCTGGCGATTCATCGAGCGCAACGCCAAAGGGATGGCTTCCGTAGATCCCGTCACGACTTTTTCGGTCTGCTCGTAAGCATCTTCGCCGACTTTTTTCAGAAATTCCGCATGGCACATAAAGTCCAGCGAATGGCGCACTTCGGCGGCACTCACGACCGGATAGCATTGGCGAGCCAGTTCCAGCGGCTTTGCCCCCGGCATGATCGGGGCAAGTTCACGCAACACCGGGTTCACCCACGATTCAAAGTACTTGAACGCCTCGGCATCGACGACTCGCAAACGATTTTCCTTTGCAATTTTCTGCATTTCGTTAAACGCCTGGAGTTTCATCGAATCACTCCTGGCATCACCAAAACGCTCCATCGCAAAGAAATAGTCGCGGTCAGCGCCCGCAAGCCCCATGGCATCGGCCACTTTTTCGACGCCCGTTTTGCTCAAGCGGCTTTTGCCTTCGCACACGAGCTGCATAAAGTTGGGTGAGGTAAAACCAGCCAATTTGGAAAATTCACGCCACGAAAACAAGGAACTGCGTTTGCGTTCTTCGTAAAAGTCGCGCATGTACATTCGGTAGTCTTGATATTCTGTTATCGGTTTCATTCCTATAAATTAGATTTTGCAGTATGTACATGCAATAGATTTTACTATACAAAATCATGATTTTTAGAGAATTTTTGAAGATTTTTTATTTTTCTAAAAAATTTTTAGAAAAGTATTATACAACGTGTATTATAAAAAGACTTCCGTCATCCTGAAGGCATTCGCCCGAAGGATCCAGGGCATAATTCACTGGATTGGGCTTAGCCCCAACCCTTTGGCTCAGTTATAAAAATGAATCCACTCATTTTTGCAACACTCGCCTTCAGAGTTGTCTTCGCGGTTTCACCGCTCAGAATGACAAGAATCAAATAGACAATCAAAATAATGCGACCGCTCCCATTGTCCATGGACAACACTTAAAAGAAATTCTTAACAAAAATCAGTCTATTATAATGTAGATTATAGAAGTGGTGTGGGGTTAAGAACTCTTCTATAGGTTTTTTATGAAGAATTTTGGGTTTGGTAACTACAAGTTTTTTGTAGCGGCAATGTCTGTCGCGTCTTTTTCATTTGCGGCAAGCTACGCGCCTCCATCAACGGCGGTTTCGAAAATCAACAGCTACCGAGGCTATTCGGAACTTACCGACGCGGCATCCGGCATGGACATTGACCAGTACACCTACAACATGACCACATGGCAAATCGCAAACGGCGGTTTTGACAAGGCCCACGCCGAGAAGTACAAGAGCGCATACACCGGTGGCGCAAAATCCTCCTGGACGGCAAAAGGTGGCGGCGACCTCGGCACCATCGACAACAACGCGACTGTTCAAGAAATGCGGCTGCTCGCCGTGCGCTACAAGGCGACAACGAACAGCAATTACAAATCCGCATTTAAGACAAGTTTCAACAAGGCCGTCAATTTCCTTTTGACCATGCAGCGCTCCAAAGGCGGCCTCCCGCAAGTCTGGCCCAAGCGCGGCAACTATTCCGACCAAATTACGCTGAACGACAACGCCATGATCCGCGCGATGGTCACGATGATGGATATTGCCAACAAGACAAGTCCATTTGACTCGGACATCATTGACGACAATACCCGCAGCAAGATGAAATCCGCTCTCGACAAAGCGATCGATTACTTGCTCAAGGCACAAATCGTAAACGACGGAAAACTCACCGTCTGGTGCGCCCAGCATGACACCAACAGTCTCGCCCCGGTCGGCGCGCGCGCATACGAACTCGCCAGCAAATCCGGCAGCGAATCCGCAGGTGTCGTGTGGTTCTTGATGAACTGGCCCGAACAAACCGAAGCCATCCAGAAATCCATCAAGGGCGCCATTGAATGGAACAAGAAAACCCGCGTCACAGGGCTTTACTTCAACAAGAAACAGGGCCGCTTCGAAGAGCGCGAAGGCAACGTTCTCTGGTACCGATTCTACGAAGTCAACAATGACAATTACTTTTTCTGCGACCGTGATGGCGCAAGCACCAAGACGCAGGACTTCACAAAAATTAGCGAAGAACGCCGCACGGGATACCAGTGGGCAGGCGATTACGGCACGGCCCTCATCAGCACCGAAAAAAATTACCTCGAAGCGCTTGCCAAGATGGACGACAGCTACGTTCCGCCTCCACCACCTTCGGCAATGTGCGGAAACGACACCTGCACAACATACATTGACGGCGTAAACTTCATCGACATTCAGGGAGTCAAGGAAGCAAGCAACGGAGGATTTGTCGGCGAAGGCTACGTCAACGTAGACAACTCCACTGGAAGCTACGTGACTTACGGCGTCACTGCATTCAAGGAAGGCAAATACACACTGTTCATCAGCTTTGCAAACGGCGGCGGCTCCGCGCGCGGTTACAGCGTTTCCGCAGGCGACAAGACGCTACTTGCAGACGGCAGCATGGAATCTACCGCAGCGTGGACAACATGGAAAGTGCAATCCATCGAAATCGAATTGCCACAAGGCTATAGCGAACTCAAGTTCACAAGCCTTTCGAAAGATGGCATGGCAAACATCGATTACATCGGCTGGATGAGCGAAGACTTGAAAGCTGGCGAAGTTGAAATTCCGCGCACGTCCATTAACGCGATGCGCACTGAACGCAAAATGCAGCAAAGCAACCGCTACTTTGTGGACTTCAACCGCAATGCAAACGGCGCAGGTGCTTACTTTATGCGAGGAAACGGAAAAACGTACCGCGTGAACGGGAAAAGTACGAAATAGGAGATTCCCGCTCGGAGGCGGGAATGACATGCAAGGTTAGACAGCACGAACGCTTGCGTACGTATTGGATAACCGCAGCAGTCAAGCCCCGTTAGGGGAATGACAAATAAGGAAGAGGTTTTATGTTGAATAGTTGGGTTTACAGGTTTGCAGTTTGTATGCCGCTTGCGATGGCGGTGAGTGCATCCGCAATTGCGAAGCACGGATTTGACTTTGTGCTTGGCGTCGATGGAGACTTCAAGGCGGCTATCGCCAAGGCATCTTCTTCAGGTGCAACGGAATCCAAGCGATTCATACTCTTTGTGCCCAACGGCGAATACAACATCACCAAGGTCACCGGCGATGAACACGGTAAATCGACTTTCAGCGGTTCGAACATTTCCATCATCGGAGAGTCCGTTGACAAGACGATTATCTGGAATACAACCGATACCGAAGGCATCAGCACAACTGCAACACTGTACTTCCCCAGCAACAAGAACATGTACATGCAGGACATCACCCTGCAAAACAGAAGTTCCGTCAGCTCTTCAAATGCAGCACGCCAGGTTGCTCTGCAGCAAAATGCAGGCGACAAGTTCATCTACAAGAACGTGCGTCTTTTGAGCGGTCAAGACACATACTACACCAAGAAAGGCCGCACGTATTGGGAAGGTGGCGAAATTGACGGCACTGTAGACTTTATCTGTGGTGGTGGCGATGTATTTTTCGAAGGCACCAAGCTCGTGATGACGCGCAACGGCGGCTACATTACGGCATCGCAAAACCCAGACTCCTGGGGTTACGTTTTCAACAATGCGATCATCGAAGTCAGCAATTCTGGATTCAACAAGACATTCTATCTCGGGCGTTCTTGGGGCCGCGCAAAAGTGGTCTGGTTGAACACCATCATGCGCGCAGAGCCCAAAGCCGAAGGCTGGGGACCCGACATGAATTCTGCCCCCGTAATTTTCGGCGAATACAACAGCAAGAACGGGAGCGGCGGCGCCATCAACACAAGCCAACGCAAAACATACTTTGACGGCGGTAAGGACGGTTCAACCGCAACTTCACTCAAAACAGTCTGGAACGCAAGCGACGCCGCTAAATACACGCTCCAAAACGTTCTTGGCGGCAGCGACAACTGGGATCCGACCAAGTTCACTGCACAAGTATCCGCCCCGAAGATTTCGCAGGAAGGCGCCAACATCATCTGGAACGATGACGACAACGCTATCTGCTGGGCGGTATTCGTGAACGGCAAATACCACAGCAACACCACCACAAATTCCATTGATATCGGAGGTATTGCCGCAGGTTCCAAAGTTACGGTCCGTGCCGCAAATTCCATGGGCGGTCTCGGTGCAAGCTCCAACGAAATCACCGTCCTTGAAGCAAATGTCACCTACTACAACTTAACAATCAACTCTTCTATTGGCGGCTCCGTTATCGCCTCCCCGAATCGCGAAAAGATTGCCGAAGGCACCGCAGTCACGTTTAACGCAGAACCCGCTAGCGGCTGGAAATTCGCAGGCTGGACCGGCAAAAGCGCAAGCGACGCCAGCAGCGAAAGCACTTGGAAAACCACGATGACCAAGGACATCGAACTCGGCGCCATCTTCGAAGCCAAGGGAACAACAACGTTCCAGGCCGAAGACGGCATCATCGACAACGCCATCAACGAAAGCACAAACGCAGGCTTTGCAGGCACAGGCTACATCAACTTCGGCACCGGGAAATCAACCGTCCAAGTCCCCGTCTATGTAGAATTCCCCGGCGAATACACGATGGAAATGACATACGCAAACGGCAGCGGCAAAGCCCGCAACCTCGCCTTCGCAGCCCCCGGCACATGTACCGCAGGCGTTGACGGATGCAAGAGCGCCGAAGTCATTTCGTTCGAAGCCACCGACAAGTGGACCACATACCAGACAAAAGAAGCAACCATTACACTCCCCAAAGGCGCAAGCTACATCACGTTCTCCATCGTTGACGGCAATGATGGCCCGAACCTCGACCAGATCAAGCTCACTGAAAAAGACGTGGACAAGGGAGGCGTAGCCATCGCAAAAATCACACGCGTAAACGCAGCGGTCACCGAAACCCGCATCTACGATACGAACGGAAAACTCGTGCGCCAAGCAAAGGGGAACGCCAATTTGAACAGCCTCACCCCTGGAATTTACGTCGTAAAGACCTCAGCGCAAGGTTATACCCAACAAAAAATGGTCCAAGTCCACTAGAATTTGTTAATTTTAGGACATGCTTGGAATTGAACAGAAAAAAGGAAATGACAACCAGTTGTGCGGCAGGATGATTGCCTACGCACGTATTTTGCCCTCTCCCGACGCTGAACCCAGCGAAACACCGTTTGGTGATATGATTAAAAATGGGCTTTTAACGTTGGAAGGCGACTTTCGTCAGTTCGAGCACAAACCAAGCAGAAGAGAAGTCAACCGCGCTGTCGACGCAAAGTTCAACAACTTTCTCAAGACGATGGAAGAAAACGGCGTGGAACTCCCCGAAAATTTGGACGTTGACGCCATGCGCGAACGCCTCCATGAACTTTCGAACATGGAAGTGATTCCTATACCGGCCCGCATCGGGAACTTCAATAACGAAGAAGACATTCTCAAGGAAGACGCCGACATCTACTACATCGGTGAATTTATCGGTGCAAACCAGGCGCATTACTGCCTCACGACGCTTCCGATTTATTACCAGGCAAAGTATCGCGAACAAGCTAAGCGAAACGAAATGGACATGCTCAACGAAATGCTCTTGCAGTTTGAAGAGGGCGATTTCGTGAACACCGAAGACATCCAGAAAGACACGGAAGAACTCTTCCCGAAGGGTCTCACGCTCAACACGTTCATGGGAGACCTCTCGAAGCTCCTCAACGTACGCGTCATCCCGTTCTTGCTCGCCTGCGAATCCGACAGCGAATACAACGCACAAATTCAGCTTTTCTACGCCTTCATGAAGGGCTACCCCGACCAGAAGGACATCGAGAGAATCGACAAAGCACTGCGCGAACTCCGCAAGCAAAGCGATTCCATCGAAGCCCGCAATCTGCTCGAACTCAGCTGCAAGCGAATCAACGCCATCTACAACGAAGATTCACAGCAAGCAAGCGAACTCGGCAAGCAGATCGAGGAAATTGAAGGAGTGTAGGGGATTTTCCGCGAAAGCGGGAATTAGAGTAGAAATTTTCAAAGGCGTATAGCCCGATGTATGCACGTTTTTATGCACTTATCTACAAGAGTAGAAATTTTCAAAGGCGTATAGCCAAGACGGACAGCGTTTATAAACCTGGAATCTACAAGAGTAGAAATTTTCGTAGGCGTATAGCCTATTTGGGTAAAAGGCGGTAAAATATGATCTACAAGAGTAGAAATTTTCGTAGGCGTATAGCCATTTACGTACAGCACAGTCAATGACGGATCTACAAGAGTAGAAATTTTCGTAGGCGTATAGCCTTTTGGAGGTCACCGTGGCAGTATGTAATCTACAAGAGTAGAAATTTTCGTAGGCGTATAGCCATAAAATAGACCGCAAGCAAAGCATAAGATCTACAAGAGTAGAAATTTTCGTAGGCGTATAGCCTTTGCGTACTTGGGGTCCAGTTCGCTTGATCTACAAGAGTAGAAATTTTCGTAGGCGTATAGCCTTTCGATTATTCCCATTTACAAACCTCATCTACAAGAGTAGAAATTTTCGTAGGCGTATAGCCATACGCACCACCCCAGCAAGAATCATAATCTACAAGAGTAGAAATTTTCGTAGGCGTATAGCCCTTAGGCAGGGCCACCCCTGGACCAATATCTACAAGAGTAGAAATTTTCGTAGGCGTATAGCCTATCAGGACTTGGAAGGAAGCCCTAAATCTACAAGAGTAGAAATTTTCGTAGGCGTATAGCCAGCGCTGGAACACGCACGCCAACTTTTATCTACAAGAGTAGAAATTTTCGTAGGCGTATAGCCGAGAGGGTAAAGCATGAACGTCATTGAAATCTACAAGAGTAGAAATTTTCGTAGGCGTATAGCCGCAAACGGAAGAAATAAAAAGATTTACAATCTACAAGAGTAGAAATTTTCGTAGGCGTATAGCCTTTTACGATACAATGCAAGAGCAAAAGATCTACAAGAGTAGAAATTTTCGTAGGCGTATAGCCATATAGACATCGTCAAGTAGTTTTCTAATCTACAAGAGTAGAAATTTTCGTAGGCGTATAGCCAGCAGCACAGCAGCACAGGAGACCAACATCTACAAGAGTAGAAATTTTCGTAGGCGTATAGCCGTGCGTTCCGTCATCGTCTTCTCGCCAATCTACAAGAGTAGAAATTTTCGTAGGCGTATAGCCATAACGATTAGCATTCCGCTGAATTACATCTACAAGAGTAGAAATTTTCGTAGGCGTATAGCCTTTGGATTCCGTTGTTGAAAAGATGATATCTACAAGAGTAGAAATTTTCGTAGGCGTATAGCCAAGGCGAAGCACCCAGCAATCTTTCCGATCTACAAGAGTAGAAATTTTCGTAGGCGTATAGCCTTTGTGGTGAAAGGTTTCCACATTTAGTGATCTACAAGAGTAGAAATTTTCGTAGGCGTATAGCCTTAAAGCTTCTACATTCTTCGGGTCTTTATCTACAAGAGTAGAAATTTTCGTAGGCGTATAGCCGCTCTTTTCCGTGCGAATATCTCGTCTATCTACAAGAGTAGAAATTTTCGTAGGCGTATAGCCGCGGAACTTACCGTCGATGGCTTCGAATCTACAAGAGTAGAAATTTTCGTAGGCGTATAGCCTACCCGAATGCTCCGCGTTAGCCCAAATCTACAAGAGTAGAAATTTTCGTAGGCGTATAGCCTTGCAGGGGGGGGGGCAGTAGTTCTTATCTACAAGAGTAGAAATTTTCGTAGGCGTATAGCCGCGGAAATGGCTAAAATCAAAACCGACATCTACAAGAGTAGAAATTTTCGTAGGCGTATAGCCTCCAGAAAAGGAGCCGCATAGAAATAAATCTACAAGAGTAGAAATTTTCGTAGGCGTATAGCCATGGAAATCGTTCAAGGACAATTATGGATCTACAAGAGTAGAAATTTTCGTAGGCGTATAGCCTTCTTTACAAACGCTCTCGCAAGCCAATATCTACAAGAGTAGAAATTTTCGTAGGCGTATAGCCTCTATATTTTTAAAATAGCTTTTTCCCAGTTATTTTTCAAGGAAAAAAGGCTTTTCTCACAATCTTCCGTAGCATGCTAAACAAAAAAGCACGTACTCAAAATCAAAGTACAACTCATTGTCTCTTGGTTATTTACGTAAAAAAGGCCAAAATCCTTATAAAAAATAAACACTTAGGTTTGCGCTAGAATATCAGCAAATCCTGATCACGATGAATCGCATTGCCATATTTAACAGTCTTTTCTGGATCTATATCAAATATCATAACACTGTCATCTGCTGAAAATTCCTTCTTAAAAATCGTTTCTATCTGCATTTTTAAAACATCTTGAAACCTTTTGGTATGACAAACTTCATATACTGAATACTGCAATCTAATAGCACCATTGGATTGTAGCATTTTAGAAAAGACATTGCGGAGTTTATCATCTTTTATATCATAACTTATTAGCAGCATAATTCACTCCAATAAATAAGGTTCCATCAACTCAGCATCGTCTCTCATAAAAGCGCGATAAAAAGAACGAACATACGAGAACACCTCATTCTTATGCGCAACCAAATCCTGAATAAACAGCGCAGAATATTCAGCATACTTTTCAAACTTTAGGAGATACTCCCCTTTAACAACATTAAAATCGCCATCTTTTATCTGTTTTAGATTTAATGCCTTACGAACTCTAATATCAATTAAACAGCGAAAAGGTTCCATTATATCACAAACCAACGATTTTCGTTTAAACCAAAGGCAATGATACACTCCAACATACGGATCAAATCCAAATAATCTTAAAAAGACTTCTATGTAATTGAATAAAATTGTATAACCGATATCAAGAGTTGCGTTTATCATATCGTTTTTTGCGCGAGGCAATCTGGCGACCCAATTGTAATTTTCAAAATAGGACTCAAAAAACTTTTTGGAGACATATCCCTCCATTCCCATCAGAACATCATATTCAGTAACATCAGCTAGTTTTTCCAGAACATCAAAGCATATCTGTTTAGCCTCACTCAAAAGGCCACTTTTTTCTCTAATCTTACTTAAAGCCGATTCTTGGTTCAAAATTTTATTACGAACAATTTGCTTTGCATAAGAAATATTTTCTTTTTCGAATAAATACTGCTTTTTATGGAGAATAAAATTTGCTTCAGCATGATTTGCCCAAAAGAATACAGGGCGCAAATTTGATTTCATCACAACAAGAGCTACATCAAACTTTTTGCACTTTTCAAGCAACGGAGTCGTAATTGAAATTGGCCCTATTATAAATAGCGCTAATATTTTTTGAAAAGGAAATTTAGTCAGTGTTTTACGTTCTGTAGCTTCCTCTAAAAGAAGTTCTCCAGAAGACACCCTCAGATTTCTTTCCTTTATACAATTAACGACAAATATACTACGACACTCAATATCTTTATGTGTAAACATTGCTCACCTCCGTTTTATCACAAAGATTATTGTATATACAGTGCATGCACTTACTTTCTATAATATCAATTTTTTTTGACGGATCATACATTCTAAATTGAATTAAAAAATCTTCAAATTTCTTAAATTCCTCCTCATTTGGGAGTTCTACAGGAATCATTTTATTTGTAGAAATTTCATAAAAAGCAAGTTTTTCTACTTGATAACCCATCTCTTTTAAACACAAATACTGAGCCCATAACTGATAAATCTGCCCCTGAAAAATCTGTTTGATTTGATATTTTCGCTCAATTAAAAGGTGTTCCTTATTTTTCAGCAAATCAATTTTACCAATCAAACCATATTTTTCACTAAAAACTGGAAGTGACGTGATATCATCCTTTCGAGTACTATACGTCTTCTTGTCTATTCCTTCATGAGCAATCTTGCCTCGGACTTGCGGAGTAGCATAATATACAGATTCATCCGTCTCCATATAAACATTATGAAGGTATATAGAATAAGGGCAGAAAATGAAATCGTTCAATGTAGATATAAGTATGTAGTTATCCATATACAAAAATCCCGGAGTTCTTGTCTCCGGGATCCCCTTAATTATTTATTCCGAGACTGTACAAATTCAAACCACTTTTCATTTGATATTTTCAAATCCTTTTCTCCTTTGGATAGATTTTCTATTAAATATAATCCCTTTAATGCTATATGGTACGATCCATTTGCATCCGCATCTATAGGCAATGTTTTATCACGTTTACGACTATCAAAGAAGCCACCCGTTTTATTCATTATTGGAGATAGTATATAATCGATATTAGAATTGCTATTTCTCATCTGCAACGTTTTTTCAAAAGCGTAGCAAATAGATTTAAAAAACGCGGCATTTTCACGCGAGGGTTCAATATTTTCAAGGGCAGATTTCACATCTAACTGATCTGAGCATTTCACCCCCTTACTTTCTAAAGCCTCCTTTATAATCAATGTCGGTTCAATGACATCACACTTATCCTCACCACGATTATATACGATTCTTTTTCCAACTGTAAAAGCACTCCATTTTTTTTGGAATGAGGTTTGAGACAATTTGTATTCCTTATTTTCATAATCAAATGAGAATACAAAAGCATCATTCTTTAAATCATATGAAATATCATCAAACGCAAGCAAAAAACTTTTCATTTTTTCTGCACTCGTCAAATTTTTCATATTAAATAGATTTGCAAATCCTGTTGTTGGATCAATTTTAGAGGTGTACGCTGCAGGTACATAGAATAAGAATCCACTTTGTTTTAGTTTACTAAGTTCTTGGAAACTATCAAATTTACGCGTAAGTTGGAATCCTTTAAGGACTCCACCACATTCAGAGTCCATGCAATCTTTGAAAACCAGATAATTGAGTTTGTCAATTAGCATTTTCTCGAATTTTTGATATACTTGTTTTTCAACACAGAATCGTCCCCGTTTAAAACCTAAATTCAAATCTTCAAGAACAATAATGGCATTATTTTCAACCATTGTTTTTGCTATTTCATGAATAACAAGGCTGAGGTAGCCTTCTTTTAGATCTTTGATCTTTCCTATGCTTCGCCAACTTTCCCTTGCAACCTTGCGTTCCTGTTCACGAATAGATAGTTTTTCGTGATAATCTATATTGTCAACAAGGTTAAAACTCTTTTGTATTAGAATCTCACCTTTCTGGTTGATAAGAGTCATGTAAATCAAGTTGCGTTCACCACGGTCAATTCCAATAATATTAACATCTGAATTATTTTTTAGAAAATCCTTTACTTGATCATTCAGGCGTTTGCTACCATCGTCAGCCTTGAAATTAATTGTTAAAGGTACATGAAATTCAAATTTATCTTCTGTATAACGTTTATCTTTTGTGATTTCATGCTTTACATCTTTTACAACTACAAAATCAAGATATTCTTTTGCTTTTTCACTCAAAGCCGTTTTTGACAATTTATTGAAATAACCAAACAGTTCTTCAAATATGGCATCAGGAATTGGCCTTCCATCCCTTGTCATTCGATTCACCAATTTTTCTCCAACTCTATGAGTATATGGCTTTCTAATACTGCTAGGACGATAAAAGAGTTCGGCTTCACCATTTAACTTAAATACAATATCCTTTAAGTTTTCTGGAGAGAACGTAGCTTTCCAATATAATGTGTGTAAATTAGGATTACCTTTCGCTCCCGGAGCAAAGTCTTTGTTGTAAATTTGGAACAAAAACAGCTTTCCTTCATCTATCCATGCGTTGATTTGAGAATCTGGAATAGGGGTGAATGATATTTTATATTTCTGTTTAGCAACATCATCTAAAAATTCAGAATATGACGAATATTCAGACGCATCCCTTAGATTAAAACTAAACTCTTCTTTTTTGTATTCAATCAATCGTTGTATATAATATTCGGTGTAAGTCTGCGAATCCTTTATATCAAAATTTGGAGAAGTCTTTAAATAACTCCCTTTTTTACGAATATCATTTATTTCTTTAGGCAAATATGTATTTTTATATTCTTCCAATTGGTGATTTACACCATCTGCAGATTTTCTTCCTTTTTTTGATACGGTTTTACCATCAACAACCATTAAATTAGGTATATCTTTTGTCGGGTCTGCTATCTGTTTATAAATCATTTTATCATAATGAGCTTCACCTTCTTTCAACTTATACTTTCCTATTTTAAGCCTAGTCTTGGCATTCATTATTCCTAAATAATAATTTCCATCTTTCCTTAAAATTATTGACGCATTAGCTGTTTCATTATTTTGATCCCAGCCATCTGCAAGGGTGGGATTTTCAAAATTAAGTTTAAACTTCGATGAATCTGACGGTTTCTGCGTTGCGAAATCACGTGTTTTGTTATATAGAGGAATAATGTTTGATAATTGATCATATAATGGAATCAGCTCGTTATAAAAAGCAGCATCTCCATTCTCGTGATTTATGATTAAAGGCTTGACATAACGAAGAAATTCATTAATGGAATCAAGAAAATCTTTCAAACCTTGTATATTTTCATCTTTATCTAATTTTGCTTCTGGTTCAAACTTTTGAGAAATAAAATCCTCATATTTCTTATAAATAACCCCTGATTCAATACTGGTTTTTAAATTTTCCAGCTCTTTCCAATAATCAAACACACATTTGGAAGAATCTAATTGCGCTACAATCCCGTTTATTTCTTGAATGGAATAGTAATCTTCTTTTAACTTTGCTTCAATTTTTTTCTTATTAGCTGCTTTTTGTGCAGAACCAAATTGTTTTTCGTAATATTCAAAGAAAGCATCGTTTATCGAATTCCAGCTTCCAAAAAGTTTTTGAGAAATTTTTGTAAGAGATTCTCTAGCAATGAAAATTTTATCTAAATCAAAATTATTTAAACGAATAATCAAATCGGAAATTTCATCAAGAACATTAATTTGAGAACCCTCAGCATCATAATGCAAAATATGATTCTCAAAAAAGTCTTTCACAGCCGATTGCACCTGAGCGGAATCGTTAAAAGGTTCTAGAATAAAAGACAGAGTCACCCGATCGCTTAAAATTTGCTTGTACAAAGGAATCATTCTTGTAGCAATTCGCTGCTTTGCAAATTCTGGATTTTGTTGGCGATAAAGGTTTGCGAATTCATTAACCCCGCGAATTTTAACATTATTTTCAACTGTATAGCCACCGATAACCTGGTTGAAGAAATCGATACCATCCTGCACAATAACGCTGTTGAAAAAATCAATATCAAATATTTCATCAAGCTTTCGACCTTTTAGCAGTTTCTTCAATTCTACTTCTGCATCTGCAAGAACAGAAGGACAAAACTTTTGAATATTATGGTATGTTTCAATATTAGATAGAAACTTTGGAAAATTGTCATGGACTATTCGGTACGGAACTCCTGTACTTATAGGTTCTGCAGAATAGATGTTTTGTCTATTTTCTTGGAAACCTTTAAAGTAAGTAGAAAAACCTTTAAAAGATTCAATAGATTCAACCATTCCAAAGTAATCTGGGAGAATTTTTTTAAACAGGTTATTTGGTGTAGATGCAGTCAGGTCCTTAAAATGAGGATGCTCAGCAAATTTCTTTGCTATTTCTTTTCTAAAGTATTCTTGCTGTTTTTCCAGTTTTTTCTTGCTATCCTGAGATCTGTTGGTTAAAGAATCTAAAAACGCATCACGAAGTGGAGACCAATCTAATTTTAATTCTTTTAACGCTTCGTTAATGAAGTGCTTATGATATTCATCTATTTTTTTCTTCGCTTCTATATAATTATCAGCTTTATTCTTATCATGGTCAATAATCCCATTTTCCTTGATTTTTTCAAGAGTTTTACCAATGGGTTTTAACTCGAAACGAAGTGTTTTGGATACCGGATATAGCCCAGTAAATTGAGAAAAACACGTATTTTGGTTCATTTTTAACCTCTTTATGTTATTCATTTTCAATATAACATCTTTACACGACAAATACTGACATTAAGACTTATTTTTCAAAAAAATATGGAGATTCCCGCTCGGAGGCGGGAATGACATTTTTTTTTGCAAAATTTAAGCACTTGACTTCGGTCTCTCAAATATCTAATTTGAAGGGAGACAAACTTGAGGAATATCTTATGATGAAGAACGCCAGATGGGATAACGAAGTTGTGCTGGACTACATTGAACAGCACGATTCAGACGCGTTCAAAAAACACGATGAGAAAGTTCGGAGAGACGACGCAAAAGAATTTGCAAAATTGCAAAAAAGCAAAGGTGTTTCAATAGATATCATTGCTGATACATTCGGTCTCACCAAAGAAGAAATCGAAGCTTTGTAAGGAGATTCCCGGTCAAGCCGGGAATGACATGCAAGGGTATCAAGCGAGAGGTCACTTGTGGACTCGCATTTGATATCCGCAGCAGTCATGTTTCGAAGAGAGTATGACTATACAAAAAAGGCGACGCATTAGCGTCGCTCTTTTTAAATAGCTTTTTTTTCCGATCAAGGAGGAATAAAACGATTTTATTCTTTCACAAGGAATCCGGCAATGGACTTTTCGCGAACAAAAGTTTTCTTTGCGACGTTTTGCACGTCGGCGACATTTACCTTGTCCAAATTATCCGCCCAGTTGAGGAAGATGCGGTAGTCGCCATAGACTTCGTACCAGCCGAGCATCGTCGCAACATTTTCCATATCGGTCAAGCTACGGACGAGTCCTGCGTATGCACGGTTCTTGACTTTCTGGAACTCTCGTTCGCTGACCTGCTGCGATTTCAACTTTTCAAGTTCTTCCCAGACGATTTTTTCGACCTTCTCGCGATTGGCATCGGGGCGCAGATTCACGCGGACAGAAAACTCGGAGATGTACTTGTTCGGGCTGTTACTTGCGCTCACGCCGACGGCGAGTTTTTCTTCTTCGACAAGGCGCTTGTAGAGGCGGCCGGAACGTCCGTTCAACACGCCTTCGGCAATGTCAAGTGCGTAGAGGGTGCTGTCGCCCACAGCGGGAGTCTTGAAGACGAGCGTGTAAAGGTTCGGGGCATCCTTGCGCTTGACGGTCAAACGCTTTTCGCCGGCCTGTTCGGGGTCACGCACGGTAAGCGGAGGGAAAGCCTCGCCAGCCGGAATTGGCGCAAAATACTTCTTGACAAGCTTCATCGTTTCAAGCGTGTCTAAATCGCCAGCCATCACGAGGATGGCATTGCGCGGTTTGTAATACTTGCGGTAATGTTCTTCGGCCTGTTCGCGAGTCAAATTTTCGATATCGCTTGGCCAGCCTATGGTCGGCACACGGTACGGGAACGCTTCGTAAATCATGGAATTCAGCGTTTCGTAAAAGCGGCCCGTCGGGCGGTCGTCATAGCGCATGCGGCGTTCTTCACGGACAACAGAGCGTTCCGAATAGAACTCGCGCAACACGGCGTTCTGCATGCGGTCCGATTCTAGCCACATGAAGAGTTCCGTTTTATTCTTGGGGAGCGTTACGGTGTAAGCCGTGACCAAGTCGCTCGTAAAGGCGTTGAGACCCGTTCCGCCAGCAGCCTGGTAGGCGCCCCACAGTTCATCCTTGATAAAAATCTTGCGGTGCTCATTCAGTACGGAATCGTGTTCTACAGTCAGCGTTTTCACGCGGGCGGTATCGTCAGCAAGTCTTGCCGAGCGGATCAAAGCCTGCAAGGAATCCTGCGTCGCCATGAACCTGACATCGGCAACGCTATCGGAGATGCCGACCTTCTTTGTGCCCTTGAAGAGTTCATGTTCCAGAATATGCGCAAGGCCCGACTTGCCGGGAACCTCGTGGACGGAGCCGGTTACGTAAAACAGGCGGAAGCTCACTGTCGGAGCCTGCTTGTTCGGGTACAAAAGTACGGTAAGCCCGTTATCAAGGACTTCCTTATGCACGGGCAAGTTTACTGCGGCCCTAGACGTCCCCGTCAAAAGTGCCGGAACAAGCGCGCAGCTCATAGCAATTCTAGCGAAAAGTTTTTTCATATTAGACAATTTAGATATTTTCTAAAAAAAAAGGGGCTTTCGCCCCAGTTTCTAGTTCATTCGAACTTTGTACGATTTTATTATCCGTCCTTCGTTTTCAACCGTCGCGATGACAAACGATTTTCCGCGAATTTCGCCCAAACGAATTTCACAGGATTCGCCATAGAACATTTCCGTTTTAAGGAGCGTTCCATTGGCATCGAAAAGGTTGACCGTCTTACGGCCTGCAATCTTGGTATTCACCATCAAAACGCCATCTGTCACAGAAATGCGAACATTCGGCATAGTCGAAGTCTTTTTATCCAGGGCAATAGTCTCCTTCGAAGAACTCGACTTCTCGCTTTCCAAAATCGAGGATGCATCTGAAGAACTGCTTGCCGCTTCAGATGAACTTGAAGCGACCTCGGCAATAGAGGAGTTCTTTTCAGAAAGACTTGAGGACGATGCAATTTGGCTTGAAGACGAAACAATCCGACTTGATGACGAAGCGATCCAGCTCGAAGACGAAACATTTTTACTCGACGACGAGGTAGCAACACTCGAAGAAGAAACCTTTGCCGAACTAGAAGAAACTGTCTCACGCGGGGTACGATTCCCCCTGGTTTTAAATTCGGCATGGTCATCAACAATCTTGATATCATAAATTTCAAGGCCGAGGCTATCGCCGCTCCAGGTCACAAAGCCATTAAAGCTATTGACACGATTCGTCGGGAAAGCATCTCCAGATACAGAATACATATCGGTCTTGCCATCGGCTTCGATCAAATCCACCTTCATCGGGTCCGATGTGTTGACTTCGTTATACGTCCATGAATACCGGTCATAGTTTATATGCCAAATCAAGACACCCTTATTGGGAAGCCCCTTGTCAAAGCCAGTCAGCAACCGGAAATCGACAAAGTAATATTCATTATCTTTTTTAGATGTCAGCACAAGTCCGTCGTTTTCCTGAATCGACTTTAGAACAAATGTCGTATCCGAGACTTCTAGGTACCTTGGATCAAGCCAGCCCAAGCTAAAGCGTTCAAACGAGGACATGTTTGCGGGAGAGCAAGACGTCGTATACGATCTGTTTTGCGGGCAGTTGTATGACCCGGCATCCATCAGGTCCCATTGACCAGGCGTGTAACGGACCTTCGTTCTCGTGTCGTTGACCTGCACATCGTAATGGTCCTGGAGTCCAAGCACATGGCTAAACTCATGGCAGAACGTCCCGATGCCATTCAATGCGGTCGTATTTCTATTATACATATACGACTGGCCATCAAGTTCTGGAGAGCAAGCGTAACGGTTCATCGACATGTTACGCGTAAGACGCTTTGCAACATTGTATGAATGGGGCCAAATCGCAGATTGCACATCTGTATCCGCAGAGCCGACACCGGCATAGATCATATAGACAAAGTCAACAACCCGATCACCATCGCTATCGTAAGGCGAAAAATCTACATTGCTCGCAACAAGCGAGTCCATCGCTTCGCTAACAGCCTTGACGGCACCAGCGGCAATGTTATTCGGATTCACTTGAGAGCCGTACGAATCGCGCGTTCCTTTCAGAGTAATCGGCCCAGCAACATCAAATGTCGGCTGATACTTACCGTTGGAATTTGAAATAAAGAAATCCCTCACGCTACCGCTCATATAGAAATTGGAATATCCCTCCTGATTGAGGTAATTCAAATATTCTTCGGCGGCATTATCCCGCTTGAACTTGACATCGCTAAATTGGACCAGAACAACAAGGCCACGAACCTCGCCCTCTTTTCGGACAGAATTCAGCGCCGGACGTGTCGGGATGCCAGTACTTTGGGTCGTTTCACCCCTGCCGCCCCATCCCCACTCATTCGCCATCTGGGGAGTTCCCGTAGAAGACTGGAGCATCATGGGACCCAATGTGGAATCCGCCTGCTGTTCCTGGAGCTTTTTCAAGCGATTTTCGCGGAATTTTTCCAGAATTTGGCGGGAATTGCGTTTTTTGAGGAAGTTTTTCTCTTTTGCACCACGTTTGGACTTGGCATGAACCCTCATACCCGTCTTTTTGCCATGTTCGTCGGCATAGTTCCAATAACCGGCGGAATCACGAACCACAAGCACACTATCTTCACCAGTCAGCGTGTAATTAAAGTGTTCGTTTCCGACCTTCCGAATCTGCACGACAGAACCATCCGGCTGCGTCGAATTGATTAAAAACGGCGCTGCTTTAACGGCCCACACGGATGCGGAACCGACTAAAGACCCAATCAATATGCACTTCCACCAACTCATACTATAAACATATATTCAGAATCGGGGATGTGCAAAAAAGCAATGTGTTTTTTACATGTTTTTCCGTTGACAGAACGCCAACGGCATTAGCAACCGCTACAAAAAGTTACAGCACTTTACATTTTCGACAGTGCAAGCAAGGCTCCGCCACAAAGAATAACAAAAACCGCTATAGCGAGCTTAATCCGTTCCGGCTTGGTCGGATATTCGTGAAAAACCACTACACCCCAGAGCAGGTTCACCAAAAGATTCAATTGCGTAAGCGGGTAGCCAACGGCGTAACCCAAAGCGCCATTCGAATCGATAGCCCAGAAGCAGCCATGCTGTCCGATGACCCAGAGGACACCCATAAACATGGACGTCACAGACGGAGCAACGCCATATTCAAAAAGTGCACGTCGCTTTATACTCAAAATTGCAACCAAAAGCTCTGCGGATACAAAAATGCCCAAGGCAAACGAACCCATAAATTCAAGTATAGGGACTTCGGCAAACTTGTAGGGGATGAGGAACAGCCCAAAGATGAGACCGCCCAGAAGGGAGCGCCAATTTCTAAAAATGTTCCCTTGCGGAGGGGCAAGTCGGCTCAAGCCGAAAAGCAAAAGGATTATCGCCGGGATCGAAAAATAAAGCAGCGTGGATTCCGAGAATACAAGTACACCGCTCACAAACGAAGCGAGGATGCTCACGCCCATCGAGCGGACTCCAGCCCCCGTCAAGTCCTGTTCGGCCTTGACCGCCCAGAAGCAGAATGCGCCTGCAATCACCCAAAGGAAACCGCAAAGGATGCCTACCGGCAAAAAGCGGAACGAGTCCGTCGCAAAAGAGATGCAAAGCTGCCCGATGAACATGCCCAAGGCCATGCAGGAGAGGTACGCCCACGACGAGAACTTGGACCAGGCCTTGAGAGGGACCATGTAAGTGCCGAACGCAAAGACGGCAAGAACGAGACCAACGTAACTATTTCCCAATGCAGAACCCCGCAAATATTTTTTGTAAAACGTCTTCGGACGAGATTTCGCCCGTTATGCTCTGGAGCGAACGGCGCACCAGTTGCATTTCGAAAGCCAAAAGTTCCACCGCCGGATTTGTGCGGATAAGGTTCAGCGCACGGTCGATGCCCGCAAGGGCCTCTTCGAGGCAAGTCTTTTCGCGTTCGCTTGTGATCCAGAGGTCTTCGGAATTTTCCGTTTTCTTGAAAAGGGCTGCGTTCATAGCGCGTTTGAGATCCGCAAGACCCTCCCCTGTTTTGGAGGAAATGTGAAGATTTCCGCCTTGGCAAGATGCGCCGACCTGCCGAGATGCGCCCAAGTCGCTCTTCGAGATGACGACAAAATCCGGTTTTATATTCTCAGAATAACAAGATGCGCCGCGCTCATCTGATCCGTCGAGGACCAGAATCTTCATGTCCGCTTCGGCGAGGATTTCCTTGCTCTTTTCCATGCTAAGCGCATCGAGAGCATCGGTCGCCTTATCCGCGATACCAGCGGTATCGACAAGGCGGATTTCACCCCCGTCCAAGAACAAACGGACCTCGACAAAGTCACGAGTCGTTCCGGGGATGTTGCTCACGAGGATTCTATCTTCACCGAGAAGCGCATTCACAAGGCTCGACTTGCCCGCATTCGGAGCGCCGTACAAAACCGCAAGCGGCAAACGGCTGACCGCCGCCTTGCCCTTAAAACTTTTCAAGATGGATTCTACGCTTTCGCGAATCGCAGAGATTTTCACGCCCCAGGTTGCATAATCCGGATCGGCTTCTTCTTCGGAGAAATCGACATCCAGTTCGAGGCGGGCCGAGATATCCATGACCTGTTCCGTGAGCGTCTTGACTTTTTTCGAAAGCGCACCGCCGAGCAAGCGATGGGCGTTCCTGAGTTCGTCACGGTTAGCGCTGTGGATCACATCGGCGACAGATTCCACCTGCACCAAGTCCATGCGACCGTTCAAGAAAGCGCGGCGCGTGTATTCACCCGGCTCTGCCAAGCGTACGCCATCGACGCTCTTGATAACCTGAATGAGTTCGCGGACGATAATCGGGTTTCCATGCGGGTAAAGTTCCAGCACGTCTTCGCCGGTATAGGAATTCGGACCTTCAAAAAAGATGTAGAGGAGGCTATCAATGACTTGCGCCGTTTTACGGTCATCGCCGACCATTGTACGATAGTCACGAGCCGTCGCAAGCTTTGCTTCGCGAGGCTTCAAATTCTTGAACGCCGATTCGCCGAACAAGAGGCACACCACATCGCGCACCTTCGAGCCACTCACGCGGATGGCGGCAACGGCACTCACGCCCGCAGGCGTCATCGGAGCAACAATCGTCTGAGAATCCATGAAGAGAAAGATAGTAATTAGCAGTTAGTCATTGGTCATTAGTTATTAGCCATTAGATAATAATCGCGATTTTACCGCAGTCGGCAGAACTTTGAGTTCAGCAATCTAAAAAGGAGTGAAATCGAAAAAAGGTCAAAATTTACGTCAAAAATTGGGAATATTAAAATAAATTGACGTAAAATTTCAACGTTGTCTGTAACATTTTGAGAAATTCGCGAGATATTGGAGGCAAATTTTTCAAAAAACTGACGAAACAGGCAATTTTTTGAAGGGAAAAGCAGCCCGACGCTACCAAAATCGGGATTTTTCAGCCAAAATCAGTTAATTTGTATAAAATTTTACGTCAAAAAACGAATTTTCCCCATCATTTTGACGTAAAAAACGGCAAAAAATCAAAATCAAGAGAAAAATGCAGTAATTTAAACAGGCTCCCGTCTGTAGCGAGCCTGCGAGCGTTCTCTCGTCTAATTACTAAATTCTCTAACAACCATTGACTATCAACTAGCAACTACGATATGAGCAACTTCAAACTTATTTTCCGTCCTTTGGGCACTGTGCAGTGCTTTGTTTTGCAGCGTGACGACGGCGCTGAATTTGAAATTTTGAGCGGTTACGGCGCAGGTCTCAACGCTTGGCGCATCCCCGACAACAACGGCAAGTTCCAAGACCTCCTTTTCGGCTACCGCGAGGGCGACGACATTTTCAAAATGGGTCCCGACACCAACGCGGGTTGCAGACTCGCCCCGTTCCCGGGACGCGTGGCATACGCCAAATTCAACTGGAACGGGAGCGATTACCAGCTCGTGAACAACGTGAGCTGGGCACCGCATGCCCTCCACGGCTTTTTGCAGAACAAAGAATGGAACCTCCTGAGTTTCGAAAGCGATAGCGAAAAATGCATCGCGACATTCAGTATCGACTGGCCGGGTGCATTTACCGGGTTCCCGTTCCCCTTCCGCGCAGTCAACAAGATCACGTTCACAGGCGAAAGCTACACCGTCGAATCGACCGTCACGAACATCGGCAAGGGCGATCTCCCTTATTCCGAAGGTTGGCACCCCTATTACACGCTCGGTGAAAAAATCAACGGCCTCCAAATGACGCTCCCGGAATCGAATCTCGCAATTCTCGACAAGGCCGACATCCCGACAGGCGAATTCAAGCCGGATACCCGTTTCGTGAGCGGGCGCCTCATCAATGACGAGTTCATCAACGACTGTTTCTGCCTGAATCAGGGTGAAAATCCATACGTTCTCAAAAACAAGAAAAATTTTGAGAACATTTTAGCTACGGTAGAGCTCAAGAGCGACACAAAATCGCTCCAGATTTGGCAAAAGGCAGGCGACGAACAATATAACGCCATCCAGATTTACACACCGCCTGACCGTATGAGCATTGCCATCGAACCGATGACCGCAGAACCCGATACTTTAAACCATCACCGTGACTTAATCATCATCAAACCGGGCGAAAGCCGCATATTCACTTTCGGGGCAAAGTTCCAAAAACGCTAAAAAACGGGTAAAACCGGCACTCTAAAACACCCGTAAACATATTTTTTACTTCCAAGCGAAAATGCTATTGCATTTTCGCTTTTTTCAATATATTTTGAGAACACGTTTCTTAAGGAGAGAACATGGATTTTAAGAAAGTTTTCCTCGCATGCGGCCTTTCTGCCGCCTGCACTGCCTTCGCGGCACCATATGAAGCCGAAGACGCCGCCATCACCAAAGACGCAGCCGTAGCCTCTAACACAGCCGCTTCCGGCGGTAAATATGTCAAGATGAACGGCGGCGACATCACTTTTTCCAAGGTGACGGTCGAAAAAGCAGGCAAATACACCATCGTTCTCCACTACATGAACAATTACGGTGGATCCAAGATTAACAACGTCGAAGCTGGCGGAGCCTCCTCTGCCGTGACGTTCGACGTGACCGACAAGGGCAAATTTGCCGATGTTGAAACGGTCATGAACCTTGCAGCCGGCGAGAACACCATCGCCATCACCAATAGCTGGGGCTGGATCGACCTCGACTACATCGAAGTCAAGGGCTACGAAGCCAAGGCGTTCAACCTCTGCAACGCCCCGATCACCAAAACGGCAACCCCGTCCGCCGTCAAGCTCTACAACTTCCTCGTCAATAACTTTGGCAAGAAGACCATTTCCGGCGTGATGACCGGCAACATGGACGCCTACACCAAGGGCGATTTCACCCAGCACGAAGACGTCCAGGCCGTATTCAAGGCTGGCGGCAAGTACCCGGCACTCGTCGGATCCGACCTCATGAACGCCACCGGCGCAAACAAGAACGACGGCTGGTTCCAGGAATACACCGAAAAGACAATCGACATTGCCAAGACCACCTGGAAGAAGGGCGGCATTCCGGCATTCACATGGCACTGGCGTCCGGGTGACGAAGTGGAATTCTACGTCAAGGGCGCTCACGACACCTATACCGAATTCGACTTCACCGAAGCATTCGTCACGGGCACAACCACCTGGGACACGCTCTCCACTGCTTACAAGGCCATCGTCGCAGATATTGACCTCGTCTCCAAGATTTTCCTTGACCTCCAGAAAGAAGGCGTCGCTGCTATCTTCCGCCCGCTCCATGAATCCGGTGGTAACTGGTTCTGGTGGAGCACCCACACTGGCAAGCAGTTCGCTGCACTCTACCAGTTGCTCTACGAACGCATGGTCTTCACGAACGGCGTAAACAACCTCATTTGGGACTTCAACCCGAAGGACGCCGCTACAATGTCCTGGACTCCGGGCGAAACCTACTATGACATTTTGAGCGTCGATATTTACAACAACGCCAACGATCACCAGAGCAACAGCTCCGCATTCATCGACCTCACGAACAAGGCTGGCACCAACAAGATCATCTCGCTCAGCGAAAACGGCCCGATTCCTGACGTTGACAAGATGTACGAAGATGGCGCTACCTGGAGCTGGTGGATGCCGTGGTACGATTCCTGGTCAGCAGGCTACGTAAGCCAGACCGCAGCAAGCGTATGGCAGAAGAACCTCGCCGACGAACGCATCATCACCCTCGACGAAATGCCGGGCTGGGACAACTACAACGAAGCAGCCGCAGCAACAAACGCTTGCCCGACATCTACGCAGAACGCCAAATTCGGTGCAGACACAGCCAAGGCAAATTCCGGAAATGTAGACCTCCTCATGGGCGTGACCTACAAGGCCATCAACGATAGCGGCGCAAATATCGAATTCAAGAAGGTTCCGAACTTGACCGGCGCAAAGAGCATTGCAGTTACGATCGAAAACAAGGGTTCTGGTGGCGAAATGAACGGCATCTGGATCGGCATGGCATTTGTCCGCGACGGTTCCAAGGACAAGGCTTGGACTTGGGAACAGTCTCCGTCTGACGGCTGCTGGCTCAATGACGGCGCCAAGGCCACTTGTGAATTTGCCATCGAGACTTACACCGACGACGCAGGCGCTGAACACCCGATGGACCTCGACAACTTCTTCTCCGTCACCTTCATCTTGGCAGGCGCAAACGGATTTTCTGGCACGGTGCTCTTCGACAACATGGTCACGGACAACGGCATCATCATCAACGGATTCAACAAGAAGACAGAACTCTTCTCGGCCGCAGACCAGAGCAAGGGCCACATCACAAGCATCGAACTTTATAACAAGGATGGTACGCCGGCAGGCACTTCCGCAATCAAGCCGATTGCCGCAGCAAAGAAGGCAAGCATGAGCGTCAAGAACGGAAACGTCTCGCTCACCGCAAACACCTCCGGCTTTGCAAGCATCGACGTGTTCAACATGATCGGCAAGCGCGTTATGACACTCCACCGCGGCAACCTCAGCGCAGGCAGCCACACGTTCAGCCTCCAGGGCCTCAACAAGGGTCAGTACATCATCCGCGCCAAGGGCGCAGGGTTTAACGCCACCCAAAAGGTCCTCCTCAAGTAGATTATAACACAAAAAGCTAAATACACAAAGGCAGTCGCGAAAGCGGCTGCCTTTTCTCGTGTGTGCATTTCGTCACTTTTCACCCCAAAATCGCCAAATAAAGCATTTATTCCGCTTACATTTCCCTGAAGAAATTGCACTTTATCACAGGGCAACTTGACTTCATTTTTACCGAATCTATTTTTCTATTAACGATATTTAGGATGTTTGGGGGTGTGGACATTTTCCACTGTTTTGTCAACACTCAAAAGTCGGGATAGACCTATTTCATCGTTATTTATCTAGTTTCAAAGAAAAACAAGGATATTCTATGAATAGCTTCAAGACTTTAATCGCCGCATCGCTCCTCGGAACGGCCGCATTTGCAGCCCCGGGTCTCACGGTAAGCGGAACCGATTTGCAATACAACGGCAAGAAGATTTTCTTCTCGGGCACAAACCTCGCCTGGAGCGACTACAACTCCGACGTGGGAGCCGCCCCGCTTGACGAAAACGCATGGCGCAAGGCCGTGGAAGGCACACGTGCCGCAGGCGGTAACGCTATCCGCTGGTGGCTTTTTAACAACATGAGCCAGAGTCCGACGATTGACGAGTCCACGCATTTGGTGACAGGTCCAAAAGAAAACACCATCGCCAACATGAAGAAGGCTTTGGACATCGCCGAAGAATACGGCGTAATGGTCTCGATGTGCCTTTTCAGCCACAACTTGATGGAACCGAACCAGTGGGGTCTTTACAACGAAAAGCTTGACATCACGGCAAATACGCTCCTTTTCGAAGACGAAGGAACTAAGGCTTTTATAGACAACGTTTTGATTCCGGTCGTGAAAGCCATAGGCAACCACAAAGCACTCATGACTTGGGAAGTCTTTAACGAGCCGGAAGGCATGACGAGCGAATGCAGCGGCTGGACCACCAAGAAGATGGCTCTTGCCAAAATCCAGAAGTTTACGAACAAGGTCGCAGCGGCAATTCACACGACGAACCCGGAACTTCTCGTTTCGACGGGTAGCGTGAACATCCAGTATCAAAAGCACTGGAACGATGCTGCGCTTATCGCTGCGGGCGGCGAGGCAAACGGTACGCTCGACTTTTTCCAGACACATTACTACCCGTACTGGCAAAACGATGCTGTGAGTCCGTTCGTGAATACGGCGGCCCAAATGGCAACAAAGTACAGCTACGACAGCAAGCCGATGATTATTGGCGAATTCCCGGCAAGCGGCTGGGCAGGCGACACCTATACGGCAAGCATGGCTGCCAAGACGCAGATTACCACGGAAGAATGCTACCGCAAGGCTTTTGACGGCGGTTACGCAGGCGCTCTCGCCTGGCAGTACATCGGCGACAAGACCGAAGCTAACTTTGGTGGTTACAGCTACACGATTGATCCGGCGCTCAAGGCAATGACTGCTCTCGCCGCAAAAGAAGAGGCAAGCATCAAGATCAAGGACGTGAACATTGAAGGCGGTTCCGGCGGAAACGGCATGATGGCCGTGACTTACGGTGGAGATAACGCCCAGGTGGAATACCAGAACAAGGGCGGCTGGGACCTCTCCGGCGCAACGACTTTCACTTGGACAGCCAAGAACAACGGCGCATCGGACGCAGACCTCTATTTGATTTTCAAGCTTACGGATTCCTGGACATGGACCGAAACGGACGGCAGCTGCAAGGTTCCGGCAGGCGAAAAGGTCACTTGCTCCATTGACATTTCTAGCTTTGCCGACCGCAACAAGACGCTTAGCATCACATTTGCAAACTATGCCGCAGGCTACACCGGCACGGTGATTTACGATGACATCAAGGCTGGCGCCACGACGCTCTTTGACTTCAACACCGACAAGTACGACGCCTTCAAGCGCGGTTACGAAAACACCGAAGAAATGATTCCGGAAATCAAGATTGTCTTCGATGAAAACTACATTTATGGCAAGACTTCCATTTCCAAGAGCAAGCTCGCAGCAACCTCCAAATTCACCATCAGCGGCAACAAGATTATGCTCAACACAAAGGCGAAAGGCCAGGTCAGCGTTGACGTATTCGGCATGAACGGAAGAATCGTCGCGACCCTCTTTAACGGAATGCTAGGCGCAGGCAATTATGTGTTCAGCCTTGCCGACATGCCGAAGGGCCAGTACATCATCCGCATGAAGGGAATAGGCATCACCACGACGCAGCCCGTGATTGTGAAGTAACAAGAAGCTTCGAGAGTCCCGCGCAAAAGCGGGACTTTTTACGTAAATGCAACAGGATCCATCGCATCATTCAGGATGACGAGGGGCAAGGCAATGGTGCATTCTAGACGATTGCAGTGAGTAAAATCCTTTGAATTTAGGGCACAAGAATATAGATTTAGAAGTGGAGATATGGAATGTTTATGAAGACTTTTAATTACACAAATTTTGTCGCTATGGCAACTGTCGCAGCACTTGCGGGTTCCGCTTTTGCCGCCACCCCCATCCGCTTAGAAGCCGAAGACGCCGTCCTTGCCGATGATCACAAAGTCGTCGTTTCCGAAGATGCAAATGCATCGGGTGGAAAGTTCGTCCAGATGAAAGAAGGCAACCTGGAATTCAAGGTGACTGTAACCGCCACAGGCTATTACACGCTATGGACCAATTACCAATTGCCAACAGAATCGGGCAACAAAATCCAGAACTTGACCGTCAACGATGTTTCTGCCGGACAGATTTCTTTTGGCACATCCGATGATTTCAAGACCATCAAGGGCGCAGGTAAAATCAAGCTCACCGCAGGCGAAAACAAAATCGGCATTATCCACAGCTGGGGCTGGGTCAACCTCGACTACATTGAACTCACGGAATACGAAGCAAGCCCGTGGAACATTTCACCGAAGCCTGTCACGCCGGAGCCTACCGAAAGCGCACAGAAGCTCTACAACTTCTTGCTCAACAATTTCGGCAAGCACGTGATTAGCGGCGTCATGACGGAACGCCCGTTCGAAAACAACGGCCAGTACACGCCACAAGACTACAACACGCAAACCGAACTCAGCTACATCAACAAAGCAAGCGGCAAGAACGTGGTCCTCGTCGGTTTTGACTTTTTGCACGCCTCAGGCAAGAATTCCGACCAGCAATGGTATCAGGGTTACACGCATGCTTCGCTCGAAATGGCAAAGACCGTCTGGAAAGCAGGCGGCATTCCGCAATTCAACTGGCACTGGAAAGACCCGATGCACGATGTAGAAGCATTCTACACCGAATCTAGCGGCAACACACCTTTCACGGAATTCAGCATTACCAAGGCTTATGATGAGGCCTCCGACAAGTGGAAAACAGAAAGTGCAGAATACAAGGCAATTGTCCGCGATATGGAAATGATAGCCGACTCGCTCTTGACTTTACAAAAAGAAGGTGTCGCCGTACTTTGGCGCCCGCTCCACGAAGCAAGCGGCAAGTGGTTCTGGTGGGGTACCGATGGAGCAAAGCCATGCGTTGCTCTGTACAAACTCATGTTTGATATTTTCGTAAACCAGAAGGGTTTGCACAACTTAATTTGGGTGTGGACAACCGACGAAGCGACTGACGCACTAAACTGGTACCCGGGCGATGAATACGTGGACGTTGTGGGCCGCGACTACTATTACTACCCGCGCGAATCGAACCACTCTAGCCTTGTCGGGAGTTTCGAAACCGTCAAGGAAATTTTCGGCGGGCGAAAGATCGTTACGCTCAGCGAAAACGGTTCCGTGCCCTACCCTGACGAAATGAAGGCCGATGGCGCCAACTGGAGCTGGTTCATGCCTTGGTACGGTGACTACGCGATGGAAGGCTGGGCTAACGACAACAACGCCGAAAGCTGGAAAATCGTGATGAACAACGAATACACCTTGACACTCGAAGACATGCCGGGCTGGGACAAGTACGAAATCGTCCCGCCGCCGACAACGGGAATCAAGAACACGTTACATACGCAGAAGGGTACCGCAAGTTTGTCTATTATCGGAAAGAATTTGCAAATTAGCGTTCCGAGCGCTGCTGCCAGCGCAACCGCAAGAGTCGCGATTTTCGACATGCAAGGCAACCAAGTGATGAGCCGTGCCATCAACGGTGCAAGCGTAAGCATCAACTTGAGCGGAATTGCAGTTGGGCAATACCTCGTGAATGTGCAAGGGAAAGGTTTTACCCAGAACGGAAAGATTCTGGTAAAGTAACTGAAAAAAAAATGGAGTGTGATTATGGGATGTAAATTATTCGCGGGCGCTTGTTCCGCAATGGCTATTGCCACAGCAGTCGGGGCAACGTCTGTTTATGCGACACCGACAACTTACGAAGCTGAAAGTCAACCTGGCGTTGACGCATCTTCAATCGTATCTGCCGAAGGATTTTCTGGCGGCAAGTACGTAAAACCGGGCTCTGACGGTTTTACTTTCAAAGTAAAAGTCGAAGAGACCGCCGTTTACGACTTCACCACGAAAGTCCTGATTAAACAATACGACTGGTTCGAATCGAAGATTGCCGTGAACGGCACAGAAGCTGGCTCATTGCTCACCAAGCCGCGCACTTGTGATTCCGCATTCGTGATTACCGCTTCCGCCAAAATGCGCGCAGGCGAGAATACCATCACCGTCGGTAACGGCGGCGCTCTTGGCGTAGACTACATCACCGTCGAACGCCACCCGGATCCAACTTACACAATCAGCGAGTCGCCAGTAACTCCTAATGCAACGGAATCAGCCCGCAAAGTTTACAGTTTCCTCCGTGAAAACTTTGGCAAGAGCACCATCAGCGGCATGATGATTAGCGACCAGAATTTCAACTACGATTACGGCAACATGCGGCTCATTCCGCCGGGAGGCTGCACTCCTGCCGATTCCTGCAAATACAGCGACGAAGAAGTCTCGTGGAAAGGCCAGACCGATATCGCCGAGTTCTACAAGCGCACTGGTCACTACCCCGCTATTGGCGGCTTCGACATGCTGTTTGCCGCAGGTGGCCACCATGAAGAAGGCTGGTTCAAGGGTTACACCGAAAATAACCTCTTAATGACCGAAGACCTGTGGAAAATGGGCGGCATTCCGACTTATACCTGGCACTGGAAAGTCGGCGAAGACACTGTTTTCTACACCAAGGACGCTTATCCGAACAACGGCTACAAAGCAAGCGGATGCTCCGAAGGCGTCATGGGCACAAGCGAAAGCAACACATGCTTCAACTACACCAAGGCATTCAAGGATTCCACTTGCAAGGAAATCAACGAAGCCTCTCAAGAATACAAGAACATTGTAGCTGATGTCGATATCGTATCAGGCTACTTCAAGCAACTGCAAGAAAAGGGAATCGCTGTCATCTGGCGCCCGCTTCACGAAGCAAGCGGTGGCTGGTTCTGGTGGGGCGTCGGCAGTGGCGACTGTTACAAGCAACTTTACCGTCTCGTCTTTGACCGCATGGTAAAGACAAATGGCCTCAAGAATTTGCTTTGGGTCTGGAACATCAATACCGACCCGCAATTCGGTTACGATTACTCCGCCCTCAATGCAAGCTGGTATCCAGGCGATGAATACGTAGACATCGTTGCCGTCGATATTTACGATCCGCTCAACGACCACAATTCCGGCGCGAACTACTACAACAAAATCGTAAGCGACGTGGGCACAAACAAGATGATCGCCTTGAGCGAAAATGGCGCCATCCCGGACATCGACAGCATCGCCGAAGACAAGGCTAATTGGAGCTATTGGATGACCTGGAGCCAGACCTGGAGCGGAAACTTCCTGGAAAAGACGACCACAGAAATGTGGAAGAGGAACCTCGACGACAAGCGAATCATCGCCCTTGACAACATGCCCGGTTGGGATAAAGTCACCGTCCGCAATTTTGGATCAAAGCGCATTGCAACAAACAACATAAGTCTAGCCATAAACGGCAAGTCGCTTTCGCTTTTTACGAATAAAAATGGCCGCGCCACCGTCACCGTTTTTGACCTGACAGGCCACCGTGTCGCAACGCTTATGCAAGGTCATATTTCGGCAGGGACTCATGATTTAAGCCTTCAATCCATCGCCTCCGGAAATTACATCATCAAAGCGAGTATCGACAAACACAACACAATGCAGATATTACGCTTAAAATAGTGTGCGCTGTAACATGTATTCTAAAAAAAAGGTTCACTTTTGAACCTTTTTTCTATTTTTAAGCCATGACCGAAAAGAACCCCCTTTACTTTACCATTCACGGACATTTTTATCAGCCCCCTCGCGAAAACCCTTGGACTGGCGTTATCGAGAACCAGCCTAGCGCACGTCCGTTCCACGACTGGAACGAACGCATTGCAAGCGAGTGCTATAGCCCGAACTCCGCAAGCCGTATTTTAAATTCTAAAGGCAAAATTGTCGATATCGTAAACAACTACGATTTCATGAGCTTTAACATCGGCCCGACTCTTATGGGCTGGATCCGCACCAATACGCCCGACACCTACAAGCGCATTCAGGACGCCGACAAGCGCAGCCAGGAACGCATGAACGGGCACGGTAACGCAATTGCTCAAGTTTACAACCACATCATCATGCCGCTTGCAAGTGCGCAGGACAAGCGTACACAAATCCGCTGGGGCATTGAAGACTTCAAGTTCCATTTCGGACGCATGCCCGAAGCCATGTGGCTTGCCGAAACCGCCATCAATTTTGAGACCGTTGTCGAGCTCATCAAAGCCGGCATCAAATACACCATTCTCTCGCCCACGCAAGCCGACAAGTTCCGCAAGTTTGGCGACAAGAAGTGGACCGATTGCAGCAACACGAACATCGACACAACGCGCCCGTACCGCATTTACCCACGCGACAAGGAAGGCAACCTCGTCTGTGACGGTTACCTCGACGTATTCTTCTACAATCCGTGGCTTTCGAGCGCCGTCGGCTTCGAGCACTTGCTCCGCGACGCAGGAACATTCGGACACCGCATTGAAAGCGCCTGGGACGCAAACCGCAGCGAACCGCAGCTCGTAAGCATCGGCACTGACGGCGAATCCTACGGCCACCACGAACCGTTTGGCGACATGTGCGCCGCATGGCTTTACAACAAGTTTGCTCCGCAGAACAACATGGTTCCGGTAAACTACGGCTGGTTCCTCGAAAAGTTCCCGCCCAAGCACGAAGTCGAACTCAAGAATTTCTACGGCGAAGGCTGTGCATGGAGCTGTGCTCACGGAGTCGGTCGCTGGTACAGAGACTGCGGTTGCTCCACCGGAGGTGGCGCCGACTGGAACCAGAAATGGAGAGGCCCGCTCCGCGACGCCTTCAACCATCTCAAGGAAGTCGCCGACAATATTTTCGTTCGCGAATTCGAAAAGATTTCTAAGATCGATCCATGGGAAGCACGCAACAACTACATCCAGGTCATTGTCGCGCCCGAAGACGAATCCCGCAAGGAACAATACCTCAAGGAAACGCTCAAGGATTACAGCAAGCAAGAAGACCGCGCCAAGGCAATTCGACTCCTCGAAATCCAGAAGTTCTGCCTATTCAGCTTCACGAGCTGCGGTTGGTTCTTCAACGATATCGAAGGTCTGGAACCGGTGCAGAACATGCGTTATGCACTCCGTGCGATGCAACTCTTGAAGCCGTTCCTCCCGATGGGCGACAACCTCAAGAGCGAAATTCTGTACATCCTCGCTCGCGCCACAAGTAACGAACACAAGTGGAACGGCGCCGAAGTCTTCACGAAGTACGCCGAAGAAAACGTCCCGTCCGTCATCAAGCAGATGGCAGAACGTGCAGCGATTTACCACCTCGAACTTGAAGAAGACTACCTCAACAAGGATTCCCGCATCACGGCTACAAAGATCGCGTCCCGCCGTCGCCAGACGCTTGTACGCACTTCTTACGAAGACAACGATCTCGGCGAATCTTGCGTGACCACGAACTTGGTCGTCACAGACCAGCTCAGCCGCGTGAACATCATTGTGGCAATGGGCGAAGAAAAGGAAAGCGCGCTCACGTTTGTTGAAAATCCAAACATGACGACAGAACAGCTCCACGAGCTCTACCCGACAGCATACGTTGTCCGCATGAGCAATCTCGCGAGCGATTCCCTGAAGCGCATCAACTTGCTTTCGACGCAAAAGCACCTTGAGAACATTACGAAGTCGTTCTCCGGCTTTGCTCTGAACCATGGCATTTCCATCGACAGCCTTGCCGACCCGGACCACACCTTGCCGGACACCATGAGGAAAATCCTCACGGTGGAGATCAACGCCAGAATTCATCACGCCGCATTGCAGCTTTTGAACGAACACAACAAGGCGACCATCGAAGAGATCCATGAACTCATCGACGAAGCTACTGCACTCAACACGCACTTTAGCTTCGGCGGGCTTGGCCACATGTTCTTCCACAAGCTCACGCTCCTCATTGACGAAGTTTCCAAGAAGTTCAACGAAGAAACGCTCAACTATATCACCGACCTCATCACGGTCGCCGACTGGCTGAAGCTTTTCATCAACAAGACTTCTCTTGAAAACCACGTCTTCGGCATCTACAAGCAATACAAGGCTGAACCAGATGGAAAGTTCGCGGCCCTCAAGCCGATGTTCCAATGGTTGAACTTTGAGGTGGTCTAATGTACAAGCTGCCAAGCGCTCCACTCATTACCGCGCAGCAGATAAACGCGCGTCTGGACTCGCTCGCCCAAGAACTGAAGGCGTTTGATTTCGACGTGATTTTATCTGCACTGACTGGCAGCTATATGTTTACCGCCGACTTGTCCCGCCGTATCGCGACTCCGAAATTGCGCATTGCATTTATCAAGGCGTCAAGCTACGGCGAATCCGACCAACCTAGCGCAAACGTCCTTATTTCGGGCCTTGAAGGTCTCGACATCAAGGGCAAGCGCGTTTTGTTGATTGACGACATTCTCGACACTGGTAACACGATGTATTCCCTCGTGAAAGCCCTCGCGGACTTCTCCCCCGCATCCATCACGACTTGCGTACTGTTGAACAAGGAATCAAGACGAACGGTGAATTACCATGCCGACTTCGTTGGTTTTGAAATTGAAGATAAATTTGTGGTAGGTTACGGTCTCGACTATGCAAACACGTACCGCACCTATCCAGAAGTATGGGCACTTGAAGAAGCATGATTGAAAACAACAACACAAACAATAACGAAAACGATGACTTGAACGAAGTCAAGAAACATGCGACCATGACTTTTGCAGCCATTGAGCGCAGTTTCAATAGAATGGCATACCGCAGAAGGAATACCATCCGTATCATCGTCTGCTTGCTGTTTTTCTTCTTGGGCTACCAAGCCAACAACTGGTTCAGCAGCAAGATCCCGACTGAAAAGATCATCGAAAAAATCGCCGCACAGCCGGACCTCCCGAACAAATGCAAATACCGTTACGACCGTTCCATGGAATACGCCATCATGCACGAATGCGTGTTTTCGCATGATACGCCAACCAATGAAGTCAAGCTGATCCAGCGCATCAATTACTGTTCTTGCGCCTTGGAACGTGTACAAAAAAAGAAGCCCTTCCAGAAGATGTTTGAAAACAATCTGGAGGACTTCACATTCAAGATTCGCGAAGAAATCCTTTGCAAGGACGAAAAGATTCCGCAGGCGCTCGAAATGGAATCCGAAACGCCTACAAAGTAATCCCTTACAAAATCAGCATTCCGTCGCCGTAGCTGAACAATTTAAGCTTGTTCTCTACGGCCATTTTGTATGCGTCGAGCGTGTTTTCGCGGCCATAGAATGCGGACACAAGCAAAATGAGAGAACTTTTTGGCCAATGGAAATTGGTTAAAAGTCCATCAATCAATTTGTACTTGTAGCCCGGATAGAAGAACGCATAGGTCACGCCCTTTTGCGGTTTCAAGAATCCGTTCGCATCGGCAATCGTCTCGACCACGCGCGTACTCGTCGTGCCGACAGTCACAATGCGACCGCCTTCGCGTTTTGCCTTGTTGATGATGTCCGCATTTTCCTTGGTGAGTTCATAATGCTCGCCATGCATTTTATGCTGCGTGAAATCTTCGACGGAAATGTTCTGGAACGTCCCTGGACCCACATGGAGCGTGACTTCAGCGACATAGACGCCCTTGGCCTTTAAGTCATCAAGCATTTGTTCGCTAAAGTGGAGGCTTGCCGTCGGAGCGGCCACGGCGCCAGCATACTTTGCAAAAATAGTCTGGTACGCCTTTTTATCGTCTTCATCATCGGGACGGTCAATATAAGGAGGCAGTGGAACATGGCCTTCCCTATTCATGACCTCTTCCATTTCAGAAGGCGTTTTTTCAAAGCGCAAGACACGATTACCGTCTTCCTCATGAACTTCTTCCACAAAAGTACGCACTCCAGCAAGCGTCAGTTCACGTCCAACCTGGAAAGCCTTACCTGGATGCACTTTCGCTTCAAAACGAGCCTCGCCCGATTCAGACGGGTTCAGCGCCTGGACTAAAAGCACTTCGACTTGGCCACCAAATTGAGTTTCACCATAAAGACGAGCGGGAATCACCTTCGTATTGTTCACCACAAGGCAATCGCCCGGACGGAACAAATCGACAATTTCAGGAGCCTTCATAATGCGGCGTTCGCCGCCATTCTTCGGACAATATAAAATGCGCGTTTTGCCCTTACCCGCCGTACGGGACGCAATCAGTTCTTTCGGGAATTCAAAGTTGTAATCAGAAAGATGGTACTCCATCACTAAGCCTTCATTTCTTTCAAAGTATTTTTCAAGCGTTCAAGCATTTCCGTTTTCAGGGATTCCGGCTTCAAAATTTTCACATCCGGAAGCACTCCAAACAGCCAAGTCTTAAAGTCCGGAGTCAAACGAAGCTTCAATGTCACAATCATATTGCCGTCTTTATCTTCGTCAAATTCTGCAGGAGGCGAGAAACGGGACTTGTTAAACTGAGTCTTGAGCCAGCCAGATTTAATAACAAGCGAAATGGTTTCTGGATCGTCCGTAGAAACATACTTGCCAAAAGCATACTTATAATGGTCATACACACAGAACGGCTCACGAAGCGTCATGGCGCAGTTATTCGTCTGAGCCACACTCATGATATTTTCAACAAGATAATTCTTGAAAACATGAGTTTCTGCGTAAGTTTCATCCGCAGCAATCAAGTAAAGCGTATCCACACGCATTACAAGCTTGATCGGGCAAACTTCAATCGTCTTCTTTTCCGTTTCTTCGTTCGTACTTCTGTACACAATACGGATTCTAAAGCCTTCACGAATTGCAGACAAAAGCTTTGAGACCATGCAGTCTTGAGCCTTATGATCACAGAACGGACCATAATCCATGATATAGTTCGGATCAAGAGTAATCGCTTCAGCCTTAAAGCCATCCGGGTCTGTCGTTTGCATCGATGAGATGACACTGTCAATAAGCTTTCTGTTCTTCAAGTCAAGCGGAGTCGTGTCATTCATCGTCTTTTTCAGCCTTTCAAGCTGTTTGACGATTTTCTGGTTAAAATCAACTTTCTGTTCCGTTTGAATAACGTAGAAAGTCTCACCATTTTTCTTAAACTTATGCAAGCCACAGTTTTCCTGCTCCAAAGCGTTTAAGTGGCGGAATATGGTTCGCGGACCACAATCCATAGCTTCGGCAAGCATTGCAACCGTCATCGGCACACGAAGTTTACACTTGATTTTACTTATTTTTTCATAGCCTGTAGCCATTTGTTATCCCCTTTTTACTCCTAAGTTTTTAATATTCTCAACCGGTTACCCACCGCCACCGACCGCGCAAATCCTGCAACAGCCAATAGCGCAAACTCTCTCTGAATAATATTGCGTACACGCCCTTCGACCAAAAAACGCTTTCCCACATAAGTAACATGGACAAAAGAATTTTTCAAGAAGCGGTATGACGCAAGTTTATCCATAATTTTCCGGCAAAGATCTTGTTTTCCCAAATTCTTTTTTAAAATGGCAGTTCCATGCATATTCAACGAGACTATGCCTGGAATACTTTCAATACGAGCCTTCAGTTCTTCAGGATAGACTTCGTCCTCGTAATAGAAAGTCACCTTCGCAGCGCCAGATTTCACCTTGACGCTGTACTTAAAAATCGGATGTGCAACATCATCCAAAACATCCCAGATCCGCCGCTCTAAGTCACCATCGGTCATCTTAGAGTTTTTACGGACACGGACCATGTTCACACAACCACGGAGTCCCATAATTTCTCCAACAGTTGTCTGAATAGCCCGTTTTGTTGCAAGGCTATTTACAAAACCGCGCAAGTAAACAATTCCTTGACCGGCTTCGATGGTGATGTCTTCACTGAGTCCGCTCGACAAAATCTCCAGTCGTTTACGCACAACGGAAACAACCTCGTCGTTTGGCGGATTCTCCGCATAACGCGGATAACTCATAAAGACCAACAACCCATCATCCATCTTTACCACAAGTTTGTCTTTAGTATCATCCTTAACAACACCAACAGCCACACCAAACTGTTTGCGGAGGACATGATAAACATGATCTCCAAGCAAAGTGTTCACACACTGTGCCGGCAAGAGCCTGTAGCCTTCAGGCGCCACCTCATGACTTATCGGAATCTTCGGCCCTTCATACTTTTCATCGGGCATGCCATTCCGTTTGTACACAACAACTTCCCGGTCTCTGGACTGGAAAAAGCTTTTAACAATACATGGCCTTGTCGCCCCGTCAAAGTAAAGCCAGTCACCCGGGAAAATTCGATTGTGTCCATAGACTTTCGCATATTCGGAATGAGCTTCGTCCTTACGTCCAAAAGCAAATTCCTGCGAAAAAGCGACATGGATCGTTCCGCAGTGCGTACAAACGCAAAGCAGCGGGATTCCACGATCCAAGCCACCATACGTCGAATACTCTTCCATCGCACAGATATCATGGCGAACTGCCTGCCGGCATTGCCTGCAGTACAGCTGCTGTGAGTATAATCTGTATGGAAAGTATTGACGCATTCTAAAGTTACTAGTTAATAGTTAGCTATGGGGTCGGCACTTCGTGCCTTTGGGGTATGAGGTCGGTCGCCTACGGCTCCCTTTGAGGTTGCCCAAAGCGAAGCGAACCCAAAGCGAGTTTACGAGCGCCCCCATAGCTCAAAACTATTTCATCAGCGGGAGAGCCACGTCGATGCGGCGGAGCACTTCTTCCTTGCCGATAATTTCGAACATTTCCCAGAGGCCAGGACCCGCAGTCACACCGGAAACAGCGAGGCGCGGAGCGCCCACCAGTTCACCGACCTTGTGGCCACAGCGTTCTGCCAATTCATAGAAGCCCTTCTCAATCACCGGAGTCTTGAAGTCTTCGATGGAAGCGAGCATATCGCGCACGAGCGTCGCGACTTCCTTGGAGCCTTCACCGAAATGCTTCTTCGCCCCCTTCTCGTCGTATTCCGTCGGAGCGACAAAGAAGTACTTCGCCATCGTAGCAAGGTCCTGTACAAAGTGTGCACGAGGCTTGAGCTGCTTTACAATTTCGAGCAAGCGTTCGTTCGGTTCGGTGCTCGTATCAACGCCCATAGCCTTGAGACCTTCGACCATGATGTTCTTGAGGAATTCATCATCGCACATGTGGATGTGCTGGCCGTTCATCCACTGGAGCTTCTTTTCGTCAAAGCTTGCGGACTTCGGGTTGATGCGTTCGAGCGTAAAGCAGTCGATCATTTCCTTGACGCTCATCACTTCGCGGTCGTCACCTGGATTCCAGCCGAGGAGCGCTAAGTAGTTGACAAGCGTTTCCGGCAAGTAGCCGAGGTCGCGGAAGTCACCGACAGAAGCAGCGCCCTTGCGCTTGGAAAGCTTACCACCGTTCTTGTCAAGAATCACCGGCAAATGGCACCACACAGGCGGTTGCCAACCGAAAGCCTTGTACAACAGTTCGTGCTTCGGCGTAGAGCTGATCCATTCATCACCACGGAGCACGTGAGTCGTTCCCATGTAATGGTCATCAACAACACTTGCAAAGTGATAAGTCGGGTAACCATCGCGCTTGATGAGCACGAGGTCGTCCAGAAGTTCGTTCTGGTAGCTGATGTGTCCACGGATCATGTCATCGAATTCCGTGACGCCCGTTTCCGGAACCTTGAAGCGGATGACAGCCTTTTCACCAGCAGCAATGCGGGCTTCGGCTTCTTCGCGGCTGATGTTACGGCAGTGGCGATCGTAACCTGTGACCGGCACGTGAGACTTTTCCTGTTCGGTACGGACTTCCTGCAAGCGTTCTTCAGAGCAGAAGCAGTAGTAAGCATAGCCCGCATCCAGGAGCTTCTTGATTTCGCGATGGTAGATATCCAGGCGTTCGCTCTGGAAATACGGACCGCAGTCACCTTCGCAACCCGGACCTTCATCCCACTGGAGGCCAAGCCACTTGAGGTCACGCATCAAGTCATGAAGAGCAGTTTCGTTATAGCGCTTACGGTCTGTATCCTCGATGCGCAGGTAGAACGTACCACCCATGTGTTTTGCAAAGAAGTAATTGTAGATTGCCGTGCGAGCGCCGCCCACATGCAAGTAACCCGTGGGGCTTGGAGCAAAGCGTACACGAACAGGACTTTTTTCAGTCATAATTTCCTCTAGTGATCCTTTTTTCTTTTATGACAGAAAATAGCAAATTCCATTGTATAAAATTTATCGACATTTCTGCTTTTAGGCGCATATTTTGCACATCTTCTACTCACAAGCCCTCACAAACTTTTTAAATTATTACACAAATATTACGCAAATACTTTACGTTCAAAGACTTTGTTTTTAAGCCATAACGGCAGACCTTTTTATTGCTAAGTTGCGAGCGTCAAAATAGGAGTCACTATGATTATTAAACCGATGATCCGCAGCAACATGTGCATTAACGCCCACCCGAAGGGCTGTGCTGCCGATGTCAAGCACCAGATTCAATTTATCGAAAAGAAGTTCAGCACGCGTAACATTCCCGCCGATGCCCCGAAGACCGTTCTCGTCCTCGGCTGTTCTACCGGTTACGGGCTTGCAAGCCGCATTGTCGCTGCATTTGGCTACAAAGCAACAACTATCGGCGTTTCATTCGAAAAGGAAGGTTCCGACGGAGGAATCGGCGAATCACGCGAAAAGACAGGAACTCCGGGATGGTACAACAACATGGCTTTCGACAAATTCGCAAAAGAAGCCGGCCTCGAAGCTGTAACATTCAACGGTGACGCCTTCTCGCACGAAATGCGCCAAAACGTTATCGACACTCTCAAGAAGATGCACAAGAAAGTTGATCTTCTCGTTTACAGTGTCGCAAGCTCCGTGCGCGTCGATCCTGACAACGGAACGATCTACCGCAGCGTCCTAAAGCCTATTGGTCAAGTGTTCACAGGCGCCACAATCGACTGCCTTAGCGGAAAGATCAGCACCATCAGCGCAGAACCCGCCACCGCCGAAGAAGCGGACAACACCGTTAAAGTCATGGGCGGAGAAGACTGGGCGCTTTGGGTGCGCAAGCTCAAGGAAGAAGGCGTTCTCGCCGAGGGCATAAAGACGGTCGCTTATTCGTACATCGGTCCAAAACTTTCACATGCGATTTACCGCGACGGTACAATCGGTGGCGCCAAGAAGCACCTCGAAGCAACAGCACTTGAACTCAACAAGGAACTGCAAAACGACCTCCACGGCGAAGCCTACGTCTCTGTGAACAAAGGACTTGTCACGCGCTCCAGTGCCGTCATCCCCATCATCCCGATGTACATTTCCGTGCTCTTCAAGGTCATGAAGGAAATGGGAAATCACGAGGGATGCATCGAGCAGATGGACCGATTGATGACCGAGAGACTTTATACGGGTTCCAAGGTTCCGACAGACGAGAATCACCTCATCCGCATCGACGACTACGAATTGGACCCGAAAGTCCAGGCAGAAGTGGACAAGCGTATGGCAACAGTCACGCAAGAAAACCTCGCCGAAGTGGGCGACCTCGAAGGATACCGCCACGACTTCCTCGCGACAAACGGTTTCGACATCGAAGGCGTAGATTACAACGCCGAAGTTGATTCTCTAACTACAATTTAGCCGTAGCCCTAGTCGCCAAGCGGCTTCAACAGCTCCGTCTTTTACAAATCCTGGTTTTACGCCAGGATTTTTTACACTTGCCGTAACAAACGCAATCCTTTTTTTTCGGTCATAGAACAAGTCTATAAAAAGCTGCAAAAAAAAGCTTCACACCATCAAGCATTATTTCTAACTTTGAAGCAAAACCCCTTAACATCAAGGATTCTTTATGGAAACACTCAATTCCATTCTCGATGCTATCGATGGGTACGTCTGGGGCGTTCCCCTCATTGTCATCATTCTCTTTGTAGGCATCCTACTCACCATCCGTCTTGGCTGCCTGCAAGTCATGAACTTGCACAACGCGCTCCGCTTCATGGCGCACAGCGAAAAGGACGGCGCAGGCGAAGTTTCTAGCTTCGGTGCTCTCTGCACGGCTCTTGCCGCCACGATCGGTACAGGCAACATCGTCGGCGTGGCAACCGCCATCGGCACCGGTGGCCCGGGCGCCCTCTTCTGGATGGAAGTAGCCGCTTTCCTCGGCATGGCAACAAAGTATGCCGAAGGCCTGCTCGCCGTCAAGTACCGCACAGTAGACAAGGACGGCAAGGTTCTCGGCGGTCCGTTCTACTACATCGAAACGGGTATCAAGGAACGCTTTGGCTGGAACATGAAATGGCTCGCCGTGATTTTCGCCATCTTCGGCATGGCCGCAGGCCTCCTCGGCATTGGCACCATCACGCAGGTCAATGGCATCACGAGCGCCATGGCGCGTCTCACTCCGAATGCCGCTGAATTTGTCAACATCGGCGGAAACTCCGTGAGCGTCACGACCGCTATCGCAGGCCTCATCGTCACGATCTTTGCGGCAACAGTCATCATCGGCGGTCTCAAACGCATTGCAAAAGTCTCGATGTACATTGTTCCTATCATGGCAATCATCTACATCATCGCTTGCATTCTCCTTTTGCTCCTCAACTTCTCGCACATTTCTTCTGCCATCGAAACGATTGTGAAGGCAGCTTTCAATCCGTCTGCAGTCACCGGCGGCGTTGTCGGTTCCATTTTCATTGCAATGCAGAAAGGTATCGCTCGTGGTATTTTCAGTAACGAAGCAGGCCTCGGTTCTGCACCGATTGCAGCTGCCGCAGCAAAGACAAAGGAACCTGTGCGTCAGGGTCTTGTTTGCATGACAGGCACGTTCTTCGATACGATTATCATTTGTACGATGACCGGCCTTGCCATTGTGGTCTCGGGCGCTTGGGATCCGAAGCTCGGACTCGAAGGCGTGAACATCACGATGGAAGCATTCTCCCGCGGCCTTGCCATTATCCCGGGCGGTGCAGTGATTGCTCCGTACTTCCTTGCCACGGCTCTCGTGTTCTTCGCCTTCACGACGATTCTTGGCTGGGCCTACTACTCTGAAAAATGCTTGCAGTACCTGATTGGTCGCAGAGACAAGAAGGCAATTCTTACTTACCGTTGGCTCTACATCTTCGCAATTTTCGTTGGACCGTACCTCACGGTCAGCGCCGTCTGGACAAGCGCCGACATATTCAACGGTCTGATGGCATTCCCGAACCTTGTGGCGCTAATACTTCTCTCTGGCATTGTCGCAAACGAAACAAAGACGTTCCTCGCGAAGTTCAAGGGAGAGAAAGAGTAGTCATTGGTCATTAGTTATTGTTCATTGGAGCCCGCGAAAGCGGGCTTTCTTTTTATGAGCAAGACGGAGCCACTAAACATCCTGTTATTTCTTGTATTGCAAAAAACTAGACTTGACTGGGTGGTGCAAAGCCTTTTCGCAAGCATACAAAAAGACCTCCCATGCGGGAGGTCTTTTTTAGAATTTCACAACTGTTACCAGTTAACACCGCAAGAGACGGTTTCACCAGCAGCGATCTTTGTCACCTTTACCGGGATCGGATATTTACCAACGGTATGAGCAACAAGCATCTTGCCCTTAATGTCCTGATAGTTCGTACCAGAAACTTCAATACCATCGATAGTCAACTCATACGGAGAATTACCACCCTGGCAGACCAAGGTGCAAGTTTCCGCACCATTATGCCAATTCTGCGGCAAGTCGGCAACCAAGGTAAATTCGCCAACCTTGTTAAATTCGACTTTATCTTGCGTCGTTTCAATCTTATAGTCCGGAATGTTTGCATCCGAAGCAATAATAGCCGGGCAGGTAACCGTCTCGACAGAATTATCATCGTTGCTTACTCTAAGAACTGGAGCATAGGACTGGCCCTTCTTCGTAAAGGTATGAGTGCCAGTAGTGCCAGTAGCACCGGCAGAAACGCCATCCCATTCGTAATCAATGATGTTTGCCGTAGAAGTGCAAGTAGCGGTCCAAGTAGCCACACCAGCATCGGTAGTGACATCGCCGCCAGCACCAGTGCACTTACAAGAAATCGGTTCACCATTCACCTGCAGCTGACTACAGGGCACAACATGAGCACCATCCGTAAAGCCTACGACAACCGAAGCACCATACTTACCGGAATTGACGTACTTCACCTTCTGTTCAGTGCCATTAGCACCATTAACTTCAATAGTCGGAGGCGTACCGCCCTCAAACGTCCATGTGAACTTCGCCTTCAGCAACTTAAGAGCAGAAATGCTTGAATCCTGGTCAAACACCCATGTAACCGATCCACCCTTAGAGATCGTAGGAATATCCGGATGGCAGGTTCCGATATCCGAAATCGGGCCAGAAGGTATAGAAGAGCTAGAAACCACAACAGCGCTCGACGAATAAGAAGGCGGAGGATTCGTCGTAGACGAAGAACTTACATGGCCAGGAATAGAAGAAGAAGAATTAACTATAGCGCTGGAATAGCGGGACGAAGAAAGGCCAGGATTTACAGAACTCGAAGACCTCACTCTCCCCCTAGATGAAGAACTAGGCTGAACACTTACAAAACATTCTGGGCAGTTGGTAGGATTCATCACAGCTTCATTAACACTATTGTCAGTAGCGACGCCACCATCGTAGTTGATCGGGATACTCACAATCTCGTCCCCATTAGTTGGGTGCAAAATATCTCCACTACCACAAGCCCAAAAACTTGCAGCAACACCAAAAGCAAGCGTTCCAATATAAAACTTTTTATTCATAAAAAACCTCTTAGGCGAAAAATAAATTAAATCACGACAATATGCAAATGGTGTAAGCGTTTTTTATTGAGGAAGTTCACAAAAAAACACCCCAGACAAAAAGTCTAGGGCATTTGTAAAGTTAATTATACAATTATTGTATACTAATCGATCACCGGAGGCCTGCCTGAGGAAGACGAAGCCTGATCAGAGGAACTCAATTCAACATACGATGATGAACTTTCCTCAGGTTCTTCAGAAGATGAACTTTCCTCGATCTTAGGGTTAATGCGAAGCCACGGATCCAGATCATCATCGACATCGCATGTAAGAACCTGCAATCCGTATTGTACAGCAGGTTCCTTTTGTCCCGGTGTAGAATACTTCACCTTAATCCTGGTGGAACCATTTCCTTCGCGTTCGCCCGAAACAAGCGTACCAAAGGCGCCGAGACCGGTCCAGTTGTGATACCCTTCAAGTTCGACTCCATTTTCATCTACAATATACCAGAACACTTCTTCATCGACAAAAGCTTCGCGCTTGCTGACCATGCAGTAGCCCCGAACTGCACTTGAAGAAGATTTCGCTTCAGAAGAAGACGATTCTGCCTCAGAAGACGAGGATTCCTTTACTGAAGAAGACGTCGGCTCATAGCCCGCAGGATATACCGTAAACGGCTTTACAAAATCGCCACAATCAAATTCCTTGCCAGCAAAGGTAAGCAGCGGACCGATGACAAGACCTTCAGCATCAAAGGACACCGTAATTTCGGGGAAACCGGTTTCTTCAACGGAACCGACAAGGACACTAGGCTTCCTTCCGGCATCGGGACTCAGGTCCCACTTGTATTTGCCTTCATCCAGCGTCCCTTCGTCGGGAACATAGCTCCACGTGACAGCATCACCAATACGAACAATATCGTCTTTTTCAACGCTGCACTTTCCAGATACCTTCAAAGCTCCACTGGAACTAGAGCCGGTCTTTGAAGAACTTGACGACGTCGAGCCGCTACTCTTGCCAGAACTAGATGATTTTCCAGATGACGAAGACTTCGCAGAGCTGCTGCTCTTGCCAGAATCAGAAGATTTTTTGGACGAAGAAGACTTTGCAGAACTGCTGCTTTTCCCGTCATTCTTTTTGGAACTGCTACTCTTTATAAGTTCTACATTGCAGTTCTTTTTTCCCTTACAGTATTCCTTGATAAAGTAATTGGCTAATTCAAGTTCATCAGTTTCTTCAATTTTTTTCTTTGCCAATTCGTCATTATCTGTAGCTTTAGCGATATCACCTTCACCACAAGCCCAGAACAGCACCATTGCCGACGAAAGCAATAATGGTAAAAACTTTTTCCTATCCATATTATTCCCCATCTTAAATTCTACTCCTGCGATTCCCCATCCACCGAAATTTTACGTTGTCCCGTAATGAACTGGTGCACATACGGGTTGCTTGTATTCTTGATTTCATCGACAGTACCAACTTCGATGATTCGCCCGTTGTAAAGCATGGCGATTCGGTCCGCCACCTTGAAGGCGCTTACCATGTCGTGCGTCACAACGACCGAGGTGACACCGAGCTTGCTCTGCATATCGAGAATAAGGTCGTTGATCACGTCGCTTGTAATCGGGTCCAAGCCCGTCGTCGGTTCATCGTACAAAAGAATTTCCGGATTCAAGGCGATGGCTCTTGCAAGCGCCACGCGCTTACGCATACCGCCCGAAAGTTCAGAGGGCATCTTTGTACGGAATGACGGCACGAGATTGATCATCTGGAGCTTTTCCGTCACCACGTTCTGGATTTCGGCTTCAGACATTTCCGGATGATGTTCGCGAAGGGCAAAAGCGATATTTTCGCCCGTGTTCATGGAATCGAACAAGGCGCCCATCTGGAACAACATTCCCATCTTGCGGCGGATGGTTCGCGTATCGAAGAACTGCGGCGTACTGATCGTCACGCCATCGACAGTCACTTCACCGCCATCCGGCTGCAAAAGCCCAATCATGTGCTTTAGAATCACGGACTTGCCACCGCCAGACTTACCGATAATCACCATCGTTTCGCCACGGCGGATGTCCAGATTCACGTCTTCAAGAACCGTCTGAGGGCCAAAAGACTTCTTGAGTCCTTTAAGTCGAATCGCAATATCATTCGGATCGATTTTTACATTCGGCATAACAAACCTCTAGAAGAACATGAACGCATCAAGAATAAAGTCAGAAATCAAAATCATAAGGCAACTCGAAACCACGACGCTCATCGTTGCAAGGCCAACACCGTGCGCCCCCGGCTTGGAGTGCGTCCCGTGATAGTAAGCGAGCACAAAAATGACCGTTCCAAACACAATCGACTTGATAATCCCCGCCCACAGATCCATATTGCTGAACAGGTACTGCATACCCGTCGAATACGTGTAAGTCGTGATATCAAGCGCAAGCACACAGACAATCCAACCGCCAATCAGCGCAAGCGCGTTAGAAATGGCGGTCAAGCATGGGATCATCGTCAAGAACGCAAAGAATCTCGGCATGGCGAGGTAGCGGTACGGGTCAAGCCCGAGCACCACATACGCGGAGAGTTCTTCTTTCTCCTTCATGGAGCCGATTTCTGCAGCAACGGCACTGCCCACACGCCCTGAAAGCACAATAGCCGTAAGGAGCGGTCCAAGTTCAATAAGCACCATCTTGCAAGCGGCCGTTCCCACGAACTTGTCGGACACGAGATTGTGAAATTCGAACTCGGCCATGATGGTCGCGACCATGCCTGTAAAGATGGACGTCACAAACAAAAGCGGGAGCGAGGAGACACCTACAGAGATCATCTCCTTTACGATCAGGGCCGGATTCTTGTGCACGAAGCGGAACTGCTTGAGCGTAATGAACAGGATGCAAATGCACTCGCCTACGGCGGCGATTGCATCGACAATCTTTTGCCCTATCCAATTTATCGGTTTCAGAATCAACGGCATTGCACTTCCTTAAAAGCTCCCAAAGTCGGCAACCTGCGGTCCACCACCATCGTCATCTGAGCCATACTGATAATCTTCGTCACCTTCCACGCCTTGCTGGTCGGTCGCATCGTAGAACGTCGTGTATTCAGGCACGAAGCTCATGTCAATATCCTTCACGGAACCGTTACGGTGCTTCGCCACAATGAGCGTTGCCTTGTAGCGGTCTTCGTCCTTGTGCGTCTGCACGAACGGGCGTTCCACGAACCACACCATGTCAGCATCCTGTTCGATAGAACCAGATTCACGCAAGTCCGAAAGCTGCGGGCGTTCACGACCCTTTTCTTCGACTTTACGGCTAAGCTGAGCAAGCGCAATGACCGGGATGCTCAATTCCTTCGCCAAGATCTTGAGGCCACGGGAAATCGCACCGATTGCAACAGCGCGGTTTTCTTCCTTGCCGGTCTTCATCAACTGCAAGTAGTCGATGATGAGGAGGTCGAGGTGGCCCTTGTGCTTGAGCTGGCGCGCCTTGCTCATGAGTTCCATGATGCCGAGGTCGGCGTTGTCATCGACAAACAGCGGAGCCTGGTTAATCGGCGTCACTGCGGCGATAATCTTCTTGATTTCGTCAGAACTGAGCTTGCCGTTGCGGAGCCTACTCTGGTCCACCTGCGCCTGCGAGCAAAGCAGACGCTGGGCGAGCTGGATGCCGTCCATTTCCAAGCTGAAGAAGGCGACGTTCTTGCCGTAGCGAATGGCTGCGTTTGCGGCAACCGTCATCGCGAAAGACGTCTTACCCACACCCGGACGGGCCGCGAGAATAATCAAGTCGGAATTCTGGAGACCGTTCGTGAGTTCGTCCAGTTCCGTAATGCCCGTAGGCACACCCGTAATGCCGCCATCACGACGGTTATTGATGCGTTCCAGAAGAGGCGCCACAAAGTTGTCGATAGACTTCAAGGTGTTGCGCACCTGGTTATCGGCAATCGCAAAGATATCGCGTTCGGCATCCTGTAACACATTGTCCGGCGTTGAGGCCGGGTCCATCGACTTGCGGATGATTTCAGAAGATGTGCGGATAAGCTTGCGGAGCACCGCCTTGTTGCGAAGGTGTTCCAACTGCCACGGGACATTCGCCGACGATGCGACGGATTCCATCAATTCAAAGATGTATTCGCGGCCACCGACAAGGTCGAGCTTGCCCATTTTCGTGAGTTCCGCCGAAAGCGTCACAGGGTCGATGGGGGTAACCGCCTTGTTCAAACTACAAAGTGCGTTCCAAATCAGCTGATGACGTTCCATGTAGAAAAAGTCATCGTCACTGATGGACATCACAGCAGAGCCCATCACTTCGGGATCACGCAAAATACCGCCCAACAGGCAGCGCTCCGCCTCAACATCGGCAGGCATTTGGCGACCATCAAACGACTTGGAATTATTTTCTTCAGACATAACTATACCGATTTAAATATACAATAAAAATTTACATGGAACTTTTGAAAATGACGCAAAAGCGGGGTGAAATGGGCCATAAAAAGGAGATGCCCCATCGAGTGGGGCATGACAATGTGATTGCGAGAGTGCGTGAGGAGCGCGAGAGGAATGCCCGCTGCTACTTAGCGGCGGTAAAGAGGCCGCTGCGCGGAATATGCACCTTCCACGTGAGCCATTTGAGCTGTTTATCCGAAGTCATTGCATAAGCATCGACAAGAGAAACAGTCTTTGTGCCGTTGAAATCAAGCGCAGTTCCTGCGAGTTCGTTGAAGTTTTTGCCCTTGCTGAACACGTCGTAAAAAAGCGGTTCGCCAAAGGTGATCATCATTTCAGGTGCAACAAAGGATATTTCCTTTGTTAGCATTCGACGGAGCGAGGCGAGCAGGATCGGAGATAGTGCTCGCGGAGCATCCTTGTAGAAGTACGTAACGCCAAGCGTTCCCGGCTCGTAGCCGAGGCTCGCGAAGAGGCGGGAAAGCATTTCACCGGTCGGCGACTGGAAAAAGGCGCCGGTCGGTTCGCCCGGCTTGGGGGCGGCAAGCAAAATCAGGAGGCGCGGGTGTTCCGGACCTTCGTAACGAACAACGTTTGCAGCACGGGCGTAAAGCGCATCCGTCTTGAGCGCGTCGTAAAAAGCGTTGAGCGAATCGGCAAGTTCGTAAGCAGCGGTCGTCTTCTTGACGGCGCGCGGGGCAATCGTCAAGCCGGCATCGGCCATCGGCTTGGGCGCTGGCGCAGGGCGCGGAGAAGGCGCAGGTTGCGCGGGAGCGCCGAACGCAGGCTGCTGAAAAGCGGATTGCTGGAAAGCGGACTGCGCCGGATTTGCAAACGGTGCGGGGTTCGCCGGGAACGGAGATTGCTGCGGAACCGGTGCCGGATTCGCAGGTGCAGAGCGCTGCGGGAATGGCGCCGGGTTCGTCGGGCGTTGCATTTGCGGCATCGGATTTGCCGGGCGCGGGGCCCCAGCAGGAACGGCGGACTTTTTACGGGTCAATGTCCACGGTTCATCGAGGAGCAGATCCTCCTCGCCCATGTCCATCTGGCCTTGCAGATATTTGCGAAGTTCGCTAAAATCAAATTCTTCGGGCATACCGTTCCTCTAAGCGTTCTTTAACTGATCAAGGCTAAAATCTACAATTTCTTGAGCCAAGTCGATTTTGGAGCCCATCTTCATCTCGGGAATTTCAACCTCTGCGGCGTTTCGAGAGTCGCCGGATTCTTGAGCTTTGCGAGAGTTCGCACGAATCAAGGCGTAACGCACTTCGTCAAAACCGAAACCGCTGTTCAAGGCCACAGGAGCATTGAGCAAAAGTGCATCGGCACCGCTCTTCTTGAGCTTTTCGGCTGCATGTTCCTTGAAGTGGTCCGTTTCTAGCGCAAAGCCGATAACGACCTGGTCTCCGCGTTTTTGTGCGACGCTATCGCGCAAGATGTTCGGATTCGGTTCCAGTTCCAAGATGAGTTGGCTACGGCTATCCTTGATTTTTTCGGTGGCGGCCACCTTCGGGCGGTAATCGGCCACAGCGGCGCAATGCACAAGCACATCGGCGTTCTTCATCTGTTCGAGAACGGCCTTGTGCATATCGCAAGCGCTCTTGACTTTTTTGACGCGTACGCCTCCGGGGAATTCGGCTTCCATCGGGCCTGCGACAACGCTTACATCAAAACCATTCGCCAGGAACGTCGCGGCAATTGCGACTGCGGTCTTTCCGCTGCTGCGGTTGCTGATGTAACGCACGGGGTCAATCGCTTCTTCGGTGCGGCCAGCGGTAATGAGAACGCGAGGTACGCGTTCACCAGATGCAGGAAAGTCTTGCAATGCCGTTTCTTGAAGGAACTGCGCGGCTGGAGATTGCGTTATACAAGACTTAACTGGGTCCTTCACGTTGTTCAGGACGACGTTGATTGCTTCCAAATAAGCGACAATTTCTGCGGGATCGAGGAGGCGGCCTTTGCCGACTTCGCCACAGGCAAGTTCGCCCGCCGGGCTATCCATCACGAAGGTGTTTTCAAAACTGCGGAGTGTTTCGAGATTGCGCTTGACCGCCGGGGAATTGAACATCGCGACATTCATCGCAGGGGCGATAAAGCGCGGACCCGTACAGCTCATAAAGCAAAGGCTTACGGGGTCATCGGCAATGCCATAGACAAACTTTCCGATAACGTTGGCAGTCGCCGGAACGACGAGATAAAGGTCCGCCCAGCGCGGAAAATCAATGTGCTGGAAAGGGCGTGCTTCGACGGCGCCGTTCTTCAGGTAAACGGGGCACTTGGAAAGGCTTGCAAACGTAAGCGGAGCCACGAACTGTGTAGCAGCTTCGGTCATGCAGACGCGCACTTCGGCGCCTTTCTTTTGCAACAGGCGCAAGAGTTCACAAGACTTGTAGGCGGCAATTCCGCCCGAGACTCCAAGAAGGATTTTCTTTCCAGCGAGATTCATGGAATGCAAGATAGAAAAATACCATTTTCGCCATATTCCTACAGCTAAAAATTAGACGAAAACAAACACAATGCATATAGGATCCATATTTTTGTTTTTTTATATGCCTCAAAACACCATAAGAAGGCTCCCCAAAACCTCTATCGAGCCCCAAAGGCATATAAACCGTCCTCATTTCATATTTTATATGCATCCGCACAGAACGAACAAACTAATAAAAATGATTTTTCTACAAAAAAGGCATATAAACCAAATCATTTTTGATTTTTATATGTCCAACCCTAAAAAAAATGGTTTTCGCCGCACCAAAAAAAAGAAATCCCGCAGTCGCCTGCGGGATTCCTTTAAGCTTGTGAAGATGTTGGTTAGCAATAGCTAGACTTAACTGGATCCTTCGCGTTGCTCAGGATGACATTACAGTCTACTTCCTACGGCCTACTTCCAACTAAATTAAGCTTCTTCTTCAGACTTTTCAGCCTTCTTCTTGGAAGCCTTCTTCTTCGGAGCAACAGCTTCGCCAATCGTGGTGCCGTTTTCGCCCGGCTTGTGGGAGTCCATCCAAGCCTTGAGTTCAGCGGATTCACGGTTCTTGAAGTAGTCAACAACGGAGAGATAGATCTTGCGGTTGTTCTGATCGATTTCGGTCACGACAGCCGGAACTTCGTCGCCAACCTTGAATGCATCGGCCGGAACCTTGATGTATTCAGCGGTGAGCTTGGAGACCGGAATGAAGCCTTCGATACCGTCAGCGAGTTCAACCACGACGCCGCGGTCGAGCATGCGAACGATCTTGCCCTTGACTTCAGAGTCAACCGGGTAGGTGGAATCGATAGAATCCCACGGGTCTTCGGTGAGGTGCTTCATGGAGAGAGAAATGCGGCGCTTTTCCTTATCGACGGCGAGAACGACGCATTCAACCTTGTCACCCTTCTTGACCATTTCGTTCGGGTGGGTGATCTTCTTGGTCCAGGACATGTCAGAGACGTGGATGAGGCCATCAACACCTTCCTTGATTTCGACGAATGCGCCGAAGGAAGCGATGT
>Ga0310695_10001196_pt1 | contig 62682 bp, 50 predicted proteins | sample RumenRJG_04DNA_FD_203882 | JGI IMG/M metagenome (GOLD analysis project Ga0310695, IMG submission 203882) | Bovine rumen microbial communities from Lethbridge, Alberta, Canada - RJG_04 (v2) (version 2) | ecosystem: Host-associated > Mammals > Digestive system > Stomach > Rumen | place: Canada... | reverse complement strand
ATGTTTTCGTTTTAGGAGTAAGGAGTAAGTAGTAAGGAAAATGGTAAAAAAGAAAGAAAAGCTGAATCCTAAGAAGCAGTGGGCGAAGTTCATCGTCGTACTGGTGCTCTACCTGCTGTTCCTCTACTGGGTCAAGTCGTGGTGGGGACTGCTCGTCGTGCCCTTCATCTACGACGTCTATATCACCAAGAAAATCAAGTGGCAGTGGTGGAAGGAGTCTGAGGGACCCGTCCGTTGGGTCATGTCGTGGGTCGACGCCCTCGTCTTCGCCCTCGTCGCCGTCTACTTTATCAATCTGTTCTTCTTCCAGAACTACGTCATACCCTCCTCGTCGTTAGAGAAGTCGCTGCTCACGGGCGACTACCTCTTCGTGTCGAAGGTGAGCTACGGCCCGCGCATCCCTGAGACGCCGCTGACCATGCCGCTGACACAGCACACGCTGCCCGTCTTCGAGTGCAAGTCGTACATCGATTGGCCGCACTGGGACTACCGCCGCGTCAAGGGACTGGGCAAAGTCGAGCTGAACGATATCGTCGTCTTCAACTTCCCTGCCGGCGACACCCTCTGTTCGGCACCGCAGTATCAGGCTTACGACTTCTACCAGATGTGCTACGGCATAGGCTACCAGCTCTATCCGCAGCGGCCAAACCCCGACTCGCTGACGGCGGAGCAGCGGCTGAAGTTCTACCAGACGGTCTATCAGGCCGGACGCGCACAAATAGCTGCCAACTTCGCTGAGTATGGCGACATCATCACCCGTCCTGCCGACCGTCGCGAGAACTACGTGAAGCGCTGCGTCGGTCTGCCGGGTCAAACGCTCCAGATTAAGAACCGCATCGTCTACCTCGACGGCAAGGCTAACAAGGAACCCGATAACGTGCAGTACACCTACTACGTGAAACTGCGCCAGGGACTGCCCGACGAACTGATGCAGGAGCTCGGCATCTCGATGGAAGACTTGATGAGCCTGAACCAGATGGGCTATATGCCGCTGACGCAGCACGCCGTCGACGTGCTCGGCGCCCGCAAGGATCTGGTGGAGAGCATCAAGCTCGTCACCGATGCCAGCGACACCGACATCTACCCGCTCAACGGCAACAAGCACTGGACGCGCGACAACTACGGCCCCGTCTGGATTCCCAAGAAGGGAGCCACGCTGAAGCTGACGCTCGACAACCTGCCCGTCTACGAGCGACCCATACGCACCTACGAGGGCAACCAGCTCGAAGTACGCGACGGCAAGATCTACATCAACGGCAAGCCGTCCAACGAATATACCTTCAAGATGGACTACTACTGGATGCAGGGCGACAACCGCCACAACTCCGCCGACTCCCGCTACTGGGGCTTCGTGCCTGAAGACCACATCGTCGGCAAGCCCATCTTCATCTGGTGGTCCAGCGACCCCGACCGCCGCGGCATCAACGGCATCCGCTGGCACCGTCTCTTCCGCTTCGTCGATAATATTAAGTGAAAAATGGCCTGAAGTTTCTGCTTGCGCTCGCCGTCGCGTTCATCGTCATGCTCGTGTTCCGGGCGCTGGTCTTTACCATCTACACCGTCCCCGACTCCTCGGGGGATCCGACCTTCAAGGCGGGCGACCGTGTGATGGTAAACCGCTGGTCGTATGGTCTGCGTACGGGCGACGACGAACTCTTCAGCTACGGACGGCTCTGTCGGCAGTCGGTCAGTAAAGGCGATCTGGTGGCCGTCGATGACTCTTTGGGACAGGTGATGATAGGCCGCTGCACGGCCTTGCCCGGCGATACCATCCGCCTGCAGCAGCGCACCTTCATCGTACCTGGCCGCGACGCCACCTGTGCCCATCACGACTATTATTTCATCGACCGTGTCGGTCTTGTTCGCGAGGCTCAGATTATAGGCCGCGTCTTCCTCGTCGTTTATAACCATACGCCCGGCTATGTCTTCTGGATGGGTAACGACCCGTCGCGTGTGCTACTGCCGCTATGAACGCCCTGCTCTCCACCACCTACTTCGGCCCCATACAGTGGTACCAGAAGCTTTATCGTGCCGACACGGTGCTGATAGAGCGCTGCGAGTCGTTTCAGAAGCAAACCTACCGCAACCGCTGTCTTATTGCCTCCACGCAAGGCGTTCAGGCACTCACCGTACCCATCAAGAGTGAAGAGTTCTTTGCAGAGCAAAGCGGCAAAGCCGAGCGAAAAGTGAAGAGTGAAGAATTTGCTACCGCCATACCTTCAGTTGATTCTACTGGGACTCCGGAAGGAAATTCTTCACTCTTCACTCTTCACTCTTCACTTATAAATAGTGTCCGCATCAGCGACCACGGCAACTGGCGTCACCTCCACTGGAACGCCCTGAAGTCGGCCTACGGCGAGTCGCCTTTCTTCGAGTATTACGAGGACGACCTACGTCCTTTCTTCCAGCCCAACTGGGAGTTCCTCTTCGACTTCAACGAAGCCATCCGCCAGAAGATGTGCGAGCTGCTCGACATCCACCCCAACGTTCACTACACCGAGTCGTTTACCTCACCCCTCGACATTTCTCGCACCTCGTACCTCGCACCTCGTACCTCGCACCTCGACTACCGCTACGCCATCCAGCCCAAGCACCCCGCGCCCGATGACGACTTCACCCCTCGCCCCTACTACCAGGTCTACCGCGAGAAACACGGCTTCCTGCCCAACCTCAGCATCCTCGACCTGCTGATGAACATGGGGCCGGAAAGCATCTTCTACTTATAAGTAAGGTTATGACCCTGTATCGTCTTTTTCCGTTACTTGATAATCCATTCGAAAAGACCGGCAGAATTGTCGGAGGGTAGTGTCACCTCCAATCGTACGGCCTTCGTTGTAACAGGATCGAAGTTGACGGTACATGCGGAACCTTTGTCTGTAGGATAGCCATCGGCTCCAGTGACAGGCATCCACTGTCCTTGGGCGTCCTGATAAAGGATACGCCATGACTGAGGTACACGGCATCCACCCCAAGGACCGTCGTCGTACCAATAGACAGTGGCACTCTGAACCGTACTCTCAGCAGGGAATTCGTAGCCGAGCCACTCTGTTGTGCCGTTTTTAGGCCACCAGTGAGTATAAGGGATGGAGCGGTCATACTCGTCTTTCGGAATCAGACGGTCGTTGACTGATGACAGTGCTGGAACGGGTGAGGAGCTGCTCACTTTACTCTCTGAAGCCAAGGTTGCAGGTTGAGAAGGTGTCGTGGCGTTCAAATCTTGTGGCAGCCAGACTCTCATCTTGCCACTTCCGCGATGACACCAGGCATAATACGGAATTAGTGTCAGTGTTTGTTCAGTTGTCTCTAATCGCCCCTGTTTGTTGAAGTTCAAGGTTTGGGCGTCGGTCGTTAATGTCAGGATTGGTGTGCCTGCAATCTCGCCTTTGCCGAGCCGGAACTGGGGCGTCTGATTGATGAGGGCACACATGATGTCGAAGCAGTTGTCGGGATGTTCTGCACAATACACCAGCGGGCCGCGTTCTACACTCACCATACCACGGTCGGCCGCTACCTTCTGATTGGCTCGGACGGTACGAGGCTCCATGTCAAAATGAATTTGTATCTTGTCGCCCTTCTTCCATTTACGGTCAATGGTGTAATAGCCGTCTTGCGTCAAATCTCCAGCGACCTCACGCCCGTTTACCTTGACAGCGTAGCCTAAACGCTTATTGTCATAATACTGATAGAGGTTTGAGGGAACCACTTGGCCACGCACCCAACCTGGAATACGGATTTTCATGGCAAATTGTCCGGCGGTATTCTGGTCAATCGAAACAATAATATCGCCATTCCAGGGGTACTCTGTTGTCTGACTCAGACTCACTTTCTTGCCGGCAACTCTCAGACTGCTCTTGTTTGAGAGAAACAGATTAACGTAGACATGACGATCCTTCACGGCGTAGACGTAACCGGGCACGGAGGGGATAAAGCGACAGATGTTGCTTGGGCAACAAGCGCAGCCGAACCATGCCTGACGCTGATGCTGTCCCATCGACTCCAAGGGGTTGGGATAGAAGAAACCGTTGCCTTCGAGTGATACACCGCTGATAAGTCCGTTGTAGAGTGTTCTTTCCAGAACGTCGTAATATTTCGACTCGCCATGTAAAAGGAACAGGCGGTAGTTCACATACACATGACCAATGGCTGCACAGGTCTCGCAATAGGCACTCATGTTGGGCAGTTCATAATTCTTGCCAAAGGCCTCGCCACTGGCTGTCGCACCAATGCCTCCGGTAATATACAGTTTCTTGGAGACGATATTCTCCCAAATGGCGTCGATGGCTTTGACGTAGTCCTGGTCACCCGTGAGTGCAGCCACATCGGCCATACCGGCATACATATAGGCAGCGCGGACAGCATGGCCTACAGCTTCGTCCTGTTCGACAACGGGTTTGTGGCTTTGCGAGTATTCGTTCTTGATGGCTGTCTTTCCGCGATGGTCGAGAAGGAATTTGGCAAAGTCAAGGTATTTCTTCTTGCCAGTAGCCAGATAGAGGCGGGCCATGGCCATTTCTGCTATCTGGTGGCCAGGCACAACGCGCATCTGTCCGGGAAGTGGCCCCACCTCCTTGCAAGCCACGTCAGCGTAGCGACAGGCAATGTCCAAGAACTTGCGCTTGCCTGTCGCCTGCCAATAAGCTACGGCACCCTCTACCATGTGACCGAGGTTGTAGAGCTCATGGCTCAGGTCTTCCTCCTTCACCCATCGACGGTCGCCAGCCCAGTGGTGCGGGTCGGCAGGGTTCTGGGTGCGCGCGGTGTAGAGATACCCGTCCGCCTCCTGTGCTTTCCCGATGATGTCAATGACAGAGTCGCAGTAAGCCTCCAAACGTTTGTCCGGATAGGTCTGAAGGATGTAGGCAGCTCCCTCCAGCGTCTTATAAGGGTCGGTGTCGTCAAAAGAGTAGCCCACGCCATTGACCTTAAACACCTTCGACGGGTCTTCGAGGTGTGCTGCTGCGTTCTCGAAGTTCTTGTACCGCCCTTCGCTCTCACATTTAGAGAAGGCAAGAGGTATCGTGACCTTACGACTGGCCTCTAATCGTTGTCCCCAGAACGTGCCAGCGGTTATCTTGACACTCGTAAACGGTACGGGATCGATAGCGTACCCGTGCGCTGTAGTCTGTTTCCCTTGTGCGCTGGCCAACAGACTCACCATCAGTCCCAGCACCGTTGTTGTTACTCTTTTATTCATAAGTTTTCAGCACTTCTTTAAGTTGGTTGGTTGCTCGTTCAATCATATCCATCGTACCACTACCATCGCTCACATAGCGTATGACCATGCCAGCGTAACCAATGGCACGGTTGGCTCTGTCGTTGTCTTCTGGCAGCTGCTTGGCTTTCTCTAAGAGAACCATCAGTTCGTCCAAATCCTCCAACTCCGGTAGATTGCCGGGGCGCATCGTGTTAATAGCGGCATTCAGGGCATCGGCCGTCTGGTCTATGTCGTCCTGAGTGTATTGGCCGTCAGGTGCGTTGATATAGGGTTGGGATTTTTCGTATTGACTCTTCATGCGGGCAAAACCGTGTTTGGCCCAGGGTGCATATTCCGGAACCTTTACAGCCAGGTCGTTCCACGCTTGTTGTTCGTCATTACGGCTCTTGGCAATGAGAAGTAGCTCTGTGAGTTGCGACTTGTCAACAGTCGAGTTTCCGTTATTGACGGCCAAGGTCTCGGAGCCGGTCTCCATATTCATGCGGAAATAGTGGGTCAGGTGCTTGTCGCCTGCATAATCGGGAATAAATGTGCGGCCACCGTGGCTTAGCGTGTAGAGATGAGCATCGGCCCCTGTGCCCTCCTTGGCGCCCAAAAGCGTGACGTCACTGAGGTCAGACGCTACGTTGACAGTTGCCTCGTCCCAATCCTTGATGCCCGTGGTTGTCATGACGAGCGGACCGTACATAAAGGCTCCTGTCCACATGGATGCGTATTTGTCGGGGCCGAAATCAAGGTGCTTGGTGAATGGCATCACAACCTCTACTATATCTTTATCTGTCCAGCGACGGGCGGGAATCTCCACATAGCTCGATGGCTGGTAAGAGGAGGCAATGCTCCTGCCGTTGAGCCTTACATCGAATCCCTCAGTAGCCCAATAGGGCACACGGAGCTTCATGGAGAATTGAGGGTGAGTGGTGAAGGGTGAGTGGTGAAGGGTTTCGATACGTATGACAGAGCGCTCTGCGGGCCACTGGCACTCCTGTTTTAGGGTGACGCCTTTCGCTGTCCACCGTGCTGTCGTGGGCATGTAGAGTGCCACCCAGATGGTGCTATCATTGAAAAAATAGGTTGCCTCCTGATATTTTACGTGGTTTTCAACGCCAGTACCGCCGCAACATGAGGCCTGTGGGGTCTCATTGCCCCAAGGCTTTGAGGCGTCAAGCCCAACGGCATATTGGTAGACGGTCTGATATTTGTGAGGATTTACCGACCCGATGATCTGGTTGTAAAGCACTCGCTCGTAGTAGTCCATATATCTTGCATCGTCGGGATTGAAGCAGTTCAGATCCTTTGTGAGCTTAGCTAAGTTATAGGCGCAGCAAGTCTCGTTGATGGTGGGTTCCGGACGCTGCTCCCGACCGTTCCAGCTGGCGACATTGGTACACATGGCGGTTATCTGAGAGTAGGGCTGTCGGAACATTTCACCGTTACCCACACCGCCCATGGCATAGCGGTATCGCCCTTGGATCATCGTCCAGAAGTTCTGCGCAAGGTTATAGTAGTAGGGGTTGTTATTGCCTCGGAAGGAACGGAGCGCACCGGTCACCATGGGTATATGCTGATTGGCATGACGGGTGCGGATGGCATCGATGTTCTTCGACAGCGGGTCAAAGAAAGCAGGACTGTCGAAATAGTTGGCGGCTTCCAGCAGGTGTTTCTTCTCTTCAGCCGTTCCCGTCATTTCTGACAGGCGTGCCAATGATTCCGCCATACCGCCCACCTCGCCGGCAATGTACATGTTCCACATCTCATAGCGGTTGCCCGGACGTGCCCGTCGTTCATCCTGAGGGCCGTCGCTCTTGACGAAGGTGCGATAGTGCAGACGGTTCCATACCCAGAGTCCCATATCCTTGGCTATCAGCAGGGCCTTGTCGGCCGTAGTTTTTTCATCGATATAGGTGGCAATGTCAATGAGCCCGGCCAGTTGCTTATGTACGGAATAGTAAGGTGCCCACACCCAACTCTCGTTGTTGTAGGCACGATACATTTCTATCAGCACACAGTGTTGTGCAGGAATGGCGTTCAAGTAGCCATAGCCATACTTCCCGCACTCTTTCTTATACCGGTCAAAGTCTGTCCATGAGCCCTTCATCTGCTTCAGCTCCTCTTCAGGTGCAAAGTCGCGGGCTTCCCAGTAGCGTCCCAACTGCTCGTTCCACACGAAAGTCAGTTCCTGGCACCGTCGCAACTCGTCGACCATCATCCTTATATTGTTGCGGATGATGTTCTTTTTAGCCTGCTCCTGGCAACTGGCAAAAGCCATGGCCATGGCCGACATATAATGACCGGAGCCATGCCCCTTCAGCTTTGTCGTCGGCGAATCCCAGCCGTCAGCCTCAGGATAGCCTTCCGTGGAGAGTCCATAGGTGTCGCGATAATTGTAGAGCTGCTGCTTCACGGGCAGGCTGATGAGCTGGTCAATGTCAAGATCACGGTTCCATGTAAGACGGTTGTCACCATCGATACTCACCTGGTCGAGCGGTAGCGTTTCTGCAACAGGATTGTTCGATGGTACGGCGTATGTCCCTTCAACAATCTTGACCTCTGCCGATACAGGATAGCCGTTGGCCGTTGTGTTGTCGCCAATGATGAATCCGCGTACTTGATATACCTTGCCCACGGGATAAATGGCCGGGGTAGCTTCGGAGGTCTCGGTGGCCTCCGAAGCGTTCGACCATTTCACCTGACGGTATTCCCCCCTGTCGTCGGTATATTTCACCCATAACCGATAGGGCAGTCTGGGAGCGTTGCCCACGGGCGTCTCCACGCTGATACGCTCAACGCTCGCTATTGAACGGTGCTCCTGTGCTTCCCCATGAAGTAGTCCTGCAGCCAGTATACCAATCAGAAAGATTTTTCTCATAGATGTTTTAATAGATGGTGCAAAGGTAGCGAAAAAAATGCAGAAGACAAACAAGTATCATCCAAGAATTTTTGTAACTTTGCACCCAAATGAAGACAATTGAAGAAATAAGAAACGGAAAAGAAGGTCAGACGTTTGACATGAAAAGCATACAGATCGACCCGAAAGCACTGGCAATCCCTATCGTGGCGATGGCCAATGCCGATGGTGGTATGCTGGCAATTGGCATATCTGACAAGACAAGAAAGATTGAAGGCGTAAACCAACATACTGCGAAGTTGAACGAACTGCTTCGTGTGCCGTTTGACTTTTGCAATCCGTCTGTCCCGGTAGCTTGTCGCTATATGGACTGCACTGACGATGAAGGCAATCCTAATCGTATTCTGCTGATGGATATTCCCGCCAGTCAGTTCCTTCATACGAATCAGGCTGACGAGGCCTATATCCGTGTGGGCGATAAGAGCCGCAAACTGACATTTGACGAGCGGATGCAACTGATGTACGACAAAGGCGAACGCTCCTACGAAGATACGGCTGTATATGGTGCAACTATTGATGACATCGATACGGATGCTGTTGCCGAATATGCTAAATTGGTAGGTTACGGGAAGTCACCACTTGAATACCTGCGAGAGAATAACGGCTTTGTAACAACCAACAAGAAAGGTGAAGAAGATGTTAGCGTTGCATGCATCCTGCTTTTCGGCAAGAATCCTCAGAAGTTCTTCCCTCGCAGTCGTACCCGTTTCATTCGATACGAAGGTGTTGATGAGAAGGTTGGCGCAGAGATGAATGTCATTAAGGATGTCATTTTTGAGGGAACCATCCTGAATCAAGTCAGGAAAACTATAGAGTTCATCGAGACTCAGGTACGTGAGCATACTTTCTTGGGACAGCACGGACAATTCGTCACACGTCGTGATTATCCAGAATTCGTCATACAAGAGATGGTGGTTAATGCCTGTTGCCACAGAGCCCACAACATCAAAGGAACAGAGATACAGATCAAGATGTTCGATGATCGATTGGTGTTTGAGTCGCCTGGCAAGTTGCCGGGTCAGGTGAAGCCCAGCAACATCCGCAACACCCACTTCTCGCGCAATCCAAAGATTGCCGCCTTCTTGAAAGCATATCACTACGTGAAGGAATTCGGCGAGGGTATGGATCGTATCTGTCGGGAACAGGAGGCCAACGGTGCCCAAGTCCCGTATTTCCGAACAGATGACTTCATCTTGAAGATTACAGTGCCAAAGGTGACTGAAACCGAACAGAAGTCGAACAGAAAAGTGATAGGAGAATTGTCTGAAAGCGAACAGAAGCGAACAGAAACCGAACAGAAACCGAACAGAAACCGAATTGTGAATGGTGTGAAGATGACAGAGACACGTATTACAATGCTGCAATTGATGAAAGAAGATCCTTATATATCAAAAGCGAAATTAGCAGAAATATTAGGGATACATCCGTCTGCTGTGTCACGTAACATAGAAGCTATGCGTGGTAAATGTCTACGTCGTGTTGGCGCGGACAGAGGTGGTTTCTGGGAAACAATAGAAGAAACATGGAAAAAAGACACAAATTAGGAAACAGGACTATTGTTGTCAAAGATTTCTTTGGTGAAAATGAACATCTCATTTAATAATGAACAAAGATTTTAAGATTTAAAAGATTTTGAGCTATCCATAGATAAGGAGGCCGTGAAAATTTCATGAGAGGCCGTGACGTTTTTCTGAGCGGCTTATATTTTTTACGAGCAGCCGCTACGTTTTCTCACCTCTCAGTTCTCACTTTGTCTGTAATTCTCATTTTGTCTCGTGATGATATTCACTACATTCTGTCAATAAAAAAAACAGGTGACACCTCTTACACCTGCCACTTAACAGTCTGAAAATCAGGGGCTATTTTTCTGAGGTAAGTAACACCTATAGTCGCACCAGAGGTGACACCAGGGAATATTGGCAGGCCGTGAAACATTTACGAGAGGCTTATATTTTTTTACGAGCGGCCGTTAAATTTTTACGAGACACTTGTACGTTTTCAGCTTTTCGCGTGAAACATTTTCGGATACGCCAAACTCACAATAATGAGCATTAACAAAAAACAAGTCGTTTTTTTAGAAAGAAATCAGCAACAATAAGAAAAAATTCATCTCAACAATTCTTGGCTGCCAAGAATTGTTTTCCAAAAAAATCTTTCTTTGTAATTCGTTTGACCTACTGGTGCGACCATTGGTGTGGGCATTGGTGCGACCATTGGTGCGACCATTGGTGTGGGTAAACACCGCTGTAACATACTGATAATCAGTGGTAGGTGTAAGAGGTGTCACCAAACTACAATCCTGTATGCATAATACGCGCGCGTATGCAAGCTTGAGCTCATACCCCTCGTTCTTTTTGCACCGAAATTCGGGTCTGATGTTAATATTTAGGGAAAAAGTACACCCAGTCTTACAAAGTACACTTTTAGTAAACCTCAGAAAAACAAAACACCCTGCAAGTCAGTAACTTACAAGGTGTTCCAAGTACCCAGAGCCGGGGTCGAACCGGCACGGGTTGCCCCACTGGTGTTTGAGACCAGCGCGTCTACCGATTCCGCCATCTGGGCCTTTTTGCGGGTGCAAAGGTAATAAGAAAAAATGAAATGACAAAAGTTTCCGCTAAAAATCTTAAAAATACTTGCTATTCTCAATAATATTCCGTATCTTCGTGGCCGAAAACCTATTAACTCTTCAATCTATACGTGATGGAAATATCAGAAAAACATTTCGGCATCATATTGGCCGGTGGAAGAGGGCGGCGTCTGTGGCCTTGCAGCCGTGAGCAAAAGCCCAAGCAGTTTATCGACTTTTTTGGCACTGGCCGCACACAGTTGCAGCAGGCCTACGACCATCTTATACGTCTCATCCCTCGCGCAAACATTTATGTCAGTACGCAGGTGGAGTATGCTCATTGGGTTAGTGAGCAGCTGCCGGAGCTGCCTTCCGAGAATATTCTGGCGGAGCCGGTAGCCCGCAATACGGCGCCGAGTGTGGCGTGGGCTGCCTATCGCATTTCGCATGTCTGTCCTGATGCTCGTGTTATTATCATACCGTCCGACCAGGCCGTCATCGGCGACGATGCCTTCCGTCGCGACGTGCTCAACTGTCTGGACTTTGTCGGCAAGAAAGACTGCCTGATTGCCATGGGTGTGAAGCCTACGCGTCCTGAGCCAGGCTATGGCTATATTCAGATGGGTGAGGAAACGGAGACGGAGGGGCTGTATCGTGTGCAGTCGTTCACTGAGAAACCCGAGCGCGATTTTGCCCGTATATTTGTTGAGAGTGGTGAGTTCCTGTGGAACACCGGCATCTTTCTGGCCAATGTGAAGCATCTCGTTCACAGTCTGCGGCGTATTCTGCCCGTTGTGCTGCGCCTGATAGACAAGGAGGATATGGTGGTGACGATGGAACAGGAGCTGGCCTTTGTCAAGGAGAATTTCTCTAAGTTCCCGAACCTCTCGATGGACAACGGCGTGCTTGAGAATTCGCATGGCGTGTACGTCATGAGGTCAGGTTTCGGATGGGCCGACATGGGTACGTGGCACTCCATCTACGAGAGCGAGCAGAAGGGTGATGGCGACAACGTCGTGATTGACTCTGAGGCGATTTTGGAGAACTGCCGTGACAATATCATTAAGATGCCCAAAGGACATCTGGCCGTCATCAACGGTCTGGAAGGCTATATCGTGGCAGAGTCTGGCGATGCTCTGCTGATTTGCAAGAAGGGCGACTCGTCGGCGCTGATTCGGAAATATGTCAACGAAGTCAGGCTGAAATACGGTGAAGAGTTTGTGTGAAGAGTGAAGAGTGAAAAGTGAAAAGTGAAGAGTGAAAAGTGAAGAGTGAAGAGTGAAGAGTGAAGAATTTCCTTCCGGAGTCCCGCTGGTTATGTTGCAGGAATGGCGGTAGCAAATTCTTCACTCTTCACTCTTCACTCTTCACTTAAATTCTGCAAGAATTTTCGCTGCTATTTCCTTGAACTCCTCTTCCGTCAGCTTCAGTTTCTCGCGGCGGAAGTCGGCGTCCTGTTCCGTCTGCATGGGGATGAGGTGGATATGGGCATGAGGTACCTCCAGTCCGAGTACCACCTGTGCCACCTTGCGGCAGGGGAAGGCGCGCTTGATGGCGACGGCCACACGCTTGGCAAACTGCTGGTAACGGGCCAGTTCGTCGTCGTCCATATCAAAGAAGTAGTCTACCTCGCGGCGTGGAATCACCAGTGTGTGGCCCTTCACCAGCGGGTTGATGTCGAGGAATGCGTAGAACTCGTCGTTCTCGGCGCACTTGTAGCTGGGAATCTCGCCAGCAGCAATCTTACTGAATATATCCATAATACGATGATTTATCCGACGGTAATATTGTCAATTCTCAGTTTGATGGTGCCACGTGGAATCTTCACTTCCACCTCGTCGCCAACCTTATGGTTCAGCAGTCCTTGGGCTATCGGCGTGGTGATGCTGATTTTGCCCTCGCGCAGGTTGGCCTCGCTCTCGCTGACGATGGTGTAGGTCATCTTGGCCTTATTGGCCAGGTTGGTCATCTCCACCTTCGACAGGATCTGCACCGAGTCGGTCGACAGTCGTGAGGTGTCGACGATCTTTGCTTCCGAGATGGCCAGCTTCAGCTGGTTGATCTTGGCCTCTAAGTGGCCCTGAGCCTCCTTGGCGGCGTCGTACTCACTATTCTCACTCAGGTCGCCTTTGTCGCGTGCTTCAGCGATGGCGGCCGATGCCTTGGGGCGTTCCACGCTCTCCAAGTGTTTCAGTTCGGCTAACAGTTTGTCGTAGCCTTCTTGTGACATATAGGACATATTTACAATTTATTAATTTACGATTTACAATTTATTTTCGATTTAATGTTTATACTATTTATAAATTTTAGGCAGACAAAAAATAAAGAATTCCGACGCACGCTTCTGATGTCGGAATCCTCGGATTAGTATGTCTGTGTTATCTGCCTGCAAAGATATGTGTTTTTTTTGACATTGCCAAATTTTCAGAAGAAAAAGTGAGAAAGAAGCGAAAAAATGAGTAACTTTGCAGCATGATAGTGACAGAAGACGAGCGTTGGATGCGACGCTGCATCCAGTTGGCGAAGAATGGTCGGCAGAATGCCAAGCCTAACCCTATGGTTGGGGCTGTGATAGTGGCCGGTGGACGAATCATCGGTGAGGGATTTCATGTGCGCTGCGGCGAGGGCCATGCTGAGGTGAACGCTTTTGCCTCAGTAGGCACCGAGGACGAGGCGCTGCTGAAGGAGGCGACAATGTATGTCTCGCTGGAGCCCTGTTCGCACTACGGCAAGACGCCGCCCTGTGCCGACCTGATTGTGCGCAAAGGTGTGCGCCGCGTGGTTGTGGGCTGCGTTGATGAGTTTGCCGAGGTGCAGGGACGCGGCATCCGACGGCTGCAAGAGGCAGGTATTGACGTTACTGTTGGTGTGCTCGAAGCGGAGTGCAAGGCGCTGAACCGCCGTTTCTTCACCTTCCACCGCCTGCATCGCCCGTACATTATATTAAAATGGGCGCAGACGGTCAACGGATTCATTGACGACCACGGTCAGCCGCTACAGATATCGTCGGACTTCACCCAGATGCTCTCGCACAAGCTGCGTGCCGAGGAAGACGCCATCCTCGTGGGGCGCGTCACCGACGAGCGCGAGCACCCGCAGCTGACCGTCCGCCACTGGCGCGGACCGTCGCCCCGTCGGCTGGTGGTCGACCACCTGCATCCGTTGAACCTCGAGAGCCTGCATGCTCACGGGGTGCAGTCGTTGATTGTGGAGGGTGGTGCCAAGACGCTACAGTCGTTTCTTGATGACGGCCTGTGGGACGAGCTGCGTGTGGAGACCAACTTAGCGCTGACCGTCAGTGACGGGACGCCTGCTCCACAACTGCCTGCCGCCATTGCCGTCGACCATCGGGAACAATACGGCGACAACATCATTGTGAACTACCAAAAAAAGAATCTCACACCGTGATGTGAGATTCTTTTTTTCTGTGGGTTATAGTGTCCGTCAGCTTACTTCGTCAGGTTCACCAGCGTGTTGCGAGCGGAGGCAATCTGCTCCTTAGCCTCAGCCAGCTGCGACTTCAGCTCGTCGACGGTAGTAGCGTTGAGAACTGCCAAAGGTGCGATAGCCTGAGCAACGGGCGACACCTCGGGATCATACTCTGTCAGACGGTCGAGGGCGTCCTGGATGAGGATGATGCGGAAAGTAACGTTGGCAGCAGCGTCGTCAGTGAACGAGCCAATGAACTTCTCGGTGTTCTGCGAGGTGATGTAGAGCTGCTCGATGAGCGAGGTAGCTACGATCTGCCAGAAGTAGTTGATGCGGCCGTTCTCGTTCATGGCGTCATACAGAGCCTGTGTGGCCTCGTAGATGCCCTCACCTTCCTTCACAGCCTTGAATGAGGGGTCGTTGATCTCAGCCGCCAGCTTGCCGATGGCCTTGTCATAGTCGTCAACAGGCATCTCGTAGAGCTTAGCCAGCTCCTTGTCGACCTCGATGGCGCTGAGCACGCGGTACTTCTCTGACAGCGTCATGGCATTGTCGGCAGCAGCCAGGTCTAACAGATAGTCGGGCTTCACCTGCTTCTCTTCCTCGGTCAGCGTAATCTGGCCGTCCTTCTCGACGACTGGCAGCTGCTTGAGCTTGCCTAACTCTGAAGCGAGGCTGTCGAAGTGCATCTTGATGCTGGCCTCAATCTGTTCCTGTTCGAAACTCTTTACCGAATCCTCCTGCTCAGCGGTCTGAGCGGTTTTGTTGCCACCGCAGGCGGCAAACATCATGGCTGCAAAAGCCACGGCAAACATTGATAATTTCTTCATTTTACAAAAATTTTAGTTATTAATAATACTATTACTATCATACTCATGAGCAGCATCACGGCCAGGTTAAACCACAGGGTCTTCACCTGCCAGGGGCCGATAATCTTGATACTGCTGTAAAACGGCGCACGGCCGATGTGGCTTGAAGGCGTCAGGAACACCAGTCCGGCACGGGGCACGATGTGGTTGTCGATGACGTCGAGCATACGCCCTTGGTCGGCGCCTGCCACGAACTCCTCTAACTTCAAGTTATAATTGTCGCGCTTCAGCTGGAGCATCTCGTCCTTGCCGTTCTCACGGATGAAACGGCTCATCAGACGGTCGCCCCGTAGCGTCACCTCATTACCGCGCTTGTTCAGCACGTGCCCGGCATCCTTCAGATACTCGTGCAGCGAGGCGTAGTCGTAGTTGCCGCTGTAGGGCTTGATGCCGCAGAATGCTGTCAGCACGGGCAGGTTCTCCTTGATGGTCAGCAGGTGGCCGGGCTTCACCTCGCGCCCGCGTTTCTGCTCGTCCTTCATCGTCTCGAGCTGCGACTCCAGCTCGTAGCGTACGCCCATATTATAATATTGGTTCTCGTACTTCTCACGGTCAATCTCGAAGAAAGGCTTCTCGTAAAGGTTGTCTGAGAACGACGTGACGGCCAGTGCCTCGTAGGCCCATCGTGAGGGTATGAGGTCGCCTATGAGCGGCACGTTGCCTGTGGTGCTCTTCGGCGTCAGGTCAGAGAAGCTGACGACGAGTCCGCAGAGCAGTATCTGCGGTATGAGGAGTATCGGTATGCTGATGTAGATGGCCACCACCGAACTGAGACACTGTGACAGCAGCAGCCCCGTCAGGCCGGCCAGGAAGGCGGTGACGAAGAGGACGAGCCACCACACGCCAAACAGTCCGTGCAGCCCCATGATGGTGTTGCCCACTATAATAAATAGGAATGTCTGCAGGAGCGCGACACCGGCCATGAAGAGAATCTTCGACCAGATATAACTGCCATACGACAGGTGGAGGAATTTTTCGCGCTTCAGCAGGGCGCGGTCGCGGATAATCTCCTCGGCCGAGCCGCTCATACCGATGAACGTGGCCACGATGACAGACATGAAGAAGTAGCTCACCAGGTTCTTGTTGTCCATCACGGTATAGCCGCTTGGCGGGGCATAGCGCGTCAGGAACGAGCATACCAATGCCAGCAGCGGTGCCTCCAGCAGCGTGATGAGCAGGTATTGCAGGTTGGTAATCTTCGTGCGGAAATTACGGTGCAGGAAGATGGCCAACTGCTTCAGCGGTCCCGGTTTGCGCTGGTCTGAGGGTGGAATGTTGCTGACTGCGGGCTGCTTCATCGGCTTGCGTTTCTTCAAGTACAGCTCGTGCCACTCCTGTGGCGTCATCTTGCGCTCGTCAGACAGTTCGCCGGTGCTGGTGAGCGCCTTCTCGTCGATGATGTTCAGCACCACCTCCGGGTTCACGTTGCCACACATAGGACAGGCGCTGGTCTCGGCGTCGGCGTAGTTGGCGGCCTCCTTGAAATAGGTGATGGCGTCGATGGGGTTGCCGTCGAAGACGGGGTAGCCGCCCTTGTCGAGCAGCCACAGGCGGTCGAACAGTTTATAGACATCGCTCGACGGCTGGTGAATGTTGACAATGATGAGCTTACCCTTGAAGGTCTGCTCCTTCAGCAGGTTGATGACCTTCTCGGTGTCTGACGACGAAAGACCCGATGTCGGCTCGTCGAGGAAGAGCACCGCCGGCTCGCGTATCAGCTCCAAGGCAATGTTCAGGCGCTTGCGCTGTCCGCCGCTGATGAACTTGTTGATGGCTGAACCCACCTTCAGGTCTTTGGCAGCCTCCAGTCCCAAGTCCTTCAGAATCTTCATGACGCGACGGTCCAGCTCGTCGGCGGCCATACCCTCGAAACACAGCTTGGCCGTGAACCACAGGTTCTGATAGACCGTCAGTTCCTCTATCAGCAGGTCGTCCTGCGGCACAAAGCCGATGAGCGATTTCGCCGCCGGTTCTGCTATGTCGTGGCCGTTGATGGTGAGTGTGCCCTCCTGCGGCTTCATACTGCCATTCAGGAGCGAGAGCAGCGTCGTCTTGCCCGTGCCGGAGCCGCCCATGACGGCCAGCAGTTCGCCGTTGCGGAGCGTGAAGCTCAGGTTGTGTATGCCGTTGTCGCTGCCGGGGAATCGGAAGTTGATGTCGCGTCCGCAGTACTCTACCGGGTGTACCTTCTCCACCTTTCCGCCCATCCTTTGCTGGTAGGCTTCGATGATGGTGGAGTAGTAGACGGGCTGGCCGTTGCGGCTCTTCAGCACACTGCTTTGCAGCATCACCTGATAAGCTCCCGGCAATACTGGCACGTCGTTCAGCAGCAGACTGTCTGTGCCGGTATAGGTGAAGATCAGCACGCCCGTCGTCGGTTCAAAGAGCGTTTTCACCTGTCCGTCGGTACCCTCTAATGGGTGAATCATCACGTGCTCCGTCTCACGGCCGCACACGTAGTCCTTATAATCCGCGAATACGCTGTCGGGGATATGGAACTGCTCGGCCATCGTCTGGAACATTATGGACGAGCCCTCCTTGAAGCCGCAGAACTCCATCAGACGGAGCAGCAATAGCGACTCCTCGCGCGCCGAACTGTTGCCGTGCAGATTGGCGCAGATGGTCTTCACCGCCTCCGTCATATCCATATCGTCCGTCAGCTCATACGCACTGCGCATGTCGCTGTACAAATCCAGATAGGCGTCGATGTTACGGATGCCGAAATGATGGCGCAAATAGTTGCTCAGCATGGTTTTTGCCCACACCTCGTCTACTTGCTCTTCCTTGCCAAACAAGGCAAACAAGCTAAGAAAACTGGATAAGATGATATCGGTCATTCGTTTCTTAGCATTCAATTAACGTTAATTGCCTGCAAATATATGAAAAATTGCAGACTTAGGACTTGTCGTAAAAGTTAAAAAGAATTAAAGGCAAAGAATTGGGCTATTTATGCCCGAAATCAGCAGGCTTTTTACCTGCAGTTCAGTTCCAAAACCTTGCGCTCTTCAAGCCATCCTTCCAAGTGGTCGCCGATATTGACAGGCCCTACGCCAACGGGAGTTCCCGTGTAGAGCAGGTCGCCCGTCTTCAGCGTGAAGAACCGCGAAATGTAGCTGATAATCTCGTCTACCGTGTAAAGCATGTCGCTCGTCCGTCCCTCCTGCACCGTCCGTCCGTTGATGTCGAGATGGAACTGCAGGCGCTGAATGTCGATGAATTTCTCCTTCTCTACCCATTCGCCGATGGCCGCCGAGCCGTCGAAGCCCTTGCAGATAGTCCACGGCTGGCCAGCCTCGCTGGCTCGTCGCTGCAGGTCGCGGGCGGTGAAGTCGATGCCCACGGTCACAGCGTCATAGTAGCGGTGGGCAAAGCGGGTAGGGATGTTCTTGCCTAAGCGGCAGATGCGCACCACCACCTCTGCCTCGTAGTCGATGCGCCCCATGTCGTCGGGCACGAAAAACGGCTTGCCGCGTGTCAGCAGTGCCGAGTCGGCCTTGGTGAATATCACAGGCTCGTCGGGCCGTTTCAGCGTCCCGTGAAGTTCCTGATTGTGAGCGGCATAATTCATGCCAATAGCAAATATCTTCATACGCAAGAACTATTTTCGTCCGAAGTCGGCAGGCACCTCCCCCCACTTCTGCGTCTCCCATTTAATAATGGGATTACGGAAGTCGTGGGTCTGCAGCCACCGTTCGGCTCGTGCGATAATCTGGTAGAGCGGCTCCGTCTCCGGCGTCCGTTCCAGCTTGGTCTTACACTGCCGCTTCTTCACCCACAGCATCGCGTTCACCGAGTCCGAGTAGATGGTCTTCGTGTACAGCCCCTGTTGCCAGCAGAGCGCCAAGGCGTGGACGATGGCCAGAAACTCGCCGATGTTGTTCGTCCCCTTCATCGGTCCGAAGTGAAACACGCGGGCACCGGTAGCCAGGTCGATGGCCTGATACTCCATCGGCCCCGGATTGCCTGAGCACGCTGCATCCACGGCCCAAGCGTCGGCCGTCACCTCCATCGGCAGCGGCAGCACCGTATCGTTACGGTAATCTGGCGGATTTATATTTTCAATCTTCAATCTTCAATTTTTCAATTCTTCAATTCTTCAATTCTCTTCGGCTGCAAAGGTAGTGCTTTTCTTTCCATCTCATGGCCCATTTCGATTTGTTTAACACAAATTAAGGGGGCGGCAACGCCTATTTTTGAGGATTATACATGTCATCTCAGAAATTTTGTCTAAATTTGCAATCCGATGACAGTAGACGAATTGTTTGGACGGTGTAGCGAGTTGGCGCTGACGGAACCTTCGGCAGCGGCACTGCGCTTTATGCACGAAACGCTGGTACTCTGTTGTGCCGAAGGGCTGAAGACTGTGGGTACAGGGTTCGGCAGTCTTTTCTCGCAGGTGGATTTCCTGACGAAGCATAGCGGTATGACGGTGGCCGAGCGCATAGCGATACAGGCTGTGAGGCGCCGCTCGAACCATACTGAGGTGCCTCCCCGCGAACAGTGGCTGCAGGATGTGCGGACGCTGGCACGCTTCATCTCGGCGGTGTTCAAGACCAGCGTGCCCGACGGGCTGACGCAGCTGATACCCCATTCGCCACAGACGCCTGAACACGTCGCGCCCACCATCAACCGCCGCTACCTGAGGTGTATTGTCAGCACGTGGAATGAGCAGACGATAGAGGCAGACACGGCTGACGGCGCACACATCACTATCGACTACACGGAACAGGCTTACCTGAACAAGGTATTACGCGAGGGCATGCAACTGAACCTGCTCGACTGTCATGTGGAGCACGACACGCACATACAGCCAGGCTTAGTGGTAGTAGAGCCCGACTTCCTGATAGACATCTCGACGCTGGCTCGCTGCTTCCAGGCGGAATACGGTCATCACCCCCTGCTCTACACCATCGAACGGCTGAAGCCGCGTGCCAACTCGCAGGCCATCCTCCTTGGTAACTTTGCCGGCACGGCGTTAGACAATATCATTAACCAGGCCGACCACCGCATCAGCGACAGCATCAGCCAGTCGTTTCGCGAACAGGCCCTTCAGTTCTGTACCTGCGAAGACTTCAACCCGGCAACCTTCGTCGCCGACGCACAGCAGCAATGCCAGAACATCAGCGAGGCGGTAACGGCACTCTTCACCGAAGCAGGCTACGACCGCTCGAAAGCCTTGCTGGAACCGTCGTTCGTCTGCGAACGCTTAGGTCTGCAGGGGCGTGTCGACCTGATGACGAGCGACATGCGGCTATTAGTAGAGCAGAAGTCGGGCAAGAACTATAGCATCGAGCGGCCGACAGCCAACATCCAGCACAAGGAAGACCACTACGTTCAGCTGCTGCTCTATTACGGCATCCTGCGCTACAACTTCGGACGCTCAGACAGTCAGGTAGACATCCGCCTGCTCTACTCGCGCTATCCTGCCACACAGGGTCTGCTCTACGTCAACTTCTACCGCGAGCTGTTCCGAGAAGCCATCCGGCTACGCAATAAGATCGTGGCCACAGAACTGCTGATGGCTCGCGAGGGCTTTGGGCGCATTCTGCCGCTGCTGCAGCCCGCCGTCGTCTACAAGGAGGCTAAGAAGGACGGTTTTTACTACCGCTACATCGAACCTCAACTCTCAGTTCTCAGTTCTCAGTTCACACCTCTCAGTTTGACCGAGCGCGCCTACTTTGAGCGCATGATGACCTTCGTCTATCGTGAACAGCTACTACAGAAGGTGGGGCGGCAGGAAGGCCAGGGTAGCGCGGTGAGCGACCTCTGGAATATGCCGCTGACCGAGAAGATAGAAACGGGCAATATCATCACCGAGCTGTCGGGTACTGACTTAGCCAACTTCCGACGGGGCGACATGGTGTACGTCTACAACTACGAGCAAGAGCCCGACGTACGCAACGCCATATTATATAAAGGTACGATAGAAGAGATAGGCAACGGCGGCGTGAAAGTGCGGCTGAACGACGAGCAGCAAGGTTTCGACCCCATGAACGAGCCGCATTGGGCCATTGAGCACGCCAGCAGCGACCAGAACACCACCAGCGCCATCAAGGGTCTGTATCAGTTTGTCACGGCCAGTACCGACAAGCGCACCCTGCTCTTAGGACAGCGGACGCCACGCGTCGACACCAGTTTGCAGCTGTCGCACAGCTATCACCCTCATTACGACGACATCCTGCTGCGAGCCAAGCAGGCGCGCGACTACTTCCTACTCGTCGGTCCTCCGGGTACAGGCAAGACGTCGATGGCACTCCGATTCCTGGTGGAAGAAGAACAATCCTCTCTCCTCTTATTGTCCTACACCAACCGTGCTGTGGACGAGATCTGTGCCATGCTTGAAGATGCCGGCAAGAATTACCTGCGCATTGCCAACGAAACATCGTGCGACCCGCGCTTCAAAGGGCGGCTCTTAGAGACCATGCTCGAACAGCATACGAAGCTCGACGATATTCGGCAACGTATCATAGAGACACCCATCATCGTAGGTACCACCTCCATCATGCAGGCACGGCCCTACATCTTCGCATTGAAGCATTTCTCGCTCTGCATTGTCGACGAAGCCTCGCAGATTCTGGAGCCAGGACTTGTCGGCTTGCTCAGTAGCGACCGCATCGACCGCTTTATCCTGATAGGCGACCATAAACAGCTGCCGGCTGTCGTACAACAGACAGAGGAGGAGTCGCGGGTAGACGACCCCCTGCTCAACGACATCGGCATCACCGACTGTCGGCAGTCGCTCTTCGAACGGCTACTCAACTGGGAGCGCCACTGCGGACGAACGGCATTGACGGGCATCCTGCGAAAGCAAGGCCGTATGCACCCCGACATAGCACAATTCCCTAACCGTATGTTCTACCACGACGAGCAGTTGGAGCCTGTGCCGTTGGAGCACCAGTTGGACACGTCGCTACACTACGACCTGCCGTCAGAGGATGCTACCGACGACCTGCTGAAACAACGGCGCGTGGTGTTTTTTGATAATAGGTCCTATGGGTCCTATAAGACCTATAAGTCCTATGAGTCCTATAAGCCCTATAAGCCCCATGAGTTCTCCGACAAGAGCAACCCCGCTGAAGCCCGCATCGTGGCCGACCTTCTGCGGCGCATCCATCGCTTTTACGGCCCGCGTTTCGACTGTGCCAAGACGGTGGGCGTCATCGTGCCTTATCGTAACCAGATAGCTACCATCCGCAGCGAGATAGAGCGATTAGGCATCGACAGTCTGCGGCACATCTCCATCGACACCGTTGAGCGCTATCAAGGCTCACAACGCGACGTTATCATCTACTCGTTCACCGTCAGCCGACCCTATCAGCTTGACTTCCTCACCTCGAACTGTTTTGAAGAGAACGGCCGCACCATCGACCGCAAGCTGAATGTTGCCATCACTCGCGCCCGCAAACAACTGCTGATGACGGGCAACGCAACACTCCTCAGCCGCAACCCCGTCTTCAAGCAGCTTATCGAGTCGGCAGACGCTAAATAAAAGAAAATCGTCAAATTATTTGGTGATAAGTAGAAAAGTGCTTATCTTTGCAGCCTTATGAATAAAGACTGTGTTGAACTACGCCAACTGAGCATCGGCTACCAAACCAAGAAAAACACCAAAGTGGTGGCCGACGGCATTAACGCTACCATCCACGAGGGTGAACTGACCTGTCTGCTCGGTGCTAACGGTGTAGGCAAGTCAACACTGTTGCGCACGTTGTCGGCCTTCCAGCCCAAGTTAGGGGGCAGTATCGTCATCGATGGCCGCGAGATTAACGACTATACAGCCGCAGAACTGAGTCGTGCGGTTGGCGTGGTACTGACGGAGAAACCCGACGTGCGCAATATGACCGTCGTCGAGCTGGTCAGCTTAGGGCGCTCGCCTTACACTGGGTTCTGGGGCACCTATTCTGACGACGACCGGCGCATCGTCAGCAAGGCCATCGAGCAGGTAGGCATCGCCAATCTTCAAGACAGGTTGGTAGACACCCTGTCTGACGGTGAGCGCCAGAAGGTGATGATAGCCAAGGCACTGGCCCAGCAGACGCCTGTCATCTACTTAGACGAGCCGACAGCATTCCTCGACTTCCCCAGTAAGGTGGAGGTGATGTTGCTGCTCAGACAAATCTGTCAGCAGGCACGGAAGATTATCTTTCTGTCGACACACGATCTGGAACTGGCCCTACAGGTTGCTGATTGCATCTGGCTGATGGACCGCTCAGAGGGACTCTGCATCGGCACCCCGCATGAGTTAGCCGGTAATGGTGTACTGAGCCGGTTCATAGAGCGGCGCGGCATACGTTTCGACAGCGACACACTAACAATTAAAATAGACAAGACAGCATGATACATGGACACGGCGACGACGCCTTCCGCTACGACGCCATCAAAATGAACTTCAGCTCAAACCTGCCAGGTTTCGCAGACCTGACAGCACTGAAAGCGCATCTGGCCACCAAGCTCGATGTCGTCGGCGCCTATCCCGAGCCTGAAGCCACCACATTGGAGGCCATGCTGGCTGAAGAACTGAACATTCCCCAGACCCATATCTTGGTGACCTCGGGTGCTACAGAGGCCATCTATCTCATTGCACAGCTCTATCGCGGCTATGCGTCCGTCATTCCACAGCCAACGTTCAGCGAATATGAGGACGCCTGCCGCATAAACGGCCATATCGTATCATACTACGACAACGACGACATGGAAGTGTTGCCAGACAACCGCGTCTACTGGCTCTGCAACCCCAACAACCCGACAGGTAACGTGATGCTGAAGGCACTGATGAGCCATGTCATCCGCGAGCAGCGAGCCTATACCTTCGTCGTCGACCAGTCGTATGAGGGCTATACGATGAAGTCGATGCTTGTTCCCAACGAGATGCTCGACTGTCACAACCTCATCTTGCTCCACTCGATGACGAAACAGTATTGCATTCCCGGCCTGCGCTTAGGCTACGTCACGGCTTCGCCTATCATCATCGACCGTCTGCGCCTGCTGCGCCAGCCCTGGACGGTCAATGCCTTAGCTATCGAAGCAGGCAAGTTCCTGATAGAAAACCATATTGAGGTGATTTCCGACAAGCAGGCCTATCTGAATGAAGCCCGCCGACTGCACACAGCATTAAGCCAGTTGCCGGGACTGATGCTCATGGACAGCGATACCAATTTTATGCTCTGCTATCTTGAAAGGAGCCATTCGGCCCACCTGAAACAGTGGCTCATCGACAACTATGGCATCCTGATTCGCGATGCCTCCAATTTCCACGGGCTTGACAACCATTGTTTCCGTGTATCAGCACAGACACCAAAAGAAAATGAGGCACTCATTGATGCTATCAAGGAGTACCTCAGAAACTATTGATTCTTTTTTTTCAGCCTTCAGCAAAGGCGGCAGCCTCAGCTGCAGCGATAATATCCTCGCGCGACCGCTCTTGCGGCGTAGCCGTGATGTCGCTCAGGTCAAACTCATCGGTGGTCTCATCATGGGTCTTATGAGTCTCATAGGACTTATGGGTCCCATTAGTCCCATAGGTCCCATTAGTCCTATTGGCCTCATTGGTCCCAGTCCCCTCTTCCTCAGCCTCCGGCTGATGAATGACGAAGTCCTGTTCCTGCTCTGTCGAGGGAACGGCCATCGTAGGCATCTCCTCCATCTTCGTGCGCTCTGACTTGGCATTGAAGATGGCATCGATGAACTGCGGTTCGCGCTTGAGACGCTTCAATGTAGCCTCTGACGCCAACTGCTGTGCTTCCTTTTTTGAGAAGCCCTGGCCACTCTCACCGGCAACGCCCTCCATAAAGACCTGGAACTTGAAGATTGGCGACCCGCTTTCCTTGTCCTTATCCTGCTTCTGCATGCGGAATTCCATGTGTACGCGGTTCTTCTGACTCCACTCCAAGAGCTTCGACTTGAAGTTCACCTCCTTGTAAGCCACCTTGTCGATATTGATGACGCGGGCCAGGATACGTTTCTTCATAAACCGCATGACGGCATCGTAGCCCTGATCCAGATAGATAGCTCCCACCAATGCCTCGAAAGCGTTGCCAGCCATATAGCTGTTGTGTGAGTTGCTGTGTCCGCTACTGAGTATCAGGCGCGTCAGCCCCATCTCCTCAGCCAGCTTGCCCAACGTGTCGCGACTGACGAGCTTCGAGCGGGTGTTGGTGAGAAAACCCTCACGCTTGCCGGGGAAATGGTCGTAGACGATATGGCCGACAACGGCATCAAGCAGTGCATCGCCTAAGAATTCCAAACGCTCGTTGTTCAGCGGACGGCCCTTGTCGTTGCGACGGCCAATACTCTTGTGCATCAGCGCCTGCTTATAATAGCTGATGTCGTGGGGATAGAACCCCATAATACCGTAAAGAGAAGAAAAAAGCTCCTTCTCCTCGCGGAAAGGGAGCTTTAAACGTGCGATAATATCACTAAGCGTCATACTTCTTAAAGACAACACAGGCATTGTGTCCACCGAAGCCGAACGTGTTGCTGAGTCCGGCACGGACGGTACGCTTCTGAGCCTTATTGAAAGTGAAGTTCAGATTATAGTCAATCTCAGGATCGTCATCGCCTTCCTCGTGGTTGATGGTCGGCGGCACGATGTCGTTCTGCACGGCCAGCACGGTGACCATAGCTTCGACAGCACCGGCAGCACCAAGCAGGTGACCCGTCATCGACTTCGTCGACGAGATGTTCAGCTTGAAGGCAGCATCGCCAAATACCTCCTTGATGGCCTTGGCCTCAGAGATGTCGCCCACGTGGGTTGACGTGCCGTGAACATTGATATAGTCGATGTCTTCGGGCTGCAGCTGGGCATCCTCCAGGGCGTTCTGCATGACGAGCTTGGCACCTAAGCCCTCGGGGTGAGAGGCCGTGATGTGGTGAGCGTCGGCACTCATGCCGGCACCAACCATCTCGGCATAAATCTTGGCACCACGGGCCTTGGCGTGCTCCAGCTCCTCAAGGATAAGGCAGCCGGCACCCTCGGCCATGATGAATCCGTCGCGGCTGGCGCTGAACGGACGGCTGGCCTTCTCAGGCTCGTCATTGCGTGTCGACAGGGCATGCATAGCGTTGAAGCCGCCGACGCCACAGGCGCAGATAGCAGCCTCGGCACCACCGGCAACGATAGCGTTAGCCTTGCCCAGGCGGATAAGGTTAAAGGCGTCAGCCAGTGCGTTCGACGATGAAGCGCAGGCCGAAGCCGTAATATAGTTGGGGCCGTGGAAGCCATACATGATACTAATCTGTCCGGCAGCAATGTCGGCAATCATCTTCGGGATGAAGAAGGGGTTGAACTTAGGACCGTCGGCCTCGTGTACACCGTAGTACTTCACCTCGTCCTCGAACGTCTTGATACCACCGATGCCCACGCCGAAGACGACGCCGATACGGTTCTTGTCCTCGGTTTCCAGATCCATCGAGCTGTCCTCTACAGCCTGCTTGGCTGCAATGAGTGCCAGCTGTGTGTAACGGTCCATCTTACGGGCCTCCTTACGGTCCAGATAGTCGTTCACATTGAGGTTCTTCACCTCGCAGGCAAACTTCGTTTTGAATAAGGTTGTATCGAAACTTGTAATAGGTGCGGCACCACTGACTCCTGCCAAGAGGTTCTCCCACATCTCTTTAGGAGTGTTGCCGACGGGCGTAACAGCGCCCAAGCCTGTTACAACTACTCTTTTTAATTCCATAATTTATTCAGTGAAGAATGAAGAGTGAAGAGTGAAGAATTTGCTACCGCACTCCACAATTGGTGAAGGTATGGCGGTAGCAAATTTTTCACTCTTCACTCTTCACTTTTAACTTATTATTTTTGATTCTCCTCGATATAAGAAATGGCGTCGCCAACAGTGGCAATCTTCTCAGCCTTATCGTCGGGAATTGAAATACCAAACTCCTTCTCAAACTCCATGATGAGCTCAACGGTATCTAATGAATCAGCACCGAGGTCGTTGGTGAAACTTGCTTCGGGCTTTACTTCAGCCTCGTCAACACCCAGTTTGTCTACAATAATTGCCTTTACTTTGCTTTCAATTTCTGACATAATTTTTAATACTTTAAATGTTAATAATGATTTTGCTATCTTGAAATTTTTACGGCCTTTCGCCGTTTGCGGGTGCAAAGTAACACATTTTCCGTCAGTTACGCAAATTTTTTCGAGAAAAAGTGATACCAACTTGCACACGGAGGGGGTGATTGTGCAAGAAAAAGGGATTTTTTCGTGTATTTTTTACCATTATTTTGCAAATTTAATTGAAAAACTTGCTTTTTAGTTGCAGATGTCGAAAACTTTCTGTAGCTTTGTAGCCTAAAACAGCAGAGACATGACTTTTACAGAAAACGCAAACAAAATTTTCAATCAGGCAATCAATGATTACCATGTGACGGACAACGTTGACACACCCGTCAAAAATCCGTATCAGGAAGGCTCTATTGAGAACGCCTTATACCAGAAGTGCTGGATTGATACTGTTCAGTGGCATTACGAGGACATCATCCGCGACCCAGACATCAATCCCGTGGAGGCTTTGACGCTCAAACGGCGTATCGACAAGTCTAATCAGGACCGTACGGACCTGGTAGAACAGATTGACTCCTACTTCCGACAGACCTACAGCGAGGTGAAGCCGCTGCCGACAGCACGGCTCAACACCGAGAGTCCGGCGTGGGCCGTCGACCGTCTGAGCATCCTTGCCCTGAAAATCTATCACATGCAGGAACAGGTAGAGCGCACCGATGCCTCAGCCGAGCACCTCCAGCGTTGTCAGGCCAAGCTCGACGTTCTTTTAGAACAGCAAGTAGACCTCTCTGCAGCTATCGACCAACTGCTTGAAGACATTGCTGCCGGGCGCATCTATATGAAGGTCTACCGCCAGATGAAGATGTACAACGACCCGTCAACCAATCCCATACTCTATAAGAAGTGAAGAGTGAAGAGTGAAGGGTGAAGAGTGAAAAGGTGAAGTAATAAATAATAAGGTGAAAAAAGAGCACATTCTTATTATTCGATTCTCGGCCATGGGCGACGTGGCTATGGCGGTGCCGGTGGTCTACTCGTTAGCCACGCAGTATCCTGACATACGTGTCACCGTCCTTAGCCGTAAGTTCGCACGGCCTTTCTTCGAAGACCTGGCACCTAATGTCAATTTCATGGAGGCCGACCTGAAACGCGAGTATCATGGCGTGAAAGGTCTGAACGCCCTCTACCGCCGACTGACCTCCAAGCAGTTTACCAAAATTGCCGACTTCCACAACGTACTGCGGTCAGAATACCTGCGGCTACGTTTCAACATGGGACATTACCGGGTGGAGCATATCAACAAGCACCGCCGTGAGCGTCGACGCCTTGTCTCTGCCAACAAAAAAGTATTTCGCCCCTTACCCACGCCCTTTGAAAACTATGCTGAGGTACTGGCAAAGTTAGGCTACCCCGTCAAAGTGGAGTTCCACTCGCTCTTCTCGCCCGAAGGCGGCAACCTCAACCTGCTGCCCGCCATCATTGGTCCGAAAAAGAATTTCGAAAAGTGGATTGGCGTGGCTCCCACGGCTGCCCATCCCGGAAAGGAATATCCTACCGACCGTACCCGTCAGGTCATCGAGCAACTCCTTCAGCGGCATCCCAAGGCTCGCATCTTCCTATTCGGCAAAGGCAAACAGGAAGATGAGCTGTTCACAGAGTGGTGTCGCGACCTGCCGTCATGCGTCTACGTCAGCCAGCATCTTGAGAATATGCATCAGGAACTGATCCTGATGAGTCACCTCGACGTGATGTTCTCCATGGATTCGTCAAATATGCACATGGCTTCGCTGACGGCCACACCTGTCGTCAGCGTCTGGGGAGCCACACACCCCTATGCGGGCTTTATGGGGTGGCAACAGCCTGCCGAGAATGCCATACAGGCCGACCTCGACTGCCGTCCCTGCAGCATCTATGGCAACCGTCCGTGCCGTCGCGGCGATATGGCCTGCATGAATATGATCAAACCCGAACAAATCATAGAGAGAATCGAACAGATTATTAACCCTCAAACAACAACAAGCTTATGAAAAAGTACGTATGCAATGTATGCGGTTACGTGTACGACCCAGCTGCTGGCGATCCCGATAGCGGCATCCAGCCCGGCACAGCCTTTGAAGACATCCCCGAAGATTGGGTATGCCCTCTCTGCGGTGTAGGTAAGGACGATTTCGAACCTGCTGAAGACTAAAAAGAATCTTTAATAAGGTGGCTCGCGAGCCACCTTATTTTATAATAATAGAAGTTGTTCGGCAAACTTATAAATGACGATACCTGCCGTCACGCTGACATTCATCGAGTGCTTCGTGCCAAGCTGTGGAATCTCCAAGCAACCATCCGAAGCATCCACCACTTCCTGATGAACCCCCTTCACCTCATTACCAAGTACGATGGCATAACGGCGAGACTTCTCAGCCTGAAAGCGCTGGAGCTTCGTGGAGTGTTCAACCTGCTCTACACTATAAACGGTATAGCCGTCGCTCTGCAACTGACGGACGGCCTCTAACGCCGTCGGGAAATAGCGCCACGTCACACTGTCCTCGGCACCGAGTGCCGTCTTGTGAATCTCTGCCGACGGCGGTGTCGAGGTGATGCCACACAGATAAACGGCTTCTACCCGGAAGGCATCTCCCGTGCGTAGGACGCTGCCCACATTGTGCATCGACCTGACATCGTCGAGCACCACCACCAACGGCAGTTTTTCGGCCTCGCGGAACTCTTCAACCGAGAGACGCTGCATCTCAATCGTTCTTACTTTCTTCGGCATAATTCTAAACTATTACCAGGGTGCAAAGTTACGTTTTTTTTCGTAATACGACAAGCATTCGTCTCCTTTCTTTTCGAAGATGTTTCTCATCATGCCTTTTTGGCCGAAAATGATGATGCTTTCAACTTTTTTACTTACTTTTGCAGGCGTATTACGCACCTATAAACAAAACAACCATAACAAAAAGATGAAAAGAATAGCTTTCGTAGCAGCTTGTCTGCTCGCTGTTGTCACTGCAGTGGCCAACAACCACTGGGTAGGAACGTGGGGTACGGCTCCGCAACTCGTAGAGACTCATAACAACCCGCCTTCGCCCGGTCTAAGCAACAACTCGTTGCGCCAGATTGTGCAGGTGTCGATCGGTGGCGAGAAGGTGCGCCTGAAGCTGACCAATGAGTTCAGTTCGGAAGCCACCGTGATAAAGGCTGTGGAGCTGTCGGTCGCCAAAACTGCTGGCAGCAGTAGCGAGATTGACGAGACAACGACCGTGAGCCTGACCTTCAACGGTCAGGCAGGTGTGACCATGCCGGCAAAGGGCAAGGCCGTGTCTGATGCCGTGAACTTCCACATCGGTAACCGTGAGAACGTGGCCATCACCATTCATTATGGCAACACCTCGGCCAGCGTCAGCGGACATCCCGGCTCGCGTACCACTTCCTATCTGAAGGCAGGCAACACCACCGACTTCAGCGGAGCCGTCAAGACCGACCACTGGTATAGCATCTTAGCTTTAGAGGTGGAGGCTCCCGAAGAGGCAGGAGCAGTGGCTATTCTTGGCAACTCGATTACCGACGGCCGTGGCTCGACCACCAATCAGCAGAACCGCTGGGCCGACGTGCTCTCGCGTCGCCTGTTAGCCAATGGGCCGACCAGTAAGGTGGGTGTGCTGAACATGGGTATCGGTGGCAATCTGGTGTTAGGTGCCGGTCTGGGTCCTGCTGGCAAGGACCGCTATCAGCGCGACCTGTTAGGGCAGGAGGGCGTGAAGTGGATCATCCTCTTTGAGGCTACCAACGACTTAGGTTACTCAGGCAATGGTGTGCAGACGGCCAAGGGCGTCATCGAGGTCTTCAAGCAGATTATCCGCGAGGCCCACCAAAAGGGCATCTATGTCTTCGGTGGCACCATCACACCGTTTAAGAATAGCAGTCACTACTCTGCCGACCACGAGAAGGGTCGCAGCACATTGAACAACTGGATTCGCACGACGAAGATGCTCGACGGCGTCATCGACTTCGACGAGGCCGTGCGCGACCCGCAGAACCCCGAGGCCATGCAGTCGCAGTTCCTGTTCGAGAATGACTGGCTGCACCTGAACGCTCAGGGATACGAGACGATGGGCAACTGCATCGACCTGAACCTCTTCACCAAGACTGACCCGTTGGCCGCCGATGACGAGGAGGAAAACTACGGCGAGGCACTCTGGATAGAGGCCGAGGGGCTGCGTACGAACACGATGGGTACGGCTTTTCAGGTGGTCGAGGATGCGTCTGCCTCTAACGGCCAGTATCTCCTGACAACCACGCAGACGACCACGCCGCCTGCCGACAACGCCTATATCCTGAGAGCCGACTTCACCGCGAAGACAGCCGACACCTATTATGTCTACGCACGCGTACTGTGTCCCACGTGGGATGACGACAGCTATTTCGTCAGTGTCGACGCGCCGTTGGGCAGTACGTTTGCCAACGGTCTTCAAACGAACAGTTGGGACTGGAAGGAGCTCTTTCACGGCAGTTTACAAGCCGGTCCCCACCAGCTGCTCATTGGCGGACGGGAAGACGGTGCCTGTCTTGACAAGCTTTGCATCACCACAAATACAGAGCCGCCCACGGGTATGGGTGGCTCTTCTACTACTACAGCCATCGTGACGGTTGAGCACAGCATGACGACAGCCACCCCGTCCAGCCAGCCTCATCATGGAACATACGACCTGAGCGGCCGACGCGTCAACCAGCCGAAGAAGGGTCTGTACATCGTCGACGGAAAGAAAAGCATTCGTCAATAGTCTTTATTCTCTTTCACTGACACGAAGTGGCTCGACGTCGGGTTGAGGTGATGCTCGCGGAAGACGTCGACAATATGCTTGTGTAACTCGCTGTAGACTTCAAACAGCTGTTCTGCTTCTTGCGTGTAGGCATTGATCTCGTAACGCGTATAGAAGTCCTCGAGCGCCGTCACCAGAACGAAGGGCTTGGGGTCTTTCATCAGCAGTTCGCAACGGGCCGCCCCTTCGAGCAGATACTGTTCTATCGTCTCACGAGGCACGACGTATGTGAAGGTGAAGTCTGAATGTACGATGGTGCCCTCGCCGTGGCGCAGGGCTGCGCTGTAGTTTACTGTCTGTTGCGACAGAATGGAGTTGTTAGGCACGGTGACGATATTCCCCTTGATATCCTTCAGACGCGTGATGAAGGCATTCTTCTCGACCACCACGCCCTCGCGGCCGTCGATGCGGACGAAGTCGCCAATGAGGAATGGTCGCATATAGGTGATGATGATGCCCGAGATGAGGTTGCCGATGGTGGTCGTCGAACCGAGTGAGAAAAGGGCAGCGACGAAGATGCTGACACCCTTGAAGACACCCGACTCCGAACCAGGCAGCAACGGCCAGATAACGACCACGGAGAACGCAATGACGAAGATACGTATGATATGATACGTCGGCTGCGCCCAGTCCTGATAAAAGCCGTCAATCTTCAGGTTGCCAGCCTGTAGCTCGTCGGCCACATGGCGGATGGCACGCAACAGCCAGTGGACGACATAAATGATGACCACAATCTTGACGATATTGGGGAAATACATGATGACAGAGAGCGCAATGTCGCGTAAGGGCGACCACACATAATTCACCATGTTCCAAGTAAACTTCTCCGTCTCAGGGAAGATGCTGAACAGCAGCGGCAGCGAGATGAAGAGCTGGACGATGACCAGGAACACTTGCAACACACGGGCTAACAGCAAAAGGATGCGTTTCCACTGATGGACGTTGAGCAATGTGTAACCCTTGATGACTAACGGTTTGATCTTACCGCCGAAGCCGTCGATAATCCTGCGGCGCAGATGACGGATGAAGCGAACGGTCAGTATGAAGAACACCACCTGGACAACGACAAGGAACACGGCCCATCCTAAGCCTTGCAACTTAGCCTCCAGGCCATACTCCGCTTGCAGACGCTCTATCTCCAACCCGATGATGCGCATATTCTGTTCGGCCAGTTCGCGTCGCGACATGCCTTGCCACAGGCCGTCAAGGTCGCTGACACGCATCACCACCTGTTCGCCCGACATAATATCGGCCGTATACTCACTCTCGAAGATACGCATGGTATCCGTCGTCATCTTCAAGCTCTTGCCTATCTGTAGAATTTTGCGCTCGATGCTGGCCACACGGTGTACGGGGTCGTCGCCGCCAAGGCTTGCATAGACCACCAACAACGTATCGTCCTCAATAATCAAGGGGACACCGGGTGTCGTCTTGCGCAGCGAGTCAATCCGCTGCTTCTGTGCAGCACGACGCAAGGAGTCGGCCTTTGCCGTCTCGCCATTCTTGTCGAGCGCCTCCTGCATCAGCAGTTCCTTCAGCTTCATCTCCTTCAACTCACGCGTCAGCGAGTCAATCATCAGCTGAACCGTATCGTTTTGAGCGTGGCCGGCAAAGACGACGCACAGCATCAAGCCAATCGCCAATATACCTCTTTTCATAGCAAATTCCTGTTTTTCAGTTGCAAATATAGACACTTTTTCTGAATATACCGCACAAGAAGTCGGGAAAAATCACTTTTTACTTTGTCATATCATCATTATTTCGTAATTTTGCGCCTTGAACTACCTAAAGCTAAAAAGAATATGCTAAAGAGGCACCTTACTACCGCATTGGCGGCTATTGCTATATTGATGGCTGCAACAGCCCAGACCACCGTGACCACCCACTGGCCCCTCGACCAGGACGTCAGAGGGATGGATGCTGACGGTGACGCCATCAAAAAGGCCACTGCTGCCACCATCAGTTGCGAAGGCACCGACGTATCGAGTCAGATAGAGACAAGCGTCTTCTTCGGCTCTAAGTGGAACTGCCAAGGCACCATCACGCCAGCCAACTACACGACGAAGGAAACGGGACTGCGGATTCTGCGATTCCGCTCGAACGGCACTTCCGACGGTACTGACGACTACGGTGTGACGCTGACGCTGAAACCTAATGGTGACCTGACCTTCGTACCGACAACGGTCAGTCTGAGCATTGCCGCCTGGACAAAAGACGGCAAAGACGCTTTTGAGGTACTGCTGCGCAAGCTGAACGCTGCCGGCGAGGAGGCACAGAGCTATCAGTTAGGCATCGTCAAGAGTCACACGGACGTCAACGCCCAATACGACGACCTGACCTACGACATACCAGCGACGGCAACGGCCAGCAACGATGCCTGGCAGGTGGTGATACGCATGGTGGAGGGTTATAACAACCAGATAGCTATTGGCAACATCAAACTGACGGGCACCGCCACACTCGGCGGAACCGTGCAGACAAGCACGTTCACGGCCACGGTCACACCGGCGGGGGCTGGCGTGGTGACACCAGCACAGACCTCGGTGGTCTCGGGCGACAACGTCACCTGTACCGCCACGGCCAACATCGGCTATGCCTTCGAGGGATGGTACGCCGGCGGGGCGCTCCTTGCTAACGAGAATCCCCATACGTTCACGGTGTCAAGTAATATGCAGGTGGAGGCCCGCTTCACCAAACTGCCGGAGGCTACGCTGACATATGGCACAGCCACACCCGGCATGGGTAGCGTGACGGTGAGCCCGCAGGGAGAGGGCGGCAAGTATAATGCCGGAACGAACGTCACCCTGACCGCCACGGCCGCCAAAGGCCATTACTTCGTGCGCTGGGTCGACGGCGGCGGCAACGAACTGTCTACCCAGCCCGTCTACACTTTCGTACTTGGCCAGGACATGACGGTGAAGGCGGTCTTTGCCATGATAGAGAACTACAAGGCCGACCTCGTGGCCTTCCCTGGTGCCGAGGGTTTCGGACGCTTCACCACCGGCGGTCGTATGACCGACAGCCGCGGCGCTAAGGTGTACTATGTCACCCGCAACGATGACTGTACGGATGCCAACCTCGTGGAAGGCACTCTGCGCTGGGCACTGCGCACCGGCGACGATACACCGCGAACGGTACTCTTCCGCACTTGCGGCACGATCTATCTGACATCAACCCTGTCGCTTAATAACGGCAATATCACCATCGACGGCTCAACAGCACCGGGAGGCGGCATCTGCATCGCCGGCTACCCCGTCAAACTGTCGAAACCCAACATCATTGTGCGCTATCTGCGCTTCCGTGCCGGCGACCTGCCCAACAAGTCGATGACGTCGCTCGACGTAGAGAATACCCACCACATCATCATCGACCACTGCTCGCTGACATGGTCGATGGAGGAGAACCTGACGATGTATGACTGTGACTCGACGACCGTACAGTGGACCATCATCAGCGAGGGTCTCTATAATTCAAAGAATGACAAAGGCGCACGTTCGTATGCCACACAATGGGGCGGCGAGCACGGAACGATGCACCATTGCCTCATCTCGAACGTCAACAACCGCACACCGCGCTTCAACGGTGTACGCAACGAGAGTGCCACCCGTGGTGCCCATGACCAGTTTGTCGACAATGAGTTTGTCAACAACGTCATCTTCAACTGGGGCAAGCCTAACAGCATCTACGGTGGCGAGTGTTATACCGACATCAACGGCGGCAACAGCTACAACCGCGTCTACATGCTGAACAACTACTTCCGCCCCGGCCCGACAACCCAGGCTAACGTCAAGAACAGCCGCTACTTTGCCGGGGCCTCGTCAGGCGGTCGCGGTTTGGGCCAGTGGCTGCTCCGTGGCAACAAGTTCGAGCTGTCGAGCAAATTTGCACCAGCTACCAACGTCTGGAGCAACGCCTCGCTACAGAAGGTGAACGACGATAATCTCTACGGCTACACCACCGCCAGCAGCGAACGGGCCTTCGACACCGAGGGCGGATGTTCACAGGCGATATACGACAGCTACGTGCTGCAGGAACAGCCCGTCAGCAGCGGACTGCCAACCACCGAGACGGCGGACGAAGCCTACCAGCGCGTCACCTCTCAGGCCGGTGCCGCTTTGCCTCGCTATGACGAGGTAGACCAGCGACTGTTGGCAGAGGCTGCCGGCACCATCGACCCACAGTTCGGCGGACGCAACAGCAGCGGAACGTTGGAGCGCGGCTTGGGCATTATCAATTCGCCCGCCGACATCATGCTGACGCGTAGCGACGAGTTTTACGCCCTTGACGAGGCTACGGGCGCAACCATCAAAACCACGATGTGGCCGTGGTTGGGCCGTGAAGACGGCGAACAACTGATACAGGACAGCGATAACGACGGACTGCCCGACGCCTATGAGACAGCACAAGGACTGAATCCCAACGACGCGTCTGACGGCTACCTGCTCACCGAGAGCGGCTACTCGCATCTGGAGGTGTTCCTGGCAGGTGTGGCTGATGGCACCATTGACCTGACGCCTTATAAGACGTCATCGTCTGACGGCATCCGACGGGTAGTGGAAAAAAGCCAGCAGCCGACGGCTACGTATAGCGTCAGCGGCATACGGCTGTCACAGCCCCGGCAGGGCGTAAACATCGTCGAAGGTAAGAAAATCCTTAAGAAATAATCAACCCCAAAAACAAATAGCAAAGTGAAACGATTTATCTGCATCCTTGGCACCATCCTTGGCACCTTATTACCGGTCAGTGCACAAAGTGGCGACGATTTCGGCATGTGGTACGAACTGGGAGCCGAGAAGAAAATCTCAAAGAAATGGAGCGTCGGGTTAGACGGCGAATTCCGAACACGTAACAACACGCGCACGGCCGACCGATGGAGCGCCGGCCTCAGCGCTGAGTACAAGTTCTTCAAGGGACTGAAGGCTGCCGCCGGCTACACCTTCCTCTACGATAACAACAGGGAGGAACTGACTTGGAAGAAAAATCTGCCCAACAAATGGACTCCATCCTATTGGGGCGTCCGTCACAGGCTCTTCGTACAGTTGGCTGGCAGCGTCAGCGCAGGCTATTTCAGCTTCTCGCTGCGCGAACGTTGGCAGTACACCTACCGGCCAGAGGCACAGGACAAGAAGTATAACTTCAAGTGGGCCGAGGATGCCGACGACAACGACTACATCTCGGGCTACGCCATGGAGCCCGTCAAGGGCAAGGGAAAGAACGTGCTGCGCAGCCGCCTGCAGGTGAGCTACGACATCCCGAACAGCAAGTTCGAACCTTTCGCCAATGCTGAGATGTTTAACGACAATGACGGCATCAGCAAGATGCGCTACCAGATAGGCACCGACTACAAAATAAAAAAGAAACACGTTCTCTCGCTCACCTACCGCTATCAGACCGTCAACAGCAATGACGACGAGGGCGAGGGTAACGCACACCTTATCGGACTTGGCTATATGTACAAATTCTGAAGAGAATTCACAATTCACAATTCATAATTCATAAATTATAATGAGATGAAGAAGTTTTTTTCTATGATATTGGCGGCACTGGCCGTCACGGCCTGTACTACCGACGACGCATACACGTTGGACGACTTCACACAGAAGTACAAGCAGGCGGAGGGACAAGACCCTACACCGACACCCGAGGCTGACACGCTGAATGTGGCTATTGTCTACGCCGGCACCACAGCCACCGCAACAGGCGATGTCGACAAAGTAACCATCAATAAGAACGGCGCCGACGTCACGGTGACCGTGACCACAGAGCAGTTCCTGCGGCTGACGCTCAGCGGAACCTCCACCGACGGCTCGCTACTCGTCTACAGTCAGCGGGCTTGGGGACTGGTGCTCAACGGTCTGCAACTGACCAACAACGACGGCTCTGCCATCAACAACCAGTGCTCGAAATGGCTCTACGTCACACTGGCTGCCGGCACGGAGAACACCCTGACAGACGGCACGGCCTACACAGACCAGACCTTCGACCAGAAAGGTACTTTCTTCAGTGAGGGACAGATACTGCTTGCCGGCACGGGCAAACTCACCGTCAACGGCAATGCCAAAAGCGGTATCGTCAGCGACGACTACATCGTCATCGACGGCGGTACGTTGGATATCAATGTCACATCAACCGGCGGGCGCGGCATCAAGGTGAACGAAGGACTGACCATCAATGGCGGCACCACCACCATCACCACTTCAGGCGCATGTAAGATTGAGACCGCCGACGGCGTGCGCGACACGACATCGGCTGCGGGCATCAAGACCGACAGCCTGTTCGTCATAACGGCAGGAACACTGACTATCACCAGCAGTGGCGACGGCGGCAAGGGCATCAACGCTACTGACAGCGTCATCGTCAGAGGCGGTACGCTCAACATTACCACGACGGGTTCCAACGATGTCGGCAAGCCCAAAGGCATCAAGAGCGACAAGGCCATTGTCGTCAGCGGCGGTACTACTACCGTCAAAGTCAGCAAGAGCTGGGCTTGCGACAACGGTGTAGAAACGGAAGACCCGACGAAACGCCTCACCGTTGAAGGCTCTCCGCTCGTTAAGAAACTGGAGAAGCGGACGGTGGATATCCGTTACGAATAAGCAATAAAGTAGTAATAGCTGTTAGCGGGCATAGTACTCTGTCACCGCCGTCAGGATGGTGTCGGGTACCATGCCCGCTATGGTTTTGCCCTGACGGACGCGGCGACGGATGTCAGTGCTCGAAATGTCAAGCAAGTCGGCTTCCACGACCTTCACCGTCGGGGGCAGGGTGGTGCGGTCTATGTCGCTGTCGCGGCGGGGATAGACCACAATGGGATAACGCTCTACGATGTCGTCGGCGCGATACCAGTGCCGGAACCGTTCCCAGTTGTCGCCGCCAATCATCAGCACCAACTCACGGTCGGGGAAGTCGCGCTCCAGGGCTTGTAACGTGTTCCACGTATAGGATGGGCGTGGCAGGTGGAACTCATAGTCGCTGACCACGATACCTTGTTCGCCGCCAACGGCCTGCCGGGCCAGTTGCAGCCGCACGTCGTCGTCGAGCAGGTCGGCCTGCCGTTTCAGCGGATTCTGTGGCGACACCATCAGCCACACCTCATCAAGCCCAGCCGCCTCGCGAAGGCTGCGTGCCAGCTGAATATGGCCGTTATGGATGGGGTTGAAGCTGCCGCCGAAAATACCAATGGTGGGCCTCCCCCGACCCCTCCGAAGGAGGGGAGAAGCCTCCCCCAACCCCTCCGAAGATGGAAGAGCCTCCCCCAACCCCTCCAAAGGAGGGGAGACCGGCGTGCCATACTGTTTATATTTGTATTTCATATTCTCTTTGGGTATTCATCCCCCTCCTTCGGAGGGGCAAGGGGAGGCTTATTCCCCTCCTTCGGAGGGGCAAGGGGAGGCCCATCCCCCTCCTTCGGAGGGGTTAGGGGAGGCCGAACTCTTTGAGAATCTGTAGGGTCTCTTGTTTCGCCGTCTCTAAGTCGTCGTTGACGATGACGTGGTCGAACTGCGGGGCGAAGGTCAGCTCATACTCAGCCTTGGCTAACCGTTCAGCTATAGCCTCGGCAGTATCGGTACCGCGACCCGTCAGACGGCGGCGCAGCTCTTCTACCGACGGCGGCTGGATAAAGAGGCTCAGCGCCTCGTCACCGTAGAATTTCTTGATGTTGACGCCACCCTTGACGTCGACGTCAAACACCACGTTTTGTCCCTGTTCGCGCTGCCGCTCCACCTGAGCCTTCAACGTACCATAGAAGCGGTCGTTGTACACCTCTTCGTATTCCAGAAACTCGTCGTTCTGGATCTTGGCCCGAAACTCCTCGGGGGTCAGGAAGAAATACTCGACACCATTCTGCTCAGTACCACGCGGAGCACGCGAAGTACAGGAAATGGAGAAATAGAGATTCAGCTCAGGATGCTCCTGCATCAGCCAGTTCACAATCGTGCTCTTCCCGCTGCCAGAAGGAGCTGAGAATATTAAGAGCCTCCCCCGACCCCTCCGAAGGAGGGGAGCGGCTGCGCATGATGTGGGTGAAAGGTTGGAATCGCTCTCCGGCGCATCATTCTTGATAGTTGGTAGGTCGTTCATTTTATTCTTTATTAATTCGATGATGATATTCGTATTGCCAATTATTTCGTCATTAGTAAAACGTAGTACTTCAAAGCCTTGCTGATGAAGGTAATTAGTACGCTCTTGATCAGATAGTAGTTGCTTACCTATAAAGTGATAACCGCCGTCTACTTCAATAACCAATCGTTTGGAAAGGCAAACAAAATCGGGTATATACTCTCCTATCGGATGCTGACGTCTGAAACGGAAGCCAAGCTGTTTTCCTCGCAGTAATTCCCATAGAGCAGCTTCTGCGGGTGTCATATATCGACGGTTGTTTCTCGAAAACGATTTCAGCAGTTTATACGTTACCCCTGCCGTCTCATATCCGAAAATCCGTTCCTTTTTCACCTTTCCCTTTCTCTATTAATCCTGTTTTTACTCACTTTTTCCGGCGCAGCTCTCCCCCTCCTTCGGAGGGGCTAGGGGAGGCTTCTTCCCCCTCCTTCGGAGGGGTTAGGGGAGGCTTTCTTTCTACAATGCGTTCAAAACCTGTTCCTTAATTTGTTCCAACTCATCCTTCATCTTCACCACGATGTTCTGCATCTCTGCCTGATTCGACTTCGAGCCAGTGGTGTTGATTTCACGTCCCATCTCCTGGGCGATGAAGCCTAACTTCTTGCCCTGTCCGGCAGGTTCGGCCATCGTCTCGCGGAAGTATTTCAGATGGTTCGTCAGGCGCTGCTTCTCTTCGCTGATGTCTAACTTCTCGATATAGTAGATCAGTTCCTGCTCCAAGCGGTTCTTGTCGTAGTCTACACCCGGAATCTGCTGCAGACCGTCGGTGATACGCTGGCGTATCTTCTCCACGCGGCTCTTTTCGTAGGGCTCAATCTCGGCTAACAGTTGCTGGATATTGTCAATTTTCTCAGCGAACTTCTTCTCAAGGGCAGCACCCTCTTGGGTTCGGAAGCTGACCAACGCACCGAGCGCCTCTTCGACAGCCTGACGCGCCACCGCCCACTCCTCGTCGCTAAGTACCTCGACCTCGGTCTTCGTCAGCACGTCGGGCATTCGTAAGAGTGTATAGAAAGGGTCGGCAGCCATCGGAATGCCCGTCTTGTCGCTGATAGCCTTCATTTGTTGGTAGTAGTTCTCCACCAGTGCGGCATTGATGGGCGTAGCATCTACCGTCGTGTCACGCTCTATCCATAGGCTGAAGTCGACCTTGCCACGGATGACAGCCTGAGCCACCATCTGGCGCACCTCCATCTCCTTCTCACGGTAGAGTGGGGCGATGCGCGTCTGCAGGTCCAGCTGTTTGGAGTTCAGCGATTTCACTTCTACGTTAATTTTCTTGTCTTTGTAAGCTACGACTGCCTTGCCGTAGCCCGTCATTGATTGTATCATATTTATGCTATTCTTAGATTTCGACCGCAAAGTTACGAAAAAAGTATGTAATGAAAGACGAATTTTCGAAGATTAACGCAGAATGACCGTAAATAAAAGGCAAGACGGGGAAAAACGAGGAAGTTCAGTTTTAGTCTGAATGCAAATTTGGGAGGAATGAAGAAGTAGTTAGGTTTCTTATCCGTAACCTAACCAACACAAGAATCCTGTACGAATCAGTTTTCAAATCATCCATGACTTGACTACTAACTCACTATCCTACTGACTCTACAACTGCCAAAGGGGCTCCTGCCGCCAATCAGACGGGAACCCCATCATGGCAGGATCTATTGACGTATTACGAAGCAACAGCAACTTTAGGTCACCAACGAAAGTGTTGTTGGCGTCAATGCCATTCAACCAATAAGCAATACAGCAGAGTTGGGCATATAGCGACTCTTCCCTGAACGTGAAGTTTGTAATCCACTTGTTGGGCATCACTTGTGGTGTTGCAGGCTTTAGCGGATATGCACGATTCCACACTCTGGCATGGTGGGCACAGTGGTTGCGTAGCGAGGTAAGACTCTCTAACCAACTGGAAAGGAATTTGTGGTGATTCAGTCCAAACTCATGTGCGACATCGTGTTTCAACTGCGACTCGCTGAAGTTGTTGAAGAGTTTCGAGAGTTCACCCAACGAAATCACCTCCAGCGTCTTCCAAACAGGTGGCAAGTCTGGATCTGTGTATTTGCGGAAATGCTCACGGATATACCGCTCCTTAGAACGTTCCACTTCTTTCTTGATGGTGTCAAGATTTGTCTGGAAACGTCTTTGGTTTACTGCCTTCGTTGAATCCATAAACCAGAACGGGCCACATGTAGGGGCAAAGTGCTTGATGATTTTCGATCTGACAGCCACCTCTATAGTCTGAATTGCCTTGAAAAGCAGAGCCTTCAAGTCCTTGTCGAAATAGTAACAAGCCAATACCTCTTCAAAATGACTATTGGGTAAGAATTGGTGTGTATGGTGGTCTGCTTCCAGATGATACCAGTAATCTGCCAATCGGAAATAGCTGATGGCATCAAGAGCCTGTTCTGCCTTATTGGTGTCAGCAATAATCAGGCCTCTGCTTTGCAGTGTCTGAATCTGCTGTGCCAGCGTCATTGCTTGTTTGGTATATCTCATGTCTATATACAAAAAATGTCCCGCTGGGTACGCTGTTCTTATGGGAAGCGGGCGGGATTTGTCGGTGCAAAGATAGGCATTTTTATTTTATCTTCCAATTTTTTTTGCAATTTTTTGTCTTTTGAGTTTAAATTTCGAAAATTCTACGTACCTTTGCACCAGTATCTGCCTGATGAGACTATGAGGCACACTGAGGCGTGCGGAGTCGAGGGGCGGAGCACTACATATTAGAAGGCGTTACTGACGCTTTGTTTTTGGCTATTTGAATGTAGGAAACTCAAATTACCGATCAAAAACGAATGCTGGGGTGACTGCCGCGGGGTGTATCATATACTCTCCGTAGTGTGCTGCGAAGGTACGAGTTACCTTCAAAAGCACACTTTACGGGTGACTATATACTCCAACGTGGGTGGTTCTCTGTTGTTCTTTCGGTAAGGCATTTCCTACAGCCTAAATAGCGGAACAGACAGATGTAAGCACCCACGTTCTTCTTTTGTGTGGCATACGTATTTAAAATCATCGGTTTTGGGTGCACCCGATTAAAAGTATTGAAGAAATGGAGCAACCTAAGACATTGAAATCGCTGTTCGAATCTGAGAAGAATTCACTTGCTGAGCAATTAGACAAATTGATATTGCCACGAGATGCTAAGAAGGTGGAGAAGATAGTAGCTGACCACCTTAATTACCTGTTGGATGCGGCAGGCGAATATCGTCAGTCACTCACGCAGTCGGAAGAATACATCCTTCAGTCAGCCATGAGCCTCTTGAATGCACAACAGGCTATGATTGGGGCTTTGACACCGCAACTTGATTCCCCGCAGCATTCTGATGCAACATCTTCCACGAAACCTACTAATGGGGCCATCTCAAAGGATCAAGCACCATTGGTGGTAGGCGGCACTGTAGTTGGAGGTGCAGCAGGAGCTATCATCTTTAACACATGGGGCGCTCTGATTGGTGCTATTGCAGGAACAGCACTTGTACTTTATTATGCTGCTCAGAAGGATGCCAAGCCTTCCATCAGTCAAGAGGTGAAGAAACCTGCTTCCAAGCAACTTGACGTGGCAGCTTTCCTAAACATTGTGGGCAATATCTGCGAAAATGTTGACAGCATACTTGACACCTATCGTGTGCAGGTGAATAGGATAAAGAACGTATATGAGCAGAAGGAGAAGCCGACACTGCAGAGTGAATATGGTACCCTTCTGGAGCAAATCAACAACGTGTGGAATGCTTTCGAATCCAGTAAAGATGCTGTACCTGCAAAATTGCAGACGGCTATTGAGATGATGGCAGAGAGCCTTGAGAACTACGGACTGAAAATAGAGAACGGAAAAATCATGAATGAGTGATGGCTAAGTTAGTTATACCAGTAAAAGGAAAACACCTGTACGTAGTCGGAATAGACTTCGGGCATGGTGAGACGTCGGCAGCTATCTGCCCTATAGAGTGGGGTAAGGATGCAGGTCTGAGAGAGTCGAAGGTGACGGACATAGATATGGATATTGCCGCAAGGAAAAAGGTAATACCATCTGCTATCTGTCGGAAGGATGGCTATTATTATATTGGTGATGAAGTATTCGAACATGTCACCGATAACAATGGGATACGGTTGGCCTTTAAACAAAAGCCAGCATCTCTCAATGGTGAGCAGGAGAAGCTCATGATGGATTATATGAATGCCATCTATAAGCGCATTAGAGAGAGTTGTACAGAATTGAAAGATGGCAATCATATTGTGTACATAGCCCGTCCATCAGGTTGGGTTGACGAGTCCTGCAAGGAACTCTATCGACAGATGGCCCTTAAGGCAGGTTTACCGCTCGGAGGTCTCACTTCAGAGTCGCGAGCAGCCATTTTTTATGCCAAGAGTCCCAGCGTAAATTTTGCCAATGAGATTTCGCGAGGTGCTATCGTGTTTGACTTAGGATCCAGTACGCTTGATTTTACTTACCTTTCCGATGACAACAAACCTGTAGACTTTGGTTATAACCTTGGAGCCAGCCTCATCGACAATGCTATCTTGGAAAGAATGGTCTTGAAGGATGAGGATGTGAAGGAGTTTGTGGAGAAGTTCCCTGAGTACATAGATTCTTTGAGGTTTAAGGCACGCAAGTTCAAGGAGGATGCCTACAGCCGCAATGAGAATTCGAAAACTATTGGGGGATTCCCTCTAGGTAACATCATCGATGACACAGAACCATCGTATGATGACTATGCTGATGTTTATGTACGGTTACGCATCAATAACTTAGCAGAGCTGAATGCTTTAGTGGAAGAGCATACCCAGTACATGAACAAACTGCGAGAAGCACTGTTAGATTTCAAGACCAAGAAGATTCCTGAAAAGTCTATCAATGGTGTTTTCCTGACAGGTGGAGCCAGTCGCATGAACTTCATCCGTCCATTGATAGCCGAGACGCTCTCACTGCCACTTGATAAGGTGAAGATAGACAATGACAATCCCTCACTCACAATATCGCGCGGCATAGCCTTGTTGGGCGCTACCGATGCCATAACTACGGTGCTGGTGGAAGAACTGAAAAAACAACTGCCTCAATTGGTCAGTGATGAGTCAAAGACCGATTCGCTTAGTAGAAAACTTGCAACTAATATCACAAAAGAAGCATGGAATGTTGTTGAGAGTACTTGTCACAGTTGGATAAATTATGGCACGTCTACCGATGAAGACGAACTAAAAGAAAAGTTGAAGAGAAACATAGAGATTTTTAAAAATAGTAGAATCTCAGCAATAGTAAATGATACTCTTCAGGATTATCTGCGTGTAGGAAGTGAAGATGTCAGAAAGAAAATGAACGAAATCATTAGCAGATATGCACCTGGACGTGAGATTAAGATGTCTGGTAAAGTGAAAATTGACAGTGTCGGAGACATCAGCAGTAGTTTGTCAGATATGTCGGCTGCCATTTCTGAGATATGCGATTCTATCTCAAATTGGGTGGGAGATGCATTGTGGGCCGCATTGGGATTATTCCTTTGGGGTGTATTTGCCGTTGGTTATTATATCATTAAAGGTGCCTATAACTTCTTCCGAGATGATAAAGACAAACGCAAGGATAAGGCTGATGAAGTCTTAAACCAGAAAGACAAAATCTGTTCTGAGGTAGAAACAAAGATTATAGAACATTTGAAATCCAACATGTCCTTTAAAACTAAAGTTTCAAATGCTCTGAGTAACTACTTCACAGAGCAAATGGAGCAAAACCTACAACAAGTAACTATACCTATTGAATAACTATGGCAAAAGAACTGACACTACAAGAGAAACAAGCATTTGAGCCAATGGCCAAGGTCTTGGCGGCTAACGGCATAGCTCAGTCTTTGTCGTTCACGTCGGAAAGGAAATACCTCAATGGCATATCCGGTAGTTCCATGCTTCTGTCGTTGGAGCTAGCTACTAAGCGGAGCGACCTTCCTGCCGCGCCCTACTGGATAAAGATAAGCCAAGTAGGCAAGCCAGTAGAGAATAGTGCAGAACAGTGCTTCACCGCTATCCAGAAGATACTTACAGCCTGCCATCTTCCCAGTAAGACCCAACTTATATTTCTAGTGAATGGCAAAGATGGGGTCTTCGAAATGTATTTGGGTATCAGGTCGAACAGGAAAGACCAGGTGGATGCCACTTTTGCTGACAGCCTGAACGACTTTATTAAAGGCATTTGGCCTGGAATGAAGTGTCTGAGGGTAAAAGGCAATGTGGATACTATCCGCAAGAGTATTAATAGCCAGTATGACTGTATAGATGCTCTGACAGGTATCCCTTCAATGGAAACCCAATACAAAACGGTATATCCTGCCACTATCGACACGCTGTTGGCTGGTATGCAGAAGAAGAACTTCACCTATATGGTGATAGCCGACCCAATAGAGGAGGCTGATGTGGATGCTATGCTCTATCAGGTAAGAGACTTTGGAGGACAGGCAGAGTCGCTAAAATCGTTCAACTACTCTGAGAACAAGTCGAGCAGCGTGAGCGTAGCGTTGAGCAAGTCGAAGTCTATCTGCGACGGCACGAGTGAGAGCAAACAAGAGAAAAGCAAATGGGGGATGGTGGGTGCTGGCCTTATGCTGGCCAGTGCTATGTTTCCACCAGCAGGAGTCCTGACTACAGCCTTGGCCATTGCTGACGGTGCCAATACAATAGCTGGCTCCAACTTGCTTGCAGAGTTCTCGCCATCGAAGACCACAGGCATATCTCATTCAGAAACGACCACCGAAGGACGCACTGACACCACATCAGACACCTCAGGCCAGGCTATCAGCAGCAATATCGTGAACAAGCAGATAGAGGCTGTGGGTGAACATCTTTTCTATCACGCAAAGCGTCTGGAAAGTGGTAAGGCCCTTGGTTGTTGGTCTGTGGGCGTATATCTGATGGCAGAAACGCCTCACGATATACAGGCCGCATCCATGCAATTGAAGTCTATAGCCAGTGGGCAGGAGTCTATCTTTGAACCCGTCAGGATTCACCATATTGAGGATGTCCTTGGTAACTACTTGCCACAGACTTTAGGCAATATGAGTACTCCTGTCATTCGGATAAAGGATGCCTCTGGCTCATACTTTGAGCATCCGTTGGGCCGACATTTCAGCGACTTGCGCACAGTGCTGACCACAAAGGAGTTGTCATATTTCGTCAACTTTCCATTGCGCAGTGTGCCAGGTATCAGTGTGGTAGACAGTTCGCCGGAGTTCAGCCTGAATGCGCCAGAGACAATCTCTGACAGCGAGGAAATTGCTTTGGGCAAAATGCTTTACGGTGGCTCTGCCACAAGCATTCCCTACCATCTGCCCTCGTCCTTGCTTGCCAAGCATACACTGCTTTGCGGCATCAACGGCACAGGAAAAACCAACACCGTGCAGACCATCTTAGAAGGTATAGGCAATGTACCATTCCTTGTAATAGAACCGGCAAAGACAGAATATGTAGACTGGGCTATTGAGCATAACAAACAATACCCCGAACGTCCTGTGAAAATATTCATCCTTGGCTGCAATTCTTATCGAGACCGTAAGACAGGCGAGCCTGTAACAACTGAGCGGTTGAGGCTGAATCCCTTCGAGCCAGTATGGATTACTGAGCAGCAGACACCCAACGTGCTCTCTCATATCGACCGCTTAAAGTCTACGTTTGCGGCGGCTTTTCCGATGTATGACATTCTGCCTGTATTGTTAGAGGATCTCGTATATTCACTCTACCAGTCACCTACGACTAACTGGATAGGCAAAGATGCCAACCCACAGTTTGGAAAGACTCTTCCACCTACGCTGAAAGGTATGGCCTTGCAGGTAGACAAAGTGATAGAGGCACATGGATATGAGAAGCGAGTTGGTGACAATATGAAAGCATGTCTCAACACCCGTATTGCTTCATTGCGACGAGGGTGGAAGAAGGATATGTTAGACACGCTCCACTCTATTGCTTTCAATGAACTGTTCGACCAGCCTTGCGTCATTAATCTGTCGTATGTAGGAGATGACATAGATAAGTCGTTCTTCATGTCTGTCATTCTTCAGTTTCTCTATGAATATCGTACCGCTCAGGCTGAGGCGGGATTGATAGACTTCAATGCCAATGACTGCCGTCATCTGACAGTAATAGAAGAGGCTCACCGAGTGATGCAGAAATGCGACAAGGTGGACGAACCTCAATACAAAACGGCAATGATGTTCAGCAACATGCTTTCTGAAATCCGTGCCTATGGTGAGGGTATGTTCCTTGTAGACCAAGTGCCAACTCGACTCATACCTGACGCCATCAAGAATACCAACACCAAGATTACACACCGTCTGGTGTCGGAGGATGACTGCAAGGCTGTTGCTGAGTCGATGGGGCTGAGTAAAGAACAACGACTGATATTGCCAAAATTGCTTGTAGGACAGTGCGTAGTAACGACCTCTCTCTCGACTGACAAATACTGGATAAAAGTAAACAAAATGAAATAAGAAAATTTATGCTGGAAAATATAGAAGACATCGCCTCTGCTGCTTCTGATGCACAAAGCGTGGAGCGTATCTCCGACTTGGAGTTGGAGTTTATAGGTGAATGTATTGATCCGCCTAAGCCAGAGGAGTTGGCTATAAGGATTGATGACATTACAGGCGGAATGCCTCCCAAGGCTATTGATAGCAATCCTCAGATAGCTGAGATGCTTGAGCCTATCCGCGACCAGATTCCGCCAAAATATCTAGAGGCACCTAACGATATGGAACAGGTGTCTCAGATATCAGACATGATGGCAGATACCATCGAACTGCGCCCTGAAAATTGGAAACAATTGTCACAGGAAGAACGGCTTGCAGTGCTTAATGACCTTGAAATCAAAATAGCAGAAATAGAACATCGACCACTTTGTCCTATTTATACTAAGGACATGGGACCAATCCAGCAGATGGGCGACAAACTATATGGAAGTATGGGGGTACACCAAAGGAGCATATTTGGTGAAAGCATCACCATTAACTCGCGACTGCTCATGGGTGACAGCCAAGCCTGTTTCAAGGAAACACTAAACACGCTGGTGCATGAAGGCCGCCACTCTTATCAAACATATAATATGACTGAGCGGGCAACGCATACCAGTCAGGGCGACCTGACCAACTGGCACAAAAATATGGAGGAATTTGGTTACCAATCCGTACAAAAGTGTGGTTTCAAGGCATATTGGCTACAACCAATAGAGGCTGATGCCCGCAAATTTGCAGAAGATGTATTAACCGCTTACGAAAAGAAGATATGAACACCAACGATATCATTAAGTTGCTGATGCAGCAGGATTATACAGAGAAGGAAGCAATAGTCACAGCACAAGAACTCTCAGAGCTTTCGCCACAATTGGAAGCCCTGTTCTGCCAATGGGTTGAGAATGGCTCTGAAGGAGATTATACAGCAGAAGAATTCACTCTGTTAGAGTTGAAACAGAAATTTGATATGACCTATCCTGCAGCCTTGCTTACCATCGACTGGCTCTTGAAAGACCCGCAAGTGGCTAAGGTAGCTATTTGTTCTGGCGTGAGATAAGATTGAGTATGAGTGTATTCATATTAACAGCCCGAAATTTCATTCCGCTTAATGGAGGGCAGATGATAGAACGTGGTAGACAGATAGAAGTCTACGTGAATAGTCCAGGCACTATGGCGAGCAACATATTCGTCACCCGTGATGGAAAGGAAGCTGTTGCGCGAGCTTTTGCTTTACACGGCATACCTGCAACTCCGAACTACATGACAACGGGGAAATGGGATGTGCAACCACTAAAACCTCAATAGCAATGGGGCGTCAGTGCAGCAAAGATAGAACTGTCAGATTGCATAAGTGAATGATGGTATGACTACAGGTCATCAGAACCGAATGTGCCCACTACAACTATCACCGTAATAATCTGGCGATATTATTTGGTGATTTCAAAACATTGTTGTACCTTTGCATCCGATAGCGAGTCACAAAAAACGGCTGGCGACTCGTCATCGGGTGGTCTTTGATGCAATTTATAGCAAAACAGGGAGATTAGAACGGTCTCTTATCCGTAACCCTCAAAATCCTCAATTCCCCAGACTGCCTTTATACAAAGAAAAGCTGAGAATTCTTGCAAAGTTACGAAAAAACGAGAGCAAAACAAAAGAATTCATTCTTTTTTTGCCAGCAGGCTTTCTTGTAGTCAAACTGGTACATGCGCATGTACTGCTCTTTAATCTCTACGGCTCCATTGTAGAATGGAGTCGTGGTGTGCGAGCGTGTCGTCACCGTTATAGCCATATCTGGTGTCAACACCTGCCCATTCGACCGTTTCGTGCGCTTTGGTGTAATACGAAATACTTTCGACATAATATTTATAGTTTAGGGTCGTTTTGTCCTCAATATCCATTTAGTATGCAAATATAGGGAATTATCACCTAACAAGCAAACTTTCTTAGAAAAAAGTGGGCACGAATCGCGAATTACGTCTTTATGAACAGTCAAGTATTCCTTGACAGTTGCCTCTTTTTCCTGTTCTACTTCATTGTAGTGCTGGGTGGTATTCGCATTTTTTTTCGACTACCACTTCTATTATTACAATATCTCTCTTGCAATCCAAGCGCAGGCCTCAGCATCGGCAAGGGCTTATTCGTTTCTCTGATTGATAAGATTGACGACTACTTTCACCATCACATCCTTCTCCTCCGTCTTACTCTCGGCAATCATCAGGGTTAGAGCAACGAGGGTGTTATCTGCTATTCGCTTCGAGCCGTCTTGGCGATAGAGGATGCCATTGTTATTGAGGAACCATAGGAAGAGCGTGGCGGCAATACGTTTGTTGCCGTCGCTGAAAGAGTGGTTCTTCGTGACCAGATAGAGCAACATGGCAGCTTTCTCTTCTACGCTGGGATACAGCTCTTCACCACCGAACGTCTGATATATTTGACCAATACTGCTTTTGAAAGAGTCGTCCTTCTCGTTGCCAAAAAGTGAAGACCCGCCGAATTTCTCACGCAAACCATTAATAGCCTCCATCGCATTCTCGTATGTAGCGTGGAATGGTTCTTCCTTAGTGATCTTGTCGATGGACAACCGCTCGTAGTCGTAGTTATCAAGGGTGTCGAGGGCATAAGTATAGTCTGTCACCACCTCAAACAAGGCATTTGTCTCGTCAGTAGAGATTAAAGTCTGATTCTGGATGGTACGTCCAAGCATCCCAACTAACTGACGTAACTCGCCAATCTGCTCCTTACGGATGCGATCATTGACGGCATAACCTTTGATGACATATTCTTTTAGAATACGGTTAGCCCACTGACGAAATTGTACGCCTTGCTTACTTTTTACACGGTAGCCAACGGAGATAATGACATCGAGAGTATAATACGCAACAGGTTGCTTGACCCCATTAACACGCAAAAAATGCGTGTTGATATCTTGGGGCACTTCTTGGTCGGAAAACACATTGTTAATATGTTTTCGTACAGTCTTTTCATCTCTGCCGAACAAAACAGCCATTTGATTGGCACTCAGCCACACCGTGTCATTCTCCAGACGGACATCAATCTGCGTCTGTCCGTCCTCCGTCTGATAAATTATAATCTTGTTCTCTTCCATTTTGTTATTAGACAATACCATTCCACAAAGGTACAACTTTTTTCTTATATATCAAATAGTTACATTCTTTTTACTTCCATTATTTTTGATAATGATATGATGTGGATTTGTTGATTACTACAGGATTTCCCTTGCTATCCAGGCGCAGGCTTCGGCATCAGCGAGTGCATGGTGGTGGTTCTCCAGTTGATAGCCGCAGGCAGCGGCTACGGTGTGGAGTTGGTGGTTAGGTAATTCTGGGAGTTTTCTGCGAGATACACACAGCGTGTCATGAAACTCATAGTCGGGATAATCCATCTGATAGACACGGAACACGGCCTTCAGACAACCTTCATCAAAGGGCTTGTTATGGGCCACAAGGGGCAGACCCTCAATCAATGGTTCTATTTGCGCCCAGACCTTTGGGAACACTGGGGCTTCCTCCGTGTCTTCGCGACAGAGCCCATGAACCTGGCTGCACCAGTAGTTATAATAGTTTGGCTCGGGCTGAATGAGAGAATAGAATGAATCTACAATCTCGCCGTCGCGTACAATAACAACTCCAACAGAGCAAACGGAACTGCGTTCGTTGTTTGCCGTTTCAAAATCTATTGCTGCAAAATTCTTCATTTCGGGTCATCCTCGTATTTATTACACATTCTCTTTATCTTACCTGCCATCTCCTTGCGAAGCCACTCGGGTTCGAGCACTTCCACGTCCTCGCCGTTCCAAAGCACTTCCTGAATGAAGTCGTAGGATGGACGCAGATAATAGGTGAAGATGCTGTATTCTTCATTACGTTCTATCTCCTCCTGAGTCTCATGAAGCATGAGGTCGCGGATATAGTTGGCCTGGCCTGCCGACACTTTCAGCTTCACGGTCTGAGGCTCAAGGCGCTGGTCGGCAATGATTCCAAAGCAGCCGTCAAAGAAATCCTTAGCCGTCCAGTCCTTTGGCATTTCAAATGTCTCGTCCGTCATGCGGAGAGCGTTGATGCGGTCGAGGGCATAGATGCGCGGCCCTTTCTCATAATAGTAGGAATAGGTGCTTCGTGCCACCATGTACCAACGCTGACGGAACAGCTTCACACAATACGGCTGCACGTCGAAGTTATTCTCCTCGTCTTTCCAATAACTGTGATAGGTGATGTTGAGTACGTGGTTTTCCTTCATTGCCTCGATGATGGGCTGCAGGTAGTTCTGACCAGACGGCACGTATTCCAGAATGATACGGTCCTTGATGCTCTGACTGTTGGCCAGGGCATTGCTCACACAGAACGTATTGTAGAGCCAGGAACGGAGTCCGTTCTTGCTGATGTCCTCCTCGTTCTCGATATAGTAACGGTACTCGCCACGGTTCTCATTGACGATGCTGATGCCGAACATATCCCAGATGACATAACGCCAGTTGTCGAAGGTGCGCTTAGGAATTTCCACACCTCTGCTGATGTCATCGCGGAGCCACAGCTCGTTCAGTTCCTTGAACGAGATCTTACGTCTGCGATAGATGGTCTCTATCACCCAGACGTATTTCGTTATCAAACTTTGTCCTCTGTCGTTGTCCATATTTCTTTGATTTTGCTGCAAAAGTATGGCAAGGATGCGCCAAACTGTGGCAGAGGTTCGGAAAATCAATACTTTTTGGTGCAAATATAATACAACTTTTGTTATTAGGCGTTTTGACAAGCGAAATAATACTTCCATTTTATATTTTTTAAGACGGATAGGTATATCGTTCGCGACGCCAGGCGAATATTTTCGTTGCGAAATTTTCGCATGATATTTGGAAGTATCAAACAATTGTAGTAAATTTGCAGCCGTATGCGAAAGACTGTCTTAACCATCCTTGCTTTTCTGTTGACGCTGACTGCTGTCGGCAAAACGGAAGATCCTGAGAGTGAACGCCGTTACGACCACCTGACGTACCTCTATAACAACGACCTGAATGACTCCCTTATCATGCAGGCCCCTCTCGACATGAATTATTACAAGGAGACGGGTCATTGGGAGAATTACTATCGGACATGGACGCATTTAGTCAATACCTACACTTTTAGCGGTCAGGTCAACACGGCCTTGAAAGAGGTCGAACTCATGCATAGCGACGCCACCAGACGCCACGACAAGTTCGGGCTGGCCCTGGCCGACTATGCGATGGGTAATGCCTATAACAATATGGGCTATTTGGACGAGGCCATCAGCTGCTACAACAAAAGTCTGGAGCTGATAGACGACGTTGACATCAGTTCGTCGACCGTGAACGACATCTTCTCATATTATTGTGACGCCTTGAACGAGAAGAAAGAGTATGAAGCCATGACGGCCATTACCAACAAGTGGAAAGCTTTTTTAGACAAGAAAGAGGAAGCGGGCGAGATGGACAAGGAAACGCGAAAGGTGTGGTACGCCTATTTTTTCATCGCCTGTGCCCAGCAGAACTTAGGGCTGAACCGGCTGAGCGAAGCGGAAGCAAACATCAACGACGCAGACAAATATAAGGTTGACGGGCAAGTATTCATCGGACTGAGCATCCTCTATTATCGCGCACAGCTCTACCTGCAGCAAGGCAACTACGAGAAGGCGCTCGAACATAACACCCGGCGAATGGAGCTGAGCAAGGGTTACGACGACAAGTCGTCGTTAGTGCTCATCTACCAGCAGCGCGCACAGATCCTGATGGGTATCGGACAGTACGAGGAGGCGGCTGTGATGTATAGGAACATATCCGAGCTGACTGACTCTATCTATAAGAAGGACGCCCGTACCCAGATTACCGAACTGAACACCTTGTTCCGTGTCAGTGAGCTGGATATGGAGAAGCGCCTGGAGCGCAATCGCTATCTGATGATGACCGCCGTCATCATCAGTATTGCCTTAGCCCTGTTAGTGGGCTATTGGTATTGGATGAACCGTCGGCTGAGGAAGAAAAACGAGGAATTGGCCGTGGCTCGCGACAAGGCACAGGAATCGTCACGCATGAAGTCGGCTTTCATCAAGAATATTTCGCACGAGATACGTACGCCGCTGAACATCCTGTCGGGCTTTACACAGATAGTAGCGCAGACGGACGTGGAACTGCCGACCGAGGTACGAAAGGAGGCAAGCCAGAACATACAGGAGAATACCAACCGTATTACCTCACTTATCAACCGTCTGCTGGCTCTCTCCGAGTTGAGTAGCCGCAATTCCATTGAACGCTCTGACAGCATCAGTGCCAATCGGCTTTGCCAGGAAGCTATCCGTGAAAGCGGCATAGCAGACAGACCACAGCATCAGTTCAGCTTTGTCAGTAGTGTTGACGATACCGTCATGGTGCAAACCTCTATGCGCTATGCCACTTCGGCCATCGTCCACCTGCTTGACAATGCCGAGAAGTTCACACCCGACGGCGGCAGCATCGCCATGAAGTGCGACATCGACGAAAAGATGCTACGTATCAGCATTGAGGATACCGGCTGCGGCATTCCCGAGGACAAGGCCGACACCATCTTCGACGAGTTTGTGCAATTGGATGAATACAAAGACGGGGTGGGTATCGGACTGACGCTGAGCCGTAACACCGTCAGACGCTTAGGTGGCGACATCATGCTCGACGCCACTTACAACAAGGGCGCCCGATTCTTCATGACGCTGCCTCTGTAGCGTTAATTTCTCTGAAACATGCACGTATTAACGGGAAAAAGCGTACCTTTGCACTTTAATTGATTTATTGACAAGAAGAAACAATGGCTTGCATACTACATATTGAAACCAGTACCGACGTCTGCTCCGTAGCCGTCAGCGAGGATTCGCACGTTATCTTTGAGCAGACAGACCGCACGGGACCCAATCATGCTGAACGCTTAGGCACGTTTGTCGACGAGGCCCTGTCGTTCACCGACAATCACGCCATCCCGTTCGACGCGGTAGCCGTCAGTGGCGGTCCCGGCAGCTATACCGGACTGCGTATTGGTGTGTCGATGGCCAAAGGCATCTGCTACGCTCGCGACCTGAAGCTTATCAGCGTGCCGACGCTGGAACTGCTCTGTGTACCCGTCCTGCTGCGTGAGATGGTGGAGGAGGGCGCCTTGCTCTGCCCAATGATTGACGCTCGCCGTATGGAGGTGTATGCTGGTGTGTACGACCGTGCCCTGCGTCCTGTCCGCGAGGTTCAGGCCGATGTTGTCGATGCTGAGACCTACAAGACTTGGCTCGATCGCGGTAAGGTTTATTTCTTCGGGGGCGGTGCCAAGAAGTGCATGGAGACCATCAACCATCCTAATGCCTGCTACATCGACGGCATTGAGCCGTTAGCAAAATGGATGCAACCCCTTGCCGAGCGCCGACTGATGCAGGAACAGACCGAAGACGTGGCCTACTACGAGCCTTTCTACCTGAAGGACTTCGTGGCCAAAATGCCAAAGAAACTGTTGTAGAGTTGAGAATTGAGAGTTAAGAATTGAGAATTAAGAAATATAAATGGAAATACAAGGATTAGACTACAACACTCAGCGCGAGAAGCTGCTGATGCCCGAATATGGTCGCGAGATTCAGAAGATGGTGGACTATGCCGTCAGCCTGCCCTCCCGCGACGAGCGTCTGAAGTGTGCCAAGAGCATCGTCAGGATAATGCTGACGAAGGTGCCCCAGATACGTGAGAATGTCAACTACGAGCAGACGCTTTGGGACCATCTGTACCTCATGTCTGACAAGCAGTTGGATATCGACTGGCCCTTCGACGTCAGCGGTGCTGAGAAGATTTACTCCAAGCCGCAGCCCATCCCCCTGCCTCAGAACCGCATCAAGCTGCGCCACTATGGCCGGTTGGTGGAAGAACTGTTAGGAGAGATCAAGGAGATGCCTGCTGGGGAACAGCGCGACGAGCTGGTGCGCCAGACGGCTAACCAGATGAAGCGCGACCTGCTGACGTGGGGCCACGGTTCGGCTGACGACGAGAAAGTGGCCGACGACCTGGCCCGTCTGACCGACGGCGCCATTCAGTTGGACTTGGGACAGTTCAAGTTTGACAAGGTGACGGCCATCACCGTCGAAGAAGGTAAGAAAGGACGACGCAAGAAGTAAGACTATGGCATCATTCAAGATAGAGGGTGGACACCTGCTGAGTGGCACTATCACGCCGCAGGGCGCCAAGAACGAGGCGCTGCAGGTTATCTGTGCCACGTTGCTGACGAGTGATCCTGTCACCATCAGCAATATCCCGGACATTCGCGATGTCAACAACCTTATCCAGTTATTGAAGGATATCGGGGTGAAGGTTAACTCGAGGTGCGAGGTGCGAGGTACGAGGTGCGAAGAAAGAACCTACACCTTCCAGGCCGATGAGTTGAAGCTCGACTATCTTGAGAGCGACGAGTTCGTCAAGAAGTGTGCCGCCCTGCGTGGCTCAGTCCTGATGATTGGTCCGCTGCTGGCCCGTATGGGCAAGGCCGTCATCACCAAGCCCGGGGGCGACAAGATTGGCCGCCGCCGTTTAGATACTCATTTCCTTGGTTTCGAGAAACTGGGTGCCGAGTTCCGCCACATTGAGAACCGCGATGTCTATGAGATTGCCGCTGGGCAGCTCAAAGGCACTTATATGCTGCTCGACGAGGCTTCGGTGACGGGTACGGCCAATATCGTTATGGCTGCCGCCGTGGCCGAGGGCGTCACCACCATCTACAATGCTGCCTGTGAACCGTATATCCAGCAGCTCTGCCACATGCTCAACCGCATGGGTGCCCGCATCAGTGGCATCGGCTCGAACCTCCTGACCATCAGCGGCGTCAACGAGCTGCACGGCACAGACCACCGTCTGTTGCCCGATATGATTGAGGTGGGATCGTTCATCGGTATGGCCGCCATGTGTGGCAATGGTGTCCGCATCAAGAACGTCTCGGTAAACGATCTTGGCATCATCCCAGATGCCTTCCGCCGTTTAGGCGTCACGGTCGAGGTAGACGGCGACGACCTTTATATACCGCACCAGGAACATTACGTCGTCGACTCGTTTATCGACGGCACCATCATGACACTGGCCGACGCCCCGTGGCCTGGCCTGACGCCCGACCTGCTGTCGGTGTTGATCGTTGTGGCCACCCAGGCCTGCGGTTCCGTGCTGTTCCATCAGAAGATGTTCGAGAGCCGCCTGTTCTTCGTCGACAAGCTCATCGACATGGGTGCACAAATCATTCTCTGCGACCCCCACCGCGCTGTTGTCGTAGGTCACGACCGCAAGCTGACGCTCCGTGCCCAGCGCATGTCGAGCCCCGACATCCGTGCCGGCATCGCCCTGCTGATAGCGGCTATGAGTGCCAACGGCGTGAGTACCATCAGCAACATTGAGCAGATTGACCGCGGCTACGAGAATATCGAGAGCCGACTGAATGCCCTCGGTGCTAAGATTGAGAGAGTTGAGAGTTGAGTGTTTAGTGTTGAGTGTTTAGTGTTGAGTGTTTAGTGTTGAGTGTTGTAATTTAGAAATATTTTTGAGGTGATTAAGCCAGAAGAAGTCTATCGCATTGGCCGCTTGGGCAAAGCCCACGGTGTGAAGGGAGAGGTGTCGTTTCAGTTCGACGACGACATCTTTGACCGCGTCGACAGCGACTACCTCATACTCGAGGTTGACGGCATTCTCGTACCTTTCTTCATCGAGGAGTACCGCTTCCGCAGTGACACCGTTGCTCTGGTCAAGTTCGAGGACGTCGACACCCAGCAGCGCGCCCAGGAGCTGACGGGCTGCGACGTCTACTTCCCCCGTTCCCTGGCTGATGACGACGAAACCCCTTCCCTCTCCATGCTGATTGGCTTCGATGTGGTCGACGTAACCACAGGAACAACCGTAGGCCGCATCGCCGCTATCGACGACTCTACCGCCAACCTGCTCTTCGAGTTAGAAGACGGTCGTCTCATCCCCGCCGCCGAAGAACTCATTACCAATATCGACAGCAAAAACAAGGTCATCAAAATGACCATTCCTGAAGGGCTTTTAGAATTATAACTCAGCTGTTACCAGCTACCCCCTCTCTTTCTCAAACGTCATGCCCTGATAGAGTTCGGGCTTGCCCTTCTCGCTCTCTGGCAGGAAGTGGAGACGGACGCCGCGGATGTGCTTATTGGCACGGAATGTTGCGGGGTCGTCCACTTTGTCGCTCTCTATCTCGAGCTTCATCAGGCCCCAGGTGTCGAGACGCACCTTGTCGCCACGACGCAGGTGCTGGCTGATGACGTTCGACAGACACATCATCACGGCCTCGACGGCACCTTCGGAGATACCTAAGCGCTCGGACACCTCGTCCCTGATATGGCGACTGCCTACCTCGCCGTTGTGTACGGCCTTTGCCTTATACTTGCCGAAAGTCTTCAATGTCGGCTTGGTTTCTTTGACTATTATGTATTTCATATACTAAGAATTTTGCGTTTAAGGGTGTCAGGGTGACAGAACGCCGATGTACAGGGCGTCTGCACCCTTTTTTGAGGGTGACAAGGGTGACAGGAGGGTGTCAGCTTTTCAGAGCCACGAAATAGCAGCGACGCTTCTCGCCCTTACCTTTCCGGAAGCCCCTGCGATGGAGATAACTGCCTAAGAGTGTGGCATTTGACTGCGTGACCACGTTCGTCTTCTTCGCGTCCTTGATATAGGTGAGGATTTCCGTAGGACTTAACAGCAGCGGTTGATCACCCCCCTGGGGTATACGGAACAGGTCTTCAAACAAGGCAACCACGTTTGGCGTCTCGTAGTAGTCGGCATTCTGCGCCACTATCAGCTGTTCGCGCTCACCCGTGAAGGCATACTCCTCGCCCTGCTCTATCTCCTCGACGATCTGGGCATAGAGCTGGCGGTAGTCGATGGCCTTGTCGCCCTGCGTGTCGGTATCAATCACGCCGTTCACCTCGACCACCATATAGCGGCGGCTGCCGCTCTCGTCCTTCAGCGGGACGAGCGAGTTGGTGGTGGCACAGAAGGCGGCGTAGCGCTGGTTCTGCTCGAAGGTCGTCGAGTAGAGCTTCCGCTCCTTCACGTCGGTGCGCTGGATGAGGTGCTTCAGGAAGGCCGTCTGCGCCTTCGACACCTGGTCGTACTCATCGATGTTGATAAGCAGGAAACGGCTCAGCGCCCGCAACGCCTCCTTGCGGTTGGCAAAATCGATGCGGTCGATGTAGAATGGCATCAGCTCACGGGGCAGTAGCATCCGCATGAAGGTCGATTTCCGCGTGCCCTGACCGCCAACGAGCATCAGCACCATCTGGGCGCCGTACATCGCATCGCGCCCCGCCCGCCACTGGCTCACCATCGCGCGCATCCATATCTTGAAGTTGTCGCGCCAGCCCGGTGTCTGCGTCCTGACGCGGTCAGCCAGTTCGCCGAGACGGTCGCGGCCGTCCCAAGCGGGCAGGCCGTCGAGCCACTCGCGCACAGGGTCGTACGTGTCGGTATGCTCAGAGACGAGCACGCGCTCCAGGTCCTTCGGCCACACCTTGATGCCCTCCTCGATGGCCGCGTTGTTGATGTCGTTGCGCGCCTCCTCGGTCAGCGGCTTCCACCACAGCGCATAGCGGTGCTTCTCCTGATACTCCAGGTCGCCCGTCACGCTGTTGCGGCGGAACATATAGCGGCGACGCAGGAATTCCTCCAACAACTGCTGGTGCATCAGCGAGCGCTCCACAGGGTTCTTGCGCCCCAAGGGGTGCTTCTCGTAGGCCGCATTGAACGCCGAGCGCACCAGAACGTCTTTCTTGAAGAACAGCCCCATCGCGATGGTGTCCTTGATGGCCAGTTCCTTGTCGACACCTGCCTTGCGGCACTCCGCGGCTAACGTCATCAGGTACTCGTCCTCGTCCATCTCCTTGCCGTTGGCCAGTTCGCGACAGATGAAGTTGAACTTCGTGGCGTCCATCTCGCGGCGCGTGTAGCCTGGCAACACCTCCGTGTCGAGCTGTACCTCCACCGGTATCCCGACCATCTGCGCCGACTCGTCTGTCAGCGGCTCCGTGGGCTGTGCCATCTCTATCGGCTTGGCCTCCGGGTGGTAATACACCTGCTCGTCGTAGGAGATGCGGAACGACTCCGAGCCGTCGTGTGCCACCTCAACAGGCTTGAACCCCGTCGATGCCAGCGCAAACTCCGCCGCCCGCTTATACGCATACTGCTGAAACAGTGTGGCCTGCGATGCCCCCGCAGGCAGTCCGCCTCCCTGTTCCCCCGCAGGCAACGCTCCTCCCGTCAGCCTATAGGCCACAATCACCTCCAGCGACCGCCCCTCGGCCCCGATGAACGACAGCACCGTCTGCTCCCACAGGTTCACCGTCCGTCGTAGCCGCTCTAACGTCTCGACGCCCTCGTTAACCGGGAACGACAGCAGCACCAGTCCCGTGTACTGCCCCTGAGCACCCTTGGCAGGCATCACCCGTGGCAGTTCCTCTGCCACCATCGGCCCGCTGGTCATGCCGCCCTCCATCGGAATCTCCCTGAGACCCCTCGCGGCCTCCACGCGAGCACGATATTTACCACTCTTCGTCCACTCGGCTATCTGGCTGAGTGTCACGCACTTCTCTTTCCACTCACGGCGGTAGAGATAACTCATCAATACTTTGTCTATGTCTTTCATACGTCTAAACTTGGTTAGCAATACCTTCTTAATAGCAAAAACCGTGCCATACCCAACCGAATTCTCTCGAGAATTCAGCGCTAAACCGCCGCCTCACCACTGGTTTGCAACCGGAAAACCTCCAAATTCTCTCGAGAATTCAACAACGAATAGCCGCCTTTCATTCTCCAGACGCCACCTCTCACCAGCGTTTAGACGGCTCAAAACCACGACTGACGGCCACAAAAACCGAACTGCCAACCTGTCACCCTCCTGTCACCCTTGTCACCCTCAAAAAAGGGTGCAGACGCCCTGTACATCGGCGTTCTGTCACCCTGTCACCCTTTTTGTTGAAAATCGCATGTACTTATTATAATGACAACAAAAGTAAAATTACGCCCTATACTCTGCGGAATCATTAAAATTTGGGCACATTCCGCAGAGTATAGATACTTTTTTTTATCTTTCCTATATAAAAAGAGGATGTGTCACGCTGACACACCCTCTTTTTGTATTTGTATGAATCAAAATTACATGCGCTCGGGAACTTCGATGCCTAAGAGGGCCATACCGCTCTTGATGATCTTGGCAACGTTCTTGGCCAGCATGAGGCGGACGGCACGCTTGTCGGCATCTGGCTCGTTGAGGATGGAGTAGTCGTGGTAGAACTGGTTGAAGACCTTCGTCAGTTCGTAGCAGTAGTTGGCAATGCCCGAGGGGCTGTAGTCCTTGCCGGCCTGCTCGACGGCTGCTCCAAACTCGTTCATCTTCTGAATCAATTCTATTTCCTTTTCACTAAGTGAAGAGTGAAGAGTGAAGAGTGAAGAATCAGGCTGCGCGTTATTTGAAGGTGAAGGTATGGCGGTAGCAAATTCTTCACTCTTCACTCTTAACTCTTCACTTTTCCGCAGAATCGAGCGGATGCGGGCGTAGGTGTACTGGATGAAGGGGCCGGTATTGCCGTTAAAGTCGATGGACTCCTCGGGGTTGAAGAGCATGTTCTTACGCGCGTCTACCTTTAATATAAAGTACTTCAGGGCGCCCATGCCGACGATGCGGGCAATCTCGCGACGCTCCTCTTCGGTCATATCGTCAAATTTGCCCAATTCCATCGAGGTTTTGTAGGCGTCTTCAACCATCAGTGCCATCAGGTCGTCGGCATCGACAACTGTTCCCTCGCGGCTCTTCATCTTGCCGTTGGGCAGCTCCACCATGCCGTATGAGAAGTGGACCAGCTCCTTGCCCCACTTGAAGCCGAGGCGGTCGAGTAGGATAGAGAGCACCTGGAAGTGGTAGTTCTGCTCGTTGCCCACGACGTAGATCATCTTGTCGATGGGGTAGTCCTGGAAGCGCATCTCGGCGGTGCCGATGTCCTGCGTCATGTAGACGGAGGTGCCGTCGGAGCGCAGCAGCAGCTTCTGGTCGAGGCCCTCGTTGGTGAGGTCGGCCCAGACGGAGCCGTCGTCGTGGCGCTCGAAGAGACCCTTGGCGAGTCCTTCCTCTACCTTAGCCTTACCCTTGAGATAGGTCTGTGATTCGTAATATATCTTGTCGAACGAGACGCCCATCTTCTTGTAGGTCTCGTCGAAGCCGGCATACACCCACGAGTTCATCTTCTCCCAC
>Ga0310695_10001195_pt1 | contig 62690 bp, 51 predicted proteins | sample RumenRJG_04DNA_FD_203882 | JGI IMG/M metagenome (GOLD analysis project Ga0310695, IMG submission 203882) | Bovine rumen microbial communities from Lethbridge, Alberta, Canada - RJG_04 (v2) (version 2) | ecosystem: Host-associated > Mammals > Digestive system > Stomach > Rumen | place: Canada... | reverse complement strand
TGCGGACCATTTACGTGGGCAGTGGCTGGAGCACTGCGGCCGTGACGAGCTCGAATGATATGTTCAGGGACTGCACCAACCTGGTGGGCGGCCAGGGCACGACCTACAATGAATCCAACCCTTGGAACAAGACCTACGCCCACATCGACGGCGGCCCCAGCAACCCGGGCTACTTCACCGCGAAGAACGCTGGCCTGCGTGGCGACGTGAACAATGACCAGAATGTCGACATCAACGATGTGACCGCCTTGATCAACTATGTGCTCAATGGTAATGCCACAGGTGTCAACATGACCAATGCCAACTGCGACCTGCAGGGCAATGTCGACATCAACGATGTGACCGCCCTGATCAACTTCGTGTTGAAAGGCGCTTGGAATTAATCTAAGACAAAGCCAAGAAATTTCCCTCATGCCCTCTCCCGGGGCGTGAGGGATTTTTTTATTCATGGAGCGAAAAAACCGCCAGCACCAATAGGGCTGACGGTAGTTGCGGCAATCATACCTGAAGGGCGACTTGCACCGTCGCTTTACAGGACGAAGATTGAATGTGAACAGCTTGAACATCTGAACACCGTGAACAAGAACGGGGGATAGTCAAAAATTGTGCGTTTTTCTCATTCTACTATATTATAATACCCCTCAAAACCAGATAATAATGCACAAAAAGTGTGTGTTTTTCTCATTCTACTATAATAGTAGTAGTTATATCAAATAACTGCTCATGATTTTGAGATGAAAAATGAAACCCGACAGGACACCTTTTGATGGGTGTCCTGCCGGTAAAATATAATGAGTAAAATTCAGAAAATCAACGTCTGCATGCTTCTCTCCACTTGGCCTCATACTCAGCATATAGAGGATCGTTTTCCCATGAGTTCCACCATGAGCTATTAAACGACGGCACAGTGACATTGATCGGGCCTAAGTTGAGGATGCCCGTTCAGTGATTTCGTTTTTTTCAGTTATTCTCTTGGGTTTATGAGAATTTGTGACTAAATTTGCGAAATCATTTAACTAACTGAATTTATTAACTATAAAAAAAACATAATTGATATGAAGAAACCATTGTTACTTAAACTGTTTGCCCTTGTGGCGGCCATGATGTGCGCCCTGGGCGCCAGCGCCTATTCTTTCCAGACGGGCGGCATCTATTACAACATCACAAGCCAGCCCAATAGAACCGTTGAGGTGACCTACATGGATGACGACTACTATTCCCTTGGTGCCTATGACGGTAATATTACCATTCCCGGCACTGTAACCTACAACGGCTATATCTACACGGTGACCCGCATCGGAGATCGTGCCTTCTACAATGCCGATGGCCTGACATCACTGACTATTCCCAGTACGGTGTTATCCATCGGCGAACTTGCGTTCTGTTGGCAAGAGGACCATTATTGTAATCGTCTGACCTCGATAACCATCCCTAACTCTGTTCAAACCATAGCAAATGAAGCATTCCGGAAATGCTATGCTTTGCAGACGGTCGTTATCGGCGATGGCGTTACCAGCATCGGGGAATCTGCCTTCAGTAAATGCATTGGTTTGACGAGTGTGACCATCGGCAGCTCGGTGACGTCGATTGGTGCCGACGCGTTTTGGGGCGCCGGCTACGATCCCTATGACAACAGTTCCAACCCCAGCGGATTGACAATCTCGATCAAAAGGGGCAATCCGCCCACCATCCAGAGCAGCACCTTTCCCAGCAAGACCTACAGCTATGCCACGCTGAAAGTGCCCTTAGGCTCCAAGAGTGCCTATCAGTCAGCAAATTACTGGCGGAATTTTAGCTACATCCAGGAATTTTACAGCTTGGAGCAAGCTTTGAATGTCAGTGGCGGTACCATCACTTTCTTAAGCGCGGGCGACTATCCTTGGATAACCTTGCAAGGTTCAGGAAGGGTGTACGCCCAATCTGGCAATGCCGGTGTTTCTTCCAGCACCTCGGAAATGACCGCCACCGTCAGCGTCGCTAGAACTTCAACATTATCATTCGACTTTAAGGCTTGGGGTGAGGGGTCAAATTATGACGTATGCCGATTTTTGATCGACGGTGTGGAGCAGTTCAAATATGGCGCCCGTGATAATGACTGGGAAACCTATAGCGTGGATCTCTCTGCTGGTAGCCATACGCTCACGTGGAGCTATAGCAAGGACGGCAGCGTCAATCCCACGGGCGATTACTTCGCTGTGGATAATGTCGCTATCACCGCGAAGACCGAGGCCTACGCCTGCTACACGTCGTCGAACACGACGCTGACGTTCTACTACGACAACCAGCGCGCTTCCCGCTCGGGCACGACCTACGACCTGAACACGGGCACCAGCAAACCCGGTTGGTACACCGATGGCACCCGTGCCAATGTGACCAAGGTGGTCTTTAACTCGTCGTTTGCCAATGCCCGCCCGACGAGCACTTGGAATTGGTTCTGTGGCATGGAGAACCTTCAATCCATCACGGGCATAAGTTACTTGAACACCAGCGAGGTGACGAGCATGATGAATATGTTCCGTGGATGCGAGCAATTGGCAAGCCTTGATGTGAGCCACTTCAACACAGCCAAGGTGACAACCATGTCTTGCATGTTCTGTAATTGCAGCAGCTTGACAAGCCTTGGTGTGAGTGGTTTTAATACGTCCCAGGTGACAGATATGACAGATATGTTCTATGGTTGCTCTGGCTTGACGAGCCTTGACTTGAGAGGTTTCAACACGTCCAAGGTAACCAATATGGATGCCATGTTCAAAGGTTGCTCTGGCTTGGCGAGCCTAGACTTGAGCAGCTTTAACACGTCCCAGGTGACAGATATGACAGGTATGTTCTATGATTGCTCTGGCTTGACGAGGCTTGACTTGAGCAGTTTCAACACAGCCAATGTGACAGATATGTCAGAGATGTTCTATCATTGCTCTGGCTTGACGGGGCTTGACTTGAGCGGTTTCAGCACGTCCAAGGTAACCAATATGAAAGACATGTTCTTTTGGTGCTCTGGCCTGACGAGCCTTGACGTAAGCCACTTCAACACAGCCAATGTGACAAGCATGATGAGAATGTTCTGTGACTGCAGCAATCTTTCGAGCCTTAACTTGAGCAGTTTCAACACGGCAAAGGTGACAGATATGTATTGTATGTTTAATAGCTGCTCCAACCTGACTACCGTCTATGTGAGCGAGGATTGGAGCACGGAGGCTGTAACGACTTCCTATTATATGTTCGATAACTGCACCAGCCTGGTGGGTGGCCAGGGCACGGCTTACAATTCATCCAACCCGATTGACAAGGCTTACGCCCACATCGACGGCGGACCCAGCAACCCGGGGTATTTCACCGAATGGAAAGAAGCCTATGCCTGCTACACGCCGTCTAACACGACGCTGACGTTCTACTACGACACCCAGCGCAGCAGCCGCACGGGCACGACCTACGACCTGAACACGGGTGACAACTATCCTGGTTGGTACAGCGACAATACTAAGAACAATGTCACCAAGGTGGTCTTTGACCCCTCGTTCGCTGGTGCCCGTCCGACGACCACCTGCGCTTGGTTTCGTGATATGACACGATTGCAGACCATTACGGGTCTCTATTACCTGAACACCTCGCAGGTGACCAGCATGAAAGGCATGTTTGCATGGTGTGATAATTTGCAGAGCGTTGACGTGAGCAGCTTCAATACTGCCAATGTGACCGACATGATAGCCATGTTTGCATACTGCGAACAATTATCCAGTCTGAATCTGAGCCACTTCTCCACGTCCAATGTAACTCTGATGTCCAACATGTTCGTTGGTTGTCATCAATTGACGAGTCTCGACGTGAGCAGTTTCAACACGGATAAAGTGACCAATATGTATGCCATGTTCGGCGACTGCCCTAAATTGACAAGCCTGAACCTGAGCGGTTTCAATACGGATAAGGTGACTGACATGTCTCTTATGTTCCACGACTGCAGTCAGTTGCAAACCATCTATGTCGGTGATGGATGGAGCACCGCGGCTGTTGCCAACTCCTCAAATATGTTCTGGAACTGCATCTGCCTGGTGGGCGGCCAGGGCACGACCTATGATGCCAATCATGTCGATGCCACCTACGCCCACATCGACGGCGGCCCCAGCAACCCGGGCTACTTCACCGAGTGGAAAGAGGCCTATGCCTGCTACACTGAGTCGAACACGACACTGACGTTCTACTGCGACAGCCAGCGCAGCAGTCGCACGGGCACGACCTACGACCTGAACACAGGCGCCAACTATCCCGGTTGGTACTCCGACCGCACCTATGTCAATGTGACCAAGGTGGTCTTTGACCCCTCGTTCGCTGGCGCCCGCCCGACGACCACCTACGATTGGTTTTATTATATGCAGAACCTTGAATCCATCACGGGCATGAGTTACTTGAACACCAGTGAGGTGACCGATATGAGATACATGTTCCAGGCCTGTTCAAAATTGACAAGCCTTGATGTGAGCCACTTCAACACGTCCAAGGTGATAAATATGAGTTGGTTGTTCGGATATTGCTATGGCTTGACGAGTCTTGACTTGAGCAGTTTCAACACGGCTAACGTGACCGAGATGAATTTTATGTTCTATTACTGTGATGAACTTCGGACCATCTATGTGGGCAGTGGTTGGAGCACCGCTGCCGTGACGAACTCCGTTAATATGTTCAATAACTGCACCAGCCTGGTGGGCGGTAAGGGTACGATCTATGATGCCAACCACATTGACAAGACCTACGCCCACATCGACGGCGGCCCCAGCAACCCGGGCTACTTCACCGACAAGAACGCTGGCCTGCGTGGCGATGTGAACAATGACCAGAAAGTCGACATCAACGATGTGACCGCCCTGATCAACTATGTGCTCACTGGTAATGCCACAGGTGTCAACATGACCAATGCTGACTGCGACCTGCAGGGCAATGTCGACATCAACGATGTGACCGCCCTGATCAACTTCGTGTTGAAAGGCGCTTGGAATTAATGAGTTAGGAGTCAGCATCCGCATTCCTTTTTGACCGCCCTGCGGCCAGGAAAACTTTTAATAACCCGTTGGCGGAAATAAAGAATCTGATTTTTTGCCAGCCAAATGACACCCGTAGGGTGGCCTATGAATAACCCCCGATAAATCAGGCAACTGAGCAGAGCGAAGGCGGCTGATTCATCGGGGGGGTGTCATGAACCGTGACCCGTCGCTGAAGGCGACCCCTTCATCTGGGACCAGCACATACGGGGGCGCTTCCAGCGACGGAGATTGTTTTGCCCATGGTGGTGTGTCATAAATCCGACAGGGTAGATTGACCGTGCTATCGCACGCCCGCAGGGCGGTTAGAGTTCCAGCCTTTGTTTTATGACACATCCTCTTATATTATGAATTTATTCTGATAACTGGGGGGCGGTTGCTGTCAGTTGCCGTTTCTCAGGCCGCCCACCAGGTCGTCGTTCTCGACAGTTGTCTCGGTCTGCTTGACGCGGGTGTTGCTGGAGCCGAAGGCATAACTCAGCGACAACTGCACATTGCGCTGGTTGAAGTGGCCCACGCCGTGGTTCACATAGTCGCCCTGGGTGATGTAGCCCTTAGACACCTGGTGCTTGTGCAGGATAGAATTAGCGCTCAGGCGCACCGTCAGGCGGTCGTCTTTCAGGAAGGAGCGTGACAGGCCCAACATGATGGTGGGGTTTGGTATGGTGCTGTAACCATACACATGATTCAACTCATGCCCGATGCCATACCACATGCAGGTTGCTGTGGCACGCAGCCGCCACGGGAGTTGCTGTGACAATTGGGCATACAGGTTGCCGCCCCAGCCGCTGTTGGTCAAGTCCTGCGAGGGATTGCGGTAACGCTTATAGCAAACCTCGCCGTTCATGACGAGGGTGGTCTTGCCTGTCATCATCCACTGCAGGAAGCCGCCCACGCCCGCCATCAGGTAGCGGCAGTCGTTGCTGTAGGTCATGAAGACGATGCCGTGATGGGAGGTGCGTGAGGAGCCGATGAGGTTGTTGGTGATGGTTACGGTGGGCTTGACATTGAAGGTCAAGCGGTTGCCCGTGTGCTGGAAGTTGACGCTCACCATATGGTTGCGGGCACTCGTCAGGTGCGGGTTGCCAAACTCGATGGTCGAGGTGTAGCGCTTCACGGCTGGATTAAGATACTGGATGCCCGGGCGGTTAAGGCTCGTTGCCCACGACAGACGCAGGCTGTTGAACGGCGACAGTTGCCAGTGCATGCTTGCCGAGGGCACCACGTCGTGCAGGTCGCGCCCGAAGGGCTCCCCGTCGCCATTGGGATAACTGGCACGGAAGTGGCTGTACTCGTAGCGCACTCCGCCGCGCAGGGTCACATTGCCCACCTGGTAGCGCCACGAGGCATAGGCGGCACCCACCTGCATGTTGTGCTTGAAGCGGGTGTCGGTGTCCAGTTCCGCCGCTCCGTCATATCGCATCCAGTTGTGGCTCTTGTTTAGGCGCATGATGTACTTGCCGCCCACCTCCAACAGGTGGTGCGTCCATAGCGGCAGTTGGTAGTCGAGTTGCCAGGTGTGCTCGATAAAACGCTCCTTGCCCCACTTGCTATAACTCGTGTAGTCGAACGGCGGATTCACCATGTTGATGAGCGAGTCGTACTGCTCCTCCTGTTGGCCCGTGATCGAGAACATATAGGAGGCGGTGAAGACTTCGTCTTTGCGGCTGGTGCGATGCTCCCAGTCGGCACGGCCGTTCCATGTCATGCCACCATACTGCGGTACATTGAACGGGTTGTCATAGGACGTGAGCAACTGCCCTGCCGCGTCATGATACTCGATGTGGCTGTCGCCGTAGATGTTCAGGCCGTAGCGATAACCGCCAAAGGACGCGGTGATCAGATTCAGCGAATCGATTTCCAGACTGGCGTTCAGGTTAAGGCTATATACCCAAGCGGGCTGCTCGTTGCGATAGCGATTATACATCGTGTGGCCCGTGTCCTTGTAGGTTGTCCAGGTCTCATCCACGCCGGCAAACTGGCGTCGGGCCTGTCTCTGGTAAAAACCTGTGGTGCCAAGGGTGAATTTCCCCGCTCGGGCAGCGACATAGGCACTCGCATTGGGTGTGCCGAAGGTGTTGACCGATGCCGACACCGTGCCGTTCACGCCCTCGATGCGCACGCTCTCGACGGTGACGATATTTAATATTGCCGTCGCTCCCTCGGCGTCATAGCGGGCACCGGGCTCGGTGATGACCTCGATGCGCTTGATGACACTCGCCGGCATGGCACGCAGCACTTCCTTTGGGTTGGATGACAAGGCAGGGTCGGGATGGCCGTTCTTGTAAATCTTGAAACTGCCGCTACCGTTGACGCGCACATTGTCCTCGCCGTCAACGCTCACCAGGGGCACCTTGCGCAGCATGTCGACCACGGTGCTTGTGCGCGCCTCGGGGTCGGCCTGCACATTGTAACTCACGCGGTCGTCCTGTGTATTGACCAGTTGGCGCATGGTCACCACCTCCACATCCTTGAGCGCAATGGTGTCGTTGACGCTCAGCGTGGCGCTGTCCTGTTTTTCTTCCACTTGCCCGGTGGCGTTTTGGGCCAACGCGTTGGCAGCCGTTGCCATGACCGCTACCATCATCACGATAAATCTTGACATGTTCATTTCTTGGTTTTTGATTGATTTCGGCGGCAAAATTACCGTCATCAATCCGCCCCGTTGCACTCGGGCGGCTTACCAAGTCTTAACCTGATGCTTATTTAGTCTTAACGCCCCCCGATATGGCCGCCCAGGTCGAAAAAATAGTGCCGACATCATGCATTACGGCAATTTTTTATATATTTGGGGTCTCCTTAGGCTTCGTTGCCTTGGGCCTTTTAACGGTTTACTCCCGCCAGCGGGACTTATCTTTTCAAGTAAATACCTATCCCTCATGAATGCGCATCAACAGCAGCGATTAGAGAAGACACGCGAACAAGTGGAACAACTCAGGCGTGAGCACCCCTTGCGGGACCTGTTCTGGGAATGCACCCTGCGGTGTAACATGTCGTGCCGGCATTGCGGCAGTGACTGTCTCAAGGAATCCCAGATACCCGACATGCCCTTTGCCGACTTCCTGCCTGTGCTGGACGAAGTGGCGGCACACTGTGACCCCGCCCAGGTGATGGTGCAGACCGTGGGCGGTGAACCGCTGGTGCGGCCCGACCTGATGGACTGCGGCAGGGCCATCACCGAAAGGGGCTTCATGTGGGGGCTGGTGACCAACGGCCTTGTTCTGGACCGTTCCGTCGCCCGCGAGATGGCACAAGCGGGCATCACCTCGTTGTCCATCGATGTTGACGGCATGCGCGAGGAGCACAACTGGCTCAGGAATTCCTCGGCCAGTTTTGATGCCGCCCTGCGGGCCATCGAGGCCGTGCAGACCATCCCGGACCTCACTTGGGATGTCATCACCTGTGTGAACGGCCGTAACCTGCCGCGGCTTGAAGAAATCAAAAATCTGCTCATCGAGGCCGGCGTCACCCGTTGGCGCTGCTTCACCATCGACCCGATGGGGCGTGCAGCCCGCGACCCAGGCCTGCTGCTCACCGATGAGCAATTCCGCGAGTTGCTCAACTTCATCGTCACCACCCGCTGCGAGGGCAAAATCAACATGAGTTATGCCTGTGACGGCTATCTGGGGGCCTACGAGGGGCTTGTACGCGACTATTTCTTCTTCTGCCAGGCGGGTCTCTCGGTAGCCAGCATCCGTGCCGACGGCGCCATTTCGGGCTGTCTGAGCATCCGCAGCGATTACAGCCAGGGCAATATCTACCACGACAGTTTCTGGGATGTGTGGGAGAACCGCTTTGAGCAGTTCCGCGACCACGAATGGATGAGGCGCGGGCCGTGCCGGGATTGTGAGGCCTTCCGCTATTGCCAGGGTGACGGCTTCCACCTGCGCGACGGGAACGGAGACCTGATGATGACCTGCCACTACAAGCAGTTGAAGAACATTAAACTCTGACAGGAGATTCAAGTCTAAAGTATATAATACCCTAACACCATAGCATGATGAAAAAGAAAAATAAAGGGAAAAAGACGCTCGCTGCCGTGGGAGCCGTGGTCGCTGCTGGTCTCACACCGGGCATCATTGCCGCCACGCCTCATGCCATGCCCGTTCAGGACCCCAATATCGGGCTCACCGCAGCCGAGGTGGTCGCCATCGCCGGCAATGCCTACAGTTTTGACGAGTTATATGCCATGCAACAGCCGACAGCCGCACGCGTGCAGGAAGAGGCCCCTCAAGTCGCCTTGAGATATGGAGTACAACCCAGACCCACCAGACCAGTCAAACCGACCCCGCCTACAGCAAAGTATGCCGCGCCGCGCCCGCCGGGCCAGCATGAAACCTTTTACGGCGTATCGCGTCCCCCACAACCGGTGATTGTTGAAGTATCGCTCCTGGACTCGATTCAAGAAGACCTCATCGACCTGTGTGTGGAACTGCTGGATGCCGATCCTTACACGCGAGGATATGTTTTCTCGCTCGACAGCGACCTGACCCATGAGATGGAAATGAGTGAAGAGCAATTGAAGGCCCTGAAGGCCGAAATCGAGGAGCGCTATGGTGTTGAAGTGTCATACCCTCGATTCTATCTCGCGGGTCAACTCAACACCTTGCGTCTGATATCGGAGTACATCTACAAGTTAAAGTCCGTCTGGACCAAGAGGAGATAACAGAAGGCCACGATAGTATCTCAGACAGAAGATTCTGCACGGGCAGGCTCTTCTGTCTTTTGGTTTTGAATCACTTGCAAAGAAGTGATGCAAAAACTTATTTAGTCTTAACGGAGTTGAAGGCGAACGGTTTATTTGTGTATTTTTGCAAGCGATGAATGTGAGGTTGAAATACATAGCTGTCTTGGTGATTGTGGCGCTATTGGGTGTCGCGGCCTATCAGGCCTATTGGCTGGAGCAACTGCACTTCACCATAGGGGAGCAGATGGACAACGACATCCAGGAAGCCATGCGCGTCGCCGACCTCAAGGAGGTCTTTCTGCGCATCAAGGGCATGGAGGAAAACGGGCCTCACGGCATGATGGATGTGAGGGCAGGCGTTGAGGACGATGGCAGCATCACCGCCAAGGCCGTCACGACCACCCAGGTCACACTTGATGGTGAAACATTGCAGCAGAAGACGGGTGTGGTGCTGCGTTCAAACCCCCAAGCCAACAGCGATAGTTTAAACAGTGAAGATGCGTTCATGAAGATGCTCGAGGACCAGATCTCGGTCACAGAACTGGCACAAATGATTCAGCAGGGACTGCACCTTGGCGTGGACCGCTTCGAGGAAACCAGGTATGAGAAATATGACTCCTTGCTCACTGCTGGATTGCAGCAACTGGGCCTGAGCGGTGACCATTGCTTGACATGCATCAAGACCGACACCGTCTTCAGGCACACGACGGCAGGGTACATGCCCAGCGAGCAGGCGAGGAAATTTGTCTATAACTGGAACGATTATGGCCGCTACGAACTCACCATCGAGCCCACCTCGGGACTGGTCTTGCGTGAGATGGCCGGCATCTTGACGGCTTCTGGGCTGATAGTTCTGCTGTTGGGACTCGCATTCTATTATCTGATTAAGACCATCCTCAAGCAACGCACGCTTGACGAGATGAAGACCGACTTCACCAACAATATCACCCACGAGCTGAAGACGCCCATTGCCGTGGCCTATGCTGCCAACGACGCCTTGCTCAACTTCGGCGAACACGCCGACGAGGAGAAACGCAACCATTACCTGAAGCTGTGTCGCCAGCAATTGGAACACCTGAGCGGAATGGTCGAGCAAATCCTCTCGATGAGCATGGAACGCAGGCGGCAGTTCAAACTCAATATCGAAACGGTGAACATTTCGGCACTGTTGCAGCCCGTCATCGAGCAGCAGAAACTTAAAGCCGATAAGCCCATCGCTTTCACGACCTGCATTGACCCCGTGGACTTGGCCGTCCAGGCCGACCGTGCCCACTTGAGCAATATCCTGAACAACCTCATCGACAACGCCATCAAGTACTCGCCCCACGAGGCACGGGTCGAAATCAGTGCCACGACGGAATGCATCGCAGTCACCGACCACGGCATGGGCATACCGGCCGACAAACTCCAGCACATCTTTGATAAATTCTATCGTGTGCCCACTGGCGACCAACACGATGTGAAAGGTTACGGACTGGGGCTGTTCTATGTGAAGACGATGGTCGAGAAACACGGATGGAGCATCGATGTCACGAGCAGCAGGGGGGCAGGAACCACTTTTAAGATTTTCTTGACATGAGCGATATCATCAACATATTGCTGGCCGAAGACGAACACACCCTGGCAATGATCATCAAGGATACACTTGACGGCCAGGGATTCAATGTGACAGTTGCCGATGACGGCGAAAAGGCGTTGCAGCTGTATGCCGCCCAACATCCCGATGTCCTTGTCGCCGATGTGATGATGCCGCGGCTTGACGGCTTTGAACTGGTCAAGCGCATCCGCAAGACCGACCAGCAGACGCCGGTCATCTTCTTGACGGCCCGCTCGGCGGTCAACGATGTGGTGCACGGCTTTGAGATGGGTGCCAACGACTACCTGAAGAAACCGTTTGGGATGCAGGAACTCATCGTGCGCATCAAGGCACTGCTGGGCCGTGCCTGTACGGTTACGCCCCAACCCGCCGAGGCCGACCGCTTTGTTGTGGGGCAGTACCTGTTTGACGCTGTTGTCCAGCGACTGACTCATGTGCCGACCGGAGTGAAAACCGATCTTTCCTATCGTGAAAGCGAGATTCTGCGCCGCCTGTGCCGGCATCCGAGTGAAGTGGTCACTTCACAGTCGCTGCTGCTGGAGTTGTGGGGCGATGACAGCTTCTTCAATAACAAGAGCCTGCATGTTTTCATCACCAAGTTGCGTCATCGGCTGGCGCAAGACCCATCGCTGCGCATAGTCAATGTGCGCAGTATAGGCTACAAACTGATTGACGGTGAATAACCCTTGTTACTGAACGGCCTTGCGGGCGCGAAGTTCCCAAGGCAGAGGACCGTCGGTCTCACCCAGGATGATGACGGGCATGCCGACATAGGCGAAGTGCTTCTTCAGCGTGATGATGTCCTGGTCGCGCAGGCGGATACAGCCCTCGCTGGCACGGCCGGGTACCGAGCTCTCGTTGTTGGTGCTGCCGTGGATGCCGATGCCGCTGTGGCCGGGCGTCTCCAGGCGCAGGAACCAGTGTCCGTAGGCCTTGATGTTGCCGCGGCCGTCCTTGAAGTCGTGCCTCCAGGTCGAGGCGTCCTGTATCATCGTGATTTTGAAGGGCTTGCCCTTGGGCGACTCGGGGGTGCGCATGTCACCTCGCTTCTGCTTGTTGCCCTTGTTTTTGCCCATGCAGCAGGGGTACTCTGCGACCAGAATGGTGTCGCCCCCCTTGTTGCGGTCATACACGCGCAACATCAGGTCTTTTTTGGAGATGACGATGAATGCCTTGCCGCTGGCCTTTGCCGGCAGGGGCGGCAACTGGATGGAGGCCTCGACAGTGTCATCGGCAGTAGCCGCGGTGTTGTTGTTTTGCCCCATGCAGGCGGTGGAGCTTGCCAGAGCGAGCATGAGTACAGTGATGGTGGTAAGAATGAGTCGCATAGTCTTTCTGTCAGTTAGTGTTGTTTGTGGAAGGCAAAGGTAGTGCAAATCTCTCACATGTGCAAACGGGTAAAAGACTTGCCGCTCCCTGTTCAGGAGCGGCAAGTCTGACTTCTGTCCAATAAAAACTATAAACTTGTGGTTATGAAAATGATGCTAATGCACTATTCTCAGCGGCTTGTTTGTTGTGGTAAACCTTCAAAATCTTTTTTTCCTTGTATAGTCAGTTGGTGTTAGATCGCTATTTCTTGCTGTGATGCGAAATTACACTCTCATCAGTATTCATGCAAAAGTATTAGACGAAGTGCTTTATTTTATCGACAAATCAAGTTCGGTATGCACAGTTTTCTCTAATTCTACTCATGCCTGCGACTGCGGGCAAGACAGAGCGCCCCCTGTGAAACACTCAGATGACTGCGGATAATCTTGGCTGCGCCTCAACCATGTCAAATCAAAAAAATGCTTTTTTGTTTGCCATTGTGTTCGGCTTGCACTACTTTGGCCGTTGGCCTAAGATAGGCTGCGCCTCAACCATGTCAAATCAAAAAAATGCTTTTTTGTTTGCCATTGTGTTCGGCTTGCACTATCTTTGCAGTCACTAAATGATATCAGCATTTTATTACTTACCAAAAGTTTAGAACATTATGTATATTGAAGAGATTCATGCCAGAGAGATTCTGGATTCGCGTGGCAACCCTACTGTTGAAGTTGAAGTAACCCTTGAGAGCGGCGATATGGGCCGCGCATCGGTGCCCAGCGGAGCATCGACGGGCGAGAACGAGGCCCTCGAGTTGCGTGACGGCGACAAGAAGCGTTACGGCGGTAAGGGCGTCCTCAAGGCTGTCAAGAATGTCAACGAGGTCATCGCCCCCGAGATTGAGGGTATGGATGCCTTTGACCAGCGCGCCATCGACATGGCGATGATTAAGCTCGACGGCACCCCCACTAAGAGCAAATTAGGCGCCAACGCCATCCTGGGCGTTTCGCTTGCTGTGGCTCATGCTGCTGCCAACTACTTCGGCGTGCCCCTGTATCGCTACATCGGCGGTACCAATGCCCATGTGCTGCCCGTGCCCATGATGAACATCATCAACGGTGGTGCACACAGCGACGCTCCCATCGCTTTCCAGGAGTTCATGATTCGTCCCGTGGGTGCCAAGACCGAGGTCGAGGCCGTTCGCATGGGTGCCGAGGTATTCCACGCTCTGGCCAAGTTGCTCAAGAAGCGCGGCCTGAGCACCGCCGTGGGTGACGAGGGTGGTTTCGCTCCCGCACTCGACGGCATCGAGGATGCTCTGGACAGCATCGTTCAAGCCATCAAGGACGCCGGCTACAAGCCCGGTGACGATGTGAAGATCGCCATGGACTGCGCTGCCAGCGAGTTCGCCGTGATTGAGGACGGCAAGTACTACTACGACTACCGTCAGCTCAAGAGCGGTCAGCCTAAGGATCCCAAGGGCAAGAAACTCAGCGACGACGAGCAGATTGCATATCTGGAAGAACTCATCACCAAGTATCCCATCGATTCTATCGAGGACGGCCTTGACGAGAACGACTGGGACGGCTGGGTAAAGCTCACCAAGAAGATTGGCGACCGCTGCCAGCTCGTGGGTGACGACCTGTTCGTGACCAATGTGAAGTTCCTCGAGAAGGGTATCAAGATGGGTGCTGCCAACTCCATCCTCATCAAGGTGAACCAGATTGGCTCCCTCACCGAGACCCTCGACGCCATCGAGATGGCACACCGTCATGGCTATACCACCGTGACCAGCCACCGCAGCGGTGAGACCGAGGACACCACCATTGCCGACATCGCAGTGGCTACCAACAGCGGCCAGATCAAGACCGGTTCGCTCTCGCGCACCGACCGCATGGCCAAGTACAACCAGCTCATCCGCATCGAGGAGGAACTCGACGAGGCTGCCGAGTACGGCTACAAGAAGCTCATCTGATACAGTTATCAGGATATACAGTTTTAGCCTCACGCTAGGGCGAAAAGCCGCATGTTGACGCGACTTCACGACCTAGCGTGAGGTTTCTTATTGCGGTCATTGTCCGGTTTTTTTGTGGATGGCGTTTAAACCTTTACAGTTTTTTGTTATCTCATAACGGTGAATGCATGGCGGTGATGAAGTGAAACTTCAAAAAACGCACCAATCATGCATCCTATTAAAAAATATGCGTATCTTTGCACTGGAAACAAAACCAATTAATTAGTTATGAAAAAGATTTTATTTTCTCTTATTGCCCTGATGGCGGTCATGACCGTACAGGCACAATCCATCTGCGCTTCCTGGCGCACCGTTCAACCTGTTGTCGAAACCGAAGGGGACGGCTCATTGGTAATACAGACTTTTATGTATACCTTCAATGAGGACGGAACCTTCTCAATGTCCGACGAATTCACAATGTCATCCGAGCCTGCACCCACAATGGCTATGGAGATTGCAACAAACATCGGAATCAAGGGCACCTACACCCTCGAGGGTGACAAGTTGACGCTCAATCCTGACGCCAGCACCTACAAGGCCGAGGTCCTGAGCCTGTCGATGAACGGTAAGGTGACTTCCAACCCCATGATCACTTCTCAGGTCAAGAGTATGCTCAACTCCGATGAGGTTAAGACCCAGATTGCCGAGGCGCAGAATTTCACCGTCAAGGTCAACGGCGACATGCTCGAGATGAATGATGGCGAGGAGACGCTCTCGCTGGCGCGCTTCTCCACTATCCAGAACTGATAATCGTTTCCTGACGAATCATCCAATCCCGCAAGCCTCTTTTCAGGCTTGCGGGATTGTCGTTTTGGATACATATCCGGTTCCTGGATATTACATTTAGGAATTGTAATATCAAAAAACTGCGCTCATTTTAGCATTAGAAAAAATAAATGCTTACCTTTGTGGTGTTATATAAACCTTTATTATTATGAAAAAGATTTTATTTACACTTATTGCCCTGATGGCGGCCATGGCCGTACAGGCTCAGATTTGTGGCACTTGGCGAACCGTTCAGCCCATTGTTGAAAATGGTTCAAACGGCTCATTCACGGCTCAACACCTTACCTACACATTCAATCCCGACGGTACATTCACCCTCTATGATGAGTACACCCAGGCTACCAAGCCCGCTTCCACGATGGCTCAGGAAGTTGCTTCAGTCATTGAGCTGAAAGGTGCCTATACCCTTGTTGGCGACAGACTGATTCTGAATCCCAACATGGAGACCTATAGCACCGAGGTGCTCAATGTATCGCAGAATGGCAAGGTAACCAACAATGCTAAAGTCAAAGCCAACGCCAAGGCCAAGATGAATAGCAGAGAGTTCAAGGCCCGTTTCGACAAGATGCTGGACAACACGGTGAGTGTGAACGGCGCTACCCTCGACATGAAACAGGACGGTAAGACTCTTAACTTTGTGCGTCTCACGACAATCAAAGAGTAAACCTAAACAGGTTCCCAAAGAAATCAAATCCCGCAAGCCTTGTGGCCTGCGGGATTTTTTCGTTTCATGTGCCGGCATGCTAGATGCCCAGCAGGTTGCGCAGTATCCACCACGCAAAAAACAGCACGACATAGGTCCTGAGCACGATGGGGTGGAACACGATGCGCTTCAGCCCGTCAAGACGATTGCCGAAGTTGTACCACGACACCAGCACTGCTGCTAGAGCGTAGGGTATCGAGATAACGAAAAAATAGTTGTAACTCCAAGCCTGTGCAAGATGCCCGTGAACCAATGCGTTCAAGGCGCGTTGCGAGCCACAGGCCGGACAAGATGTCCCAGTCAACAGCACCCAAGGGCACTTAATGGGGAAACGACTCAACGTAGGGTTGACAAAATAATAGAATATGCCCAGTGCAATCAGGATGATCGGGAAAGCATAGGCCATTATTTTGTCAGCCCTGTTGAGCATGAATTCTTAGTGAGTACGATTACAATCCCAAGGGTAAGAGCAAGACGGGTAAAAGAAAAATGAAGATTATTACAATGTCAATAATTAAACCACTAATCATAGTCACTATTGCCCATGTCATAGCACTTTTGGCGGCTGATTGTGCACCTGCATAGTCGCCTGCGTTGTATAGGCCGTCAACCTTTGACGCATATACAATGGAAACGATGCCTATGGGATTGCAGCAAAGCACCGTGGACAGTATAGCCCACACCATATTATTATCAGGTTTCATGGGCTGCTGCGGTCCAGGTTGAAATTGTTGTTGTGGGTATTGCGGATACTGCTGCTGCGGATACTGTTGTTGTGGATACTGTTGTTGCGGATACTGCTGTTGCGGATACTGTTGCTGTTCCGGTTGCTGTTGGTAATTTTGATCGTTGGCCATCTCAAAGATATTTTTATTGATTGTTAAGAGTTTTCTCGCATGTTATGGTATGGCAACATGTCTGCCATATTGTCGTGACAAAGATAGTAAATAAAAGTGAAAATACATCAATTATGGCCACTTTTTTGGAAGCATATTGAATTTTTTGATGTTTGGATTGTAAGAAAATAGCATTATGGTCACTGTTTATCGATATTCAATCATTTGCCACGCCTGAAAAAAAACCGCAGGCCATCTTGACGGCCTGCGGATAATGCGATTCATTCTGCGTTATATTGTAGTTCCAATACCACGCTGAATATAGATCATTGTTATCGGTTCAGAACATGTCATTAAAAGCGCCGCTGGAGAGAAGTGCTCCTCCATAGATTACAAACATGACAATTTGAATGAGAATACCGAGCACAATACCAACAATGCTGGTGATAATTGAATACTTGGCAAAATCACGGGATTTCTGAATCTCTCCTGAATTCTTCTTGACCATGGCAAGAATAGCCAGCACGAGTGCCACTAAGCCAATTAAGAATGTTGGAATTCCCGATAACATATAACATAAACAAGAGAATATGTTGATGATTGCTAAAACCAGGCTGACAACAGGATTTTGCATGAATGACTCTGGTTGGTCAGGTTGCTGCTGATAAGGCTGTTGGTACTGCGGCTGCTGTTGGTAAGGCTCTTGGTACTGCGGCTCTTGGTACTGTGGCTGCTCTACCGGCTGCTCTACCGGCTGCTCTACCGGCTGCTCTACCGGCTGCTCTACCGGCTGCTGGTAGTCGGGCTGCTGTTGGTAATCTTGATTGTTGTCCATTTTAAAAGGTTGGTTTTAGAGTTATAAATGTTAATTGTCAATTAAGATTTCTCGGTTTATATTATGGTATGACAATCCATTTTGCCATATTTACGAGACAAAGATACAAAATAAATGTAAAAATCCAATCAATTGAGATGAAAATAGGGTTTAAAATGCAAATATTATAGAATTAATCCTCTTTTTGCCACCAAAGATTAGAGCAATGGTAGAAAATGCATCCTTTACACATATTTCGCTGAGATCAATACCCGGACCCCCATAATACGATAATCGCATAGATGATGACAATGATGATGTCAATGATAGCTCCAACCAGGTTGGCAATCATTGCTTATTTAGCAAAAGCTCTCGATTGTTTAATGTCACTGTCTTTTTTGCTAAAGATATAACAGAAAGGGGCAGCGAAACCACTAGCAATGCAATGCAGCATAACAGTGAGCAGAATAAAGAGATAACCAAACTTAATATGGGATTCTCGTAGAACTTTTCAGGAGTATCAATTTCCTGTTGGTATGGCTGCTGATAGGGCAGTTGGTAGCCCGGTTGTTGCTGATAATGTTGCTGTTCATCGGGCTGCTGTTGGTAATCTTGATTGCTGTCCATTGTAGAACTAATATTGTGAATAAGTGTATTTGTTCTTATTAGTAAGCCGATTGAACCTTAAAACAGGCATGCAAAGATAAAAAATGTGAAATGACAAGCAAAGAGTTAAATATAGAGTTTTTGTAGGATTTATGATAGTTGGGGCAGCTTGTGGATGAGGGTGAGGCCGTCGCGCAGGGGGATGATGACCTTCTCCACGCGCGGGTCTTGCTTGACACGGTCATTGAAGTCGAGGATGCCGCGGGTCTGTGCCTCGCGTTGCGCCTTGGGGTCCACGACCTTGCCTGCCCACAGGGTGTTGTCGGCAATGATGAAACCGCCTGGTTTCAGGTATTCCATCACCAGGTCATAGTACTCGGCATACTGGCGCTTGTTGGCGTCGACGAACACCAGGTCATAACTCTCGCCCAGTGCGGGGACGATGTCGCGGGCATCGCCGATGTGCAGCCTCACGCGCTTGCCGTAGGGCGACAGCGCCAGGTGCTCGCGGATGAAGTCCTCCTGCTCGTCGTTGATTTCGATGGTGTCTACCAGGCTCTCGTCATCGGCCAGCCCCTCGGCCAGACACAGCGCCGAATAGCCGCTGAAGGTGCCCAACTCCAGCACGCGGCGCGGCTGGACCATGCGTGTCAGCATTTTGATGAGCCGCCCCTGCAGGTGCCCCGAGCACATGTGCCAATAGTAGTTCTGCACATGGGTGTCATGGTCGATGCGCGCCAGCGCCGCCGGCTCCTCATCGATATGCCCCAAAATATACTCCTCTAACTCCTCATTCATCTCAGACAACAGTTTTTTCTCAAACAACTGGAACAACCATGAACAACAGAAACAACAAATAATATATTTAATGAGCCCGATGTCCTATAATTGACTTATTAACAGGGACGATAGCGCGCTTCTCCTCATCAAAGAAATATCGTTCAATTTCTGCGTATTGTGGTAGGAAGTTCACTAAAATTCCGCAAGGCATTTTGAGCAGTCTCATGTAATTGAACAGTTGCGCCCGATGGTCGGCAATCAGTTTGGGAACGGCTTTACATTCGATGATGATATCGCTTTTACATAAGAAATCAATACGGAATGTCGCCTCCATAAGATGCCCTTGATAAGACGGATGGAATGAAACTTCCCTTTTGAATGGTATATTCTTTTGGGTTAATTCGATCTGTAGCCCTTCCTGATAACACGACTCGTTCAGGCCTGCCCCCAAAACCTTATGAACATTATGAATGGCACCGATAACATCAAATATGTGCTCTCTTAATTTGGCTGTGTCAATCATACAAGAACGTTGTTTTTGTTGTTCAATGTTGTTCAGGTTGTTTGAAGGGGGTGGTGGGGGAGGAGGGACAGGAGGGCGAGGCGGTAGCTGTCGAGGCCGAAGCCGGCGATGATGCCCTTGCAGACGGGAGACAATAAAGACTTGTGGCGGAATGGCTCACGCGAGTAGATGTTGCTGATGTGAACCTCTACTACGGGGGCAGTGATAGCGGCGACGGCATCGGCGATGGCCACCGAGGTGTGGGTGTAGCCGCCCGCGTTGAGGATGATGCCGCAATCGTCAAATCCCACGGCCTGCAACCGGTCCACAATCTCGCCCTCGATGTTGCTCTGATAGACATCGAGGGTGTGTTGCGGGTAATGTTCAACCAGTTCTTGCAGGTACTGGTCGAGCGAACGGTTGCCGTAAACCTCGGGCTCGCGCAGGCCTACAAGGTTCAGGTTGGGGCCGTTGATGATGTGGATGACCATGTTATTTCTTGAAATAGTACAGGAACGAGGCGATGCCCTGCAGCGCGGGTTTGCGCTGGCCCTCGATTTCCATCTTGAAGTCGATTTCGGCTTTGCAGATGCCGCGCAGGTCGGCGATGTTGGCCAACTTGGTCACCAGGCGTACACGACTGCCGCAAATCACGGGTTGGCCGAAGCGCATCTTGTCCATTCCATAGTTCACCTGCATCTCCAGGTTGTTGACCTCGATGATCTGGTTCCACAGGTGGGGAATCAGCGACATGGTCAGGTAACCATGGGCGATAGTGCTGTGATAGGCACTCTCGGCCTTGGCGCGTTCCACATCCACATGGATCCACTGGTGGTCGAGTGTGGCGTCGGCAAACATGTTGATACGGTCCTGGTCGACGGTGAGCCAGTCGCTCACGCCGAGTTCCTCGCCCAGATGTGAGGCAAATTCTTCGTAAGAGTTGATGGTAAGCATAGTATTTAGTGTATAGTTAATAGATACGAGATAATATCACTCCTGACTTCTAACTCCTAACTTTTCAGACGGCGGCGCATGATCAGGGCGGTTACCATGCTGGTGAGCAGGCCCACCGCGGCAACGAGCCCCAGGGTTACAAGCACATCGGTCCACTGCACCCTCACAGGATAGGCACTGACAATCATGTGGGCTGGGTCTCCGCTGAGTTTCAGCCAGCCGAACTGCTGCTGGCACAAGCACAGGATGAGTCCGATGACCACGCCGGTGATGGCACCCACCAGGGTGATGAGCCATCCCTGCATGACAAAGATGCGGGAAATCTGGCGGTCGTTGGCACCCAGCGCACGCAGGGTGGAGATGCTGTCGTTCTTCTCGATGATGAGCAGTGACAGCGTGCTGATGACATTGAATGTGGCGATGACAAGAATGAAGGCGAGCAAGAGGAAGGCCATCCATTTCTCGATGTTGACCAGCCGGTAGGCTTCGCTCTGCTGCATCAGGCGGTTCTTGATCTGGTAGCTGTCGCCCAAGGCTTGAGAGATGTCGCGCATGACCTGTTGCTCATTGACTCCTGGGGCGAGTTTCACCTCGACCTGGGTGGCTTGGTGCTCGTAGTCAAACAACTGCCGTGCTACATCGAGCGGAACATAGATGAGGTCGGCGTCATAGCTGTTCTGCTCCAGCTGGAAGATACCTGACACAAACAACGAGTCTTGCCTGAATGCTCCCATCGGGTTGGCCATGTTGACGCGGCCTTGTCGTTGGGGCGCATAGATCTGCACCATGCCCAGGAACTCGGGCCTGACACCCAGCCTGACGGCGGGCCCTGCGCCAGCCACGGCATACCGTGACACCTGGTCCCTCAGTTTCCACTCGCCGTCAACGATGACCGAGTCCATGTCGTTCATCGTGTTGTAGTCGTCGGGTACGCCTTTCAGGCGCACGGGCATCTGATACTCGATGTATACTGCCAGCGCTTGGTCCTCGATGACGGGAATGGCACGCTCCACACCTGGGATGGCGCCGACGACATCAATGACGCTGTCGGCATCATTGATGGTCTTGCCCATGGTAGACGAGATGGCGACTTGGGGGTCCAGCATCGCCAGGCGCCCCATGATGAGTCCGCTGAACCCGTTGAACACGCTCAACACGCAGATGAGCGCGGCGGTCGACACCACGACGCCACACACGGCGACAATCGAGATGATATTCACTGCCTGATGCCCCTTCTTGGACCTCAGGTAGCGCCACGCTATCTTCAACGGAAGACTCATTGTTAGTTAGGGGTTAGGGATTGGGAGTGTCGTTCTTCTTCTCGTCGTCTTTGTGGGCTCCCTTGTCCTTGGCGAGGAGTTCGTCGATGTGGTCGATGTAGTCGAGCGAGTCATCGATGTGGAACTTGAGCTCGGGACAGCGGCGCAACTGGTAGCGCACCTGCTGGGCCAACTGGTGACGGATGCTGCGCTCGCTCTGGTTGATGTTGTCCATGATGGCTTGGGCATTTTCGCTGGGGAAGATGCTCAGGCGCACATTGGCCACGCTCAGGTCGGGCGATACGCGCACGCTGCTCACGGTCACGAGCGTGCCGCGCGTCTTGGCGGTCTCGCGGCGGAATATCTCGCTCAGCTCCTTCTGCACGAGGCGGCTGATTTTCTGTTGTCTTGTTGTATCCATATTTTTGATTAGTTTGTTTTTGTGACTGCAAAGGTAGTGCAAGTCGAGCGCAGAATGAACAAGTTTACTTGTTTTTATGTCGAGACGCAGCCTATCTTCGCCAATTTATTGGCAAAGGTACAACTTTTTCTAGAAACTCTAGATATTCTAGACATTCTAGATAATCTAGATGCTCTAGTGAAAAAAAGGAACCGGGGATTCACCATTGGAATCCTCGGTTCCTTGAGTCATTGGCGCCGTCGTGTGGCGCTGTCAGTCCGGATTACTCCTCGGGGAGCATTACGACCTCTACCTTGTTGCCGGCAGCGAGAATCTGCTTGGCAAAGGCAGCGATGGTCTCGGGAGTCTGAGCGTTCACGATCTGCTCGTAGCCCGTGTGGTCGTCGATGCCGCGGCCCACATAACCCGTGAGGATGCCCATCCAGTAGGAGTTCTCCTTGAGTTCGGTGCCATGGTCCTTGATCATGAGTTCCTTGATCTCCTTCAGGGTAGTGGCATCGATGTTCTTGCAGGCCTCAACGATGCCGTCGTTCATGATCTTGAGGGCGACTTCGCTCATGTCGGGATTCACGGGGCAGTAAGCCATGATGGTGGTGAAGGGACGGTCACCGTTGATGGTGGCATATCCGTTGGCACCGGCCGAGTAGGCAGCACCGGCATCCTCACGAATCTTCTGCAAGTAAATCTTGCCGAGTACCTGGCCGAGCATGCTGGCCTTGATGTCGTTCTCGAGGCTGTAAGGCGTCTCGGTGTCATACCAGTAGATGCGTGCATTGGCCTTGGGCGTTTCCATCTTGCGGGTGAAGTGGTTGATGGTCTGACCCTCGGGATGGTCGTCAACATTCACCCAGTTGCTCATCTTGCCCTTCTGGCCGGGCAGCGAAGCGATGTACTGCTCGATGAGGGGACGAATAACGGCCTCGTCGAAGTTGCCGACGAAGTAGAAGGTGTAGTCGGCAGCGTTGGCGGTGCGCTCCTTGGCAATCTGGAGCACGCGGTCATAGTCCACTTTCTGCAGGTCCTCAACATGGAAGGGCTTGCTGCGCCAGTTGTGGTTGCCGATGGTAGACTGAACAGAGTCGTTGAACGCGGACTCGGGTTGCAGACCATGGTTCTTGAGTATGCTCTCGAGTTGGCTCATCGTCTGGTTGAAACTCTTCTCGTCCTTACTGATGTCGGTGAACTTGAGGTAAGTGAGTTGGAACAAGGTCTCCAGGTCCTTGACGGTGGACTGGCCGCTGACAGCGTCATAATAGGTGCTCATCGATAGGTTAGCGCTGGCCTGCTTGCCGGCGGTGGCCTTCTGGAGTTCGGTAGCCGAGAAGTTGCCCAGACCACTGATCATGGTGATGTAAGAGTACAACTCGGTGTTGGCCCAATCCTTCTCGCCATAGAGAGACTGGCCACCGCGTGCACGGGCACTCATCTGAATCTCGTCCTCCTTGAAGTCGGTCTTCTTGAGGATGACGCGGGCACCATTGCTCAGTTCGAGTTCCTTGTAGTCAAACTGGCTGTTGTATTTCTCATTTGTGATCTTGCCGGGTTTGGGAAGGTTGGCAATCAGGGGTTCCTGCTTCACATTGTCGACAAATGCCTCAACCTGTGCGTTCAAGCCGGCGTCAACAGCACCCTTCAGGCTCTCGGGGGTGGGATAAACGGCACCGTCCTTCTCCTGGTTGAAGTTTACAATCACGAGGTTCTTGCCATCGGTCGTGATGAGTCCAGGAATGATTTGGTTAACGATATCAACGTTGAGCATGGGCACTATCTGGGTCATGATCTGATATTCCTGCTCGATTGAGGGGATGGGCTCGTTGTCGAGGTAGTTGCGGTAGTACTGGGCGGCAAGGCGTCCGTTGGAAATTTTGTTGCGCTCGTTGTACTGGCTCTCAAGGCTGCTCATGTATTCTTCCTTGGCACGCTCATACTCGGTAGCGGTGAAGCCGTGCTTGGCAGCACGCATAGCCTCAGTGACAACAGCCTCAGTAGCGGCCTCGATCATGCCCTCCTTGGGCAAGGCAACCAGCGTGAAGGCCTCGGGGTCGTTCGACAGCAGATAACCGCCGTCGAAGGCCATGGCCTGGATGTAGGGACAATCAGGCTCCTGTCCCTTCTCTTCGAGACGGGAGTTGAGCATGCTGCTCATCATGCTGGTGAGGTAATCCACAACCATGTAGGACATGTCGCCCTTCATCTCCTTGGGGAAAGCCTCGTGCTTGAACATCACCATCACCTGGCTGTTCTGCTGCTCCTTGTCCTTGTCAACAACCACGATGGGCTGCTCGTTGTCGGGGACGGGTTCGGGAACTACCTGTGCGGCATTGGGGTCAGGGGCGGGCATATCCTTGAAGAGGTCCTTGATCTGGGCCTCAACATGGTCAACATCCACATCACCCACGATGACCAGGGCCTGGTTGTCGGGACGATACCACTTGTGGTAGTAGTCGCGCAACTCGTTGTACTTGAAGTTGTCAACCACCTCCATCAGACCGATGGGCATGCGGCGGCCATACTTCGAGCCCGGGTACAGCGCCTCGAGTTGGTTCTCGAGCATGCGCTGCTGGGCGCTGCGACGCAGGCGCCACTCCTCGTGGATTACACCGCGTTCCTTGTCAATCTCCTCGTCGGTGAGCAGCAGACCGTTGCTCCAGTCCTTGAGGATCAATAGGCAAGAGTCGATAGCGCTCTGGCGAGTGCTGGGCACATCGTTGATGTTGTAGACGGTCTCGGCGATGCTCGTGTAGGCGTTCAGGTCCTTACCGAAGGCTACACCCAGCGAACGGGTATAGTCGATGATGCCCTTTCCCTCACCGTTGAAGTGCTCACTGCCGTTGAAGGCCATGTGCTCCAGGAAGTGGGCAAGACCACGCTGGCTCTCTTCCTCCTGGATGGAGCCCACGCGCTGTGCGATGTAGAAGTTCACACGGTTCTCGGGATAGTCGTTGTGGCGGATGTAGTAGGTCAGTCCGCAGTTCAACTTGCCGATGCGCACATCAGGGTCAGTGGGGATGGGACCCATCTGCTGAGCCTTGGTCACATTCACGCCGAATGCCATGATCATCATGAACAATACGGCAAAGATTTTTTTCATCTTCATTTGGTTGAAAAATTAGTTATATAAAATGATTATAATGTTATGTCCTGTTAGACTTCTTAAAAGCCGGTTCGTTTCATTGCAGGATGATAAAGACTGCAAACTAACCCGCAAAGATAGTCTTTTTTTTAAAATGAATACTTATTAGCCTTCATTTTTCTCGGATTCAGCCTGTTCCGATTCCTCTGTAAGCGATTAGATGCGTTTGTTTTTGCGGGGGAGCAGTCCTGGAACTGCAGGTGTTGTCATTGCTCGCGGGTGAGTTCGTTGATCTGATCGATCATCTCATCGTTGGTGCGTTGCATCTTGTTGAAGATGCGCAGGCCGATGAATCCACCGACGGCAGCGCCGATCAGAATGCTGACAACAGAGCCCCAGGCGAACTGGGGTCCATAGGCGCTGTTCACCGTGAAGTACTCATAGCAGAACCAGGCGAGCCAGATGAGCGCCACACCGATGCCGATGCGCTGGCCGATGACGCGGTTTCTCTTCATCTTGACCAGTTTGTTGGCCGTCTCGACCAGGTCGTCACCCATGTGGGAAATGTCGATGCGGTTGATGAAGTAGTCGGCAACGAGGACTCCGAAGAGCATGATGAAAGTGAAGGCGACGAGGATCCATGACAGACCCGCCGAATAGTGCAGGTAGATGTAGAGCGGTGTGCTCACGAGAGCCAGGATAGCCATCTTCCAGATGATGCTGTGAACACTTCTCATCTTGCTCTGGATAGCCTTTTTTACCAGATCTTCGTTGAGACGGCCTTGCTGGTCGACTTTATTCTTGAGGTCGTTGATTTGGCGGCGCAGGTCGTCGAGTTCTAATTCGTTGAAACTGTTGTTCTGTGTTTCCATATCGATTGTGCAGATTTAGTTCATTTGTTTAAGTTGTTCCTTGATGCGGTAGAGGCGCACCGACACGTTCTTGACGTTGATGCCCACAATCTGGGCAATCTCGTCGTAACTCATGTTCTCGAGCCACAGCAGAACGATGGCGCGGTCAAAGGGTTGAAGCCGCTGGATGCGTGCGTGCAGCATGTCGGTCTGCTTGTTGTCGGCGTCATTCTTGTCGAACAGGTCGATGCCCTCCATGAGCGGTTGGGTCTTGCGGCTCTTCTTCTTGCGGTCGATGGAAATACAGGAGTTCAAGGTCACCTTGTAAATCCATGTCTTCAAGTCGCTCTTGCCTTGAAAAGAGGCACAACCCTGCCACAACTTAATGAGCGCTTCCTGGAAGAGGTCATCGACCTCCTCCTTGTCCTTGGAAAACATATAGCACACGGTGTAGATGGTGCCCTTGTTCTCGCGGATGATGCGTGCAAATTCGGCTTCGTTGATTTCCATTTCTGAATCGTTTTTTGCCCTTTAGACGCAGCGGGTAACTAAAAAACTACACAATATTCTTATTTTTTTTCTAACTTCTAACTCCTGACTCCTAACTTCTAACTCCTAACTTTAAAACGACTGCATGTCCACCAGGTGCTTGTAGGCGCCTTCCCGGGCGATGAGTTCGTCGTGGGTGCCACGCTCGATGATGCGTCCGTCCTGCATCACGCAGATCAGGTCGGCATTCTTGATGGTGCTCAGGCGGTGGGCGATGACCAGTGTGGTGCGGTTGCGCATGAGATTGTCCAGGGCTTCCTGCACCAGGTGTTCGCTCTCGGTGTCGAGGGCGCTGGTCGCCTCGTCGAGGATGAGGATGGGCGGATTTTTAAGGATGGCGCGGGCGATGCTGATGCGCTGGCGCTGGCCGCCCGAGAGTTTGCAGCCGCGGTCGCCGATGTTGGTGTCAAAGCCCTGCTCACTTTCCATGATGAAGTCATAGGCATTGGCGATGCGCGCCGCCTCCTCGACCTGCTCACGCGTGGCACTCTCGACACCGAAGGTGATGTTGTTATAGAAAGTGTCGTTGAACAGGATGGCCTCCTGGTTCACATTGCCCATCAGGGCACGCAGGTCGGTGATGTTGAACTGGCGGATGTCAGTGCCGTCGATGCTGACGGAGCCCTCCTGCACATCATAGAAGCGCGGCAACAGGTCGGCCATCGTCGTCTTGCCGCTGCCGCTCTGGCCCACGAGGGCTACGGTCTGGCCGCGCTTGATGTCGAGCGACACGCCGTCGATGACCCATGCGTCGCCGTAGCGGAAACGCACATCCTTGTACTGGATGCCCTGCTCCATGGCGGTGAGGGCGACAGGGTGTTCGGGACTCTTGATGGGATTGTCGGCGCTCAGGATCTTGTCGATGCGTTCCATCGACGCCAGACCGCGCTGGATGCTGTAGGCGGCCTTGGACAGGTCCTTGGCGGGGTTGATGATGTTGTAGAAAATCACCATGTAGTAGATGAACTTGGGCGCGGTGAGGCTACCGCCATGGCCGCCCAGGATGAGCGTGCCGCCAAACCACAGCACGATGGCGATGGTCAGTGTGCCCAGGAACTCGCTCATGGGGTGGGCAAGGACATAACGGCGGTTCATGCGCGTTTGGATGGAGCGGAATTTCTCGTTTTCGCCCTCAAAACGGCGGCGCACCTTGTCCTCGGCATTGAAGGCCTTGACGATGCGCAGGCCGCCGATGGTCTCCTCGATGTTGCTCAGCAGCACGCCCCACTGGTTCTGCCCCTCGAGCGAGACGCGTTTCAGGCGCTTGCCCACACGGCCCATGATCCACCCGGCGATGGGCAGCAGCACGAGCACGAACAGCGTCAACTGCCAACTGATGACAATCATCATCACCAGGCAGGCGATAATCATGATGGGGTTCTTGAACAGCATGTCGAGCGAGGTCATGATGGAGTTCTCGACCTCGGTCACATCGCCGCTCATGCGCGCCATCACATCGCCCTTGCGCTCGTTGGAGAAGAACGCGATGGGCAACGAGGTCATCTTCTCGTAGATCTGGTTGCGGATGTCGCGCACCACGCCAGTGCGGATGGGAATCATGTAGAAGAAACTCAGGTAACTGCTGCCTGTCTTCAGGCCCGTCATGAACACCAGGGCGGCGGCGATGCACGCCAGGGCGGTCGACTGGCCATAACGCTCGATGATGCACTGCACATAGTAGTAGAAGTCGTTGACCACCACATCCTGCAGGCTGCCACTGCCCAGCGCCATGAACTCATAGTGGTTGGTGTTCAGCCCGAACAGCATCTCCAGGATGGGGATGATGAGCGCAAACGAGAACAGCGTCAGGAACGCGGCCAGTAGGTTGAACACGATGTTCAACACGATATATTTCTTGTAGGGCGGCACAAACCGCTTCAACAATTCCCAAAAACCTTTCATAGCTGCAAAATTAGTGCAAGCCGAGCGTAGTGCCAAGCAAAAAACAGGTTTTTTGATTGGGCACTACCGAGGCGCCGCCTAATTTCGCCGCAGGCAACGGTAGTGCAAGCCGAGAGAAATGGCAAGAAAAACACTTTTTTCTTGCATTTCCGAGCCGCCGCCTGGTTTCGCCCCGCCGAGTAGTCGTTTAGTGCCTGTTGTTCTGTAGTGCGAGCCATTGGCTCGTAAGAAAAATCACCCTACCTTTGTGTAAAAATCAATGGAAACGGGTTTACATTTCCTTGTCCTGAAATGTCTATCAAGTGTAATTGACCCACGACTATGACAAAAAGTGAATTGGAAATACTGTTCAAGACGCATTACGCGGCAATGTACCGCCTGGCGATGTCGCTGCTCTACGATGCCGACGAGGCGCGCGATGTCGTGAGCGACATTTTCGCCTCGTTGCTCGACGGCGGACTGGCCATCCGCACCGACAATGCCCGCGGCTTCCTGATGACCTGTGTGCGCAACGGCTGCATCAATGTCATCCGCCACAAGCAGATGCGGGAGCGCTTCATCAAACTCTACTCGACAAAAGCCGAACCGCTTGCCGATGGTCCCGATGACACGATGATGCTTGCCGAGTTGCGCAACTACATCGACAATCACCTGCCGCCGCTGTCGCGCCGCATTTTCACTTTGCGATACTTGCAGGACATGACCTGCCAGCAGGTCGCCGACGCCGTGGGCGTGAGCCGCGTGACGGTCCATCACCACTTGTCACAGTCACTGGGAAAAATCAATGCTTATTTCAACAACTCAAAACGATAGATGTTATGGTACAGAACGATAAAATCCGTCTCTTGCTCGACATGCACGAGCATCCCGAGAATTACAGCGACGAGCAGTTGGCCGCCATGCTTGATGACGAAATGCTGGAGAAACTCGTCACCGCCAAACGCGCCATGACCGACATCCCCGAGCCTGATGTGGATGCCGAGTGGCAACGCTTTGAACACGAGCATTTCGCCCCTGTGAAAAATCGCCGCTGGCTAAAGGTCGCCGCGATATTTGCCGGTGTACTCATGCTCTCGGCCTTCACCTATGCCGCCATCCATGCCGTGCGCCATAGCACTGTGGAAAAAGCCAAAGAACCCACCGAAACCGTCGCTGCGCAGCATCAGCCCGAACTGGCCGTAGGGCCTCGCCAAGCCGTGGCCGACACTGCAACAGTAGTAGAGGAAGAGCCCGTAGTGTTTGACAACCAGCCGCTTGACCAGATGCTGGAAAAGATTGCGCCCCAGTACGACATGCAGGTCGAGTTCCGCAACGAGGACGCCCGCACGCTGCGCTTCTACTTCGTGTGGCAGCCCGATGAGGACCTGGATGCGGTGCTTGAACGCCTTAACCTGTTCGAGAGTGTGAATATCAGCAAGGAGGGCAATACAATCGTGGTGGAATGATGGCAAGACGCATGTTTTTTCTTGTGGCATGCCTTTGCATCGCCACGGCTGCCTTCGGGCAGCGTGTGACGCGGTCGTTCAATAATGTGTCGATGAGCGAGGCGCTCAAGTGGCTCAACGAGCGGGGCGGGGAATACAACATCAGTTTTCTCTATAACGAGTTGGAGGACTTCAGGGTGACGACTTCGGTCAAGAACAAGTCTGTGCCCGATGCTATCCAGCAGTTGATCGGTTTCTATCCCATCAAGATGACCGTGCAGGGCAAGGAAATCGCTGTCGAGTGCCCGCAGAAGGCCTCCACGCGCTACAAAGGCACCGTCCTTGACGAGACGGGCCAGCCCTTGCCCTATGCCAATGTCGCCCTGCTCTCGCCGCGCGACTCTACCCTCATCACCGGCGGCGTGACCAACGAGAGCGGTCTGTTCGTCATCCCCTGTGACCAAAGCGGTGTACTCGCCCGCATCACCTACGTCGGCTACCGTCCCGTCTATCGCCACTGCAAGACGCCTCACCTGGGCACCATCAAGATGCAGCCCGACCAATACACCCTCGCCAGCGTCACCATCAAAGGCTCTAGAATCCACCACGATGCTACTGGATACACTATTAACCTCCGTTCATCAGATATTGCCAAAGGCAAACAGGCATCTGATATGTTGGCATTTCTTCCCGGCGTCACACAAAAAGAAGGCATTTACAGTATCAATGGTTTGGCGGTGAGTGAAATCTATGTGGATGGAGTAAAACTCCCTTCTTTAGATGAACTCAAGAATATCCCTGCGGACATGATTGATAAAGTGAAGGTCAAATATTTCGCTGGAGTCAATCAGGATGCTGCAAATGCAGGAGGAACTATTGAGATCACATTACGCAAACCTTCAGAGGGCAGCTATTACGGATCATTGTGGGGTGGTGCTGAATATCAACCTTCATACGGTTTCAGAGATGAGAATCTTGGTGCTTTAATTTACTATCGGTACAAAAACCTGAGCATCTATGATAACCTCTCATTGTCTTTATACCAGCCACAAGAGACTGCAAAGCAGTCAATCTGGGATCAGGCTGAGGATTTGCTTACAGAAATCGATGAAGAAGTAAAATTCAAGTGGCAAACTTTCAGTAACCGTTTGAGTCTTACCCACAACATCAACGATAAGAGCTATTTGGGAGGAAGTTACTACATCTCGACCAACAAGGCCAAGGGCACTACTTTGGACAAGGGCGCAACTGGTCTGTCCAGTGTGGATGGCAGAAACAGTTATCTTTATCAGGAAGCGACATTAAAGTACAATTCGTCGTCCCTTAGCCAACGTGGAACGACATTGGAAATAATCAGCGACTATTATAACCGCCAGTTTGACAGTAAGTCAGAATATAACTATGTCCAGAATTCTTCCAGCATGTCGGAGGATAAAACCATGGTGAGTATGTACAAGTTTTCGGTGGATTTGACTGACCCCCGCAGCCAAAAGTTGGTTTGGAAATATGGCGCATCGTTACAATACATTACGTCAAAATATACTCCAATTGTTGGTGCGGTTGACGGCTCCGACCGATTCCAAACCAGCCAAGAGGCAACACGCACGAGCGGCCTGACTCCACTGGTATATGCATCAGCTATGGGACAGATTTGGAAAATCCAATACAGTGCAGGTGCCAATTTTCAGTTGAATAGGATTTGGTATGAGACCTTGGATGACGGCGAAACATCTACAGACACCCAATGGGGCATCAACCCCACTGTGCAGTTAATGATGCCATTAGGGAGCAATGAGAAGCACGCTCTGATGCTTAACTACAAGCGTATACTTGGCAAGATACCATATTCCGTTATTTCTTCAACCATTCGTTGGACTGATCCGTATAATTACACTGTCGGTAATCCCGACTTGAAAGCTCCGACAGGATATATGGTCATGGCTGGCGTATCGATGTTCAGTAATCTGTTAAGCCTGGATGCAACTTATGCAAGGGTAAGGAATAATATTCATTGGGAGACCAAGCAAAGCCCAACTGTCCCCGATGCGTTCTATACAACCCCTGTCAATCTGCCGGCTCAGAATTGGTATGGAGCAGGAGTTACGGTCAATTGGAGTCCGGTAAAACCATGGACGATGAATTTGTCAGGACGCTATGAGATTTGCCCTGAAGATCTAACCTTAGGTGGCGTTTACTATGGCTTGACGAGGTTCCGCCAGTACTATCACATGTATAACACTTTCAGTTTTGATCACGGCTGGGGCGGCATGCTGAACATCAATTATGAGCCGACATACAAGAATTACGACCGCACATATTACACCGTCTGGGATGTCAGCGGACAGATTTATAAGTCCATGTGCAAGGACAAGTTGCAGTTGACGCTTACTTTCACCGCTCTTGGAGACCGTCGCAAGTATGACAGGCAAGCCAATGGCCGCACAATAACGTATGACTATACCACGCCGGTTCAAAGTGTTGAAATCTCGCTGCATTGGAAATTCTCAGGAGGAAAGAACCAAAAGTATAATGTTGTAAATAGCGGCTCACAAAACTACGAAGAGATTAAAGACATTCATTGACCAACCGATACTACAAAGGCAGCCACGCCGGCCAAGACGAACGCAACCGCCTGTAACAGCAAATGGAAATATTATAAAAAAGTGACGGTCGCGGGTGAATGCACCTGCGACCGTCTTAAAAACGAGGTTTTTCCGGGTGTTATAATGATTGCCTCATTATTTTCTGGTTTCTAGTCGCTAGTCCCTAGTTGTTAGTTGTTAGTTGTTAGCCCGTTGGCGGATGCCAACTCCTAACTTCTAACTCCTAACTTCTAACTCACTTAATGATTCCCATCTGCTTGCCGATCTTGATGAAGGCGTTGATGCACTTATCGAGGTGCTCACGCTCGTGACCGGCCGATACCTGCACGCGGATGCGGGCCTGGCCCTTGGGAACAACGGGATAGTAGAATCCGGTAACATAGATGCCTTCCTTCTGCAGCTCGGCAGCGAAGTCCTGCGACAGCTTGGCGTCGTAGAGCATCACGGCGCAGATAGCGCTCTGGGTGGGCTTGATGTCAAAGCCGGCAGCAATCATCTTGTCACGGAAGTAGTTCACATTGTCGACCAACTTGTCGTGCAGGGCATTGCTCTCCTTCAACATCTTGAACATCTCGATGCTGGCACCCACGATGCCGGGAGCGATGCTGTTGCTGAACAGGTAGGGGCGTGAGCGCTGACGCAGCATGTCGATAATCTCCTTGCGGCCGGTGGTGAAACCGCCCATAGCACCGCCGAAGGCCTTGCCCAGCGTGCCGGTGAAGACATCGATGCGGCCGTAGATGTCGAACTGCTCGGCTACACCGTGGCCGGTCGGGCCAACGACACCTGCCGAGTGTGACTCATCGACCATGACCATGGCATCATATTTCTCGGCCAGGTCACAGATCTTGTCCATGGGAGCCACATTGCCGTCCATCGAGAAGACGCCGTCGGTAGCGATGATGCGGAAGCGCTGCTCCTGGGCCTGCTTGAGGCACTCCTCGAGTTCGCCCATGTCGGCGTTGGCATAGCGATAGCGTTTAGCCTTGCACAGGCGCACGCCGTCGATGATCGATGCGTGGTTCAGCGAGTCGCTGATGATGGCGTCCTCCTCGGTCAACAGGGCCTCGAACAGACCGCCGTTAGCGTCAAAGCAAGAGCCGTAGAGGATGGCATCCTCGGTGTGGAAATAGTCGGCGATGGCAGCCTCAAGTTCCTTGTGGATATCGCTGGTACCGCAGATGAAGCGAACCGACGACATACCGTAGCCATGGTGTGACATGGTCTCGGTAGCAGCCTTGATCAGGCGGCTGTTGTCGCTGAGGCCCAGATAGTTGTTGGCGCAGAAGTTCAGCACCTCGTCGTTGGGCTTCACCTTGATGTCGGCGCGCTGCGGCGTGGTGATGATGCGTTCGTTCTTGTACAAACCGGCAGCCTGGATGTCGGCGAGCTCCTTCTGGAGATGTTCCTGGAATTTTCCAAACATGATAAAATCAGTTATTTAAAGGTTTGACATTAAGTTAGGTTCATTAGATGACTACAAAGGTAGTGCTTTTTTGGTTAATAGTAAATAGATAATGTTTTTTTATCTTTTAACTGGTCGCTTAATCATTATCGGCACTGGAACCCACATAGCCCTGACGCAGGGGAGTGAAGGGCTGCTGGTTCTCCTGGCTCTGCTCCTGTTGCACTTGGGCCTGGGCCGTGTCGCGATTGCGGCGCTTGCGGTGGTGCCATCGCCCGCTGTCGGTCGTGGTTTCCTCCTCGGTGACCTCGGCGGTGGCGGTTTTTGTGCCGTCAAGGCGCAAGCCGCCGTCAAGGGCGTATAGTTCATACTGCTCGATGATGCGGATGAGTTTGGCGGGATAGTTCACATCCTCGGCATAGCCGCAGTCCCTGAGACCCTGCGCCCAACTGCGGTAGTCGGTGACATCGAGCTCATACAGGACGCTGTAGCGCGGCCCCTTGAGGAACTTGGCATGGTCGAGGTAGGAGTCCTCGGGGGCGCCATACTTGCGGTAGCCCACCGAACCCAGTGAATCCTTGCCGTACACCTCGCCATTCCAGTGGTAGGCCTTGATGCCGAAGTGGTTGTTGGCCTCCAGTGCCATCTTGCTCTGGCCCACACTGCTCTCGAGGATGCCCTGGGCCAGGGTGATGCTTGCAGGCACACCAAACTCGCGCTCGTGTTGCAGGGCGACTGATTTATAGCGGTCGATGTAGTCCAGATAACGCTGTTGTTTGGTCTGTGACGAGGCCGAAATGGCCGAAAAGAGCACAAAAATCAAGCAAAAAAACAATATTTGCTTGTTTATCGGAAAAAAATCTATAATTTTGCGTTCAAAGTTAAAACTCATAATTTTATTCATGACTGAAAAGAAAATCACGACAAAGGTAAGGGTTTATTCTTATAATGAACTCACTGAGGAGCAAAAAAAATTAGTTGACCTCGCTCGCGAGGCCACAATGAACTCCTATTCGCCTTATAGCAACTTCAAGGTCGGCGCCGCCTTGGAACTTGACAATGGAGAGATCTTTATCGGTGCTAATCAGGAGAATGCGGCCTTCGCTGGCATCTGTGGAGAGCGTGCCGCGCTCTATGCTGCCGGTGCAAAATTCCCGGGTGTGCCCGTCAAGTCGGTTGCCATCACTTCTTTCACGCGAGACGAGTTCGTCGTGGAGCCCACCGCTCCCTGCGGCGTGTGCCGCCAGGCATTCCTCGAGTTTGAGAAGAACGGCCATCCCATCGAGCTCATCCTCGCCGGCAAGGAGAAAATCTACATCCTCGACAGTTTCAAGGACACCATGCCGCTGTCGTTCACTGAATTCTGAATCCATTGATTGCTTGCTCTACAAGGGGAGCCTGCAGGGTGTGTAAAAGCCTGCAGGTTCCCCTCATTATTTTGCTGTGCTGCAAAAAACTGGCGGCCGTAAAGTGGCGACTGAAAACTTTTGTTTATCTTTGCGGGTTGTAATCAAGAAAACCTAAACTACCATAATAATGAGTAATAACTTAGACAAGAAACTGATCGGGTCCCTGTCGCTTGCCGACTTGGTCCATTTTGTAATTGCGATTGTCGTTTTTGCGGCCATTGCATGGATTTATTTCTATCCTAACGACATCAAGGGTGATGTGCTGCAACAGCACGACATCATGCAGGGCATCGCCAACAGCCAGGAAGTGAATAGCTATGAGGCTCAGACTGGCGAGAAATCGTGGTGGACCGATGCCTTGTTCGGCGGTATGCCCACTTTCCAGATCACTCCCTCCTATGAGGGCACGACCTACCTGACTCCCCTGCAGAACTTGCTCAAGCTGTTCTTCCCCACACCGGTAAGCTGGGTTTTCCTGCTGCTGTTGGGATTCTTCCTGCTGATGCTGGCCTTCAAGGTCAAGTGGTACTATGCCGTGCTGGGTGCCATCGGCTATGCCTTCTCGAGTTATTTCTTCATCATCATGGGTGCCGGCCACATCTGGAAACTGATGGTGCTGGCCTATATCCCGCCCACGCTGGCGGGCATCGTGTGGTGCTACCGTGGCAAGTACCTGGGTGGTATGGCTGTCGCTGCGTTCTTTGCGGCCCTGCAGCTGGCCAGCAACCATGTGCAGATGACCTATTACTCGATGCTTATCGTCGTTCTGCTGGTCATCGCCTATCTCGTCAAGGCCATTATCGACAAGACGGTGGGCCGATGGTGCATCGCGACCGCTTGCCTGGCAGTGGCAGCAGGATTGGCGCTGGCTGCCAACTCTCCCAACCTGTACCTGACCTACAAGTACTCCAAGGAAACCATGCGTGGCGGGCACAGTGAACTCACGCCCGCTGGCGAGGAAGCAGCCAAGGCACAGCCCACCAAGGATGGTCTGGACAAGGATTACATCACTAAGTGGAGCTACGGCATCGATGAGACCTTCACCCTGCTCATCCCCAACTGCAAGGGTGGCGCTTCGCTCAAGCCTGAGCATGGCGGGAATCGTCCTCTCGTGCTGGTAATGAATGAAAAAGCACAAGAGATGGCTCAAGGCGATGAGGACGAGAAGCAGCAATATGCTGCTCTGGCCCAGCTGACTCAATTCCAGCAGCAAAATGGGTTGAATATGTCGATGGAATACTTCGGCGATCAGCCGATGACAAACGGTCCTGTCTATGTGGGAGCCTTGATTTGTGTGCTCTTCCTGTTGGCTTGCTTTATCGTTAAGGGGCCGGTCAAGTGGGCATTGCTCATTGCCACCATCATCAGCATCATGCTCTCGTGGGGCCATAACATGATGTGGCTCACCGACTGGATGATTGACCACTTCCCGATGTACAACAAGTTCCGCACCGTCTCGTCAATCCTGGTGATTGCCGAGATTGCCATGCCCATATTGGCCGTGCTGGGCCTGCGCGAACTGTTCAAGGAGCCTGACCCCTGGCGCAAGTACCGCATCCCGCTCATCATCTCGTTCGGCGCGGGTGCTTTCATCTGCCTGATTACGGCATTGGTTCCTGACATTTTCGGCCATATCAGCGCTGCTGAGTACGAGGAATTGGTAAAACCGGGTCTCATTCAGCAGAATCCGGTGCTTGACGAAGCCTTTAAGTCGGTGCGTGGCTCACTGGTGAGCGCCGACGCTTGGCGCAGCCTGTTGTTTATTGCCCTGGGCTGTGGCGTCATCTTCTTATACATCAAGGGAAAACTCAACGAGTTGGCTGCAACCCTCATCGTGGCAGGCATCGTGCTGGTGGACATGTACGCCGTGAACAAGCGCTACATCGACTCCGAGACCTTCACCTCTCACATGGAGGTGAGCGACACCCCCTTCACCATGCGACCTGTCGATGCCCAGATCCTGCAGGACAAGGATATGAACTACCGCGTGTTTGATGTGAGGAACTTTGGCGATGCGTCGCCCAGTTACTATCACAAGACCGTGGGCGGTTACCATGCCGCCAAGTTGTCGCGCTACAACGACTTGATTGAGCATCAGATTGCCAACAACAATTTCCAGGTGCTCAATATGCTCAACACGCGCTACATCATTATCGATGATAATACCGCACAGCGCAATTCCGAAGCCTTGGGCAACGCCTGGTTTGTCGACTCGCTGACCTATGTCAAGAATGCCGACCAGGAGATGGCCTTCCTCAATGACTTCAACCCCGCCGTGAGCGCCGTCGCCGATGCCAAGTTCCGCACTCAACTGGGCGAGGCCAGGGCTACCCAGCCGGGCGACACTATCTACGAGACCTCCTATGCTCCCAACCATCTCACCTACAAGAGCCATAGCGCCCTGGGCGGTGTAGCCGTCTTCAGCGAGATATACTTCCCCTGGGGCTGGAAGGTGACCGTCGACGGCAAGCCTGCCGAGATGGGACGCGTGAACTATGTGCTCCGCGCCCTGCAGTTGCCTGCCGGTGACCACGAGATTGACTTCAAGTTTGAACCCGATGAGGTCAACACGACCCAGACTTGGGCCAAGGTCGGCGCGATTGGCATCTATCTGGTGCTCTTGCTCGCCATCAACTATGCGCTCTTTGGCGACAAGTTCCGCAAGAAGGGCGATGACGAGGCAACTGACAACAATCAGTAAATGATTTTAGGCTTTTGAAAGCCCTGGAAAGATATCTCACAGCCTGGAGCCGCCACCATCGCAGTGGCGGCTTCGGCATACATTCGCCCTACGCTTACAACTTCGTGCGCAATGTGTGGCGCCAGCCCCTGCCCTATTATGCCTATGAGGGCATCCATGAGTTGCTCGAGACCATCAAGTCGGGCACCACACGGGAACAGCGCCGTCAGTTGGACCTCATCGGCGAGAGGGAGGCCCGGTTGCTGTTCAGGGTAACCAACTTCTTCAACCCGCAGCACATCCTGCAGGTGGGTGCCGCCACGGGAGTGGAGGCTGTCGCGATGCTGGAGGTCAACAGCAAGAGCCGCCTGTATCTCTATGACCCGCAGTTGGAGCAGAAGGCGCTCGCCGTGCGCGTGCTGCAGAGCCAGTTGGACAGGGTAGGGTGCTATGACGACATCGATGTGGCGACAGGCGAACTGATGGAAGCCTCCGGCGCACCTGTGCTGGCCCTTGTCAACACACCTGTGGATGAATCCGTATTGACGCGCTTGCTCGATGCCCACTGTGTGGTGGTGATGCGCAACATGCGCCGCAACCGGGCCATGGCCCGCCTGTTCGACGCTTGTTGCCGGCACATGACCATGGGCCAGACCTATACCAACGGCAACATCGCCATCCTCAATCCCAACCCCAAACTCCAGCGCGAGGACTTCTCCCTATGGCTCTAGTGGGGCAGGGGGGGCTGCTTGTGGTGATGACCGGACATAAGAAAATCGCCTTGGCTCAAATGGGCCAAGGCGATTCTTTTCAGTATCCTGATAAGGGGATGATTACTTCATGCGTACCTGGGGCATCTGGGGCGTCTTAGGCCTGTCTTTGGGATCCTGTACGCCCAGAGTCTCCATCACAAAGATGAGGGTCTCGTTGGGACCGATCTTGGGACGCTGACCCATGACACCGTAAGCCAGGTCACCGGGGATGATAACCTCAACCTTGCTGCCGGGCTTCATCATCTGAAGCATCTCGGCAAAGCCGGGGATAACCTGCTTCACATTGAAGGGAGCGGGCTGCTCTTTGCTGGAGTCAAACACGGTACCGTCGATGAGCTTGCCTTCATAGACTACATTAACGACATCACTGTCGGTGAAGTTCTTGCCCTCACCCTTGTTGATCACCTTGTAGGCCAAACCGCTCTTGGTAAAGGTGTAGCTCTTGTCGTTCTTGATTTTTTTCATGTACTCCTCACCTTTCTTCTTGTTCTCCTTAGCCTCGGGAGACTGCTCGATGGCCTTCTTCATGAGAGGCTCGATCTTGCTCTGCAGGGCCATCAGGTCTTCCTGCTTGGCAGGAGTCTTGGATTTGAGCGCTTCGCTCAGGTGCTTCATGAATACGGCCTTGTTCAAGGGCATACCGCACTGCATGTCAACGCCCATGAAGAGCTGGCTGATCTGCATACCCATCTGCAGACCGTTCTGGAATGCCCTGCTGGTGTCGGCGTTGGTCATGTACTCGATACCCTTGATGACCTCGTCGATGTTGATGTTGGTGTCCATGGCGATGCGCTGAGCCATGTCGGCGCCTGCGAGGTCACCAAATACAATGCTCAGGGAGTCCATTGCTTCATTGCCACTGGATGATGCCGTCTTGTTGCAACCTACGAAACCCATGGTGAGCATACCTGCTGCCACAAATACTAAAATCTTCTTCATAATAATAAAACTGTAGTTTTTTAACTGATTAAGTTGTTATGTGATTAAAAATGTTTTTACTTGCTCTTAGTGACCTTGATGAGCTCGACATCAAAGATGAGCGTCGAGTTGGGCAGGATATCATTGCCGGCACCCTTCTCGCCATAGGCCAGTTCGCTGGGGATGAACAGGCGGTACTTGGAACCCTCGCTCATGAGTTGCAGACCCTCGGTCCAACCGGGGATGACGCGGTTCAGGGGGAAGGAAGCGGGTTCGCCGCGCTCTACGCTGCTGTCAAACACCTTGCCGTTGATCAGGGTACCGGTGTAGTGCACGGTGACGGTATCGGTGGCGCTGGGCTTGATGCCCTTGCCTTCCTTCAGTATCATATACTGCAGACCGCTCTCGGTGACCTTGACGCTGTCATTCTTGGCATTCTCCTCCAGGAACTCGCGACCCAGGGTCAGGTTATCCTTGATCTCAACATCGTTGTTGGTAGCGGTGGTATCAACGGCATTTTCGGTCGTCTCTTGAGTTTTCTCCTCGTTGCTGCCACAACTGGCCATACCTGTTATCAGTACAGCCGCCATGGTCATTGCTAAAATCTTCTTCATTGTTGTGTGAAAAGTTGAAAATCTATCTTTTTGTTTGGTTGGTTACTTCTTCTCCACCTTGATGAGCTGTACATCAAAGATGAGCGTCGAGTTGGGCTGGATGGGACCGGTGCCGTGGGGACCGTAGGCGAGATTCGACGGGATGAACAGCCTGTAGGCAGCACCCTCTTTCATCAGCTGCAGACCCTCGACCCAACCGGGAATCACCTGGCCGACGGCAAAGGTGGCGGGCTCGCCGCGCTCAACGCTGCTGTCAAACACGGTGCCGTCAATCAGTTTGCCGGTATAGTGTACGGTGACAACATCGTTGGGGCCGGGCTGGGGGCCGTCGCCTTCCTTGACCACCTGATACTGCAGTCCGCTCTCGGTGACCTTGACGCCGTCCACACTCTTGTTCTGCTCCAGGAACTCGCGACCCAGGCGCTCGTTCTGCTCGGCACCCTCCTTCTGCAGGTTATTGAAAAAGTCGGTGACAATCTGCTTGGCCTCGTCAAAGGTCATCTTCTGTTCTGCGCCTTCGTAGATAGCGCGCAAGCCATCGGCAAAGTCGTTGATATCCAGTTTCTTGATGCCGGAGCCGATAAAGTTTCCTCCCATGCTCAGGCCTAATGCGTAACTCAGTTTATCCATTGAAAAATCTTCTTTTTTTGTAAAAAACGGTGCAAAGATAGTCATTTATGTGATTGTGGTGTGCGTTTTTGGAAAATTTTTATTATTTTTGCTCTCACATTATTTTAAAAGGAATCTTTACCCATCATTACGATATTCAGAACAATGACTATGAGCAAGAAAAAATTAGTGATTTCGTCTGGCGCTGGCATCAGCGCCGAGAGCGGCATCAAGACTTTCCGTGATGCCGATGGCCTGTGGGAAAACTATCCCGTGATGGAAGTGGCTAGCCATGAGGGGTTCTTGCGCAACCCTGCGCTCATCCACAAGTTCTATAACGAGAGGCGACTCCAGCTGGTCGATGCACAGCCCAATGCGGCCCACCTCGGTCTCGTGGAACTGGAGAAGGACTTCGATGTGCGTGTCATCACCCAGAATGTCGACGACCTGCACGAGCGCGCTGGCAGCACCAATGTGTTGCACCTGCACGGCGAACTGATGAAGGTGCGTTCACTACGGCATGAGAACCGGCTGTATACACTGCCGTGCGACGAACTGACCGACAAGGGGCTCGAGACCAGTGTGGACACACGCGACCCCTACGGCGACGGGGTGAGGCCCCACATCGTCTTCTTTGGCGAGGCGGTGCCCAACATGGATGCTGCTGCCCAACTGGCCCATGACGCCGACATATTTGTCGTCATTGGCACCTCGCTGGTGGTTTATCCCGCTGCCGCCCTCATCCAGTATGTGCCCCACGGTGTGCCCATCTACTACATCGACCCCAGGCCCGCCGCTGTCCCCGACTGGGTCCATGTCATCCAGAAACCCGCTACCCAGGGTGTTGCCGACCTGATTGAAATCCTCAGGAAAGGTTGATACCCCAAGCCTCCCTCGTGAAATAAACTACAGCGCCTGCAAAGTCGACTTTGCAGGCGCTGTAGTAATGTCTGTGGTGTTGGGCGAATCAGTCCTTTAGCTTGATGATGGTGTTCTCGCCGGCACGGATTTCCACGATTTCCTTGAACAGGAGACGCTCGTTCTTTTGGCGTACCATCACGCTGCGGCTACCTTGTTGGGCACCATATTTCATGCCCTTGACCTCACCGTCGACAATCTGGGCGGTCGAAGCCAGGAATGTCTTGTCGAGGCCCGAAATGTTGACCCACAGGTCATCATACTGGGTGCCCGACTCGCTCACGAACACGAGAAAGCCGAAGGTGTCGGTCGTTCCATAGTCCTTGGCCAGCTTATAGCTGCTGCCCGAGCATCCGCTCAGCAACAGGCAGCCTAGACAACACAGGGTAAGGAAAAACCGTTTCATCGCAGTTTACTTGTTGAGGCCGAACTTGATGCGCAGCTTCTCAATCATGTCCTTGGTCATGGCGTCGAGGTCATACTCGGGCTTCCAGTCCCACTCGACGCGCGCGCAGGTGTCGTCCAGCTTGTTGGGCCAGCTGTCGGCAATGCCCTGACGCAGCGGGTCGACTTCATATTCCATCTCAAATCCGGGGATGTACTCCTGGATCTTGTGGTAGATGACCTCGGGGTCAAAGCTCATCGATGCGATGTTGAACGAGTTGCGGTGAACAAGACGCGACGGGTCGGCCTCCATGATCTCGATGGCAGCGCGCAACGCGTCGGGCATGTACATCATGTCCATCAGGGTGCCTGGTGCAATGGGGCACATGAATTTCTTGCCCTGCACGGCGCTGTAGTAGATGTCAACTGCATAGTCGGTCGTGCCGCCGCCCGGCGGGGTGACATAGCTGATGAGGCCGGGAAAGCGCACCGAGCGGGTGTCAACGCCAAACTTCAGTGCATAGTAGTTGCTCAGCAACTCGCCGGTGACCTTGGTCACGCCGTACATCGTGCGCGGTTGCTGGATAGTGTCCTGAGGGGTGCCGTCCTTGGGGGCGTTGGGGCCAAAGGAACCGATGCTGCTGGGGGTGAACACGGCGCATTTTTTCTCGCGTGACACTTCCAGCACATTCATCAAGCCGTCAATGCCGATGTGCCAAGCCAGTTGGGGCTTGTTCTCGGCAACGGCGCTCAGCAGCGCAGCCAGGTTGTAGATGGTGTCGATGTTGTACTTGTCCACAACGGCGCCAATCTGGGCTGCGTTGGTGATGTCAACGATTTCCGAGGGACCGCTCTCGGCAAGTTCGCCCTTAGGCTCGGCGCCAGGAATATAACCAGCCACCACATTACCCGAGTAGATGCCTCTCAACTTCATTGTCAGCTCCGAACCGATTTGTCCTGTCGAGCCGATGATCAAGATATTTTTCATTGCAGTATCTCTAAAATGTTCAGGTTTATGTTTTCTAATCAAGGCACAAAAATACACATATTATTAAAAACCTGCAATACCCCTACCGTTTTTTTCGGCAATGTCTTGATTGTGGCGTTCTTTTTTGATGGCTTTTTGACCTTGACAGCCGACGGGCGTTGTTTTACCTTTGTGATGCCAAGGCGTGATTCTGCTTTTAACAATAGGTTAACAGTTCCCCCGCTCCTGTTTTTCATGGCAAAACGGCTGCTGGGTTTTTCTTGTCCCTAATAATCAGCGCATTGCAGATTGAGCACTGTTTGGGCGTCAAATTACCTTTTGACGATTGTAGGAAAAAAACTTGTGGGGGTGGCAGGTGCTTTGAACTAAAAATAGTATCTTTGCAGATTAGAGAAAAAATAGATTAGTCTAACAGACCATTTGATTCCCGATGAGTGAGAAGTATATCGTTTCGGCGCGTAAATACAGGCCCTCGACCTTTCGCAGCGTGGTAGGGCAGCAGTCGTTGACCCATACCCTGAAGACGGCGATTGCCAGCGGCAGGTTGGCGCATGCCTATCTCTTCTGCGGCCCGCGTGGCGTGGGCAAGACAACCTGTGCACGCATCTTTGCCAAGACCATCAATTGCGAGCATCCCACGCCCGAGGGCGAGGCTTGCAACGAGTGCCCGTCGTGCAAGGCGTTCAACGACCAGCGTTCCTATAACATCAACGAGCTGGATGCCGCCTCCAACAACAGTGTGGACAACATCCGTGACCTGACCGAGCAGGTGCGCATCCCGCCGCAGACGGGGCGTTATCGCGTCTTCATCATCGATGAGGTGCACATGCTCTCGTCGGCTGCATTCAACGCCTTCCTCAAGACGCTGGAGGAGCCGCCCGAATATGCCATCTTCATCCTAGCCACCACCGAGAAGCAAAAGGTCATCCCGACCATTCTGTCGCGATGCCAGATCTACGACTTCGCGCGCATCACGGTGCCCGACATCGTGCAGCAGTTGCAATATGTCTGCGAGCAGGAGAGCATCGAGGCCGAGCCGGCAGCGCTCAATGTCATCGCTCAGAAGGCCGACGGCGCCATGCGTGACGCACTGTCCATCTTTGACCAGGTGGCAGCCTCGACCGAGGGGCACATCACTTACCAGAGTGCGCTCGATAACCTGAATGTGCTTGACTATGATTATTACTTCAGGCTCGTTGACACTTTCCTGGCTGGTGATGTCATGCAGGCTTTACTCATCTACAAGGAAATTCGTGACAAGGGCTTTGACTCGCAGTTCTTCATCAACGGTCTGGCGCAGCACCTGCGTGACCTGATGGTCGCCAGCACGCCCCAGACCCGCAAATTGCTCGAGATGAACGATGAGGTAGCGCAGCGCTATGGTGAGCAAAGCACCAGACTGGCTCCCGCGTTCTATTACCGCGCTTTGGACCTGTGCAACACTTGTGACCTGAATTACCGCAATGCCAGCAGCAAGCAGTTGCTGGTGGAACTCACCCTGGTGAAATTGTGTCAGCTGGTGGCTCCGCAACAGCAGCCTGCAGCACAGCCGCCTATCCAGAAGGTTGCTCCGGCTCCTGCCGGAACCCGGCAGCCTGCTGCACCATCACAGCCTCGACAGGCGGTCCCTAGTCAGCCGCAGGCTCGTCCTGCGGCACCTTCACCCGCAGCCCAGGCAGCCTCCCAGCCTCCCAGGGCTCCTCATCCCGCTACCGTTCCACCGGTGGCTCCGGCCCCTGCAAGCCGTCCGGCACCCCGTGCCGTGGGCAGCGGCCCGCGCATCATGGTCAATGTCCCTAATGCAGCGGCTTCGCCCCAGCAACCTGCAGCCGCAGCTGCGGCTGCAACGGCGCGCCGCACCCAGCCGTTTACCGAGGAACAGTTGCTGGCAGCATGGAACAGATACATGGAAGAGCACCCACAGGAGAGAGCCTTGGTGACGACGATGTCTTATGCACAGCCTCAGCGTGGAGAAAACGAGACGCGTTATCTCATGGTTGTGGGCAGTCCCAACGAGCTGAAGAATGTCGAGGAGCACAAAACTGAGCTGCTGAAGTACCTGAGCGATGCCGTGAAGAATGACGACCTGGCACTTGATGTCAAGGTCAGCGAGGTGCCCATCGACACCCCCAAGATTCTGTCACCGCGGGAGGTCGTGGAGCAGATTAAGCAGAACAACCCCAACTTCACGCAGTTCCTGAAAGACTTCGACCTGGGCCTCGCCTGACCGTAAACCGAGATTATAGCGAGGCTGTGTGTCATCATCGCGACTAGGTGATATAACCGTGCTGGCGCACGGGAAATTAAGCAAATTTTTAAGATTAATTTGAATAATTTCCCGCCCGCAGGGCGGTTATAAATTCTAGCAATGATGGCACATCCTCTGTCATTTTTTGCCGGCAGGCGATGTGGCGGTTACGGCAGGGAGTTGATTGAGGCGGCTTTGGCGTTGAAAAAGTTCTCGTTGTTGTTTTTCAACAGGTTGTACTCGCCGTGGTTGCCCCATGGTGCGGGCTTGTCCTCGATGGCGGTGTCTTCGCCGGTGTCGTTGTCGACATAGGGCTCGATGAGGTTCTGCCAGGCACGGATGCGTGCCTGGGACGAGGTGCGGTCCATCAGCGCTTTCCCTGGGGTCACCAGCTCTTTAAGATAGGCTATATACTTGGCCTTGAAATCGTTGAACTTGAGCATCCTTGCGATGAGCCGGTTGTTGTCGGTGCCCCAGCTAAGGGGATTCTGGCGCCCGGCGTCCTCTTGGTTGCCGCACCTGAGGCTGGTCCCTAGCGTGTTGTCGTAGTCGTAGGGGATGAAATAGAACTTGTAGCCGTCCAGATGCGTGCCGTTGAAGTAGAGGTAGTAGTTGTTGGCGTTGTTCCAGTAGTCATCCCACATGCCCACGGCAACATTGACGGCATAGGTCTTGAGCAGCAGGTCGACATCTGTCACTTGCTGGATCCAGGTGTAGAACTCGTTGTCGCTCAGCCCGTTGATTTTGTTCATGAAGTCCACTAGCTGTACGCGGGCGCTGTCAAATTCCTCGGTACGGGTCTCTAGCGTGTAGGCGTGCCGGTCATCGGTGTCATCGTCAAACCAGATATCACCGTTGGGATTGTTGAGTCCGGCGGCGCCATTGCGGCATTTCCACAGGTATCCGCTACTGGACCCAAAGCGGTCTTTCCTGTCCTTGAGATACCGTTTGTCGATGGGCTCAAGTAGCTCATACACGCCATAGTAGGCTTCCTTGCTGTCGCCCTCGACATGGAGCCATAACCGGCAATAATTGTCGCGGATGCCGGTCCACACGCCGGCGCGCTTGAACAGGTCGTAGCAGAACATCTCACGCACACAGGCCGGGTCGTCCTTGAACCACTTGAGGTGCAGTTTGCGCACGCCCTGGATGGTGTGGGCATCGTCGTCTACATACTTGAGCAGGTTCACGCCGAAGTGGGCATGGTGCCAGTCGGTGTTGTCGGCCCGGTGCATCTCGCCGCGCCAGCCTTCGGGACGGCGGCGCGAGGTGTTGCCCTTGAGGCGCAGGCCCACGCTGTCGATGACGGTGGTCTCGCCGTCCTTGACAAACGCTATCGAGGCCATCACATACTGGGTGGTGTAGGCATTGGCGTCATAGAGCGACAATAACCGGTTCCACTCATCGAGGCTCACCGTGAGGTGCACCTCGGGAATGGCGGCTTCGTCCCACACATAGTCATAGCCTTCCTTGACGGGCTCGGGCAGCGTGCCGCCCAGCAGATAGAAAACCAGCAGGTTGATGTCGGCGATATTTATCTCGTTGTCATAGTTGACATCGGCCCTTCTTGTCTCATCGTAGTTGGCGGGGTGACCCAGTGCGATGTCGATGAGCTCGTTGACATCGGCGATGTTGATTTCGCCATCACCGTTCACATCGCCCACGGTGAGTGTCGTGGGGTCGGGCCCAACGGGCTCCTGGTATTCCTTGACATTGAATGTGAGGCTGTTGAGGTTGAATGTGAAGGTATAGTCAAGGCCGCTGCCCGTGAACTTGTAGGAATGGTTGTTGTTGCTCTTCTGGGTCGTGTAGTCGTTATCCAGGAAAACCTCCTGGCTGCCGTTGCCGCTGGGACCGTAGCGATAATTGGCGTTGAAGACGCTCCAGTCGCTGTCCTGTCCGTCGGCAAACACAAACCACACCGTGCCGCTGATGCTGGTGGTCAAGGTGTAAATGCCGTTGCCGCCATCGGTCATCTCAACGCCCTTGCCGGGATTCCAGTCGCCAAACGGATTGTTGCCGACCATATAGATGGCTGCCCGTGCCGGCACAATGGCCAGCACAAGCAGTATCCATGTCAGAGATATATACTTATTCATCTTGAATTTTGGTTGGATTTTCTATCGCTATGATTGCATCAATGGCAACAAGCCACAGATTAATCATACCATGTGGAGTACATCAGATAGTTCTTGGCGATTTTCACATTGATTTCGCTGGCCTGTTTGGGGTCAACCATCTTTTTGAACTTCGCGGGAGAACCTGCCCACAGCTCGTGGGGACCCACCTTGGTGCCGCCCAGCACGACGCTGCCGGCAGCGATGATGGCGCCCTCGCCAATCTCGGCATGATCCAGGATGATGCTGCCCATGCCGATGAGGGCCATATTACCGATTTTTGCGCCATGCACGACCACATTGTGGCCGATGGACACATCGTCGCCTATTTCGGTGACCGATTTCTCGTACAGGGTGTGTATCACACTGTTGTCCTGGATGTTGACACGGTTGCCGATGGTGATGGTGTTCACATCACCGCGCAGCACGGCATTGAACCAGATGCTGCAGTCGTCGCCCATGGTTACATCGCCCACAACGACAGCGCTGTCGGCCAGAAAACAATTATTACCGATTTTGGGGTCAAAGCCCCTGACTTTCTTGATAATAGCCATTATTGAGTTTAGTGTTTATAGTTTAGTGTTTAGAGGGTATTAAATCTCTTGGGTCTTGGCGTTGAGCCAGGCGGCTTCCTCGTTGTTGAGCAGCGGTGTGATGCGCTCACGCACCATGCGGTGATAGTCGTTGATCTGGGCTACCTCCTCACTGGTGAGCATCGAGCGGTCGATGAGTTGCAGGTCATAGGGGAAAAGCGTGAGCGGCTCAAACTGCAGGAAGTTGCCGAATTCTTCGGTCTTCTCGCCCTCGACGACGAGCAGCAGATTCTCGGTGCGGATACCATACTGGCCCGTTTTGTACAGTCCGGGCTCATTGCTCATCACCATGCCGGGAATCAGCCTCACATCAACCAGATTGGTGCGGATGCTCTGCGGACCCTCATGGCAACCCAGGAAGTGGCCCACGCCGTGACCCGTGCCGTGGCCATAGGTCATGGACTCTTGCCACAGCGGCAGGCGGGCAAGCACATCAAGCTGGCAGCCGGTGGTGCCCAAGGGGAACTTGGCACCCTGCAGTGCTAAGTGCCCTTTGAGCACGAGGGTGAAATCGTGCTTCTCCTGTGCTGTGGGATTGCCCAGCGTGATGGTGCGGGTAATGTCGGTGGTGCCGTCCAGGAACTGTGCGCCGCTGTCCACGAGCAGGATGCCCTCGCCGTGCAGCGTCGAGGCGCTCTCGTCGGTGGCCTCGTAGTGCACGATGGCACCATGCTCCTTGTAACCGCATATCATGGCAAAGCTGTCCTCACGGTAGAGGTCCTGCTGGGCGCGGAATTCCATTCCCTTGTTCCACACATCGACCTCGTTGATGCTGCCCTTGGGCGCCTCTTCCTCAATCCACTTGAACAGGCGTACCAGTGCGGCTCCGTCACGCTCCATGGCGTGGCGGAAACCCTCGATCTGAACCTCGTTCTTGATGCTCTTGAGGTCGGTGATGGGCGAGCGGAAGTAGACTTTCTGGCAGGGCATGGCATTGGCAAGGGTGTCGCTCACGCGGTTGGGGTCCACGAGCACCACTTCATGCTCGCTCACGCGCTCCAGGAAGTGCACGATGTCGTCATAGTCCTGGATGGTCATGCCGCAAGCCTTGAGATGCTCGCGCACCTCGGCGGTCAGCTTCTCGTTGTCGATGAAGAGCACCTTGGCACGGCGGGAGATATAGGCAAAGGCGATGGCTACGGGAGTGAAGTCGATATCGTTGCCGCGCAGGTTCAGCAACCAGGCGATGTCGTCGAGTGCGGTGACCAGCATGGCGGTAGCGTCGTTGTCCTCGAGCACCTTGAGCAGCCGTTCAATCTTGGTGGTTGCCTCTTCGCCGGCATATTGCACATCGTGGACAAAGGCCGGCTGGCTGGGACGCGCGGGGCGGTCGGCCCAGATGCGGTCGGCAGGATAGAATTCAGTGACGAGCATAAAGCCGTTCTCGCCGCAGAAACGCTCCAGAATGTTGGCATCCTGGGCACTGTAGAGCCTGCCATCGATGGCGATGACTGAATCCTCTTCCAGTACCTCTTTCAGCCACTCGTGAATCGTGGGGTCGTTGCCCATGTTTTCTTTCATCATCACAAAGCCGCTGTCCTCCAGTTCAATGCCTGCTTGCAGGAAGTAGCGGGAGTCGGTCCACAGGGCAGCCTGGTCGAGCGTGACAACAGCGGTGCCGTTGCTGCCGGTGAAACCGCTGACCCAGTCGCGGAATTTCCAGTGGTCACAGATGTATTCACTCTGGTGCGGGTCGGTGCCCGGGATGATGACGGCATCGACATTCAGGCGGCGCATCTCCTCGCGCAGCGCCTCAAGGTGAGGATAAGTCTCTCTACTCATAAAATAATATTTTTAGTTGTTCGGTTTCGGTATATTTAACTCGCAAAGGTACAATTTTTCTCTGTAAAGAAACCACACCTCACATCGATTTTTCAGTAATGTGAGGTGCAGAATCGGTTTATTCAAAATCTTAGGCCTAAAGAGACAGGCGTCTTTACTCAAAGATAGGGGTGCCGATGCAGCCGTCAGGAGCCTGGATGTGGAGCATGGCGCACACGGTGGCGGCAATGTCGGTCATGTGGGTTAGCCGGTTGGTCTCGCCTGGGGTGATGTGCCAGCCCATAAAGATGAGGGGAATGTGAGAGTCACTCTGGCTCCAAGTGCCGTGGTTAGAGCCTGCCCACTCGGGTTTGCCGGCATAGACGCCCGTGCGGGGCACGATGTAGATCTCACCGCTGCGCTCGGGGAAGTAGCCCAGCTTGATGCGCTCCTTGAGGATAGAGGGGATGGGGTAGGTGTCGATGCGTGACATGTCGATGGCCCATTGGATCTCCTCGGGCTGCTCCAGGGCCTGACAGGCAGCGCGCATGACTTGGTCATAGTCAAGTCGGGCTCCATCGATCACCTCGCGGTTGAGATAGAAGGTGTATTCCATCTCGGCCTTGAGCAGGCTGTCGACACCGAACTGCTGTTTCAGCAGTTTGTTGGCTGCAATGATGGCGTCGGGATTGTGCCAGCAGCCGCTGGGCAACCCGTGTGAGGTCATGCGGGGATAGCTATGGGTGCCGCCATGGTCGGCTGTGAGGAACAGCAGGTAGTTGCCGCGCCCGATACGCTGATCGAGAACTTCGATGAAATGGGCGATTTCCTTGTCTAGCTGCATATAGATGGCGTCCACTTGAGGCGAGTGGGAGCCATAGTAATGCGCACACATGTCGGTGTTGGAAATGCTGACGGTGAGCATGTCGGTGACCTCGCCTTGACCCAGCTTCTCGTTGATGAGGGCCTGCTCGGCGAGGGCAAATGTCATCGTGGTGCCCATGGGTGTGTTATTGAGGTCCTGTGACAACTCGTCATGATGCTTTTTGTTGAATTCCTCGACCCATTTGGGCAGTTTTTCCATGTAGTAGGTGCTGGTGACAAACGATGTGCTGCCCTTGTCGTACCAGTAGGCGCCAATGGGATGATGTCCTGACGGCAGGATGGCAGCTCGGTCCTTGAGGGCAACGCCCACAGTGCGGCTCCTGAAGTCGGTGGCCAGATACAGCTCGTCGGCCACATTAGTAGTAATGAGGTTGCGCGGCGACTTGCCACGGGTTTTCTCGTTACCGCCCACGGCTCGCACGGTCTCGTCCTGCACGCTGGTGACATTCTTGCCGTTAATCATGAAATTGTTGCCCGCAATGCCGTGGAAAGCAGGCGTGGTGCCGGCGAAGATGCTGGCGTGTCCACAGGCGGTCACCGTGGGCACATAGTCAATGATGGTGTTGTTGCAGCGGTAGCCGTCGCGCAGCAGCGTCTCAAAGCCGCCCTCGCCCCACTGGTATGTATAGAGGTAGTCCCACCTCATCTGGTCCACCACAAGGCCCACGACCAACTTGGGCCTATCCACCTGGCCGCTGGCACACAACGCCACCACAGCCATCACCACAACTAATTCTATTCTTTTAATAAATGTTCGGTTCATAAAAATTACAGTTATATGTTTCAGTTTTTTTAACGACAAGAAAGACAAGAAAAACAAATAATTAAATCAGGTAAGACAAACATTATCTGAAGTGTCTGTATTTGTGAATGGTGTGACCATCTACTGCAACTATTTCTTGATTGTCTTTGTCAAAGAAATAACGCTCAATAACAATGTTTTTGGGTGCGAAATTAACGAGAATACCACACGGATGCTTGAGTATCCGCATATAATTGAAAAGCTGTGACCTCATATTGCTGTTAAGCTCTTCTACCGCTTTCAACTCGATGATAACATTACTCTTGCAAACAAAGTCTATTCGGAAAGTGGCTTGCATTTGCTTCTTGTGGTAAGATGGATGAATCATTAATTCTCGTGAATGAGGGATGCCTTGTTCTTCGAGTTGTAATTGCAACCCCTCTTGGTAGCAAGATTCATTTAATCCTGCCCCTAATTCTTTATGGACTTCATAAAGAGCGCCAATGATGTCATATATATGTTCTTTTAACCCTGATAAATCTATCATTTGTTTGTCATAGTGATTTATGATTGTTTATCTTGTCTTTCTTGTCGTTGAAATTAAGGGTGGCGGGTGGTGCCGCGGACGACTAGGCGGGTCTTGACGATGCGCTTCTCGGCGTGGTCGCGGGGGAGCTGGCCCTCGACGAGGCCGATGAGGATGTCGGCAGCCTCCTTGCCCACCTGTGTACCGCGCTGCTCGACCGTCGTCAGCATCGGGTCACACACCGTGGCGCGGAAACCGTTGGTGAAGCCGCAGATGCTCACCTCGTCGGGGACATTGAAACCCAAGCGCTTGACTACCGACAAGATGCCGATAGCTGTCTCGTCGTTGACGGCAAAGAAAGCATCGGGACGGTTTTCCATGCACATCATCGCCGGAGTGATGCGTTCGGCGTCGGCGCGGTTGTCGCAGATGCGCACCAGCGACTCGTCCAGCGTCAAGCCATGCTTGTACAGGGCATCACGGTAGCCGTTGAAGCGGTTCTTGGCGATGACCATGTTCATCGGGGCGCCATAAAAGGCGACGCGTTTGCAACCGGTCTCGATGAGGTGGGACACAGCCCCCATGGTTCCCAAATAGTCATCGACGACCACGCGGCTGGCATTCAAGGCGGGACAAATGCGGTCGTAGAAAACCAGTGGCACACCACAGGAGTCCAGATGCAGAAAATGGTCATATTGCTCGGTGTCTTTGGCTTGTGAAACAATGATGCCACACACCTTGTTCTTGAGCATGGCTTCACAGATCTGCACCTCCCGCTCGTAGCTCTCGTTGCTCTTGGCCACAATGATCTGATACCCGCGCGACGACGCTTCGCTCTCGATGCCGTCGAGAATTGACGAAAAGTAGTAGTGGACCAGTTCGGGCACAATCACACCGATGGCGCGCGACGGATTGCGGCGGCTGTGGCGCAGCTGTTCGGCGATTACATTAGGAAAATAATTATGCTCGCGGGCATACTGCTGGATGGCCTGGCGGCGTTCGCGCGAGATGCTCGAACTGTCGTTCAACGCTCGTGACACAGTGGCCACAGAAACGCCCAATTCACGGGCGATGTCCTTCATCGTTAGTTGTCGTTTATCATCCATCTTGAATAGGTCTTTTCGCTTGGGTTGGTTAATGCTGATTGTAAAAGACGGATTATCTCTTATCAACGGCGAAGATATATCGAATAATCGAATTGCGCAAACGATTGCATGTATTTAAACAAATTTTTAACATTATAAAAAAAGAAGAAATAATCTAAATAATCTATTTTTGCCGTGTTTTAATTGCGTTAAACCGCTTTTTAGGGAGCCGCAAGGGTCGTCCTACACCCGCAGTTTATCAAGATTGAATCAAACAAACTATTGATTACCAACATAATATTAACTTTAAACATTAAAAAATGAAGCAGGTAAACATCAGAATTCCTTCTAGGATTCTTGCCCTCGTGATGGGACTGTTCCTGTCACTGGGAGCCTATGCACAGATTACTGTGAACGGCATTGTTAAGGATGCTACCGGCGAGCCCGTGATCGGCGCGACTGTTCGTGTCGTCGGCACTCAATTGGGTACTGCTACCGACTTTGACGGTCTCTTTACCCTTGATGGTGTGCCCCAGGGCGCCAAGCTCCTCATTTCGTCTGTTGGTTACGAGGACCACGAGGTCACCGCATCCAGCGAAATGGTCATCACCCTTGAAGAGAGCAGCCAGATGCTTGAGAACCTGGTTGTGATCGGTTATGGCGTAGTGAAAAAGAACGACTTGACCGGTTCGGTAACGGCTCTCAAGCCCGATGCCAAGAACAAGGGCGTCGTTGTCAGCGCTCAGGACATGCTCGGCGGCAAGGTCGCCGGTGTGAGCGTGACCAGCAATGGCGGTGAGCCCGGCGGCGGTGCCAGCATCCGCATTCGCGGTGGTTCGTCACTGAACGCCAGCAACAACCCCCTGATCGTGATCGATGGTATCGCCATGGATAACAACGGCGTGAGTGGTATTTCCAACCCCCTGTCAATGGTGAACCCCCAGGACATCGAGAGTTTCAACGTGTTGAAGGACGCATCGGCAACCGCCATCTATGGTAGCCGTGGTTCTAACGGTGTCATCATCATTACCACCAAGAAGGGTCGTCGCGGCCAGGCTCCGCAAGTGTCCTACAACGGTAGCGTGACCTGGAGCAAGAAGAAAAAGACCATCGACGTGATGAGCGGCGACGAGTACCGTGACTTTGTGAAGGAGATCTTCGCTGGCAACACCCGTGAGCAGAACGCCCTGTCGCTGCTGGGCAATGCCAACACCGACTGGCAGAGCGAGATCTACCGCACGGCCTTCAGCCACGACCACAACCTGACCGTTGCCGGTTCGGTGGGTCAATACCTGCCTTATCGCATCTCGGCCGGCTACACCGACCAGCAGGGTATCCTCAAGACCTCGGACTACAAGCGTTACACCGTGGCCTTGAACCTGAACCCCTCGCTGTTCAACGATCACTTGACCATCAACCTCAGTGGTAAACTGGCGTGGACCAAGTCGCGCTGGGCCGACACCGGTGCTGTGGGCAACGCCGTCCGCATGGACCCGACGCAGCCCATCTATAGCAGCGATGAAAAGTATAACGGTGTGGGTGGCTACTTCGAGTGGCTGCAGCCCAACGGCTCGGACAGCGCTTGGCCCTACACCAAGAACACCAACGCCCCCTACAACCCCGTGGCCATGCTCGACAACCATGACAACAGTGGTAAGACCCACTCGTTTATCGGTACTGCCGAGGTTGACTATAAGATCCACGGCTTTGAGGACTTGAGACTGCACCTCACCCTGGGTGGCGACTTCACTGGCGGTAATGGTCACAACATCAGTGCCAATATCTCCAATACCTCTAACTACTGGGGCAACAACAGTTGGTATACCCAGAGCAAGGAGAACCTGCAGTTGAGTGCCTATGCCCAGTACTACAAGGACTTCAACGACAAGCACCACTTCGACATCATGGCCGGTTATGAGTGGCAGCACAACTGGCGCAAGGAGTATAACGAGTCATGGGGTACTTATCCCACCAACTCGGCACTCTTCTTCACCGATGCCGATATCGAGAATGGCGCGCTCCAGGTTGTGCCTGGCATGTGGATTCCCGCTGCCAACTACAATGTGGGCGACAGCAAGGCCGGTGCCATCCGTGCCGAGGGCGTTTACCGCCAGAACAACGGCTTGGGTTATCGCACCGAGAACTACTTGGTATCGTTCTTTGGCCGTGCCAACTACTCCTATAACAACCGCTACTTGTTGACCTTCACCATGCGTTATGACGGCTCGTCACGCTTCAAGAAGCACTGGGCATTGTTCCCCTCGGCTGCGCTGGCATGGAAGATCAGCGAGGAAGACTTCATGAAGGACGGCCCCTTCAGCGACCTCAAGTTGCGCCTCGGTTGGGGTAAGACCGGTCAGCAGGAAGGCATTGGCGACTATAACTACTTTGCCACCTACGTGATGAGCAACGGTAGCATGGGCTCATTCTACGACATCGCTGGCGACGGCTCCAAGGCTAAGCCCAATGTTTACAACCCCGAGTTGAAGTGGGAGACCACGACGACGACCAACATCGGTTTGGACTGGGGTGTCATGAACCAGCGCTTGACCGGTAGCATCGACTGGTACTATCGCAAGACCACCGATCTGTTGAACTGGGCCACCTTCTCGGCTATGACCAACTTCAAGAACGCGTTCTACAAGAACATCGGTTCGCTGCGCAACACCGGTATCGAGTTCTCGTTGAACTGGAAGGCCATCAGCACCAACGACCTGTTGTGGACCATCGACTATAACTTGACCTATAACAGCAATAAGATCACTGAACTCATCAGTGACGATCCCGATTACTTCGTGACCACCGGTAGCATTGGCATCAACGGTAATGCCCAGGCTCACGTCGTGGGTCATCCCTCCAACAGTTTCTACGTTTACCAGCAGGTCTATGGCCAGGATGGCAAGCCCATCGAGGGCCAGGTGGTTGACCGCAACGGTGACGGTGTGATCAGCGACGCCGACAAGTATCTGTACAAGTCGCCCTGGGCTCCCGTAACCATGGGTCTGGCTTCACGCCTCGACTGGAAGAACTGGGACTTCGGCTTCAGCCTGCGTGCCAGCATCGGCAATTACCTGTTCAACAACGTGATGCAGGGTTATCACAACGTGAGCCCCGCAGCCGTGTTTGAGGAGGTGGGTGCCTTCTATCTGAACAACCGTCCCCGCAAATCGGTTGAAATGGGTTGGCAAACCTATAACAACCACGCTAACTTCAGCGACTACTGGGTACAGAACGCTTCGTTCCTCAAGTGTGACAACATCACCCTGGGTTACAGTTTCAGCGATCTGTTCAAGAGCGGTGGTTATCATGGCCTGGGCGGCCGTGTCTATGGCACCGTCAGCAACGTGTTCTGCATCACCAAGTATGATGGCATCGATCCCGAGGTCTTTGGTGGCATTGGCGGTGACATCTTCCCGCGTCCCATCTCGTTTATCCTGGGTCTGAGCCTGAACTTCTGATTTCGTTGACACATTAATTAATATATAATCAGAGAATATCACAATGAATAAGTTTTTTAAATATATACAATGTGCAGTTGCTGCTCTGCTGATTGCTGGTGGTCTGTCCTCATGTGTCAACGATCTCGACGTTGATCCCATCGACCCCTCGCTGCAGAGTGATGTGACTCCCGAGCAGTTGTTCAACAAGTGCTACTCGGTGTTTGCCACCTCGGGCAACAATGGTGGTGACGACAATGTTGACGTTGACGGCCTTGACGGCGGTTTCCAGCACAAGTACCGTCAGATGTGGAACTCCAACGAGTTGACCACCGACGAGGCCATCTGTGGTTGGGGTGATGAGGGTATCCCCTCCTATTGCCACAACACCTACGACGCCAGCCACCCGATGCTGCGCGGTTACTACTATGGTCTGTGCATCGGCATCACCTTCTGCAACCAGTATCTGGAGGTGTATAGCGACTATGATCCCACGATGACTGCTGAGGTTCGCTTCCTGCGTGCCTTCCAGTTCTATCTGTTGACCGACGCCTTTGGCAACATTCCTTTTGCTACCACCATCTCGGGCGACAATCCCGAGCAGTATAGTCGTCCTCAGGTGTGCGAGTTCATCGAGAAGGAACTCAAGGCTATCATCGGCGAGGATGCCAGCGACAATGCCACCATCCTGAAGGATCCGCAGCCCAAGAAGTATGGCGACGCCGGTTATGGCCGCGTCGACAAGGCTGCTGCCTGGATGCTCCTGTCGCGCCTTTACCTCAACAGCGAGGTCTACACCGGCACGGCACGCTGGCAGGATGCTGCCGACTATGCCAAGAAGGTGATGGACTCTAACTACAAGTTGCTCACCACGGGCTATGCAGGCACAGGCATCGACGGCATCTACCGCGAGTACACGCCTTACCAGATGCTCTTCATGGGCGACAACAGCAAGACCGACGCTGCCTATGAGGCTGTGTTCCCTGTTATCCAAGACGGTTTGCGCACCACCTCGTGGGGCGGTACCAACTTCTTGATCTGCTCGACTGCCGACGCCGATATGCACCCCAACCAGTATGACGAGACCGAGGTCAATGGTCTGTACAACAACAGTGCATGGGGTGGTAACCGTGCTCGTCCCGAGTTGATCCGTTTGTTCTTCCCCAACGATGACGCTCCTTCGGGTCACGCCTATGCAGTATCCTTTGCTGCCGAGGACGACCGTGCCTTGTTTGAGACCGAGGGCCGTTACCTCAATGTTGAGGACGAGTCTAACTTCAAGTATGGCTATGCTGTTGCCAAGTTCAACAACTTCAAGTGCGACGGCAGCAAGGGTAGCGACATTACCTTTGCCGACTCCCACCTGTTCTACATGCGTGTGGCCGAGGCCTATCTGACCTATGCCGAGGCATTGACCCGCCTGAATGGTGGCGTCGCTCCCGCCGAGGCCGTTACCGCCCTCAACGCCATTCGTGGCCGTGCTCACGCCTTGCAGCGCAACCGCTACACCCTCGATCAGATTCTTGACGAGTGGGGCCGTGAGTTCTATTTTGAGGGTCGTCGCCGCGTCGATTTGATCCGCTTTGGCAAGTTTGGTGGCAATACCGACTACCAGTGGCAATGGAAGGGTGGCGTCTATGCCGGTCGCGACTTTGAGTCGTTCCGCAACGTCTTTGCCATCCCCACCGATGACCTGATTGCCAACTCCAAACTGCAACAGAATCCCGGTTATTAATGCAACCGCAATGTCTAACATTTAATAATAAATGACAATAAGAATATGAAAAAGATATTTTTATCATCACTGATGCTGCTGAGCATGGCTCTCGTGTTCACTGCATGCGAGGATGACCGTGATTCCAATCCCACGCTGGTGCAGCCCACGACGTTCACGCTCAACAACCCCGTGAACACCCTGGTTGACCTGGATGCGTCGACGGGTATCCCCTTTGCCTGGTCGCAGCCCGATTTCGGTGGCTGGCCCGCTGCCTGTGAGTATCAACTCGAGGTTTCTCCCACCAACGAGTGGACCGTGTCGACCGCCGAGGCCGATGCCGACACTACTGGTACTGTCGTTGCCAACTATGCTACCATCAAGACGGTCTATGCCGGTTGCAGCGGCAACATGCTTGCCGAGGAACTCAACAAGGCGCTTAACAAGGTCCTCATGTGGGAAGAAGGCAATGTGCCCGAGAAGCAGACCGTCTATGTGCGTTGCAGTGCTGTTACCGCAGGTGCACAGAAGGTTTACTCCAATGTTGTAAGCCTCGATGTGAATCCCTACTATGTTGACCTCAGCGCTGAAGTCAGCGACGAGATCGAGTACTGGTACCTCATCGGTGCCTGCATCGGTGACGGCTCTTGGGGCAATAGTGCCGACGGTGTGGGTGTATCCATCATCCCGATGTATCCCGTCTATGACACCGACGGCAGCGTGATGCCCGGTGAAATGCAGTATGTGGGCTACTTCCCCGCCGACCAGGGCTTCAAACTCATCCAGGTTCCTGGTGACTGGACGGCTCAGTGGGGTCAGGGCGATGGTGCCTATGTGAAGAATGACGGTGGTAGCAGTGACATCAAGTTGCCTGCCGACGGCTATTATCGCATCCACCTGAACACCGCTACCGACGAACTCACCATTGAGCCCTATGAGGGTACGGTAGGCGTTTACACCATGATTGGCATGCCTGGCAACTATCAGGGCTGGGATACCGGTGCTAATCCCATGAACGCCATGAGCACCGTCGTTGAAAACCACGACTGGTACCTGAAGAACGTGACCTATGAGGAGACGACCCTCAAGTTTGCTGCCGACAATGACTGGGCTGTAAACTGGGGTGGCAGTGGATTCCCCCATGGCCAGGGCACTCAAGACGGTCCTGACATCGCTGTCGCTGCCGGTACCTACCACATCTACTTCAACGACATCTTGGGTATCTACAACTTTGTCCCTGTTGAGTAACTAACTAAAAACTAAAGAATAAAATGAAGAAGTTTTTATATATTGCTGCAACTGCCTTGTTGCTGGCAAGTTGTACCGAGGATTTTAAGGACTGGGCTGAGCCCCAAAGCAATCCTCAGGGTGAGGTGATCACCTTTGGCAACGGTTCGGTGGCCCCTGTGGGCACCATCGACTTTGCCGAGGTGACCAGCGACCGCGTCAAGGTGTGTGACATCAGCGCACCCTCGACAAGTGACACTACTTATGCTCCTGAATATACCGTCTATCTTGATGGACAGGCCTTTGTGATGGACGCTGATGGCACCATCGATGCCCAGGAGTTGAAGGACTATGTGATTGCACTCTACGGCAAGGCTCCTGAGCCTCGCGTGTTCAACGCACAGGTAGAGTGGGTGATGACCAACGGCACGACGGCCACGACCATCAAGAGTGAGCCGTTTGAACTGACTGTGATCCTTGAGCCCATCGCTAAACCCGACCTGTGGTATCTGGTTGGCTCGTGCATCGGTGACGGTTCGTGGGGCAATGATCCCGCCAACATTGGCACCGCTCTTATCCCCATGTACACCGAGGCCGAGGACTTCACGGTTCTGACCTATGTTGGCTACTTCCCCGCCGGACAGGGCTTCAAGCTGATCCACCAGCCCGGCAACTGGGATGAGCAGTGGGGTATGAAGGACGGTGAACTCGTCAAGAACGATGGCGGCAGCAGTAACATCGAGGTCCCTGCCGACGGTTACTACATGGTAACCTACAACATGGGCAACGAGACCCTGACCGTCGAGCCCTATGACGGCATCGTTGGCGTCTACAGCATGATGGGTATGCCTGGCGGTTACCAGGATTGGAACCCCGGTGGCACCCTCATGAATCCCATGAGCACCGTGGTTGAGAACCATGACTGGATGGCTGTCCAGACCTTCGAGGAGAACACCGAGCTCAAGTTCGCTGCCGACGGTGGTTGGACTGTGAACTGGGGTGGTCCCACCTTCCCCGTGGGCGTAGGCGTACAGAATGGCGCTAACATCCCCGTTGAGGCCGGTTCTTATCGCATCGTCTTCAACGACATCATGGGCAAGTACTACTTCATCTCGATGTAATATCGGTTGAGTAATCCTTATAGGGGCGGCCTGTCATCGTGGATGGCGGGCCGCCTTGTTTTTGGGGTTTTATAGATGCCACCGGCAATCTTTTGTGCTGTTTTTTTTTATTTATTTTCTTCAAGAAAGTTGTTGATTAATTTTATTAGATGTATTTTTGCAGATGTATTTAGTGCGATGAATACAATTTAGGTAATTATAACCCCTTATTATTAACTTTAATTTCGTTTTTATCATGAAGAAATTATTTACTTTATTCGCTGTAGCCGCTATGGCATTTGCTGCTAATGCTGCTACTTTGACTGTTGCCGAAGGTACCGAGTACAACGGCCATTATCCCTTCTACGGTCTGTATTATGACACCCAGGGCACTACCAGCCAGGTAATTTATCCTGCCTATGAACTCTCCGATATGGTTGGCAAGGAGATTACCAAGTTGGAGTTCTATGCAATCGCTCCCATTGGTGTTACCGGCGGTGATTTGGAGTATGCTCTTGACATCGTTGATGCCACTGAATTTGCAACCGCCACTCCTTATGAGTTGAGCGAGAACGCCGTGGTTGGTCACAGCATTCCTGTGAATGGTTCGGAAGTTTATGTAATTGAACTGGATGAGCCCTTCTTGTATGAGGGTGGCAACCTGCTGCTCCAGACTGTTGTGACAGAGGCTGGCGGCTACAATTTTGTTTACTTCTATGGCGTACAGACGGGTCTTGTTGGCGGTTTCTACCAGTATGAGGGATGGTATGGTATGAACGCCTACACCGAGGCCTTTATGCCCAAGACCACCTTCACCTATCAGGCTGGCACGACTCCCGTTGAGCCCACCGAGAAGACCGGTGCTCCCACCTTCAACGGCTACACCACCGACGGTATCCACGCTTACTTCGTAGAGATCGTTCCCAGCGAGCCCAGCACCATCTGGTACCGCGTTCGCTACCCGGACGGCACCTACAGCGAGTGGGCCATCTATGAGGACATCCTGAGCTTCACCGAGGACGGCATGTACCGTGTAGAGGCTTATGCAATTGCCGACGGCAAGCTCGAGAGCGATCCCATCGCCTATGAGTTCGTGGTAAGCCCCGTTACCGGCCTGAGCGAGATGGCAAGCGGCAAGACCGTTGCCAGCACCCGCTACTTCAACGCTGCCGGTCAGGAGATGCAGGAGGCTAACGGTCTGACGATCGTTGTTACCACCTACACCGACGGCACCACCAGCACCGTTAAGGTGATGAAGTAAGCCACTACAGTTAATAGTTGACAGTTAAAAGTTGACTATTGCCTAAACGAAATTGTGGAGGCGCGGAAATTCCCGCGCCTCCACTGTTTCTTGAAATCAGCCGATGGTGATGAATTTTTAGTCTGATTTTTTGGCTTGAAAATCAAATAATCACTACTTTTGCATCATCATAACCTGTACAAGGGCTATGTTGGCGCATCAGCCGATGTGAAACAGGCATTTAATTAACTATTTAATTTTTATCGTAACAATGAAGAGATTCTACTTTATTCTCGCAGCAATCGCTGCAATGGCAATGACGGCCCAGGCCCAGACTTGGGGCACTTTTAATGTGGGTGACTGGGACAACCCCACCACCACCTACAATGGTTCCTATTTTGACATGGCACCGACCAACTTCTATGTGGCTCACACTGCTGCTCAGATGATCTACACGCCCGATATGCTGGCCGAAATCCAGGATAAGCCTAACTTGAGGCTCAACCAGATTTCCTTCAAATTCCACTGTGAGACTTTCGAGGACATCACCCGCTCGTTTGTCATCTTCATTCAGGAGACCGATGCTACCGAGTTCGCTGTTAATGAAGAAGGCATTAAGCA
>Ga0310695_10001194_pt1 | contig 62745 bp, 51 predicted proteins | sample RumenRJG_04DNA_FD_203882 | JGI IMG/M metagenome (GOLD analysis project Ga0310695, IMG submission 203882) | Bovine rumen microbial communities from Lethbridge, Alberta, Canada - RJG_04 (v2) (version 2) | ecosystem: Host-associated > Mammals > Digestive system > Stomach > Rumen | place: Canada... | reverse complement strand
CGAGTGCCCACACAGATTGTCTAAACTGTTTGTTAAAGAACTTCTTGCTCGTGCTGAGCAAGTGAAGCGAATTTTATAGTTTTTTATTTTTCTGTCAACGAATTTTCTGCTTTTTATTCAAAAAAAATCCAAAATTGCCGATTTTTTGCCCAAAATGCTTAAAAATTAACCACGAACTCTGATAACAGGAAGCTCTTCTCTCCTGTCTGATGTCTCTTCTTGACTGTCAGAATCCGGGAGATGCTTTTCAGCACGTTCGGCATCTTGAAAGGTGGTATTGCATTCATGGGATGTCTCTTCATATTCTGAATCATCCTTAGATGCATCGCTTCCATCATCATTATTTCCGAGAAACGCTTCTGTTGTATCAGAAGTATTTGCTTTTGCATCGGCTTTGGCTGTTTTGAATTTTCTGTTTTTTCTTCTGTTCTTTTCTTCTTTCACAACCGGTCTTGCCAGAGAAGGAAAAAGAAACACAAAAAAACCCTCAATTGCCAAATGTTTAAACCATCTGACGATCCAAAAAACAGCCATAAGAATAAGTCCGGTAATTACGGCCTTTTCCTTCAAAGCAAGAATATCCACACTGGTAAAGTAGTATCCCAGTTCATGCATCTCTACAAACTGCACCATCTGTTTGGGAAACACAATTGCCGACACAAAAAAGAGATTTCCCAGCACCGTGCAGAACACTCCATATCTGAAGGCGGGAGCCACAAAACAGAATACAACTCCTCCCAGGAACAGCGTCAACCCGGCATAAGTAAAAAAAATTTGAATAATTTCAGCCATAACACATAATCTCACAACAACCTTGCAGATTATATCCTAAAATACCACCGATCAATCTCAGGTACACTGGCACGCACAACCGGTTAACGAACAAATCCGGCTCGGAACACAAGTTCCTCCGACTCCCCGTTAGCCACACACGCGAGCAATCACTGGCTACAACTTTTAGAAGGAGTCATCCTCTAATGATTTTACACTGGAACGCAGATCCTGCAGCATTCACACTTCCATTTCTGGGAGACTACAGTGTCAGATGGTACGGCATACTGTTTGCAGCAGGTTTTATCTTGGGATATTTCGCCATAAGCAAATATTTTAAAAAACATGCTTACCCTGACAACGACCTGGATAATCTCCTTTTTTACATGTTCATGGGAACCATAATCGGAGCAAGACTCGGGCATTGCTTCTTCTACCAGCCTGATTTCTACCTGTCTCACCCCCTGGAAATCCTGAAAATATGGAAGGGCGGTCTCGCCAGTCACGGCGGCGGAATAGGTCTTGTTATATCCGTACTGATTTTCGCAAGAAGATACGGCTACAGATTTTTGCCTCTTGCAGACCTTCTGTGTATTCCTACAGCTTTTGAAGGCGCTATGATACGTCTTGGCAATTTTTTTAATTCGGAAATCTACGGAAAAGCCACTGACGGAACCTACGGAATCGTGTTTGAACAGCTCCACGAAAACTTTCCCCGGCATCCGGTACAGCTTTACGAAGCCGCCTCCTACCTGTCAATCACAGGCTTCCTTATTCTGTGCTATAAGTATATAAAAGGACGACGTACCGGTATGATTCTCGGATTATTTCTTATTTCCATATTTACCACAAGAATGATCCTGGAGATATTCAAACCAGAACAGGCCGATTACAATCAAAATGCAGCCCTTACTGTAGGACAGTATCTCAGCATCCCTTTCATTGTTACCGGATGCGTGCTGGTTGCTTTTTCATTATTCTCAAACCAAAAGAGTTCCTGTGACATTACAGACAGAAGAATACAAGAAAACAAATAAAAAAAACTCCTTGGATTGTGAAAAATCTCCCGTGGCTTACATCTTCAGAATGAGCCACCGGAAGGCGATGACACACAAATACACCATCTTCATCTTCGCATTGAGATGAATCCCAAACAACCGTTTTTTTGACCAAAAACTCATATTTTAAGCACGCTCTGATGTTAGAGTGATAACGATCACTATTGCAAATAGCCAAAGATAGTAGAATATGTCCTGTTTTTTAGCACTTAACAACAGTTGCTTACCATAACTGTAAATGCCTGAGGATATTAACACATATGGCTAAAGTACTCATTCTCCCTGATTACAACGGGCAGGATCTGCCTTCAGAAGGTCTCGATCGTTACGAGCATATTTATCTGGTTACCGAACAGCAGGAAAGTCTCCCTATTCCTGTGGTTATGAAATTAATGAAACTCATGCAGCAGAGCCACGTGAATATCGAATTCTTAGAGCTTTCATACAATTCCGAAACAGAACTGCTGCTCAATATGGCATTCCAGATTGCCAAGCTTAACATGGCAGAACCTGATGTTCAGGTAACTTTCGTGACTGAAAACCTTATTTTTGACACCCTTGTTGCCACCGCCAAACAGAATAACTTTAAGGTTCAGAGAGCAAAGGGCTTTAATTCTCCCAGTGCTATTCCTACCGGCCCCAGCGAGGTTCAGAAACCTGTTCAGCCTTCCATTGTTCAGAATAGCAAACCCATGCCTCAGCCGAAGCCTGTTCCCGAAAAAGCCGTTGAACAGGAAGAAGCTCCTAAAGAGCCGGCTAAAAAGAACAATAACCAGCGACTCATCTCATCTCTCCTTAACGGAAATAAATAATTTTTTTTGGGTTCGCCAGTCAGAGAATCCCTGTATTCCTGCAATACAGGGATTTTTTTATCAATAATGCAGTTCATGACCGGTTTATTGCAGACAAATCCTGATAAAATCGAGACGTTACATACAGTCAGAGGCTAAGTATTATGGCTCAGGACAACGTTATCTGTACCCTGAATTTAAATGATTACACTCCAATCAGCGTTGATGGCAGCGCGGTTCCGGACTCCGTAATGCGCTTAACGATGTTTATCCAAAAATCGCTGTATCAAGATGCAACACAGAGCCAAAGAACCGTATCCACTTTCGCTATTCCGGTAAGCACAAAAGAAGGAATTAGCTGGCATATTCCGAAAGTTTTTGGAACAAGATTCCTCGTTGAACCTTTAGAGTCGCTATCTGAGGATGAACAGGTATTTTACCTTCTTGAAATCTGCCGTGTACTTAAAGATTTAAAGGATCGCTGCCAAAAAATTCTTACTCACAGTTCAACTGTTTTCTCGGAAAAGATTCTTGCTAAATTCTTCTATGACGAAGATTCCCCGGATCATTTGGGGGCCGCCCTGTATGTTCCCGATACAAGCCATATATATATTGTCAACGACCGTCCGATAATAGTAGGATGGGGCTTCCAAAAGAAATTTTCCAATTGGAAGAAAAACCGATGCAATATATACAAGGTTGTAGAACAGGCATCAGATCAGGATTTTTTTGACACACTGGAATACTTTAGCTATGTGACCAGACCTCCGGTCCTTACCAAGGAATCAGAGCAAAAAATTCTTAAAAGAATTTACGGTCATAAATCTGAAGAAAAAGCAGCTGATAAAAAAGACTTAAATACGGATTCTCCGGATGTTACCGCAAAACAGGGCGTCCCTCCCAAAATCAGAACATCAGAAAACTCTTCACTGGCATCCAAAACAAAACATGCTGAAATTCAGGCCCCGACTCCTGCTCCTGTTACGTCCACCACAGCAAAAACGGACAACTCTGACAATGTATCTGATATCGAACAGCCCTCTGCTGAAATACTGAGTCTGACTCCGACACTGGACAGAAAAAAGGTTGCCAATAAAATAAAGGAACAAGGACACCATCAAACAGAACTTCCTGAAGTAGTGACATCACCCGGCCTGCCGGCTGCCACCACACCGGAACCGAAACTGCCCGTAACAGCAGATGAATCCGAAGATCCTCCGATAGACGAACATCTCATAAATTCAGCAATTGAGGCAGAAAAGCTTGTAAAACGAAATAACAAGGAAGAAGTATCCCTTGTTCCGATCTCTGATGAAGATGCAAAAAAATCCAGAAAAATAAAAAGTATCGTAGCCAGTATCATAATCGTCAGTGCCGCTGCCGGGTTAGGAATGCTGAGCTATATGTATCTGGGGCAATCAGGTGAAACAAGCAACAATAATAATGCTGATGATATTAAACGCAATAACTCCAATACTGAAATAATTGCCAGAACAAAAGAGAATATTGCGGATTACAAACCGGAAATACGATCTATTATAATTCCGTTTAAAAAATTACCTGATATAGGATATGATAAAGGAGACGGCACTTCAAGAGTTACCCATCTTACTTCAGCTTATAATAATCAATAAAATCAATTATAAAAATTCAATTAAGATAAAAACGTAAAATATAATTAATTCTTTAACAAGCTTGTATCTCCTTCAGGCTTATCGTTAAAGCTTCAAACTTGGTGATATGAATCGACACACCACCAAGGTAATTTTATTAAAATCCGGAACTGCTGTTACCAGCGAAGATATTAAAAATTAATAATACATTACAGGAGTTCTTTCCTTGGATAATACTGCACGATTATTTCTTTCCTATACTACTCATTAAAAAATCCTTCATTGCAGACATTTCAGTATCTGAATAATCATTATCGACTATATTTTGGTAAACTGTTTTGGACTCATCACCGTAAAGAGATGGCATCGGACTGTCAGCCGCTTTTTCCAAATCTCCTCCTTTTTCTATTAAAAGCTTCAACAGTTCAAGTTTTCCATTGACTATTGCATAGGTTACTGCGGAAACACCGGAATTATTAATGCTGTTAGGCTCTCCTCCCAGCATAATAATCCGATCGAGAAGTTCGGATGTCGCAGAATCCGATTCATCTCTGTTTTTAAGAAACAGAGTCAGTGGTTCACTGTTATTATCAAACCTTACATCCTTTAATGAAGGCTTTAAAGCATCCAGAACGATTTTCAGAATTTCATCATTGCTGCTGAACACCTGAAACAGAGTCCTGTGATAACCATTCTGATCCTGATACAGAATATTCACGCCAGACGCAACAAAGGCCTTGACTACATTGATATCCCGATTACCGTTCTCAAGATAAACACAAAACGCAGGATCTCCGTAAGGTTGCCCGTCATCTGCCTCATATCTGGTATTCGGATTCATTCCGTTTTTCAGAGCCAAAATAATTTGCTCTGAATTTCCGGCATCCGATGATGCCACAAGAGCCATAAAATCGTCTCCGGTAACTCCTGACGTCTTATTATCACCATTTTCTGATTCAATAACCGTTTTCTGTTTTTCCTCTGATGATTCAGGCTCGGACAATATAATCCTGTCATTAAGCTCCGGAATCCGCACCAGTTTTGCCATTACAGCATCATCGTTTACCGTTGCCGTACCCTTTACTGTATATCTGCCACCATTCTGCAAAACTTTCAGCGATGATTCATCCACAGCAACCAGTTCATCAACCTTCATAAAAACATCAGTACGCAGAACCCGTGCATAATTCCTGATATCATCATCAGATATCATATTTTTTATGCAGTTCCTCAAAGCGGTCATCTTCAGATTTCCGATAGCGGCTTTTTCATCCTTTCCGGTACCTTCAAGCTGATATGCGACTTCTGATAAAGCCGGGGTTGCCACTCCCATAAATAGCATAATTGCTGAAAGACAAATCCCATGCCTGATAAATTTTTTCATATCCACACAAACCAGATAAACAATTGACCACAGCAAAATACCGCGGACTTTCAATGACTCTTTTTAACATCCGGAGAAATTCCCTCACCTTCCCAGGTGGTATCACTGTCCGGAAACAATAGTTCCCCTACAGTCAGTTTCAGAATACTCCCATCAGAAAGACGGAACAAATCCTGAACTCTGGATTTTCCGGCTGAGTTTTCGCCGTAGGTTCCAACATTTGCACCGGATTTCAAAGCTGCAATCATCATTTCTGCGGCACTGGCAGTAAAACTGTCCTGGATTACAACAAATCGCAGGTTCCCTGCGATTCCAGATTTTTCCGAACGAATCTCCTTGATACCGTCATTGTTCTTAAAACGGTAAACAGTAGCTCCAGCCGTCAAAAAAATCCCGGCACTCAGAGCCCCCTGTTCCATAACTCCTCCGGTATTACCTCTCAGATCAATAAAAAAACGTCTGTATCTTTTATCTTTCCCCTCTCCGGTAACAAACCCAGGCTCGTTTTTAAGTTTTTCGATTTCAGAATAAAGCTGAACACTGGTATTGCTTCCAAACCTGAATATTCGGATAACAGCCGGATTACTGCCAGTTCTGACAACATCCGGATAACTTTGAATCTTTCTGGTGACTGGTACCGTATACTTCTCGCCGCTGCCGTCAACAGCAGTGATTTCAACGTCAGTTCCTTCTTCCCCTCTGATTAGATATCCTACTTCGTCTATACTCATTCCGGTTATATCAGTACCATCAACTTCTTTAAGAATATCTCCGTATTCAATACCGCTGATATCTGCCGGAGATCCTGTAAAGGGAATTAATCTGATTCTGCCGTTCCGATCCGTTATAATATCCATTCCGGTTCCTGCAACCGCAGATCTTCCAAGATTTATAACACGTTTCAGAGTCGTTGCCGGAATATAATGAGCATAGCGATCACCTCCGGCAAGCTCCTTATTCAAAGCTCTCACATCCATGGCAGCAATTGCTACAGAATCAAGCTTCTTCAGGACATCTCTGTCAAAACCATAGGACTCACTATTGAGAAGTTTTACAATCTCGTCAGCACAGGGAACAGCAACCGCAGACTGCAAAGATCCCATAATCGAGTTTGCGATAACAAATGAAACCGCAATAAAAACTTTTCTCCGAAGACCGAACCCCATAAAAACGATCACAGTCTGCTCAGGGCATCTGCCTCCATTTTTAATTCATCTAACTGCTGACGCAATCTCTGTATTTCTCTCTTTTTGGCCTCAGTGTCTTCGAGCTTTTCCACCCTTGCACTTTCCTTTCTTATGGCATCATTCTTTCTGGCCAGCAATGAAGCCTGTTCTGTCTTAGCCTTGTCCTTCTTCAAGAGATTCAGTTGCTGGTCGATCTTTTTCTGCTCGGCATTAAGGTTTGCCTTAAGTTTGGCCACTTCTTTTTGCCTGGTTGCAAGATCTCTGGACAAACGGGAATTTTCCCGTTCCTCCGCAGCCTGTTCGGCTTCAATACTGGCAAGACGGGCTTCACGATCCTGAATTCTTCTCTCGTACTTGTCAGAACTGTAGCTGAACAAACCTCCCTGTCTGGGATCATCAGTCATATTGCACCCGACAACGGCAAATACAGCAACCCCCAGTGGAAGATAAAAAAAACTCTTCATAAAAAGCTCCTAAACTGCCAGGCGCGCAGAAATATTGGCAAGCTTTTTATTGCTTTCCTGCATCTGCTTGATTTCATCATTAAGTTTTTTAATTTCCTTGTCCAGGATCTGAGCTTCTCTGCTGTTTCCAGAACTCTTGGCATCCTTCGCCACGGCCAGCTGCTTCTTCTTTTCCTCTTCAAGCACTTTGATATTTTCAGAAGTTTCATTCTGAAGATTCTGGAGACTCTTTCTTTCCTTGGCAAGCTGAGAGGATTTTATCTGCTTGTTTTTATAGGCCTTTTTAAGCTCCTGAGACTCCTTGTCCAAAGAGGCTATCTTCAGTTTTAAATCATCATTTTTCTTTTTTCCCTCGGCAGTAACGGTTCTGGCATGATCAATACAGTCATCAAGCCAATCTTCCCTTCTGGCATACTCTGCCTTTTTGTCTGCCACATGCTTGCCAACCATAAAGCCCGAAAGAGAACCTATGCCGGCACCGATGGCAGCCCCCAAAAGAGTACCCTTGGTATTCCCTCCTATAATAAGCCCCAGAAGAGCTCCTCCGGCAGCACCTATCCCGGCTCCGGTCAGAGTACCTTCTGTCTTGGTTCTGGTACTGTCATCATGAATGTTCGAGCAACCCGTAACGGAAAGTGAAAGTGCAAAAGACAGACATACAGCAATTCCTGTCCTGCCAATACCTTTCCCCGCAAATAACACACCTTTCATAAAAAACCCCCCTATTTCAGATAATCCTTTTTCCATCCTGAAGCGTTTGACCTCTTTTCCTTCTCATAACTCAGGTAATGATTTTTTGTAATGGCTATTTTTGCAATCTGTGCCGTTAAATCATTAATTCTCTCTTGAGCTTTACGATCCTGGGAATGTTTTTCCACATTGAGCTTTCCCTGCATTCTCCTGGTATAGTGGTCGAATCCCTCAAGCACAACCTCTTTGGGAAGCTTAACCAGTTCGCCCATAATCTCGCTGTAATTTTCAATCCCTGAATTTATATTGTATTCATACTGTTCCGCTCTTTTCTGAAGCAGTTCTGAATTCGATTCCCTTACAACCTGAAGAGCCTGAAGATTCATTGACATATACATGCCTCTTTCACAGGCAATTTTTACCCACACCTTCGCAGAATCCTCATCAGCCTTTCTCCTGATACGGGCAATATCAATAAGTGCTGCTCTGGTACCATCAAGCTCTTTCTGAAGAGAAGTCTTAAGACCGGCCTTTTCCAAAGCGGTACTGATGGAATCCAGTCTTCGCAGAGCCTCATCAGAAGATACTGATTCCTTGGTTTCAGTGTCTGAAACCGATACAGCTGCCGGCATTTTGGATCCTGCTCCCTTCCTGTGCTTTGCCCACGCCTTCTCAATATCGGATATGGCTTTGTTGTCGGTCAGTACCGGACTTCCAAATACCAGCCGGAACCCCATTGTGGGCTTGACATTAGGCCGCATGCCCTTTTCCACTGTTCCCAGATAAAAAGGCTCCTCGGAACGTCTGAAAGCAGTAATATCATCCTCTTCTGTAAGATAATGCCCGCCTCGTGCTGTAAAACCGCCGCTTCTTCCCTGGTAATATTCAATGTGATAGAGACTTGATGTCATCTCCTGGACATTTCCCAGCATGTCATATAACCCCAGCGGGTTAGGTTTAAGTTTCCCGACCTTCTGAATTTTATTATGAGAAGAAGACGGTCCGGAAAACCACTCATAGGCAGCCAGTTCTTCATCCTCATCGTAGGGATAATCCTTATCAAAAACAGTACTGTCAACAGAAACTCCTCCCCTGGCTGCAAATTCCCATTCACCTTCCGTGGGAAGACGCAAAAAGCCAGGGAAAGGACCGGAAACAGGAAGACTGGACATCTCGTGCTCATATATGTATCTGTTAAGCTTATCTATGAAATTCATCACCTGAAACCAGGAAATACCAGTCACCGGATAATCGTCACCAGCTCCCTTTATATCCTCTCCGGTAACAGCCTTGTACTGCCCCTGCGTTATTTCATATGCGCCCATATAGAAATATCGGCTCTGACTGTCTTTAAAATCTCCGCCAATCACCATACCCGTAGGGGGGGTTCTGAAATCACCACTGGCATCCCCCATAACAAAAGACTGTCCGTCCAAAGGTCCCAAACCGCCGCCAACACGAATCTTCTTAAATACAAACGAGGTATTACCGGGACCTTTTACAGTCAGGGTATCACTGTCAGCAGCATAAACACCGGCGGAAAAAAAACACAGACCTAACAAAAGACAGAGCAGAGTGCCATTTTTCCTTATTTCTGTTCGGAAATCTCCCAATTCCCAAATACCATCCCCATGAAAAACATTCATTTTCCGTCATCCCCCCGAGGGTCATTCCCGGATAAAAAACTGTAAAACAACATTATTCATCACGCAGCGATTCCGAAGGATCAATATTCATAACCTTTCTGGATGCCACAAGACCGGAAAGCATCGCAACTCCAAAAGCAATCATATAGGTTGCCGCAAAATGCGCATAATCCAAATGGCAGAATTTCTCAGTTCCCTGGAGCTGGTATGAAAAGCTGTCATTCACTGCATATGCGAGACCGGCATATACTCCAAAGCTTATCAAAATGCCTCCTGATGTCAGCATAACCGAACAGACCAAAGGATAAATGCACAGATGTCCTCCGTGAACTCCCAAAAGTCTCAGAATTGCCAGTTCCTTTCGTTTTCTTTCGACATTTGCATAAACGTTCGCAATGAGACAGCAGGCAGCACCGGAAATTGAAGCCGCTGCGATCATCCAGAACAAAAGAGAGAGATACCGATCCAAAGTAAGTATCTCGGAAATCCGATCCGCCTTGCTTACAGTTTTTATTCCCTCACTGCTCAGTTTTTCCTGCAAAACAATAACATCATCCAGGCTGGTGGCATACATCCGAAATCCTGTATACCCCTTCCTTTTAAGGAGAAAAGCCTTGTTGCCGCCCGAATCAGTGCCATCACTAAGCTCTCTTTGAGAAAGAAGCCCCAGTTGACCTAAAAGAGACGGCGAAACCAGAAGAACGTCAGAGTTTTTAAGCTCGGGCAAGGCTTTAAAGGAAGCTGAAAATTCAACAGCCCGTTCCTGATCCCCTGCTGACTTATCGGTTTTATCATAATTAAAATAGGTTACCTTTACCCGAATATGCTTTCCAGGAAGACTCTCAACAACCTCCGGAGAAGCAAAAAACTGCCTTTCCATCGCTTCCTTGCCAAAATCACAGATTTTGTCCTTACCGGTACAAAGGCTGCTGTCATAGACAGAAATGACAGAATTATCTTCGTCACTTACATTATCGGATCCGGTGTTGCCGGATGAAGAAACGACGTCTCCGGAGATTTCGGAGGATTTCGGAAGTGTTATTTTCAGTTCCTGCACGGTATCTAAAAGCTCTTCCTCCTCCTCAAAACCGACACTGTCAGTCAGAGCAGGGGAGTTGTCTGTTTTCATAGAATCGTTCTCAGAATAAGACCTTTCTGATTTTGTTTCCGCTTCGGAATTTTTGATATCTTCGTCATAAAAATGTTCCATAAAGGATTTTTCTGACGAATCTTCATCACTGTCAGTTGTTTGATCTGCACCTGTGCCGCCATCTGATTCTCCGGATGACTTTACAATGTCATCAGTCTGAGACGAAATATCAGCATGATTGTCGGAATCAGCCAGATTACCGCCGGTGTTATTAATTTCTGATTCTTTGTCTGTAACAGGAGAGTTTGTTTCGGTGAGTGTTGTGCTGTTCCCGGAAATCTCTGTATCATCGAATGACACAGAATCTTCAGAATGAGAAGGAACTTCTTCATGAACAGGTTCCGTAATAATTACCGGCTGAGGAAGCGGTTTTCTGAATGCTGTGAGTGAAGACAGATTAAACTCTTTTCCTGACACATAAAGGGTAAGATAAGGGTTTGCCGGAATTACCCAGGAATCCCCCCTGCCCCTGAGCTTGTCAGAAAGCATTGCAAGATCATCCTTTTTGGCGGGCATTCCCACGGTATTCAGAACGTATATGTAATGATGTCTGTCCAAAAGCGGATGAATATCACTGACTTTGCTATTTTCACTCTCTTCCGGAGCAAAAACATTTTCAATCCTGATAAAACCGGTATTTTGAACCAGCATGGCCTCTCTCACGGAATCCAGTTTGCGATCCGTAACCAGAATAGCCTCCGGAACTACCGGAAACGCCTTACTGTCAGTTCCCTTCCAACCAAGTTCAGGAACAGCCATGCCATCCTTAAATCCTTCGACCTGCTCCAGAAATCTCAAATCAATGTACGCAGCTGCCACCATACCCGCTGCATCCGGAAGTATGCCGACTACCGTCAGTTCCCTGTTTTCCCGTATTTTTCCCTGATCCCGGGAAACAGTAATGAAAACACGATCCCCTTTCTGTGCCTGAATTCGCCTGGCAGCCTCCTGTGTAAGAACGCATGAATCGTAGTCCGGTATACGAACTCCGTAATGAATAAGTAACGGATCTCCCTCAGATGTCGGATATAAGTCCAGTGATTTTTTGTGTTTCCCTCCGGTTACCTGAAATTCAGCGCTTGCTGCAAGTCTTCTGGTACGAGGAATAACAAATGATACCAGGGGATCTTTGCGTTTATCTTCAAACCACTCGTTATCATAGCGATTCTCATTTACCGAGATAATCTCCATGGTTGCAGGGTTGCTGAGAAGCCTGGTCCGGAGTGTTTCCATTATTCCTGATTTAAGCCCGAAAAAAATCAGTAGAGGGGTCGCAATGGCTGTCACAGCGAACATCACACAAAAACTCATTCTCCACTCATGCAGAATATCCTTGCATGAAAGAACAGAAATGGTCAGTGCCTTTACCATAAGATTATCCCGGTGTTTACTTGCCTGGTATGAGAGTGGATTGAATTCCGTTTGATTTCTCGAGTCTGAACGTGACTTCATAATCTGCATATTTATGCATAAGACCGCGATCATGACTGACAATCAGAAGGGATGCTTCATTTTCTGCAACGGTATTTTTCAGAAGACGGCAAATGTCCTCAGCCGAAACACTGTCAACGGCAGCTGTCGGTTCATCGGCCAAAACCAGCCCCGGTTTATGAATCAGTGCTCTTGCAATAGCTGCTCTCTGTCGCTGCCCCCCTGAAAGAAACTGCGGCTTCTTATTCAGCTGATCCGCAATTCCCATGGCCCTGGCCAGTTCGGTGGCGCGGTTTCTCAGGGTTCTTCCGTCCATACCAGCAAGTTTTCCCGGAAGCATTATATTTTCCCGTACTGACAAAAACGGAAAAAGTCCTCCCGACTGAAGAACATAACCAATATCGCTTCCCCGAATATCAGCCTGTTCCCTGCGGGAGGCAGAAAAAAGATTTATCTCCTTCTGTCCCCGATACATCACAAATCTCTCGGCGGAGTCTGGCTTGAGAACCAGTGCCAGAATATCTGTCAAAGTAGATTTTCCGCATCCGCTCTGACCTACAACTGCCAGAGTTTTTCCTGGATAAAGATCCAGCTCCGGCACATAAAGAGTGAAGGAAGAATCGTTCTTGGTACGGCTAAGACGAAGTTCTCTGACACTGAGACAGCTTTTCATGGCATCAGATCCAGGGGAATAGGGGCCACAAAATCATCAGGATCGTCACCTTCATTCAGAGATATCCATTTGGCAGTATTATCATGAATTTCTCCGTAGGCCCGAATCTTTGATTCCAGATTGCTCAGAAAGGCATTCTGTTCATCAGGCCCCCAGCTTTCCCATACCTCATTATTCATTTCCATAAGACGGCTCTTATAGGGAAGATTCTTCAGAAAATCTGGAACAAGTCCGGATTCGGCAATATTGCCGGCCTTGGCCAGCTTTTCAGGATCACGTGCCGCCACCGCCGAAGCTGCCTGAAGCGATGTAAAAAAATCATCTCCGCTAACCTGATTTGTTTCTCCCGCTACCAAAACCTCCTTGAGAAGCGTGGAAATAGCATCAAGCTGAGACTTTGTCAGAAGAAGCTGAACCTCGAGAGATTGCCTGGTGCTGTCCTTGAGATCCTTATCTGACACCCATGCTTCTATATCCCGGGGCGGAACCACATTTACTTCGTTGCCGAGCCAGGTAACTGCAGCCGCATGCAAAGCCTGATTAATTACGTCTGCTGACGGCCCCTTAATATCCGCAGGCTCCTCCTTGAGAATACTGACAGTATCAACCTGCTTTCCGGTAAAGGAACTTTCCGCATTGGCCAGATAATTCAAAGTTCTTTCCGTAATCAGAGCCGCGATATTTTCAAATCCTTCTGTATCAGAGGCTGCAACATCCCAGTAAAGAGATTCCGAAACTCCGGGGTTGCTGGAAAGAGTTTTAAACTGCGCTGCGGCTATCTTGTTATACTTCTTGGTTTTCTGAGGCTTTATATGAATGGCAAACAATGTAATTCCGTTATCGTCTGCAAGATGTCTCATGGTTTCCTGATTCAGTCCTGACACATTCCATTCATGACCTTCCTGATGGCCGGGAGCATCTCCGACAAGGATTACAATTTTTGTAGTATTGTCCCGCCATGCCGTATTTTTAACCGCATCATTGACACCGGAAAACAAGTCCTCATCAAAGGTTACTGAATCAACCTTTGTTTCTTTGACACTGCTTATTGTTTTTGCGAAATCCTGCGCGCTCTCCAGTTGCGGAGTAAAGTTATTTGTCACATACTCGAGACCTTCAATGGTTGCAGAGTCCCGATACCCCCAGACACCAAATGCCACTTTATCTCCAAAACTCTTGTTTTTGGCAATCTCACCGGAAACACGATTCATAATATCCCGGACTTTTTCAATATATGGGCCCATACTGCGGGTAGTGTCCACAACCCATACAATATCGTACCTCATGTTCTTCAAATCCTTAGCCTGGGATTCGGAGGTGGCGTTGGAAGCTGTCAGATAAGCCTTGTTTTCACGAATATCTGAAGACTTGCGATCCTTTTCCGTACTGCTTACCGCCACAATATCCAGAAGCCTTGATTCCCGACCGTCAAACTCCACAACCTTATAATCCACTATGGGCATAAGGGTAAAATTATCGGAATTGTCCACCGCCATTTTCGGTTCTACAGATAAAACAGGAAAATCCCTGCCGAGCTTTCCTTTTCCGGATGCCGCCTGATCAATTGCAGCATAGTATCCGTCGACTTTGGTGTTTCTGTCTTCCTCGGAAAGACCGATAAGAGTATTCAGAACATCGTCATCATCAAACATCAAAACCGGATTTCTTCCGTCCGGATGACTGAACGTAAGACACATGGTCTGTTTCCATTCAAAAAGATCATCTCCCTTCATCCATCCCTTAACGGAACCTCTGTCATCGCTGCCAACCTCATACCAGCCGTTCCCGGAAGCAGCTGACTCTCCTTTCGGTCTCGTATATACAAAATACGATGTGAATGTCGGGAGATTGCTCTTCAGCACCTTGGTGCCTTCGGCATCGGCATAAAGAACCGCTCCGGGGCGTGTCAGAATTCTGAGAGGGACCTTGGAATCGCCGGAGACGGCAACCGGAATTCTTCCTTCCTCCGCCCAGGTGTCTCCGCTCCCAAAAGATGCTGCTCCAAAAATCAGCAGCGAAACTACAGCTGTAAACAGTCTAGATGTTTTCATAATCCCCCCCGAAGGAATCCAATCTTCCAACTATTATTGTCAATTGTCGATTCTATATCTTTGAACACATGTATTGCCAGGTATCGCAGTTAATCTTTCATACGAACTCAAAACTTAAGAAGGTTTCCTGTTATATTTTGAGACAAAGATCAAAAAAGCGAACATCAAAAAAATGCAGGCCTTTTGTTTCATTATCTGTATACCTAACTTCGTCTGACGACAGATAATTCTTTGATATTCACTCTCAGCCCCCTCAAAAACAAGGAGCTCTATAATTCAAAATCTCAAAAAAAAACATGAGAAATGTCTCACACTAAAAAACTCATAAAGATGGTAGAATCCCAGTAACTGTCGGAACTCGATAATTAACAAACAACAAAGGAGTTTCCATGAAGAATGTAAAATCTGCCGGTTTTACGTTAATTGAGCTGGTTGTGGTCATTGTAATACTCGGCATTCTGGCTGCATCTGCAGCCCCGGTATTTATGGATCTTCAGAAAGACGCCAGGATAGCAAAGCTTAACGGACTGTTAGCCACCATTAAAAGCGCCGAACATCTTACCTACGGAAAGTCTGTAATCGCAGGACTGGAAAAGTTTGCAGCCTACAACGACGGAGCAACCATCTCTGTTCATTACCTGTGTCTTGACGGTTCGGCTTCCGACTCCTGCAATGTTTCGAACGGGATGGCCGTTTCCTTCGGATACCCTGCGGTTCTTAATAATCCGGTATCTCTTGAAGAAGCGGGACTGCTGAAAGCATTGGATCTTGATGTAAAGAAATACAGTGCATCAGATCGCAAAAGTCACGACTGGCAATACAAGGTCAAAGTTGTTAACTCTAACATCTACATGATGCTGGGACTGTCCGACACGGAACTGCCGGAGACCTACGCCACGAACGATGACGGCTCCGTTAAGGAAAACGCCATAGGATGCTATGTTGTTTATGCCAATCCCTATAAAGATTCTGACGGCAGTATCAGGAAAATGACTGCAATTGTAACAGAGGGATGCTGAGAATCAAAAAAGGGAGTTTTTCACAGATAACTCCCTTGAATCATCAGAGAAAAAACACCTCATTTCCCGGAAACTGCTAATCAAGTCTGGAAAAAAAATCCTCAACACGATCTGCCAGACCCTGAGGCTTGTCACCTATAAATACAAAATGAAGCACCTGCCCATAGGCAGCTCTCAGTGAAGATACCTGCATCATTGATTTGCCGTCAACATAATCAGAATCCTCGCTTACATTCTTTATTTTTACAGTAACTGACGGATCACTCATGCATATCTTCACCAAAGAAGTGCATGGTCTGACATGCAACCCGTGCTTGCTGTTTACGGTAATATCCATTTCCAAATTCATAAACACCACCACACAAAAAAACTAAACATACTAATACATATTATACAAACGTACAACTCACGCAAAAATTATACTTTTGATAACTAATCCACGCCGTATTCGTTAAATATCCTTTTCACCTCTTTGGACAAAAAATAATCCCTGAGAGCTGCTGCTTTCTGCATTCTTTCGAAACTACTGTTAAACAATACAGAATAAAAATATAACGGCTCATGGAACGAATTCGGAATCAGGCAATATGAGCCTTTTCTGGCCACGGGGTTCTTTTTGATCAGCACATAAGGAACAAAACCTATCATTACCGTCCCATTCATGACAAAACTCAGAGTCTGAAAATCATTGGCTGCATACAAGAATTTCGCCGATACTGCCTTTTCATCAAGTTCATAATTTCTGAGAGATTGCAAAACGGCATAACCGGTTGGCTGAATTCGAGGATCCGATACCCCGATTCTTGAATAGGTTCCCTTTTTCAGGATCCGGCACATGTCATCAACAATGCCGGTAACAGACCACAGGGCCAGCTTGGTGGTACCAACAGGTTTCAGAGAGTTGCGATCCGCCAGTCCTCCAAGAATATACTTCTGGGGAAATTTAAGATCGTTACCGATATAAATATCGCATGTAAGTTCTCTGTTGGCAATTCTGGAATACAGCTGAGTGGCGGATCCTGATTCGATATCAAAAACAGCCTTGTCCCGAACTCGGTCCTGTACCGCCCTTAGGGCATCGTAGACCTGCGCCACGGCACATACCCGAACCGGATCATTTTCATCTGCTGCGAAAGCCTCAGAAACCTCCAAAAGATGACAAAGAATAACCGGTACAATAAAAATAACAGAATGCTTAAGCTTAAACATAAACAATTAAAACTAATCTTCTATGTAATTGTCTCTAATAGTACTTATCTCTTCACGATAACCGTTTAAATCAGGTTGCGGAGTTTCCAGATAAAAAGGAAGACTCTTCAGAACGGGATGGTTAACAACTCTCATCAGAGCATCAAATCCTATATATCCCTTGCCGATACACTCATGTCTGTCCTTGTGTGATCCCAAAGGATTCTTGCTGTCATTAAGATGAATTGCCTTCAGTCTGCCGATTCCGATTTGCCTGTCAAACTCATCAATAACGTCATCAAGATGATTGCAAATATCGTATCCGCCATCCCAAACATGGCATGTATCAAGACATACCCCAAGCTTGTCCTGGTGCTCAACGGCATTTAAAATTTCCGAAATTTCTTCGAAGCTTCTCCCGATTTCGGATCCTTTTCCGGCCATCGTTTCCAAAAGAACAGTAGTTGACTGATCTTCGGATATAAGTCCGTTAAGAGCGTCAACAATAAAACAGATACCAGTCTGAATCCCCTGATTCACATGAGACCCCGGATGAAAATTATAATAATTTCCCGGAATATACTCCATTCTTCTGAGATCGTCAGCCATCATATTTCTGGCAAATTCACGTATTCCGGCATCAGCAGAACAGATATTCATGGTATACGGAGCATGTGCCAGTATTTTGTTTATTCCATGCTGCGTACAATACTCGCGAAATCTTGCAATATCATTCATGTCTGCTGCTTTTGCTTTTCCGCCCCTGGGATTTCTGGTGAAAAACTGAAAAGTATTGGCGCCTATCGCCACGGCATCCCTGGCCATGGCAAGGTAACCGGAACTCATTGACAGATGACATCCTAATGTCAGCATTTTTCGTTACTCCACAGTTACCGATTTGGCAAGATTTCTCGGCTGGTCCACATCAGTTCCCTTAATGATGGCCACATGGTAGGCCAGCAACTGCAGAGGAACCGTATAAATTATCGGAGATATGATATCCGGAACTGCCGGCAGGCTGATTATCTTCATATTCCCGGCATCCTGAAACCCTGAATTGTCAGACGCAAATACGTAAAGCATCCCGCCTCGGGCTCTTACCTCCTGAATATTGGAACGCAGTTTTTCCAAAAGATCGTTATGAGGAGCAACCACAATTACCGGCATTTCAGAGTCAATAAGCGCCAGAGGACCATGCTTCAGTTCTCCCGCAGCATAGGCCTCTGCATGAATATAACTGATTTCCTTGAGTTTTAGGGCTCCTTCCATAGCGACCGGGCACATTACGCCGCGTCCTAGAAATAGCGCATTCCTCTTGTTCACAAAATCAAGAGAAATCTTTTCAATACCGCTGTCCTGCTTCAGAACCTCATTGATAAAATCAGGAATACTCTCAAGAGCTGCGACCATCCTCTTCTCAGTCTCGGAATCAATTCTGTTCTTAACCTTACCAAGACTTCCGGTAAATAACAGAAGAGCCACCAACTGGGTCGTAAACGCCTTGGTAGAAGCCACCCCGATTTCCCGACCGGCTCTGGTAAGAAATACCATTTCAGATTCCCGGACAATGGACGATTCGGGAACGTTGCAAATAGCCAGGGCACCAAGATATCCCTGATTTTTGGAAAGTCTCAGAGCTGCCAGGGTATCTGCGGTTTCCCCGGACTGGGATATGGTGATAAACAGGGTACCTGGCTGCGTTACAGTCTTGCGATACCGGTATTCGGAAGCAATTTCCACATCTGCGGTAATACCCACGTACTCCTCAATCCATGATTTTGCAATCATGCCGGCATGAAAGGATGTGCCGCAGGCAACAATCTTTACATGCTCCGTCTGTCTGAATAACTCCGTGGCTCCCGCACCAAAAGAATCCGGCAAAAAGCAGCCGGCACTCACCCGTCCCTCAAGTGTATACGGAATGACAATGCTTTGTTCGTAAATCTCCTTCTCCATAAAGTGCTGATACTTGCCTTTTGAAGTATCATCTCCGGAAACGGAATCACTGTTTACCGGAGTTCTGTCAGTTCTGTTTCCATCTGCCCCCCAGACGGATATCTCAAATCTGGTTATATCCGCAATATCACCTTCCTCCAGGTAAATAAATTTGTGAGTAACCGGCATCAGCGCCAGGGGATCCGAAGCTACGAAATTTTCACCAATCCCCAAACCTATTACCACCGGACTGCCGCTTCTTATCAGAACCAGGTGCCCGGGCTCGTCTGTACTGATAAAGGCGGCACCGTAAGCACCTTTAAGATCCCTGACTGAGGTCTTCACAGCAGAAAGAAGATCAGACTCTGACCTCAAATAGTAATCAACCAGCTTTACCAGTACCTCGGTGTCCGTGTCGGATTCAAAGGAAAAACCTTCTTTGACAAGCTTTTCCTTAATCTCGGCATAATTTTCGATAATTCCGTTATGAACGACCGCAATATGTCCGGAAACGTGAGGATGGGCATTGGCCACCGAAGGAACCCCGTGGGTAGCCCATCTGGTGTGAGCTATGCCGGTACCGCCAGGCAATACGGTCTTATTAACTTCATTGGCAAGCTCCCTGACTTTACCTGCCGTACGGATTCTCCTGAGCTCTCCGTTATGAATAACGGCAATACCGGCCGAATCATATCCGCGATATTCCAAACGGCTTAGACCTTCAAGAAGAATCTGCGACACATCCCTTTGAGCAACGGCTCCGACAATTCCACACATAATGAGTTTCCTTAATCTTTCTTCTTGTTAATCTTTTCCGGACGCTTCCATCCTGAAATCATTCTCAGGGGAGCTCTTGTGATCACAAGATGCTTTTCAGGAATGTTTTTAGTTACAGTAGTACCGGCTCCGATGGTAGCCCCGTCTCCTACCGTAACCGGAGCAACCAGTTGGGTGTCCGATCCCACAAACACGTCATTCCCTATTTTGGTCTGCCATTTGTTGGCTCCGTCATAATTGCATGTGATGGTACCGGCTCCGATATTAACATTTTCACCGATATCACTGTCTCCCAGATAGGAAAGATGCCCCGATTTTGTCCCTTTTCCAAGCCTGGACTTCTTGACTTCGACAAAGTTTCCGACATGAACGTTTTCCATAAGCTCGCAGCCCGGGCGGAATCTGGCAAAAGGCCCGAGAGTTGCATTTTCTCCAATAACAGATCCTTCAATTACAGTATACGGACTCAGTACGGAACCGTCCTTTACCGTGCAGTCCTTAAGAACGCATCCGGCACCGACAACCACATCATTTCCCAGAACCACATTGCCTTCAATTACAACATTGATATCCAAGAAGGTATTTTCTCCAAAACTTAGATTGCCTCTGATATCAACCCGTGCCGGATCGGCAACTATAAGTCCGTCTCTCATATATCTGTCAAGCAGGCGTTTCTGGTAATAACGCTCTGCCTGAGCCAGCTGAATTTTATTGTTTATTCCGCCACACTCCAGGGGATCCGGAGAACGGTATCCCTCTATGCTTATACCGTCCCTTGCGGCCAGACCGATGACGTCAGTAAGATAATACTCCTGCTGAGAATTGTTGTTTTGCACCTTTTTAAGAAGACGTTCCAAATGCTGAGCCGAAGCCGCAATAACACCGGTATTAATCTCGCAAATTTTCTTTTCTTTTGGAGTGCAGTCTTTTTCTTCGACAATTCCGGTTATATGGCCTTCTTCGTCCCTTATGATTCTGCCCAGGCCTTCCGGATTTTCCACAACCGATGTCAGTACACCTATACCGTTCTCAGCAATCTGGCTCAGAAGATGTCTGAGAGTTTCTCCTCTTATAAGAGGAATGTCAGAAACCAGAATCAGAATAATGCTGTCCCCGGAACAGAATGGCAACGCCTGCATAACCGCGTGTCCGGTTCCAAGAAGTTCTTCCTGACGTACCCAGTTATAGGGACCGGGATTAGCTTCCCTGACAGACTCTCCGCCAAAACCGTACACAATATGTATCTTTTTGGGATTTAACGATTCAGCTTCATGAATAACATGCTGAATAAGAGTTTTACCGCCAATCCGGTGCAATACCTTCGGCAAATGGGAATGCATTCTGGAACCTTTTCCTGCCGCGAGTATGATTATTTCAAGAGATTCAAACATGTTTCCGCCTTTAAGTCCTTTCCTATCCTAATCAGCAACAATAAACTGTATTATTATAAAGAGAAAAACAGCCGAATGTTCTGCCGCCTGTCCCAAATACACTTTGACAGAATGAGAGATAAGGACATTAGACGGGCACGGAGAGTATATCAGCACCTTTCTCCAAAATACAAAAAATCCCGAAAAAAATAAAGCCGCTCAAAAGGAACGGCCTTGCATCAATATTTTTAAAAGACTTTACTTAACCCGGCCCTTTCTGGACAGTTCGACAGCCTTAAGCTGAGAAATTGCGCGCGACAGCTGAGACAAAGCCTGAGAATACCCCTTGTCAGATGCGGCATTGGCAAGCATCGCCTCCGCCTCTCTCTTCGCCTCCAGAGCCTTGGATTCCTCAATATCCTCGCCTCTCATGGCAGTATCCGCTAGAATCGTGACACTTAAAGGCTGCACTTCCAACACTCCGCCGCTCACAAAAACAATCTTTCGTGCCCCCTCGGGGGTAATATACGAAACATTGCCAGACGGTATAGTGGTAAGCAGAGGACTGTGTCCGGGGAGAATTCCAAGTTCTCCTATCGCCCCCTTGACATGAACCCCCGCAACAGAACCGGAAAAAATTCTCTTCTCGGCACTGACTATCCGGAGATGCATCTCTCTATTGGCTGTCTTGTCTGCAGATTCTTTGTTTTCTGTCATAGGTCAAATCCTCAAAGCTTCTTGGCGTTCTCAAGCACCTCATCTATGGAACCTACCATATAGAAAGCCTGTTCGGGAATAGAGTCATACTCTCCGTCAATAATTCCCTTGAATCCTCTGATAGTGTCCTTTAAAGGAACATATTTACCCTCACGTCCGGTAAATACTTCAGCTACGCTGAAAGGCTGAGACAGGAATCTTTCAATCTTTCTGGCTCTTGCCACAGTAAGCTTGTCTTCTTCGGACAATTCATCCATACCAAGAATCGCAATAATATCCTTGAGCTCCTTGTAGCGCTGCAGTACACTCTGAACCCCGCGGGCCGTTTCATAATGTTCATTTCCCACCACCAGGGGATCCAGCTGTCTTGAGGTGGAGTCCAAAGGATCAACAGCCGGATAAATACCCAGGGCTGCAATCTGTCTTGACAGCACTATAGTGGCATCAAGGTGAGCGAACGTTGTTGCCGGACTGGGGTCTGTAAGGTCGTCAGCCGGCACATACACAGCCTGGACGGACGTAATGGAGCCTTTGGACGTTGAAGCAATACGTTCCTGGAGCATGCCCATTTCCTCAGCCAAAGTCGGCTGATAACCTACGGCTGAAGGCATTCTTCCAAGAAGGGCGGACACTTCGGTACCTGCCAGTGTATAACGATATATATTATCAATGAACAAAAGTACATCACGTCCCTGATCACGAAATTTCTCGGCAACCGTCAACCCCGTAAGAGCAACACGAAGTCGATTTCCCGGAGGTTCGTTCATTTGTCCGTATATCATGGAAACCTTGTCCAGAACCTTTGACTCCTGCATCTCAAAGTAGAAATCATTCCCTTCTCTGGTACGTTCGCCAACCCCGGTAAATACCGAAAGACCGGAATGAGCCTTGGCAATATTATTGATTAGCTCCATCATATTTACGGTCTTACCAACCCCGGCACCGCCGAAAAGTCCGACCTTACCGCCTTTGGCAAAAGGACATATAAGGTCGATAACCTTGATTCCGGTTTCCAGCAGTTCTGTGGTATTCGACTGATCCTCATAACTGGGAGCAGCCCTGTGAATAACCCACTTTTCCTTTTCGCCTATCGGACCTCTTTCGTCAACCGGCTCACCAAGAACGTTCATGATTCGGCCGAGAGTCTCCTCTCCGACGGGAACCTTGATGGGTTCCCCTGTATCAATAACCTTTGCGCCACGGGAAAGTCCGTCTGAAGTGCCCATGGTAATGCAGCGTACCAGCCCCCCCCCAATCTGCTGCTGAACTTCAAGGACCAGGGACTTGTCCCCCGCAACCTCAAGGGCGTTATATACCTTCGGAACCAAATCGTTAGGGAATTCCACGTCCACCACAGCACCGATGATTTGAACCACCACTCCCTGTGCGGTTTTCTGATTGTCTGTCATGTGTACCTTCTAAAATTTCACGTTATCTATACTGCTGCGGCCCCGGAAACTATCTCTGTAATTTCCTGAGTAATACCGGCCTGCCGGGCTTTGTTGTAAACAAGCTGCAAATCCGAAACCAGCGTATCAGCATTTTCTGTAGCCGCCTTCATGGCAACCATTCGCGCAGACTGTTCCGAAGCCAGATTCTCAACAACTCCCTGATATACCATGGCCTCTATATATCTTTTAAAAATCTGATCCAGCAAAACTTTGGCGTCAGGTTCATAAATATAGTCCCAGGTATCCGACTTTACGGAAGTCTTCTCGGCTTCCGGAATAGGGAGAAGCTGTTCTATCACCGGAGTTTGCACCATGGTATTTACAAAGTTGTTGTAAACCAGACACAGCTTATCAATTTCATGGTTGTCAAAAGCCTTAAGCATCAGTCTGACTGATCCGATAAGACTTTCCACCGAAGGGTTGTCTCCCATGCCAGATGCATGGGCAAGAGTCTTTACCCCTACATGGCTGAAAAAACCGATCCCTTTGTTTCCTATTACCGCAATAGAACTTTTAATGCCTTTCTCGTCATCATTTTTAATCTGATTCAGCACCAGCTTAAAAAGATTGATGTTTAGGCCGCCGCAAAGTCCTCTGTCAGTGGAAACAATGATGTATCCGACATTTTTTACCGGGCGGTCTACAGTGTAAGGATGCTTGTACTCCAGATGCCCCAAAGCTATGTGTCCGATCAGAGTTCTCATGGCCTGAGCATAAGGACGACTTTGGCTCATCTTGTCCTGGGCTCTTCTCATCTTAGACGCTGCAACCATCTGCATGGCTTTGGTGATCTTCTGTGTACTCTTTACACTGGCGATCTTAGTTCGAATTTCCTTGGCACCTGCCATATCCGCTCCTCATACCGAAAGTATCAAAAAGTCTGAGTTTCCTTAAACTTTGTGAGCACATCGGTTAGCTTCCCGACAACATCATCGTTGTACACAGGATTTTCCTCAATGCTTTTCATGAGATCGGCAAATTCGCTACGGGCATAGTGAAGCAGGGAAACTTCAAAACCGGCAACCTTTTTAAGATCAACATCCTCAAGAAAACCTCTTTCCACGGCAAACAGAAGCAGAGCCTGCTCCGCAACGGTCAACGGCGAATACTGTTTCTGCTTCATGAGTTCTGTTACCTTCTCACCATGATTCAGCTGCTTTCTTGTAGCCTCGTCCAGATCCGAAGAGAACTGAGAAAATGCAGCAAGCTCCCTGTACTGAGCCAAAGCAGTTCTGATTCCGCCTGACAGCTTCTTGATGATCTTAGTCTGGGCCGCACCTCCGACACGCGATACCGAAATACCAGGATCAACCGCAGGTCTGATGCCGGCATTAAACGACTGCGTAGTCAGAAAAATCTGTCCGTCTGTTATGGAAATAACATTTGTCGGAACAAACGCAGAGACATCGCCGGCCTGTGTTTCTATGATCGGAAGGGCGGTCAGCGAACCGGTCTTTCCCTTTATCAGTCCCTTGGTTACAGACTCTATATATTCGGCATTCACCCGGGCAGCCCTTTCCAGCAGACGCGAATGGAGGTAAAACACATCACCCGGGAAAGCTTCACGCCCAGGCGGACGGCGCAACAGAAGAGAAATCTGACGATAGGCAACGGCATGCTTGGAGAGATCATCATACACAATCAGTGCGTCTTCGCCATGATCCCTGAAATACTCGCCCATGGCACAGCCTGCATAAGGAGCCATATACTGCAGGGCGGCGGTATCGGATGCAGATGCAACAACCACAATGGTATTCTTCAAAGCATCATGCTCTTCCAGTTTTCTAACCACATTGGCTATGGTTGATGCCTTCTGACCGATAGCCACATAGATGCATTTAACACCGTAGTTCTTCTGGTTGATAATGGTATCTATAGCCAGTGCAGTTTTGCCGACCTGACGGTCACCGATTATAAGCTCACGCTGCCCGCGGCCAATGGGAATCATGGAATCCACTGACTTATAACCTGTCTGAATAGGCTGATCAACCTTATAACGGGCAATAACGCCAGGAGCAATAACATCAACAGGAGCAAAGCCATCGTTGGCTACGGCGCCTTTTCCGTCTATAGGATTTCCGAGAGTATCGAGAACACGTCCCAAAAGACCAGATCCTACCGGAACCTGTAGAATCTTGCCGGTACACTTAACCTTCATTCCTTCGGTCAGATCTCCTGAAGGCCCCAACACTATGGCACCTACAGAATCACGCTCAAGATTGAGGGCAAGACCGTATCTGTTTCCCGGAATTTCGATCATTTCTCCGGACATAACACCGCTTAAACCGTGAATGCGAACAATTCCGTCTGATACCGACACAATGGTCCCCTCATCCTTGCTTTCGGCAGACACGGAAAATTGAGAGATCCTTTGCTTTATAAGATCTACAATTTCGGTTGAATTTAACTGCATATGATATTCCTTAGGTTACGAACCAAGCGACACAACCAGTCTGTTAAGACGTGTGCGTATGCTGGCATCAAAAACCTGATCCTTAACCTTCACCGTAAAACCGGCCATCAAAGAAGGATCTGTTACTGTCTTTATAACTACTGATGATACCTTGAATTTTTGCTGAATTTTTTCCCTTATGGATGCCAGTACGTTTTCTGCCAGCGGTCTCGCAGACGTAACAACAGCACTGATCGCATTTTTCCTGGCCTCAGCATAATTCAGGTATTCAGAAAGAATATAAGGGACCAGTTTAAGTCTCCTGTTTTCAAGAAGCAGTCTGAAAAAATTGGTCTGCTTCTCGTCCATAAACTCCCTGAGAATATCGGAAGCATACTTCACGGTGTCATCAGCAGACACAACATCAGCCCTGTCGGCAATAACGGAATTCTCAACCAGTGCCGAAAGGGCAGTAAGATAGGACTTCCAGGAATCAAGAGCGTTATTCTCATCAGCGTATGAAAATGCTGCTCTCGCATAAGGCCTGGCCACTGTCAAATCGTCAGCCATAACAATCCTCAGAAATTCTTCAGTGCTTCGTTAACCAAAACCTCGTCAGACTTGGAATCAAGTTTTTGCCCCAGAATCTGTTCCGCCCCGGCTGTTGCCAGTTCGGCAATCTGCTTGCGAAGTTCCTCTCTGGCCTTGTTCTGAGCAGTCTCAATATCCGCTTCCGCAGACTTGACGATTCGAGCCTTCTCATTCTTTGCTTCTTCCTGAGCGGAGTCAATAATCCTGGTCTTCTGACTTTCAGCCTGATCAATAATCTCCTGAGCCTTGTCCTTGGCATCAGCGATAATCTTCTCGGCATTTCCCTGAGCCAGGGCAACACTCTGCCTGGCCTTGGCAGCCTCATCAAGACTGTTCTTTATTTCATTCTGCCTCTCGGTAATGGTTTTCAGAATTCTGGGCCAAATCAGCCACATACAGAAGAATGCAAACAGCAGAAACGCAATCATCTGTATAAAAAAAGTTATATTGAAACTCACAATACAACTCCTTTGTCGCTTATACGGCAAACAGCAGATAAAGTCCCAGACCCACGCCAATCATCGGAATAGCATCCACCAGGCCCATCACAATGAAAAAGTTTTTCAGTAAAGTTCCGATATAGTCAGGCTGACGGGCAGCACCTTCCAAAAACTTGCCGCCAAGAATACCGATTCCGATGGCACCGCCGATTGCGGCAAGGCCCATCATGATTCCTGCTGAAAGAAACGCAACAGCTTGAAGCTCCATAGATCACTCCTTTTTAAGTTAATTTAAATTACTCTTCCCTGGCACTGGCCATTGAAAGATAAACGATTGTGAGAACCATAAATATAAATGCCTGAAGGGTAATAATCAGAATATGAAAAACAGCCCAGGCAACATCAACGAGAACACCGGGAATACAAAACAGTGCAACCGACATCAGTACAGTTATCAGTAGGAAAATTATTTCCCCTGCATACATGTTTCCAAAAAGTCGCAGGCCCAGAGAAAGGGGCTTTGACAGCAGCGATACTACTTCCAGACAAAAGTTCACCGGCATCATATAAACACTGTTGAAAGGGTGTCTCGTATAATCACCGACAAAGCCCCTGATTCCTTTGTATTTAATGCCGTAAATGATTATAAGCAGGAATACTGAGCAAGACATGGCAAGCGTTATATTGACATCAGCCGATGGTACCAGTCGCACATAAGGAACTCCAATATAAGAACAAAGCTGAGGGATGAGATCCACCGGGATAAGATCCATCAGATTCATCATAAACACCCACATGAACACGGTAAGGGAAAGCGGAGCTATCAGTTTGTTCTTTACCTGAAACATACTTTCCACGGTATCATTGATAAAAGTTACAACCATTTCAATTACCGTGAGAAATTTATTGGGGACCTGATTCTTGCTCCTTACTGAAAGACTGACTGCCGCCCAGAAAATTGCCAGAAATAAAAAACCAAGTCCGGTGGAGATAATAGTGGAATCCAGATTGATCACATTAGGTGCAAAAATAGGATCTTTTGCGTTATGCTCCATTACAGGAACGCATTTTCCTGATCCAAGATCCGAAAATTTGCAGTCTGTGGCATTCAGTTTTTCCAGGCACTGTTCTTCCATTCCCGGCATGGATACACACTTGTTTGTCATGCCATCTCCGCACAGGCATTCGTTGTAGTCATAAACGCTCTCAACCTTTTTGCTGTTAAGAACATTTCCTGTACTGAGATCGACCTGCAAAAATTTCAGATGGTGCGATATGTATTCCTTTGCGTCATAACCAGCAGAATTTGAGGAATTCCCCTGTTCTTCACGGGAAGTATTTTCGGTATTGTTATGTATATCTTCAGCCATAGATCAAATCCTGATTTACCGACAGCTTTTTCTGACAAAGGCCACAAAAAGAGTAATCATTTGCGCTACAAGAGCGCTGAAAAAAACTGCAGATGATAATTCAATAAACTTTAAACAAACTGACACCATCATCGCAAACAGAACATACATCAGGAACTTTCCGAATACGGTTTCCGCAAAAACCCGAGGGGCACTGAACCTGCGATGCTCAACAGATGCTATGGTAAGATAGACGATTTCAGGAATCAGTACTGCCGTTCCACCTAAAAAACCGGAATAGAAAGCCCTCGCCGCCATCTCCTGACTTCCGGTTCCTAACCTGAACACCACGGGCCAGATGCCAGTCTGTAACAAAAACGAAAAAATCAGAATCCTTACGACAGAATTCTTAAGTTCCTGAACAGAACAGTCCGGTTTTTCCATAGAATACATAGCCCGTCTGTTATTTTAACCTCTACAGTTCACTTGTAAATTTATTGGATCCGTGTTGAAAAATCAACAATTAAAGCTTCAAAAGCTCTTTAATCTTTTCAAGTTCTTCTATATTTGAATAACTTAATATCAGCCTTCCCCGATTTTTGCCAGAGTTCACACATTTGACATTAAATTCAGATAAACTCTTTGACACAGTTTCCTGAAAACTGTCAAAAACAGGGTCATTTTTTTTCTCCTTTTCTTTTTTCGGAGTGATGATCGATTTCACATAATCCTCCGTTTTTCTTACAGACATTTCCTTTTGAATGACTGTAACTGCGGCAAGTTCCTGTTTTTCTCGGTCCTCGATGGATAAAAGAGCTTTAGCATGTCCGGCAGTCAGATCTCCGTTAATCAGAAAAGTCTTTACCTTATCTGAGAGGGAATTAAGGCGGAGACTGTTAGTAATGCTGGAACGGGACTTTCCAAGGGTTTTGGCCAGCTCCTCATCAGTGCATCCCAGGTTACTCTTCAGTCTTTCCAGTCCCTGAGCTTCCTCCATGGGATTCAGATTTTCACGCTGAATATTTTCGATTAGGGCTATCAGCATGGCGTCTTTGTCAGGAACATTTCTGACTATACAGGGTACCTGTGATAAGCCGGCTAGTTTTGCAGCCTGCAGTCTTCGTTCACCGGCAAGAATTTCATATAGCCCGTTTACAGTCGGACGAACTGCAATCGGCTGAATAATCCCCTGTGATTTTATTGATTCCGCCAGTTCCGCGACTGAATCCTGCTCAATCTCTGCTCTTGGTTGAAACTTGCCTCTGAGAAGACAGGAAACATCAATTTCTCTGAGCCCATCAGAAGAACCAAACTGACTGTTTGATGTATTAGTGTTCTGTTGCAGTAAGGCATCCAGCCCGCGACCAAGTCCGGCCATATATCCTCCGTTAGTTAAAGCTGTTGCTCAGCCTGCTGTGATTCCTCATCATCCTGGATTTGGAGAATCTCTCCGGCCAAAGCCAGGTATGCACGTGCTCCCAGGGAACTTTTGTCGTAATAATAAACAGGTTTTCCATAACTGGGAGATTCTGCAAGTCTGACATTCCTTGGAATGATGGTACGATACACCGAACCCTTGAAATTTTCTTTGAGATTATCTGAAACATCAGAAGCCAGTTTGGCCCTTTTATCAAACATTGTTCTGAGAATACCTTCAATTCTGAGTTTTGGGTTCAGGTTATCCTTGATTTGCCTTACAGTATCCATGAGATCGGTAAGTCCTTCCATTGCAAAGTACTCGCATTGCATAGGGACAATAACGGAATCTGCCGCACAGAGGGCGTTTACTGTCAGCAAATTTAATGCGGGAGGACAGTCAATGAAGATGAAATCATAGTTGTCCCTTATAACATCAAGGGCATTCTTGAGACGGTTTTCTCTTGCAAAAAAATTCATCAGTCTCACTCCAGCAGCAGTTAAATCGGAATTTCCCGGCAGAACATCATATCCGCCGGAATTGCTATGTATGATTACATCTTTTGCCGGGACACTGTCTATAATAACATCATATATACTTTTCTTAAGATCGAATTTACTTATTCCACTGGCCATTGTGGCGTTTCCCTGAGGATCCATATCAACTATCAGAACGCTTTTCTGAGTTGCCAGTGATGCCGCCAGGTTAATGCATGTGGTTGTTTTTCCTACACCGCCTTTTTGGTTAGCCAGCGCAATTACTTTGCTCACTTTTAATTATTTCCTTTTAATCAGTTTTATCAGATGTCTTTGACCAAGTTTCTTGTTCACCTGGATGTGTATTATATCTGAAACTTCATATTCAGATGAAAGCTCTTTGAGTTCCTCTTTCGGGATGTCTCCTTTTAAAGCCAGAAACTCACCTTCCGGTCCAGGAAGGTTTTTGCACAGCTCCAGCATATCTGGTATTGAAGCAAAGGCTCTGCTGATAACCCCGTCAATTGTTGTTGACGGTTTGTACAGTTCACACCTTGCTTGTTCCGGAAAAATGTTATCCATTTCCAGCTGTCTTTTTACCTCTCTTTGGAAGTTGATTTTTTTTCCAAGACTCTCAATGAGATAAAAGTTTTTCTGAGGAAAGAGAATTGCCAGAGGAATTCCCGGAAATCCCGGTCCGGATCCGGCGTCAGCATAGTTTGTTCCCGTAATGTACGGAGCCACAGATATTGAGTCTATGATGTGCTTGTATATGGCGTCAGTACTGTTTCTGATGGATGTAAGATTGTAAACCTTGTTCCATTTCATCAGGAGATCCGTCAGAGCAAGAAGCTTTTCAATTTTTTCTCTGTTTATGTAGTTGCCAAGATTCATGAAAGTGATTTCGGTATTGAGAATTTTTTCAAGTTCATTCATCTTTTTTAACCCCCAAAAGCCCCAATCTTTTCAGGTGAATAAGCAGTATAGATATAGCTGCTGGTGTTACCCCCGATATGCGTGAAGCCTTTCCAATGGTTTCCGGTTGAAAATCGTTAAGTTTCATCACAATTTCAGTGGACAGTCCTGGGATCCCGGTATAGTCAAATTTCACAGGCAAATAGGTTTCTTCGTTTTTCAGGTGCTTTTCAATTTCTTCCTGTTCATTTTCAATATACCCCTGGTATTTGATTTGGATTTCAACCTGCTTTTTGCTCTGATCCTCAGTTGCCAGAGGTGTTAGGCCGGTTGCTTTCATTAAGCTATCAAAGTTTATTTCAGGACGTCTCAGAATTTCTTCTAAATTCTGTTCTTTTGTAAGAGGAGATTTTAGGATGGGGTTTAGTTTTTCCGCGTAGCTGTTGTGCGGCGATACCCATGTTTCTCTTAGTCTGGTGATTTCTTTTTCAATTTGTGAAACCTTATTTTCAAAGAAACGCCACCTGTTGTCATCTACCAGACCCAGGCTTCTTCCTATAGGAGTCAGTCTTATGTCGGCATTGTCTTCACGAAGCAGTAGCCTGTATTCGGCACGGGAGGTGAACATTCTGTACGGTTCATTTGTTCCCAGGGTGCAAAGATCGTCCATAAGCACTCCGATATAAGCCTGATCACGTCTTGGACTCCATCCGTCTTTACCCTGGCAGCGAAGTCCTGCGTTGATTCCTGCCAAACATCCCTGTGCTGCTGCTTCTTCGTATCCGGTAGTACCGTTTATTTGTCCTGCCAGGAACAGATTTTCTATAAATTTGCTCTCCATTGTTGATTTCAAATCTCTTGGATCGAAGTAATCGTATTCTATGGCATATGCCGGTCTGACAAGTTCCGCATTTTCCAGCCCTTCCATGGAATGAACCATCTCGATCTGCACATCAAAGGGAAGACTTGTAGATATTCCGTTTGGATAAAGCAGGTTTGTGTACAGACTTTCCGGTTCTATAAATATCTGGTGAGAAGTTTTGTCCGGATATCTCATTATTTTATCTTCTATCGACGGACAGTAGCGCGGCCCGACACTGTGTATAACTCCTGCATATAATGGACTGCGGTCCAGGTTTTTTCTTATTATGTCGTGTGTTTTCTCGTTGGTCTTAGCTATAAAACAAGGTACTTGTTCCGGGTGTTCTGAGACTTTTCCCAGAAATGAAAAAACAGGCAGTTCTTTGTCCGGCGACTGTCTTTGCAGTTTACTGAAGTTAACGGTTCTTTTGTCAATTCTGCAAGGAGTTCCTGTTTTGAGTCTTCCCATCCTTATCGGGTAGCGGTGCATTTGCTCTGCCAGTTTTATTGATGCCTGTTCTCCGGCTCGCCCACCACTGTAATGTGTCAGTCCAATATGAATGAGCCCGTTAAGAAATGTACCTGTACACAGTATGACGGTTTTTGCTCTGATTTTAATCCCGGCCTCTGTTTCTGCTCCTGTTACTTTGTTTCCTTCAAAGATGAGTCCGGTGCAAGGTTGCTGGAATATATGAAGGTGAGGGTAGTTTTCCAGAATTTTTCTTATTTCAATTTTATAGAGTATGCGATCTGTCTGGGCTCTGGTTGCTCGTACAGCCGGGCCTTTGCTGGAATTGAGTGTTCTGAACTGAATTCCGGCATGATCAATAGCTGTTGCCGTTATTCCCCCCAAAGCATCTATTTCTTTTATCAGGTGTCCTTTTCCTATTCCTCCAAAAGCCGGGTTACATGACATTTCTCCTAAAGTTTCTATATTGTGTGTCAGGAGTAATGTTTCGAGTCCCATTCTAGCTGATGCCGTGCATGCTTCTATCCCTGCATGGCCTCCTCCAATCACCAGTACGTCAAATTCCTGATTGTGAACCATTTTTTTCTCCTTGTTCGTTTTGAGTATTTTAATGTTTTTTGGCGTCAGCGTCATTTTGTGAGGCCGTCACTTCTTTGTTTTATTCTTTTCTTATTAATGTTCTTTTTCTTCTTTTTCTTGTGAGGCCTTTTATTGTTAATAAGTCTGCAAATACCCTTAATATAAGGCTTTGAGCCTTTACTGATTCTGTTAATTTCATGTGATGCATGAGTTCACTTCCTGTGTATAATTTAATCAGTTATCAACATGTGTATATCTTATCAACAGTTATCCTCTCATACTTAATAGTTTTTTGACAGCTTGTTAACAAATTAATGTGTTTTATCTCTTATCCACAACGTACTATGCATTCACAGTTTGTTTTCAGTTTTATTCACATGTTATTGACAGTTTTCTGTGAAATCATATTTTGTGTGTTTGATACTGCATCGATTGTATCCGATTTGGTGATAAAAAAAGGAGCGCTCTCTTTCAAGAGCAACTCCTTTTCTGTTAGGGTTTATACTGTTAGACGCGCTTTTTGAACTCGTTTGTTCTGGTGTCTATTTCAATTTTATCTCCAGTCTTTACGAAATCAGCGACGCTGATTGTGAATCCGGTACCCTTAAGAGTTGCGGGCTTGGTTACTTTTCCTGAAGTATCCCCGCGAACAGAGGGCTCGGTGTACTCAACTTCTCTTACGATGGTAATAGGGAGCTGAACGCCGATGGCTTTTCCGTTGTAGAAGGTTACGGTGCATTCGTCTTCCATACCGTCAACGATGTAGTTGATGACGTCTCCCAGAAAATCCTTCTCAATTTCAATCTGATTATATTCCTCGTCCATGAAAACGTAGAGCGGATCAGCGTAGTACGAGAAGGTGCAGGTCTTGTGTTCCAGAATAACGTCATCCAGCTTTTCATCTGCTTTGAATACAGTTTCGGTACCGCCTTCACCTAAAAGGTTCTTCAGCTTCATTTTGACAACAGCTGCGTTACGTCCTGATTTGTTGAATTCAGTCTTGAGAACTACCATAGGGTTGTTGCCAACCATGATTACGTTTCCTGTGCGAATTTCTTGAGCGATCTTCATTTGTTTACCTTAAGAATGTTCTGAGTCTTTTGTATAAAGCTGTCCAGATGTCTACCCAGATTTCCAATTTTTAAAAGTTGTTCTGACCATTTAGCAGACAGGGTACAGATTTCCGGGTATTTTATCATAAAATTGTTGAAGTTTAACAATGACTCACTTTCTTCTTCGCTGTCAGAATTGTTCAAACTGAAAAAAGCCTTTTCGATGGTGTTCTTCAAAGAGTCAGGGCAGTTTTCTGTATAGAGGTCTGTAAATGCTTTCAGTTTGACGAGATGGGTATCTTCATCCTGAGGATATATGTGCCACAGAAAGGGAACACCAATCATGTTGGACTGAGCGAATGAATCTTCTCCTCTCACAACATTAAGATCCATTGCTTTCAACAAGATGTCAAAATTTTCCTGGTTAATCATTTCGAATTTGATTATTTTTAACGTTGGGTTTTCCTTAAGAAGATTTTTGTATTTCTCATTGTTTTCCAGGTATTTGGTGCTTTTCCCATCAGGAAGAAACAGGATGGGGTTATGAATGGTTGTTATTATAGCTTTAAGAAGCTGAATAAGTGCTTTGTTTTCGTATGTAAATATCAGAACCTTAAATCCTTTTGACAGGTCTGTATCGGTTTTAAATAGTTTAGTGATATCCTGTATTGCCTGTTCTTTTGATTTTTTTGATAATTGCTCTTCAAAATTTAACCCCCCTGTTTTAGTTGTAAATCCGGGGAAAAAGAAATATTTATTAACGTTGTTTTTTTGAATTGACGGTAATTTGTGGCAATCTTCTATCCATTTTTCTGCACTCAGATATTCAAGATTAATCCATATCGTTGTATTTGTAAATTTTTTTACTATTTCCTTAGGAAGATTACATTGAAATGCTTCAATAATTATTTGTGAAGGTATATATGTAAAATCCCGGTAGGAGTTTTCATCATATTCTGTACTGTCTTCAGGGATCCAGTATCTCAGTACGAGGTTTTCCGAAAGCTGTTGTTCTTTGAATTTTTGAGGTGTTAATAACTCTGAAGTTTTATTAGTTTTGTCATCTATATTTGAATTAAGTCTTTTTATTATACTCAAGTTATTTATAAAAAGAGTTACTGCATATCCCATTTTGCTCAAAATTCTTGCAAGTCTGTAAGTAACTCCAGCATCTCCGTAATTATCAATTACAGTGCAAAACAAATCTATACTTCTATTCATTATTTTCCCACACAAAAAGTATTAAAAATATTTCCAAGAAGATCGTCAGCCGTGTACTTGCCGGTAATTTCATTTAAGCTGTTTTGAGCAATTCTAAGATCCTCAGCAGCTATCTCAAAATTTTCATTATTTCTAAGATTGTTTTCGGCTTTATTCAAAGAATTCAAAACTTTATCAATAGCGATTAAGTGTCTTCTTCTTGCTGAAAAAACACCTTCTGTCGAGTTTGTATAGCCAGCAAATTGTTTTATATGATCTTTTAGTTCGGTGATCCCTGTTTTTTCTTTTACTGAAATTTTCAAGTGAACTAATTTCTTTAATTCATCTGGAATTTTAAAACATGGGTTTTTGTCAATTTTATTAAAAAGTATTGTGCATGGAATTTTATTTTCAGTGTTATTTACAATTTCATTAAAAAGATTAATCTGATCATCTTGATCATTTTCAGAAGTATCAAACAGGAAAAGTATTCTTGATGCTTTTTGTATTTCATCCCATGATCTGTTTATTCCGATTATTTCAACAGCACTGTCGGTGTTTTTACGAAGTCCTGCAGTATCAGTAATGTGTACAGGTAAACCATCAATATTGATGGTTTCTTTGATGGTATCTCTGGTGGTACCTGCAATGTCGGTTACAATAGCTCTTTCGATTCCGAGCAACTCATTTAGAAGAGATGATTTTCCTGCATTTGGTCTTCCTGCGATTACTATATTTATGCCTTCGTTTAATAATATTCCCTGTCTGGCAGTATTTTTTATTTCTTCGATCTTGTTTTTTAAAACTGGCAAATCTTTCAACACTTCTCCTTCATTTACAAAATCAATACTTTCGTCAGGAAAATCTATGGTTGCTTCAACGAATGTTCTGATTTTTATCAGAATTTCCAGGAGTTCGTTGATTTTGTTTGAAAAAGTGCCTGAAAGCGAATTTATCGCTGATTTGGAAGCCTGTAGACTGGTAGCATTTATAAGATCCTGTATTGCTTCAGCCTGGGTGAGATCAATTTTGCCATTTAAAAAAGCCCTTTTTGTAAATTCTCCAGGTGCAGCCAGTCTGATACTGCCAATTTTCAGAATTTCGTTCATCAACCTGTTCAGGACCACAGGTCCGCCATGACACTGAAACTCGACAATGTCCTCACCGGTGTAGCTGTGAGGTGATTTAAAGTAGATGACAAGACCTTCGTCGATTTTGTTATTACCGCTGTCAACAAAATTTGTGAAAGATGCGTATCGAGGGGGAGTTTCTTTTCCTGTAATTTTTATACCCACTTCTTTCGCCCTTGTTCCGGAAATTCGAATTATTCCAACGCCCCCATGTCCTGCCGGAGTTGCAACGGCTGCTATGGTTTCTTCGCTACTATTCATATTTATTCCTTGTATAAAAAAACTCAGGTTTTAACCTGAGTTTTACTTTGATTTTGACACTGACGCAAGTGATTATTTAGTTTGATTTTTCAGACTTAATCCCTTCTTTTCAAGAGCTCTGAAAATAACCATCTGCTGAATTATCGTAAAGATGTTTGATACAAGCCAGTACAAAGTCAGTCCCGCCGGGAATGTACAGAAAAGACCTGTGAACACAATAGGCATTAACAGCATGATTTTTTTCTGCATAGGATCAGTTATTGTTGTCGGAGACATTTTTTGGATGATCAGCATTGTAACTCCCATTAAAATAGGGAGAACAAAATACGGGTCATATGCCGAAAGATCCTGAATCCACAGGCAGAAGGCCGAATGTCTGAGTTCTGTTGATTCCATGAAAGTCCAATACAGAGCTATGAATATAGGCATTTGTATCAATATGGGCAGACAACCTCCAAGCGGATTGACTTTCTCTTTCTGATAGAGTTCCATCATTGCCATGCTGAGCTTTTGTCTGTCATCCTTATACAATTCCTTGAGTTCATTCATCTTCGGAGTCAGAATCCGCATTTTTGCCATTGAAACGTACTGCTTTTTGGTCAGCCAGTACATAGACGAACGAACCAGAATTGTGAGAATTATAATGGCTACCCCCCAATTAGGGAGTATCTGGTGAATAAAATCCAATGCATAGTACAGCCAGATGGAAAGGAATGAAAGCCATCCGTAGTCTACAGTCAGTTCCAGGTTAGGGGAGACTTTTTTCATTTCGTGAATGTCTTTAGGACCTATCCACAGAATGTTTGAAAGGGTAGCTTTTTCTCCGGGAGTTACTGCGATATCCTGAGAACGGATTCCGACAACGGCAGTTTCCTCATTATCCTTTCCATATGAAAAAATGGTATTGGATGTGTTTTCAGCTCCTATCCAGGCGGAAACGAAATAGTGCTGGATCATGCTTATCCATCCGCCTTTGGACGAGCGGACGTTTTCAGGCTGTTTTAACTCTCCGATGTCAGAAAAGCTTTCTTTCTGATACTTGGTATCCGCAGTTGAATAAGCAGTGCCTCGGTATGCTGAAGTTCCGAACATACCTGAATTAAGATCCGGGTCGTTTACCGATTGTTCAAGGGAAGAAATCTGAGCAATTCTCAAAGGTTTGTGCAGGTTTGACACTTCAAAAGAAACGCGGATCTCATGTGAACATCTTTCAAAAGTGAAAATTTTGTTAACGCTGATCCCGTCGGATGTTGTTCCTTTCAGTGTTACTACAAGATTGCTGTTGTCAGACGGGGGGTTTAGTGCATCCTTGTTGCTTGTTTTCTGATCAGGATTTCTTGATGCTCTGTATACAGAACAGTATTCCTTGATGTCTCGTCCGTCCTGATCCTGCGGCTTGCTCATCATGTAGGACTTCTTATCGGAGGTGTACTTGACATCCATGTAACGAAACTGGGAAGACGACTGCTGGGTAGGGTCCAGATTCTGATCTTCCGGCTGTGCCGCCACGAGGTTGCTTGAAGCGAAATATTTGAAGTTATTGGTAATTTTCAGGAGGTGAAAATTTTCAGAGGAATTAATTTCCTGCTTTTGATCTTTAAGATCAGCCTTCAGAATATCTCCGTTGTCTAAGCTGATATCCAGGTCGTAGAGATCCGTCGAGACTTTGAGAAGATTGTCTGTCTTAGGAGCCTGAATTTTTACTTCGGGTTGATTTTGTGCCTGTATAGCTGCATTTCTGTCACCTGACCATGTGAAAAACATGAAAATGGTGAACATAATCAGCATTATCAGTACAGTGTTACGTTGTTGCTGCATATGTACTCATAATTCGTCATTTGGAAAAGAAACCGGGTCAAAACCACTGGTACAGAAAGGGTTACATCGTGCTATGCGACAGATCCCACGAAAGACTCCGTTCCAGAATCCGTACATTAAAATCGCCTGTCTGGTGTACTCAGAACAGGTTGGGATATAGCGGCATTGCTGTCCTATCACAGGACTGAGAACTATTTGGTAGGATCGGATAAGCGCGCCTGCAATTTTTTGTAGCGGCGATATATGACGTTCCATAATTTTGTCAGGATTTCGTCCAAATCCCTGTTGCTCAAATTCTGTGCAGGACTTTTTGCAATCACTACGAAATCCAGCGGACATAGCTTTTCTTGGGCATTTCTAAAATTTTCCCGCACTACTCGCTTAACCCTGTTCCTCCATACGGCTTTCTTAAGAGCTTTTTTGGGGACAATTAAGCCCAAGCGCGGGAAACCCAAACCATTATCTTTTGCAAGTACAGTTATGGATGGGGATCCTGCTTTAATTGGATCTTTAAAGACTGAATTGAAACTTTCGGGAGTCAGCAGTCTGGACTCCCTGGAAAAATTTCTTTTAGCCATTAACTGTTGTCAGGCGAGCACGGCCTTTGGCACGACGGCGTGAAAGAACCTTACGACCATCAGCAGTCTTCATACGACTACGGAAACCGTGAACACGCTTGCGCTTTAATACATGAGGCTGAAAAGTGCGCTTCATTTCTTATTCTCCCAATAATTTGTAAAACAAAAGGCTGTTCAAGTTCACAGAACAGTCGCGTGATTATATAGTTCTCAGCAATTTCAGTCAACATCTCTTACGTCGGATTTCTTCTGTTCAGTGTGCTGGGCAATGGTATGATATTTTGTTGTGAATAAGTTGTCTGTATGCTGTTGATAACTTGAGTTTAATGTTATTTCAAACCTTTGGTTGTTCAATATTCTCAATAAGTTTTCAATATTGTTAATAAGTAGTATGACCAGTTAATATTTCATGTAGAAAACCATATCACAGCTCAAGTTATTCACAATTTGTACTGGATCGCTCCGGATTACTATTGTAAAATCGATTCCCCGTGGTAAAGTGTTTTTATTCGTGTTGTTTGAGGTTTGTTTGTGCCCATTTTTGATCCTTCCTCCTGGGAAAAGGTAAAAAAGCATCTTGAATCAGTGCCGTTAGGCGGTGCCAGACAGATGCAGCTCAGGATGTTTTTGAAAAAATCGATGGCCGTTGTGTCAGATCAGCACAATGTTCTTACAGTTTATGTTCCGAACCGTTTAGTTAAGGATTTTCTTGAAAACAACAATTATGTGGATACGATTCGGGCTGCCACAATGGAGTCACTTGGAAGGGAGTACCGGGTGGATATTGATCTCCAAAGCAATATGAAATTTGGAGATAAGAAAAAAACTCAGCCAAAACAGGAGTCATCTTTCCAAAGAGGTCAGCTTGCAGTTACTTCCAAAAGACATTCGGAAGGGGAGGGGACTGGAGTCAATGTTGAGTATCCGTACACTCCTCATGCAGAAGTTCCCGTGAACAATATCAGCGTTCCTCAGAATGATGAAGTCAGTTCCCTGGATCGTTTCGGACTTAAAATCGATGATATGGGGGCACGCTTTGAAAATTCCTCAAATGGTACGGGTGTTTCTAATTTTGAAAATGCTCCGCAATTTGAAAAGAGAAATACTCCTCCACAGGATGACGGTTTTCAGAATATGGGTTTTTCCAAACAGCTGACCCTTGCTGAAGTCAAAGAAAATCCTTTTTACCGGCATCATGCACATCTCATACAGAAAAACAAAAATTTTGACAATTTTGTTGAAGGTCCTACCAATGCAACTCTTTGCGATAACGGAAAACTGGTGGCTGAACATCCGGGGACAGCCGACAGAAATCCTCTGTTTGTGTATGGCGATACCGGTCTGGGAAAAACTCATATTCTGTTTGCAATAGCAAATTCGTTACAGACAAATTATCCTGACAAGAAGGTGATGTATGTGCCACTTGACAGTATTTATCAGGATTTTGTTCAGGCCGTTGCTGATTACAGCAGAAGCAAGAATTCCGTTACCGGACTTATCAGCAAATTTAAGGCTCTCTACAAAAGTCTTGACGTTTTGCTTATTGATGATATGCAGGAGTTTAACAATAAATTCAGTGATTCTTTTGCCGGCGAGTTTACCACTATTATGAACGAGATCTCCACCTCCGGTAAGCAGCTTGTATTTGCGGCAAGCGTCCATCCCTCAGAGATCAAGAAGATTGACTCGCGTTTGAGTTCCAGATTTCGTTCAGGGGTCGTAATCAAAGTTGAACCTCCGGATTCCGATACACGAAGGAAAATCATTCTTAAAAAAATTGAGGAAATGGGACTTAAGTTTGACAAACAGAGCGTTGATTTTATGACATTGAAGTTTCAGACCAACGTTCGAAATCTTGAAGGTTATATTAAAACCATAGGAGCAACAATTCTCGGACCAAAGTCAGATACCGTTATCACGGTCGACAGAGTTAAATCTGTTTTAAAAGACGAACTGGCACAGAGAGCAAAAATGGTTACTGTAGACAATATAAAAGAAACCGTGTCTGAGTATTTCAAGATTTCTGTTAAGGATATGGACTCTCCATCGCGTTCCAAACCTATTGCAAGACCTCGTATGATTGCAATGACATTGGCAAGAGAATTGACCGGTCAGAGCTATCCCAGTCTTGGGAAGCAGTTTGGTGACAGAGATCATTCGACTGTAATGCACGCCTGTGACAAACTCGCGAAGTGGATTCAGACAGATCATCAAATCAGATCTGATTACGAAAATCTGAAATTGCAGCTAACAGAATAAGACTAAGAGATTAAGTGGTGTAAACAATGATGAAATTCAAAATTCAACGAGAAGCTTTTATTAAGCCTTTGGAGCAGATTTCTGGGTCAGTAGGCACAAATCAAAAGGAGCCTATAACCCAGAATGTTCTTATGAAAATTGAGTATAACGATCCAAGTGGTCCTATAAAAGATACCGAATACAAAATGTATCTGATCTGTACCGATACTGAAATAGAGCTTGTCAGCGAAGTTGGTTTGTACGGACCTGTTGAGAAAGGGGCAATCACTGTTGAGGCAAAAAAACTGGCAACTATTGTTAAGAGTCTCCCGGAAGGATGTTTTCTTGAAATTGCTGAATCACCTGACAGAAAGTCGATTACATTGAGTACGGATAGAAACACCTTTTCTTTGTCAACACTTCCGGCAGAGCAGTTTCCTGAAATAGAGATCCTTGCCAGTTCCTACTCTATGAAAATAAAAGCATCTACACTTTTGGAGATGATGAGAACAACGAGCTTTGCAATTCCTCAGGAAAACTATCGTGTGGCATTAAAAGGAATGTGCTTCACCCTGAGGCAGGGAAGCGGTTCACGCAAGGATCTTGATATTTATACATCCGATGCTCACAGGGCGAATATTCAAAGGGCGGAACTTGAAGAAGAGTGTATTTTCCCTGAGAACTACAATGGCAGGAATTCTTTTATTCTTCCAAAAAAGACTGTCGGTGAGGTGATCAGGCTTTTGAATGAATATTCCAAAGATAAGTCATTCCAGGATTCTGTAATAGAATTGTTTGTTGGAAAAAATTGCTTCAGGACTGAGATTAACGGGGTGACTGTTATCAGTTGTCTTATTGATAGCGATTATCCCAATATTCTTATGATTGTTCCCAATAACTGTAACCGGGTTATTACACTTGATCGTGAGAGCTTTAAAAACTCTTTGGAAAGAGTAAAGATTCTTTGTAATACTCTGAATAATGCTGTGGAACTTATAGTGGTAAACTCGTCAATAACCATTAAAGCTAAAAACAGTCTTCATGAGGAAGCTGTTGAGCACATTATTGCTGAATACGAAGGCGATGATTTTAATTTGGCTTATAAGGCAGATTATCTAATAGATATTTGCAAGAATATGACAGCAAAAAAGATTAAGATTTCCATGACAACCAATAGCAACAGTGCCAAGGTTGAAGCTGTTGCGGGGGAGGGCGAACCGGTCAGTCAGGCTTGCTATGTTGTAAGCAGAATCGTCATCTAAAATTGTTTGGGGACAGAGAACAAATCATTTCTCTGTCCTTGAAGTCATCGCAAGTATCCGGCATGTTCTTTACTCACGTTAAGGTTTCGAATTTTAGAAACTTTGAGTCCCTTGATATTCCGTTCTCAAATGGAATAAATTTTTTTTGTGGCAATAATGGTGTCGGAAAAACATCTATTCTTGAATTTCTTTATTATCTTTCCCTTGCTAAATCTTTTAGATCATCAAATAACCAAAGTCTGATTAAATCCGGATGTGACTCTTTTAATATATATGCAGTTTTACAAGATTATGAGGGGAATAAGCATTTTGAAGGAATTGAAAGAAAATATGATGGAAGTATTAGAGTTGTTTATGATAACAAAAATGTTGTCAGAAATAGCGATATGGCAAAAAATCTGTGTGTGCAATTGATATCACCTGCTTCTTTTTCATTATTGACAGATGGTCCCTCTGTAAGAAGAAGTTTCATTGATTGGGGAGTTTTTTATAATCAGGAATCTTATGGTAAAATTTTTAATGATTTTACACGTGTTTTGAAGCAAAGAAACTCCCTTATTCATACAAGATCTGATGATTTTAATTTTGAGTACTGGGATTTATTATTTGTTAAGTTATCTAACTCTATTTCAGAGTACAGAGATAAATACATTAATGAATTTACTCGTGAAATATCATTGATTACAAAGAGATTTATACCTGATTACGATTTTAAATTTTCTTTGAGTCCTGGGTATAAGCGAGATGAAAGTTTATTGAATATTTTAAAAAGAAATAGAAATCGAGAATTTTATTTAGGGTATACACTTTGCGGACCTCATAAGTGTGATCTAAAAATTAAAGCTAATGACACAATGGCCAGTCAGATCCTGTCAAGAGGTGAACAAAAACTTCTTGTAATGTCGATGCTTATTGCACAAGGTTTGTTATATGCGAAGAAATCTGGCAGTAATTGTATTTTCTTAATTGACGATATTGCCTCGGAACTTGATGAAAATAATCAGAACATATTATGCGAGCTTATTAAATCAATAGGAACCGGTGCTCAGTTTTTTATTACTATTTTGGGAAACGGAGGGGCATCAAGGTACATAAAAGAATTTCCTGATGCCTTATTTTACTCGGTACATGATAATAACGTATTAAAGTTGAGTAATTAGTTCATTTTGTTTGTTATATAACAGAGGTTATGAGTTAAGTGAGATTTGACTAAAATTACAAGTATGTAATTTACAAATCGTATCAGAACTCTAAGGGAAGGTGACTGACAGATTCCGAGGAATTTATAAGCGGCAGGGAGTTTAGTACTGCTGTAAAAGAGTACCAAAGGAATACTGTATAGGTGTGATACGGACATTTTCCTTTTTGGTAATTATCAGTTTTGAAATACAGGCCCGTCATTGCATTTTTGAAAATATCTTTGGTAAGTAATACCTTTAATGCAAAATATCTCAATATCGCTTGATTATGAAGGGTAAAAAATTGGTATATTCGTGTTCTGTAAAGAAATATATATTAAACAAATCTTTTTTAAACAAAAATTGGTATTTTGTTATTGTTTCTTATTGAATATATAGTGGTGCTAGCATATCAATTATTCATATTTTCTCTATGACAAACAGTTGGTGTTAACTACGGATTCCTGAGAATTATTTATTTTGGTATTTCTTGTGGATTCTATTCTAATGATTTGTTTCACGTGGAACAATTTCGTTTTGTCAAACCCTTACTGTTTTTAGAACTTAGAGGAACTGTATTTTTTGTGGTTTTTCAAACGTGTTTCATGTAATTTCTTAACTGATATCTCAGCATGTCCCAGAACACGTGAAAACTTACAACAATAGATAACACACATTCTAAAAATGCACAACAATCTCTTTAAAGTCAGTATTCTATGATTCGGGTTACTTTTGTCTCACAAATACTTTACTTCAGTACAATTGATCTTTTAGGCGACAACTGATATCTGTGCCGTAGGAGTTGGCAATATTCTTTTGGGGCAGAACCTTTCAGTATTTTGAAAAACAGACTGTTGGAGATTGAGAGAAGAAGGGGAGTAATTTCAGTGGGGCGGTTGCCACCTAGTGCTGTAATATCAGGGAAAATTATTGTTCCACGTGGAACAATATCAGAAGCAAATGTCATATTAGGAGTGCATTTAAGTCCTTGAAAATTTGATTCATGGTCAAAGAACTGATGTAATTCCTGTGGTGGAATTCTTTATATATGATGTTTTAAAAATCCGTGTAATGATGAAAAAGAAGTATGTTCCACGTGAAACATACTTAGGTGAAAAGCCTTCATTTTTATAAACGATAGAATCTGGTATTGATGTGGGGGGGTATCTTGACTTAAAAGCTGAATGTAATGTTCCATGTGGAACATTACATTTCCGGAATTCAGTTTTGTAAAAATCAAGGTGTAACAATTCAATCATAGAATACTCTGACCAACGATAAACAATACCTTTCTAAGATAAATATTCTATGGACAGGAGTTCTTTTCGGTCTCTCAATAAAAACTCAATTCCAGAAAATATAGTCATTTTTGGGACGTGCCGGAATTGTGATTGAAGGGGGGGGATAATTGGAGCATAAGGTCGATTATATGAGGAGTTTCACGAATGAAACATTGTACATTCGTGTAATTGATTACTGATACCAATGGGTATCAAAGTCAGATGATCAGTGTATACCAGGATTAATTATATGTGCCTGTGAGACATTTGATAATCATTTCAGAATATTTCTGAAATTTAAAATTGAAATAGACAGAATTAGAAATAGCGAGAAAATTTCGAGCTGTTTCATATTAAACACTACAACGAGTGAATTGGTATTTATCGATTATTCGTTTTACGAAGTACAGGAACACCAACGCTCCTTCAAAATAGCCATGGTTTCGCTGCATAATCACTTGTTAACTTGTTGTAGTAACTAATATGAAATAGCTCGGAAAATTGTTCTTGTAATACGGTAATATCTCCTGAAGTGAAATTCCTTCATATTATTAAATGTTAGAATCTGGTATTTAAAGGGGCAAAAATGTGGGGTGTGGCAGGGAAGTGTATGGTGATGTATTTATCTCTTGATTGATAAATGAGTGCGGTGACAAAAGTCAAAAACGCACTTATGCGTAATACGAATGTCTAAAACAAGGACTTCACTTCTTTGAATCATGGCCAAAATCGAATATTTGCCCAGTCCCATAAATGTTTTTGATGCAAAATAGGGAAGCGGGCATAACAACTGAATTTATCTCTACATCTCAGTAGAGATACCAAATTCATATTATTTACTGTTGCGACCGTCCTGATTAAGACTCATTACTGTATGCATCGGCATTAGGGAATGAAATACCATTCTATGGTGGAATATCTGAATGTATTGTTCCACGTGGAACAAATTTGATTTTTGTTTTGAGGCGGTATTTATAAGTCTTTGAAGATTAACAATAGTTGAGGGCTATGTTTAATGAGGGAATGATTCACATGAAAACATATGTTCATACATGATGTGTCAAACAAATAGATTAAATTGGGAACAGAGAAAAAATTTACATGTAACATCCAATGTGATATGCCATCTTTTTAAGGGCGTGAAAATCCGGTATTGATGGAATTCTGCAATGTAGTTCATAATTGATACGTCGTTTTTATCAGAATTGCATTGCAGATTGCACCGTTATGAGTGGAAACAATTTTAAAAGGAATTGATTGATAGCTATATTATATAGAAACGTTGATTATTGAATTATTTGGCATGTCCCAAACACGGTGTAAAAAATCTGGTTTAGACCATGAATAAAGCCGCTCTGTGGTTAATATTATTGGGGAGTGAGACAGTTCCGGACTCCCGAAAACTCAATTCCAGTAAAATTGACCTTTTTTGAGACATGCCTAATTTTTTCATAATTGCCGCTGTGCTTGCGTTGTGGAGTCATAAATGATGATTAAGAGGATTGATAATATTTTTGAGCGGAATTTGGACACGTTATCTGAGTCTTTAGAAACGGGACAGTGATATAAGAAGTAAATTTAATTATTCAAATAGAGCAAAAAGGGTGTTCTTTAAAAGATGGCTTTTGTTAAGTCTTTTGCGAAAAGTATGGTATGTAAAAATCGTTCAAATTTGTAATTCATAAAGATTGAAAATATTTAAGATGTATGAAATCAATATCAGATTGTTGATTATTAATAACAATCTGATACTGGTTATTGTTGATTTTGATCCAGGTTGTCTGATGTCGTGTCAATTAGTACTATGTAATTATAACAATCTTAAATGCGTGGAGGCGAGCAAGCCATATACAATTAGCTTTTAGGTCTCAACTTTAACATTTCCCTAAGGGATATGAAATGGTAAGGAGTAATGAGCACAACACCTCCAATAAGGAAGAAAGCCATCCATTCATCAGGAATATCAGGAATTCCAATAAAGTGACACGATATTCCGGCTAATAGCATCAGGATCCCTATCCCATAAGCTACCTTCATCCACATGGGGGCTTTGATAATAATTTTCATTTATGTTTTCCTAATATGACGGATACAGAAAAACTGTATAAAAAATGATTGTCATCTTGTGCAAATAATACCACGTTTCCTATCAGAAATTAAGATGTTACGCAATTGAGGAAGACGCTTTTTATGGTGATTTTCCGTACTTTGGGCTATAATACACCGGTTTTTTGAATAGATTTTGTAAACAAGGGTTTGCAAGAAAACAAAATATTCTAATTAATAATTACAGACTGTACCTGCCTGTTAGTCATGTTTTAGGGAAGTTTTATGTGTGCTGAAGTTAATAACGATTACAACGGAAATTCAATAAAGGTTCTGAAGGGGCTTGATGCGGTGCGCAAGCGTCCTGGCATGTATATAGGCGACACTGATGACGGTTCAGGTTTGCATCACATGGTTTTTGAAGTTGTTGATAACTCCATAGATGAGGCCTTGGCCGGTTATTGTGATAGAGTTTTGGTAACAATTCATGCTGATGGTTCTGTGTCAGTTAATGATGATGGGCGTGGAATACCTGTTGATATTAATGAAGAAGAGGGGGTATCCGCCGCTGAACTTGTTATGACGGTACTTCATGCGGGGGGTAAGTTTGACCAGAATAATTATAAGGTTTCTGGTGGACTTCATGGCGTTGGTGTATCAGTGGTAAATGCTTTATCAGATAAACTGGTACTTACTATAAAAAGAAACGGCAAGGTTTGGCAGCAGATCTATGAGGACGGGGGAAAGCCTGTTGCTCCTATTGCACCGATAGCTGATTGTTCCCTGGAAGAAACAGGTACTGATGTACGTTTTTGGCCAAGCGATACAGTTTTTTCAAACATTGTCTTTGATTATAAGATTTTAGAGAAGAGACTTAGGGAATTATCATTTCTTAACTCTGGTGTAAAAATTGTACTTATTGATGAAAGATGTGCTCCGAAAAAGGAGGATGTTTTTCATTATCAGGGCGGAATTGAAGCCTTTATCAATTTTTTGAATGAAGATAAGGAAAAACTGACCAATAAGATTTTTTACTGTCATCAGACTCGTGGTGATGACGGAATAGAAGTTGAAGTAGCTATTCAGTGGGTTGATTCTTACAACGAAAGTGTATTCTGTTTTACTAATAATATTCCGCAGAAGGATGGCGGTACTCATCTTGAAGGTTTTAGAAGAGGTCTGTCAAATTCTTTGAAGAAGTACTCAGAGGCAGCAAATATCAATAAGAAAGAGAAAATTGATATTCAGACAGAGGATTTTCGTGAAGGTATTTCAGCCATTGTGTCAGTTAAAGTTCCTGATCCTAAATTTTCTTCTCAGACTAAAGATAAGCTTGTATCCTCCGAAGTTTCAGCAGCTGTCAGTTCTGTTGTCAATGAAAAGCTCTATGAATATCTGAATGAGAATCCCAACGAATCAAAAGCCATTATTGAAAAGATATTAAGTGCGGCTCGTTACAGAATTAAAGCCCGTCAGATTCGAGACAGTAATAAAAAGAATTTCAGCGGCTCGATGCCTGATAAGCTGACTGATTGCGTTTCCAAGGATCCGTCAGTCAGGGAACTTTATATTGTGGAGGGAGATTCAGCAGGCGGTTCTGCCAAAAAGGGGCGTGATCCTGAATTCCAGGCAATTCTACCCCTCAGAGGAAAAATATTAAACGTTGAAAAAACCCCAACTGACAAATTAAATCAGATCACTTTTGACTTGGATTCAACTATTGGTATTTTAACAAAAGTTCTTGGTTGCGGAAGTGTTGGTAATGATGACTACAACCCTGATAATATTCGTTATCATAATGTAGTTATTATGACAGATGCTGATGTGGACGGTGCGCACATCAGAATTTTGCTTTTAACATTCTTTTACAGACGAATGCCTGATATTATCGAAAGGGGATATGTCTACATTGCTCAGCCGCCGTTGTACAGATATTCCAAAGGTAAGCAGGTTCGATTTATCGTAGATGAAAAGGAAAAAAATCAGTACGAGACTTCTTTGGCTTTGGATAAGGCTAAATTGTATGTTAATTCTGCAGCTGCACCGATTTTTGGTGAACCTTTAGAAAAGATATTCCTGAAGTACATGAATATTTTTGCTGTTCTTGACAGAGTTGACAGAGAAATTCCCAAGATGCTTACCAAGCAGTTGCTTTTTGTTCCTCGCATATCTGAAAGTGATTTGCATGATAAGGAAAAGGTTCAGGCATGGACTTCTGAATTTGAAATGCGTTTGAAGATTCAGGAAAACTCCGGATTGCGGTTCAGGACAGAAGTTGAACAGGATCCTGTAAACAATGTTTGGTTACCTAAGATTTTCGTGAGGCATAATGGAGTGGATCGCGGGCATTTGCTGCCATATCATTTCCTGGTAGGACTGGATTATAAGGCAATTGCCGATGTCAGCAATTTGATTGTGGGACTGTTGGAGTCTGATGCCTATTTGATGATTGGTGAAACCAGATACGATAATTTTAGAGATTTCGGTCAGGTATATGACATTCTCATTAAGATCGCCCTGAGAGGAATTGATATCACTCGATTCAAGGGGTTGGGTGAAATGAATCCGGAAGAATTGTTTGATACCACAATGGATCCTGAAAACCGAGTATTTCTTAAGGTGACTATCGACGATGCCATCGAAGCAGACAAAGAGTTTTCAAAGCTTATGGGAGATGTTGTGGAGCCTCGGCGTGATTTTATTGTGGCTAACTCTCATTTGGCAGAACTCGATGTGTAAATGTAAGTATTGAGGGAGTAAAATACTTCCCGTTTGTACTTTCTTTTTGGGGTTTGTTATGAAGATTACAAAAATTGCTGCTGCTTTTTTTGCAAGTAGTGTCATTTCTTTTTTTAGTAGTGCCAGTGCCAGTGGTGATTATGTTTTCAGGACAGAGAATTCCTACAACAATGAAAGTATGAACGTTGCTGATTATAGCGGCTATAGTCATGTTTACAGCCTCGCCGTTATATCAAAGGGTGCCATGGGGTATCAGAATATTAATAATTTTGATGATTTTTATCATGCCATGGCGCGCTGTGATAAGGAGAAGCTGCTTACAGACGAAGGAACTGAGTTGTTTAATCTTATGAAGCAACTCAAACCAACGATAACAAAGATGTCAAAAACGGCACTTACTCCTGTAGGTATAGGTGGAGTGAGCAAGCTGGGAACAGATTTTGGAAAGTCTCGGAGCAAGTTAATCGCATCTAAGGCTACCTACGATAAGGAAATTAATATTCAGTTTGTTTATGACGGAGACCCTTTGGGATTAGAAACGGGAGAGAAGTTTGTTCTGGGAATTACAAACAATCTTCCTGAGGATAATGTCATTGTGTACGATGAAATCAAGGATGAAAACACATTGGCGTTTTTTTACAATACTGAGTATAAAAACTACCTTAATAACTACCCTGATTTGGAAAAGGCTTTAGGAAAGATGCGTGTCGATAAGCAGTATAAATCATATATTGAAAGCGTACTGCCCAGAATTCTAAAAAAAGTTAAAATTGACGAGCTTGTTCATTTGGGTTTTTCTACCGGAACATCGAGAATTGATGACAAGGATTTTGTCAATGATCTTTATTTGTTTTATCAGATTCTTCCTAGCATCGATCCGATTCTTGCCCAAAAATATTCTCCCTTGATGGACACTATTATAAGACCGAACGAAAGAGAGTATTTTTCTAAGATGGAGGATCGTATCGCTTATTATAAGTTCGGACCAGGTTTTAAAAATAATCGGATAGGCATGAATTCCGGGAAAAAAATCGTAAAGGGTATAGTGGATGATCTTTTGTCGGTAAACAGTGAAGAACCGATAAAGGTTATGATTTTAGATGCAAGGGCTCTCATTTCTCTCGAAAGTTATTTGTTCAAAGAAGAATTTGGTGATGTTAATATCTCAGATAAGATAAGCGAAGATCAAAGTTCGTTTTCTGTATCTGACTATGCACCTTTGAACTCTGCTCTTATCTTTGATCTTTACAAGAATGCTGATTCAAAATACTTTGCAAAAATTAGTCTTAATGGCAGAACAAAAAAAATAAATAAGGACTGGGATGTTGCCAAGAGTTCCGAATTGTATGATCTTTCAATGGTTTTAGGAGCTTTGGATAACGAAGAGTCAACTGACAAGGAACAGGAATAATTTAGCTCCTTTTTTGTACTGTAAGGGGCGTTTTGTCTTGTTATTGTTGAAATGTGTGGAAATTTATTGACGAACCGTCAGGGTTTTATATAATACCAATGTTTTCAGGAACGCTTCCGTAGCTCAGTTGGATAGAGTAGTGCCCTCCGAAGGCAAAGGTCATGGGTTCGATTCCCGTCGGGAGCGCCATTTAATGCGAATGTGGCGGAATTGGTAGACGCGCAAGCTTCAGGTGTTTGTACCGCAAGGCGTGAGGGTTCGAGTCCCTCCATTCGCACCATCTCTTTGTTCTTTCTTTACAATTTTCCGAAGTTTTCCTTTTCTGACATTGCCTCGATCGATTCAAGTTCTTGTATGAATTCCAATTTCAGACGTGTCGTTTAAATCTCAATGCGTTGATCGATTTTTTTTGCACTTCATATTTTGGAAGTCTGTAAACAGATTTGTGTCTGTGTTGCCGCTCTCTAAATTGTTGGGTTTTGGTGGAAATGCAAAAAAAAAAAATCCCCTCAGACAAGGGGACTTTATTTCTACTGAAAAAGCGAATTCTGATTACTTAAGGTTTTCCTTCAGCTTTTCGGAACGTGGTTTATATTTGGTAAAGTAGCGCATTACCAGAACAAAGAACACTGGAACAAAGAATATTGCGAGTACTGTAGCGGATATCATGCCTCCGATTACGCAGACACCTATTTCATTTCGCCCGGCAGCACCTGCTCCGGTACTGAGAGCGAGAGGTAGTACGCCGAGAATAAACGCCATGGAAGTCATTAGGATCGGTCTTAGACGGATTTTGGCAGCTTCTACTACAGCATCAGTAAGCTTGGCACCTTTGTCATAGAGTTCTTTAGCAAATTCTACAATCAGAATTGCATTCTTTGCTGACAGACCTACAGTGGTGAGGAGACCTACCTGAAAATACACATCGTTTTCCAAAGGTCTCATCCAAAGGAAAATTTGTGGGAATTTCTGAGTAAGATAGGCAGCTCCGACGGCACCGAATATTCCCAGCGGAACAACCAGCATTACGGAGAATGGTATACTCCAGCTTTCATACAACGCTGCAAGGCAGAGAAAAACAAAGAGTAGGGATATTGCATAAAGAGGTGCTGCCTGTTTTCCGGCCTGTTTTTCCTGGAAGGAAACTCCGTGCCAGGCAATACTATAATTGCCTTCTTCAAGTGAATTGACTATTTCCTCCATTTTATCCATGGCCTGGCCTGTTGAAATACCGGGCTGCGCCTCGCCGTTGATCTGTACTGCCGGCAAGCCATTAAAACGCTCCAGACGAGGAGAACCAAAAGACCATTCTGTATGGGCAAAAGAGGAAAAAGGAACAAGTTTTCCGTTGTTATTTTTTATGTACCACTTGTTAAAGTCCTTTTCATTCATTCTGGCCTCAGGCTCAGCCTGAAGAAAAATTTTCTTAACACGGTTTCTGTCCATAAAGTCATCAATGTAAGCAGAACCCCAGGCTGCTGAAAGCGTTGCATTGATACTCGGGATATCAAGTCCCTGCGAAATAGCTTTGGGGTAGTCAATTTTTACGTCAAGCATCGGAGTGTCGTCAAGACCGTTTGCCCTGACCCTTGTAAGAATCTGCTTGGCATTCCCTTGTCCGGTCATGGCGATAACTTTGTTTCTGGCGTTCAAAAGCTGTTCGTGAGAACCCTGATCCGGATCTGTCAAATACATGTCAAAGCCGGAAGCAGTTCCCAATTCCGGAATTGCCGGAACATTAAAAGCCAAAACCATGCCTTCCCTGATTCCAAGAAGTCTTGGAAATGCTCTTTGAACAATGGCTCTTACGTGTTTATTAGGATCGGTTCTCAAAGACCAGTTTTTAAGTTTGACAAACGCCATCCCGGCATTTTGTCCGGATCCTGCAAATGAGAAGCCGACAACCCCCATGATTGATTCAACATTGTCTTTCTCTTCAGTCAGAAAATAATCACTCAGCTTTCCGACGACTTCACGGGTTCGCTCCATGGTTGCTCCAGCTGGCAGCTGTATCATTGCCATCAGTACCCCCTGGTCTTCCTCCGGAAGGAATGATGAGGGTATTTTCAAAAACATGAAGCCCAATGTTGCGCAGATCGCAGCATAAAGAAAGACATATAGGGCCAGAGACTTTACAACGTAACGCACAAACGTCATGTAAATCCGGGAGCTGAACTCGAAAGATTTGTTGAACAGCCTGAAGAAATGGGACAGGAAAATAACGTCAACGATCTTTATAAATTTATCACTGATCAGCTGGAATATTCCGACTAGGCCCTTGTATTCGGGATGCGGTAAATTAACAGGTTTAAGGATGGTGGCACAGAGTGCGGGAGTAAGAGACAGAGCCGTCACCACTGACAGAAGCATTGCTGATACTATGGTGATTGAAAATTGTCTGTAAATAACACCGGTTGAGCCTCCAAAGAACGCCATGGGAATGAATACCGCAGAAAGAACAAGTGCTATGCCTATCAGAGCTCCGGTAATCTGGGTCATCGACTTCTTGGTTGCTTCATACGGAGACAGTTTTTCTTCCGTCATAATTCGTTCAACATTTTCCACAACCACAATGGCATCGTCCACAAGTAAGCCTATGGCCAGTACCAAACCGAACATTGTCAGTGTGTTTATGGAATACCCCAGTATTGACATTATGCCGAATGTGCCGAGGAGAACCACAGGAACGGCGATGGTGGGAATAATTGTTGCTCTTATGTTCTGCAGAAATAAATACATAACAAAGAACACCAGTATGATGGCTTCGATTAGAGTATCTACAACCTCTCCGATTGAGATTTTAATAAAGTCGGTTGTGTCATAAGGATAGATGTACGACACTCCTTTTGGGAAATATTGTGAAAGACGTTCAATCTCCTTTTTCACTTCCGCAGCAGTCCCCAAAGCATTTGCACCGGAAGCCAGTCGAATACCGATACCGGTAGTTGGCTGACCGTTGTAGGTTGCCCCGAACTGATAAAACTCATTGCCAAGTTCCAATCTCGCAACATCCTTCAGCAGGATTCTGGAACCATCTTCATTCATTCGAATGACAATTTTTTCGAATTCGTCAATCGAAGTCAGTCTGGATTGTCCTCTGATCGTATAGCTGTAAACCTGTCCCTTCTTAGCAGGAGCTCCGCCCAAAGATCCGAAAGTAACCTGGGCGTTCTGAGCCTTGATGGATGCAATGATCTCTGGAATTGTGACGTTTACTCTGTTGATGCGATCCGGATCAATCCATATTCTCATTGAATATTCAGAACCGAAAACAAAAAGTTCTCCCACGCCGGCAAGACGGCTCAAAGGTTCTTTTAGGTAACTTTCCGCATAATCAGAAAGGTCGATTTCTTTCACTTCCGGATTGTTTGATACCAGTCCGACAACCATAAGAAAGCTGTTGGTACTTTTTCTGGTATCTATACCATTCTGCTGAACTGTTGCCGGAAGCTGAGACTGGCACTGCTGCAGTTTGTTCTGCACCTGCATCTGGGCAACGTCAGGATTTGTTCCCGGTTCAAAGGTGATTTGGGTTCTGGCCATGCCGTATGAGTCAGAAGTGGAACTCATATACATGTATCCATCAAGTCCCACCATGTTCTGTTCAATAACTTTGGTAATAGTGTTTTCAACGGTTTCGGCACTAGCTCCCGGGTAGCTCGCGGATATGGATATTGTTGGAGGAGCTATGGTCGGATACTGCGATACAGGCAACGTATGAATTGCCATCAGACCGCCAAGCATAATCACGATGGCAATTACCCATGCGAATATTGGACGATCAATAAAGAAGTGAGCCATATAAAATTACATCCTTGCTATGCTTACTTTAAGTTTGTATTTGTCTTTGAGTCGTCAGGATTTGTTCCCAAAGGTGTTACAGGACTTTGCGGACCAATTTTCTGTAAATTTGAGGTAATTACACGATCTCCGGTTTTAACATCTGATTTGATAACGTATTTATTGTCAAATTCCGACATAATGGTTACTACGTGCTGCTGAACAGTATTTTCAGGGGAAATTGTATAAATGATAGAGGTACCGTTTGTTTGGCGCATCACTGCAATTTGGGGTATTACGGTTGCATCCTGCTGCAGTCCCTCATTGATTTCAGCACGCACATACATTCCGGGCAACAATATCTGGTCAGGATTTGGCACAATGGCACGAACATTTACCATACCGGTGCTTTCATCTACAGTTACCTCTGAGAATTCCAGCTTTGCCTTATGTTCATAGGCTTCTCCGTTTTCAAGAATTACCCTGACCTGGTTGTCATCGGTATTAGGATTGAATGTTCCGTTTTTAATGTTCTTTTTCAGAAAAATGTGATCATTTACGGATTGCCCCAAATCAAGGTACATGGGATCCAACTGCTGAATGGTTGCCAGCGACTGGAGCTGTCCGGTGGTTACCAGAGCTCCTTCTGTTATGTTGGATCTGCTGATTACTCCGGTTATAGGAGCATAAACCTTTGTGTAAGCCAGATTAATTTCAGCAGTTTTCACAGCAGATGCTGCCGCGAGACTGCCTGCCTTTGCGGAATTGTAGTTGGCTTCCGCGTCGTCATAATCCTGTTTGGAAATGGCGTTTGTTGATACAAGCTGGCTGTAACGGTTATATCTCATTCTGGCAGAGTTCTCCTGAGCCTGAGCTTGAGCAAGATTTGCTTTGGCGCTTGCAAGCTGTGCCTCATACATTGCCGGATCAATCTGATAAAGCTGCTGTCCTTCCTGAACGGTCGTTCCTTCCTTGAACAATCTTCTCAGAATAACTCCGGATACCTGAGGCCTAACCTCGGCGGTTCGTACTGCAACAGCTCTGCCAGTCAAATTGGATACCACGGGGACACTTTCAGTTTTTACGGTTTCAAAATCAACCGGCATTGGCGGAGGGGTCCCGTTCCTCCCCATACTGTTATTCTGTTTGTTATCTCCGCACGCGGTCAGCCCCGTTATAGTCAAGAGCGCCATTAAAAAAGTGCAAAACTTTTTATTTGCTGATATACGCATTTAATTGCTCCAATTTGTGTAACAATGCTCCTTATTATATACTAAGAAAATAATCTTTTCTAAACATACATTCTTGTATGTATAATTAAGATTACCTGTTTGGTATGGGTTACTTGACAATGTGTTTGTTATGTCCGTAAATTTTTCAGGGTTACAAGCATGGCGTTCTGAATACTTTATCAGGCTGTTTGCAGAGGTATAACTGAAGGGCAAGTGTTGATGGTGGTAAAAATGGTCCGAAAAACGAAGGAAGAAGCATTAAAGACAAAAAAACTCATAATGACTATTGCCAAGCAGCTTTTTTGTGAAAAAGGACTCGACAGGACAAAGTTATGTGACATAGCCCAAAAGTCCGGTTTAACCAGAGGGGCTGTTTACTGGCATTTTGACAATATTGACGAACTCTTCATAGAACTGTGGATGGAAATGACAGCAAATCAGAACCTGCTTCGGTTTTGCAGCGATAACACTGTTGCAGCAGGGTATTCAGTGAAGAATTCCATAAGGAACTGGATAGTGAGCATGGCTACCAGTTTGGATGAGGAAAAAAGGTGTTTTTTGAAGATTCTGATTTCTGTAGTGTTTGGCGAGCAGGGGACTTCCAGGATCAGGCAGCTTGTCATCTATAACTATGAGGAAAACCGGAAAATTCTGGAAGGTGAACTGACTAAGGGAGTGCTTCGGATGGAGTTTCCTCAGAATTTGGATACTGATGCTGCAAGCCATTATGTGTTTTCGGAAATAGCAGGTCTTATGATCAACAGCCTTTTTTGGGGTGGGGCTTTGCTACGGCATGTTGAAGTTTATTCTCATATGGTTGTTGATAATCTGACAAAGTTTGTAAGAAGTGATAACGATCTTTCCCGGGATATATAGAGGGGTATTTTGCAGCAAAACGTTTTCAAATAAAAAATATGGCAGTGCGGTGATGTGCCCTGAATTTTGCATATGCAGAAAATATAAAATGAGTTGCATAACATCGTAACTGTAAATATAATGCACGATCGATAAATCGCCTTTTGTCATCATCATGGATGATTATGAGGGCAGGCAATAATTAAAATAAGCCTTAATGTTTTGTTAAACATCATTATGGATGGATACTATTATGAAGAAGACTTTGATTGCACTTGCTGTTAGCAGTGTTGTTGCTTTGGGTTCTGTAGCGTATGCAGCAGAGGCTGAAACTGGTTACGTTGGAGGCAAGGTAGGCTGGTCTCACACCGAGTCTCATTCTGGTCGTAATGCTGTAGGTGTGCGCCACAATCGTAATAATGGCTGGGATTACGGCCTTTACGGCGGTTATAATTTCACCAGTTTCCTTGGTTTGGAAGCAGGATACAGCTATCTCGGCAATTTCTCAAACAAGGGTAATTTCAACGGTAAGAAGCTTGGCGAGCATACTCTCCACGGTGTAGAGCTTGCTTCCATTCTTGCCATTCCTTTTAACGACACAGATGATGTGTTCTTCAAGGTTGGGGCTCTCATTGCCAATAATCACGATAAGGCATTCGGTCATACTGAAACCAAGACAGCTCCTTTACTCGGTCTTGGTACCAGAATTGCGTTCGGTGATTTTATTACCCGTCTTGAGTACAATTTCGCTCACAAGGTGACTGACGGTGATTATGGTTATCAGCCTGATCTTTCCACCCTTAATGTTGGTCTCGAGTGGAAGTTTGGCGGTGCCAAGCCTGCTCCGGTAGTAGCTCCGGTAGAGCAGCCCAAGACTGTTGTTGTAAGCAAGAATATTTCTCTTGATTCCGAGGCTCTTTTCGGATTCAACAGTTCCAAGCTTTCTTCTGAAGGCAAGCAGAGTGTTGCCAGTGTTACCAAGGAAATCAACGATCACAACCTTAAGGATGTTCGTATTGATGTTGAGGGTCATACCGACCGCATTGGTTCTGACAAGTACAACCTTGAACTTTCCAAGAAGCGTGCCCGTGCCGTTGTAGAAGAATTTATCGCTGATGGTGTTGATCCTTCAACCATTACTGCTGAGGGGTATGGTAAGACCCGTCCTGTAACCGGTGATAAGTGCAATGGCATCAAGAACCGTAAGGCTCTTGTTGAGTGTCTTGCTCCGGACCGTCGTGTAGAAGTTAAATTTACCGGCGTTGAAGAGCACGTTGAAACCAAGTAATTCACGGTCGGTCAGTATTGTTGCTGAAATGATATAACTGATTGTGCGACAGAAAGATCCCGGGTAGTTCCGGGATTTTTTTTTGCCGTTTAAAGAGTAATGATTGGAGGGGGCTTTGTGCCAATACTTGATTAACGTATTGCGGGGGCAGCGTGCCGGAGTTTATTGATCACAATGTGATTTTAATGATTTGCACACGGTAGGCAGCTCGTTTTTCAAGTCCTGCATTTTGCAAAAAAGTGAGACCTCAAACCGCATTTTTGACAGGATATGCATTCTTAACAAATAAGAGTGTAATTTCTAACAAAATCTTATTATCATGACAAGGATATAGGTTCAGGGAAAATGTGCCGACGGATGTGGTTGGCTGTTTTTTGAATTTTCTGGGAGTCGGTATGGGATCAAAAAACAAGGGTGGTAAAATGCATGATGATAAGAACTGTACGAAGGCAGGGGATTTTCTTCTGAAGCTATGTCACTCTGTTACTTCTGTTCTGTCCGAAGCGACCCACCACGATATAAATTTTTCTCCGATGGTTCAAAAGATCTCAAAGACCTGTCTCAAACCGGATATAGGCTGTTTTGTGTTGTTTGATGGGGCTTTTGCCGGCCTTGTAGTCATCAATTTTACCGCCGAAGCGGCGATGGAGGTATATTCGCAGTATCTGATCAATATGGGACTGCCAAAAGAGGAGCTGGCTACGGTTTATACCTCTGATGAGGTTGGTAATGTTATGGGAGAGCTGATGAATCAGATCCTTGGTGATTTTACCTCGAAAGTCAGTCAGGAGTTACGAACCTCCATAACTCAGAGTCAGCCTAAGATGCTTACCCTTAATCGGCAGGTGCGCATAAGCGTTAATGCCCATCTTGATAAGCCTCATGCATACCGGGTTTCCTTCTATACGGAAAAGAACAATATCTTTTATATGGAACTTGCAATGGACAACACCGAGTTTGTTCAGATGCAGGAGTTTATTCCCCAGACTGACGTCAATCCTGATAAGATTCTTGCGGATGTTGAGGCTCAGAAGGAACTTAAGCAGGAAACAAAACCGGCAGCAGAGGAAACAATGTCCGCTTCTGATGCCGATGATCTTTTGGCATCTTTGGGATTGTAGAATCTTTCTGACCTGTTCGCCAATTTCTGATAATGTCCCGATAATGAGTATTTTTAAGTTATCGGATATCTTTGTAAAGCCTGTTCATCGTTCCCGCTGCAATAAGCAAGAGACATGATACTTGGGATACACGAGAGGAATTTCCTGAGTCGTGGGTTTGTTATTCTTGATTGTCTCTTTTGTTCATCCCTTAGAGTTTGTGAAAATCCTTGATATTGTGTGTGTTAGAATTAATGAAATTTTTTCTATATCGGTGCTGATCAGATGCTCAATTTTAATAATACCCGGTTTATAACAAGTGCTCCCCACATAGGTAAGCTGCCTCCTGATTCAGGAATTGAGGTGGCTTTTATCGGAAGATCGAATGCCGGAAAATCTTCTGCGTTGAATGCCATTACCAATATTAAGAATCTGGCAAAGACCAGTAAAACTCCGGGGCGGACACAGCTAATCAATCTTTTTGAGGTGCAGGAAGGATGTCGTATTGTTGATTTGCCAGGATATGGTTTTGCTCAGGTTCCTCTGGAAGTGAAAAACAAGTGGCAGAAGTCTCTTACGGAGTATCTTCAGAAAAGAAAATCTTTGAGGGCATTGGTTCTGATAATGGATATCAGGCACCCGCTGAAAGATTTGGATCGTCAGATCATGACATGGGCGTCTCTGTCTAATCTGGAAGTTCTTATTCTGCTGACAAAGGCAGATAAGCTAAAGCTTAATGAGCTGAAGTCTGCTTTATTGAATGTAAAAAAGAGTATGATTGAATTTGGTTCATCGTACAGAGTTGTTCCATTTTCATCACTGAACCGGACGGGGGTTGATGAGGTCAGGCAGATTCTTTCTGATTTTTATGAAACGTTTCATGGCTATGTTCAGAATAAACAGGAGGACATTGTCAGTGATCCCGAAGACTCTGCCCTGAATGGTACAGATCCTGATTTTGACGATGATGCCTGGAATAGGTATAAACAGATGAATGACAATGAATAATTGTATTAGAGGTTAAACGGATGAAAGGTACGATTTTTATTATCTCATCACCCAGTGGTGCCGGTAAATCAAGCCTTCTTAGAGCATTATTTGAAGAGCACAACAAAGATGGATCTCTCTATTTGTCAATATCTCATACGACAAGACCTATGAGACCCGGAGAACGTGACGGAACGGATTATCATTTCGTGTCGGAATCAGATTTTAAGAAGCTCATCGAAAGAAATGCCTTTTATGAGTGGGCTCACGTATTTGATAAATATTATGGTACATCGAGAGAATTTGTTCAGGATGCGGTTCTTGACGGAAAGGATGTGTTTCTTGATATAGACTGGCAAGGGGCTCAGCAGATTAGAAAAATTGAACCGGAAGTGAAAAGCATCTTCATATTGCCGCCGAGTCTTGAAGAACTTAAGAGAAGACTGGTTTCACGGGCTCAGGATTCCGAGGAAGTAATAAATAAAAGAATGGCCAAGGCCCAAAGGGAAATAAGCCATTATACGGAATACGATTATGTTATTGTCAATGATTCTTTTTCAGAAAGCCTTGATGCTTTATGGGGAATTGTAAATGCCTCCAGGCACTGTATAAGCAATCAGAAGCTGTCACAGAAGTATATTCTTGACGGACTGTTGTCAGGCTATTCGGATAATTCATAATCAAAAAATCCCTTCTGACATTCAGGAGGGATTCAATGTGATTTTGTGTTTTTTTACAGCGAATAGTACAGTTCAAACTCGGCCGGATGCGGAGTCATCCTGACCTTGTCCACTTCCTGCTGTTTTAATGCGATATAGGCATTGATGTAGTCCTCAGTGAATACTCCTACTTCTGTCAGGAAAGAATGGTCTGACCTGAGAGAATCCAAAGCTTCCTGAAGCGAACCGCATACCTGAGGAATCTGAGCTTCCTCCTCAGGAGGGAGGTCATACAGGTTCTTATCCATTGCTTCTCCGGGATCAATGCGATTCTTAATACCGTCAATACCTGCCATCAGCATTGCGGCGAAAGCCAGATAAGGGTTTGCCATGCAATCGGGGAATCTTACTTCAATTCGAATCCCCTTCGGATTGGAGCAGGCAGGGATTCTTATTGAGGCGGATCTGTTCATTGCGGAGTATGCCAGCATTACAGGAGCTTCAAATCCGGGAACAAGACGTTTGTATGAATTGGTCGATGGATTGGTAAAAGCATTAAGCGCCTTGGCATGTTTCTTTATTCCGCCGATGTACCACAATGCCATTTCTGACAGGTTGCCATAGAGATCACCTGCAAAAAGATTATGGGGTTTGCCATCCTTGTAAACCCCCAGAGACTGATGAACATGCATTCCTGACCCGTTATCGCCTACGACCGGCTTGGGCATGAATGTTGCGGTTTTGCCGTTTATATCAGCAACATTCCATACAACATATTTTTCAATCATCACTTCGTCGGCTTTTTTGGTAAGCGTGTTAAATCTGGTAGCAATTTCATTCTGTCCGCAATTGCCAACTTCGTGATGATGGGCTTCAACTACCAGCCCCATTTCTTCAAGAATCAGGCACATCTGAGATCTGATATCCTGAGAAGAATCGACAGGAGGAACCGGAAAGTATCCTCCTTTTACTGCGGGTCTGTGGCCCTTGTTGCCATTTTCGTATTCTGTTACAGAATTCCATGCTGCTTCAATGTCATCAATTTCCACCATGCTTCCTTTCATTTCGCAGCCGAAACGAACGTCGTCAAAGAGGAAGAACTCGGGTTCGGGTCCGAATATGGCGTAATCGGCAATTCCGGATGACTTAAGGTAAGCCTCGGCTCTTTTGGCAATGGAGCGGGGATCCCTGTCATAGCCCTGCATCGTTGTAGGTTCCAGAATGTCACAGCGTATCTGAACAGTTGGATATTCATAGAAAGGATCAAGTTTGATAGTGTCCGGATCCGGCATAAGTATCATGTCAGATTCGTTGATGCCTTTCCATCCGGACATGGATGAACCATCAAACATTTTGCCGTTGTTAAAAAAATCTTCATCCACGTCTTTTGCCGGAATGGAAATGTGGTGTTCCTTGCCTTTTGTGTCAGTAAAACGAAGGTCAATGAACTTAACTTTATTGTCCTGAATAAAATTTAAAGCATCGAGAACTGCCATTTGGATAGCCTCCGAGGAAATTTATAGGTAATGCAGCCATCAGCCGAAATGTGATTTTTCAGCAAATTACCGACGTGTGTCATTCTAGCATAATTTGAGATGTCCTATGACATATACAGGTTTACAGATAATTGTCACTGAGGAGAATGTCATGGAGATAGATGCGATTCTAAACATAAAATTCCATCTTTTGGGTACTAATCAGCCCCCTTCCCTTATCTGAAGTGTGGTCAGTGCATCCCAATCAATACATCGTTTCTATTCAATCATCATAACACGTCTTTCCTGTTCTCCAACCCT
>Ga0310695_10001192_pt1 | contig 62812 bp, 28 predicted proteins | sample RumenRJG_04DNA_FD_203882 | JGI IMG/M metagenome (GOLD analysis project Ga0310695, IMG submission 203882) | Bovine rumen microbial communities from Lethbridge, Alberta, Canada - RJG_04 (v2) (version 2) | ecosystem: Host-associated > Mammals > Digestive system > Stomach > Rumen | place: Canada... | reverse complement strand
AGGTGCCACTATTGATGCGAGTGCATTGAAGGTTCCGTTCATCCAGCTGAGTGATGCTCCAACAGGTAGCAAGAACGATAAGGACGCTTACTTGGTAGACGCTGTAACGATCAAGGATGTCAAGATCACAGGTGTCAAGTACCAGTTGGTTTATGGCAACAAGCAGAAATACCTGATAGGCAAGCTGAGCATTGACAACTCGGTTATCGCTATTGACGGTTCAGGAAAGAAGACGATCATTGACTTCAACGGTGGTGGCAATGCTTCCGAGATAGTAATCAACAACTCTACCATTTACGCTAATCCTACGAATGACATGAACGGTGGCCTGTTCAGTTCTCAGAGCGGTCACGGTTCTATTCAGGATTTGGGTAGTGAGAAGCAGTTGTTTGCAATTACAAACTCTACTATTTACAATGTAGCTTATGGTAAGACGACCAGTTCTCAGCGTCGTAACAACACGGCAGGCATGGAGTACAAGATAGAGAACAGCATCATTGTGAACAGCGGTAAGAACGGTCAGTTCATCGTAGGTCTGAACGGTGGTTCAGCCAATGCTGCACAGACTTATACGGTTAGCAACAGCTCGTTCAACTTCGACGGTGCAGATGTCAGTGAGGCAGAGGCAGCGAAGGTTCAGGAGAAGGTATCAGCGTTCACAATGACTTCAGTTGCCGGTGTTGTAGTATTTAAGGACGCCGCCAACGGTGACTTTACTCTTGGTGATTGTGCCCAGTACACTGCCAAGATAGGTGACCCACGCTGGGCTCTTGATAAGACAGCTCTCCAGACTGAGATTACAAACGCTACAACATTGCTGGGTGATGCTTCTACAGAAGCTGGTACACCTGGTGCTGATTTGAAGGCAGCTATTGATAAGGCTCAAAGTGATTTTGCTTCTGCAACCACTCAGGATGCAATCGATGCTGCAGTTACGGCTCTGCAGGCTGCTGAGGAAGCTTATAAGACTGCTACCGGCATTAACGCTATCAGTGTTGACGGTGTATCTGGTGACATCTTCAGCGATGGTAAGCCAGTTTACAACCTGAGTGGTCAGCGTGTATTCAAGGGCTACAAGGGTATCGTTATCAAGAACGGCAAGAAAGTCATGATTAAGTGAGAATAAAGCAAGAACTTGTTCATGCTTTATCGAGCGTGAACGAGTTCGAGCTGAAAGCTCAGTGATCGTTGTAAAGTGAAGAATGAAAAGTGAAGAGTGAAGAATTTGCTACCGCTTAGGTGCAAATCTCTGAGACTCAATAATAAGAGGTGGCGATGGCGCAATGCTGTCGCCACTTTTTTATGCCACGGAAAAAATAAATACATATTTATTTTGTTCTTCGCTCGGTTTTCACTACCTTTGCAGAAATATACTACTCAAAAACTATGCATATACGAAAACTGCTATTTTTGGTCTGGACGTGCGGTGTGTCGTTCTCTCTGGAGGCTAAGGATATCTATGTGTCCACTTCTTTCCATGAGCCTGCAACAGAGGGACTCCGCTTTATCTACAGTTATGATGGTGTGAGGTGGGACTCCATACAAGGGGTGTTCCTGCGTCCAGAGGTTGGAAAACAGAAAGTGATGCGAGACCCTTCCGTCGTGAAAGGTCCTGACGGCACGTTCCATCTGGTATGGACCAGTTCCTGGCGTGGTGACCGTGGCTTCGGCTATGCGTCCTCGAAGGACCTGATTCACTGGACGAAACAACGGTTTATCTCCACAGGGATGGAGGAGTCGACGGTGAACACATGGGCTCCGGAACTGTTCTATGACGATGTGAAGAAACAGTTCCTAATCATCTGGGCATCCTGTGTACCGGGGAAATTCCCTGACTACAAGGAGGATCATCTGAACAACCACCGTCTGTATTATATGACGACCCGTGACTTCAAGACTTTCTCGAAGGCACAGCTCTTCTATGACCCTGACTTCAGCGCTATAGACGCAACGCTGGTGAAACGGGGGAAGTCGGACTACGTGATGGTGGTGAAAGACAACTCCCGCCCCATGCGGAATATCAAGGTCGCCTTCGCCAAGTCGCCATACGGTCCGTGGAGCAAGGCATCAGCACCTTTCACCGAGTCGTTTACGGAAGGTCCCTCAACGGCAAAGGTGGGCGACTGGTGGTATATCTACTATGACAGTTACCGCTATAAGATATACGGAGCCCACCGTACCAAGGACTTCAAGACTTTTCAGAACCAGACGGGGGCTGTCAGTTTCCCGGTAGGGCATAAGCACGGCACGGTGTTCCTTGCCGACGAGCAGTTGGTGCAGGGACTGATTAAGTACAACCGTGATGTGGTGCACTATACCGGAAAGACGATAGCCCGTCCTGAGCGGCATGACGGAGGACTGAAGCCGGTGGTCGGCGTGCATACCATCCAGACGATGAGAGGGGCTAAGCCCTGGACCTATAACCATCAGCCGATGATGGCATACTGGAACGGTAAATTCTATATGCACTACCTGACTGATCCCCGCCATGAGCATGAGGCACCGGGTAAGACTATGCTGCAGACCTCTACCGACGGCTATACATGGAGTAAACCCGTGGAGCTGTTTCCGGAATATGACGTACCGGAAGGGTGGACAAAGGAAGGAAAGGACTTCCCGCCAGCCCATAACCTGAAAGCGGTGATGCACCAGAGGATGGGGTGGTATCTTTACAGAGGTGAGAAGTCAGGGGCGAGAGGTGAGAGACTCTTGGCTGTCGGCAACTATGGCATCTGTCTCACCATCAAAGATGAGCCTAATGACGGCAATGGCATTGGTCGTGTAGTCCGTGAGGTGAAGAAGGATGGTTCTTTCGGTCCCATCTATTTCGTCTATTATAACCATGGCTTCAGTGAGAAGAATACCGACTACCCCTATTATAAGAAATGTAAGGACAAAGGATTCGTGGCTGCTGTCGATGCCATGCTTGCTGACCCCATGCAGCGCATGCAGTGGGTGGAGGAGGCTGACCGCAACGACCCGCTCATCCCGTTGACCAAACCCTATAAGGCGTTCAGCGGCTATACCCTGCCGGACGGTAGGAAGGTGGCACTGTGGAAACATTCCGTCACCAGTCTGTCGGCTGACGGTGGTAACACGTGGCGACTGACTAACGTCAATGGGAATTTAGGATGCGACCGTGCTCCCGGCTTTGTCAACTCCAATGCGAAGATATGGGGACAGCGACTGACGGACGGGACTTATGCCACCGTCTATAACCCTGCGGAATACCGCTGGCCACTTGCCATCTCACTCAGCAAGGACGGACTGGAGTATACCACTCTGTCGCTAATACATGGAGAGGTGAATCCCCTGCGTCATGGAGGACAGTTCAAGAGTTATGGTCCGCAGTATGTCCGTGGTATTGAGAATGCTGATTACGCTCTCAACTCTCAACTCCCCAACGACCTATGGGTCACCTATTCTACCAACAAGGAGGATATGTGGGTGAGCCGTATTCCCGTTCCGGTACAGCTGAATGCCACCACCCATGCCCAACCGTTCGGTTCTGCTACAAAGTTGTCGGAGCTGACCGACTGGAACCTGTATGTGCCGCAGCAGTGTCCTGTTACCGTGAAGGACGGTTGGCTGAGTCTCTATGACAGCGATCCCTATGACTATGCGAAAGCAGAGCGTCTGATCCCTAATACCAAGGAACTGGAAGTGGAGTTTGACCTGAGGATGGACCAGACGGCAAACGGTGAACTGGATATTGAGTTCGTGGATGACGGTGGGAATGTATGTTCACGGATTGTGGTAGACTCCACTGGTGCTGTCCGTGTGAAGGGTGGTGCCCGCTATGGTACGCTCTTAAGGAAATATGAGGCTGGTACAACCTACCATATCAAAGCGGTGCTCTCCGCTGCCTTGCATCGTGCGACTTATGAGATAGGTGTGGTGGGGAAGGTAGGCGTTTTAGGGAAATGCACCCGGCAGTATGATACGCCAGTGGAGAGTATCAGCCGTATTGTGTTCCGTACTGGCATGCCCTTTGACAAGCCAGATATCAACACACCTGCCGACCAGGATTTTGATATGCCCCGCGCCGACGAGTCAGATGCTAAGGCAGGCTATCATATTGCTCATGTCACCAGTCGTTCGGTTGACGGCAGTGTCACCGCCGTCCTCCACTACGACGACTATGCCCACTATGCTGACTATTTCAACGGTATGGAGGATGAGAATATCGTCACCACGATTCCTAATGCACAGTCATCGGCATGGATGCGTGACAATATCCCCTTGTTTGACTGTCCGCAGGAGAACTTCCGGGAGATGTACTACTACCGCTGGTGGACACTGCGCAAGCATATCAAGCGGACTCCTGTGGGCTATGGCATGACGGAGTTCCTCGTACAGCGGTCGTATGCTGACCGCTATAACCTGATAGCCTGTGCTATCGGACATCATATCATGGAGAGCCGTTGGCTGCGTGATACCACCTATCTGCACCAGATACTCCGTACCTGGTATTATGGCAATGACGGGAAACCGATGGTGAAGATGAACAAGTTCTCGTCATGGAACCCTGCCGCTGTACTGGAGATGTGGAAGGTGCAGGGAGACACGACCTTCATGTTGGGACTGAAACCAAGACTGGAAGAGGAGTATGCCCGCTGGGAGCGTACTAACCGACTGGCAAACGGACTCTACTGGCAGGGGGACGTACAGGACGGAATGGAAGAGAGTATCAGTGGCGGTCGTAAGAAGCAATATGCACGACCGACCATCAATAGCTATATGTACGGGAATGCCAAGGCATTGTCGCTGATGAACAGTATGACAGGAGAAACAGGGAAGGTGAAGAGCTATCAGCTGAGGGCAGACACCCTGAAGAACCTCATAGAGACCAAGTTGTGGAATGAGCAACAGCAGTTCTTCGAGACCCACCGTGGTGACTCTTCTGCGAATGTCCGTGAGGCGATAGGCTATATCCCTTGGTATTTCAATCTGCCTGATGTAGGTTCTAAATACGAGGTGGCATGGCAGCAACTGCTTGACGAGAAAGGATTCTCGGCGCCCTACGGTCTGACAACGGCAGAGCGTCGCCATCCGTTGTTCCGCAGTCATGGTGTTGGCAGATGTGAGTGGGACGGTGCCGTATGGCCCTTCGCCACTTCACAGACGTTGACGGCACTTGCCAACCTTTTGGAAATGAGTAATGATCATAACACGTCCCTGAAGGATGCCTACTTCCGTCAGATGGAGCTGTACGTGGAGTCACAGCACCACCGTGGCCGTCCCTATATCGGAGAGTATCTTGATGAGACCAACGGTGCATGGCTGATGGGAGACCGTGAGCGCAGCCGATATTATAACCATTCGACGTTCAATGACCTGATGATTACGGGAATCTGCGGACTCCGCCCACAACTGGACGGCAGTATCGTGGTGAACCCGCTCGTCCCACAAGACCAATGGGATTACTTCTGCTTGGACGGCATCAGTTATCGTGGGCATATCCTGACCATTCTGTGGGATAAGGACGGACAGCGTTATCACCAGGGAACAGGTCTTATCCTGATGGTTGACGGAAAGGTTGTTGCAAAACGTAAAGACATAGGAAAACTAAGATATAAATGAGAAAGACAGTCATGATCGTGCTGTCGCTCCTGGCACTTGGAGCAACAGCGCAAACTTACGAGAACCAGTTCCGTCGTCCGGTGAGTGACGTGATGAAAGATGTTGCCGCACGTTTCGATGTGAGATTCAAGTTTGACGGGAACGTCGATACGGCAGGGGTCATGTTAACCTATGCTGACTTCCGCATCCGTCCCTATTCACTGGAACAGACTCTTGATAATATCTGTAAGCACTTCGACTGGAACTGGTGGAAACAGTCGGGTAACCTCTATAAGATCAAACGCTATGAGTATCCACGCCGTCATGAGGATGAGGGAAGGCAGATGCTCAACTATCTGTCCTCCTTATATCATAATAAGATGGAGTGGGAGGCACGCCGTGACAGTCTGCGTAAGGAAGTGCGACAGCGTCTGGAGCTGGATGCGTTCCTTGACTCCTGTGTGTTAGGATCGGCACTGCTCTCGAAAATCCGCAAGCATGATGGTTATACTACCCAGAATATCTGTATCGAGCTGACACCCGGGCAGCATCTCTTCGGAACGATTTATGCGTCTACGAAGAAAGGGAAGCATGCCCTGATTGTCTGTCCTGACGGACATTGGCCTATGCGTTACCGTAAGGATGAGCAACAGCGGTTGGGTACCTTGGCACGGATGGGGGCTGTCTGTGTGGACTTCGACCTGTATGGATGGGGAGAGAGTGAGAAAGAGGTGGGTGCTGAGGCACATCACACCAGTCGTGCCCATGTCTATCAGGCAGCCTGCGGCTATGTCTTGCTTGACTGGATGCTTACCCATCGCAAGGATATTGATACCAAACGGGTCGGTGTGATGGGCGGTTCTGGTGGCGGTACCCATACGGTATTGCTCTCCCTGCTGGATGACCGTGTGACAGCATCGGCTCCTGTGGTACACCTCGCCTCACACTTTGACGGAGGGTGTCCTTGTGAGAGTGGTAAACCCGTGCAACTCTCTGCGGGAGGAACCTGTGAACCCGAACTGGCTGCCGTCATGGCTCCTAAACCCATGCTCATCGTCTCTGACGGAGGCGACTGGACGAGTAGTGTTCCTACTCTGGAATTCCCATACCTGCAACGTATCTATGACTTCTATGGGGCAAAGGACAAGGTGCGTAACGTCCATCTTCCCAAGGAGCGTCATGACTTTGGAAAGAACAAACGGCAGGCGGTCTACGACTTCTTCATCGATGTTTTCAGTCTCGACCGTACGATGCTTGACGAGAGTAAGATAGAGATAGAACCAGACGAACAACTTAAATCCTTATATAAATGAGAAAACTGATCAGCATTCTTATGGGTGTTATGATGCTTACGACAGCATCAGCCGATAGTTACAGACTGTGGTATGACCGTCCCGCCAAGACATGGACACAGGCACTGCCTGTCGGAAACGGAGTAATGGGTGGAATGGTATATGGTGTCCCCGCAGTGGAGCGTATCCAGCTGAATGAGGAGACCATCTGGGCGGGACAGCCTAATCAGGTCATGAATCCGCATGCCAAGGAATTTCTTCCTAAGGTACGGCAACTGATTTTTGAGGGGAAATACAAAGAGGCAGAGGAACTTGCCAACCAGAAGGTGATGCCCGTGGGAGCAGGGAAGAACAGCGGTATGCCTTTCCAACCTTTCGGTGACCTTTATATCGTGATGGCAGGACAGGCGAACTATTCCAACTATGAGCGGCTGTTAGACTTGGATAATGCCCGTACAATAGTACGTTACCGACTGGATGGGGTAGATTATGAGCGAGAGACGATTGCTCCTCTTGGCTGTAAGGTCGTTGCTGTTCATCTGAAAGCCTCCAAACCAGGGAAGATCACCTTTACGGCATATATGCAGTCACCCCACGAGAATGTGCTGGTGGCAGGCGAGGGACAAGAGGCGACGCTGTTAGGTGTCTCCTCCAAACATGAGGGTGTAAAGGGCAAGGTACGCTTCCAAGGAAGATTGACGGCACAGGCATCAGGAGGACGTGTGACCCAGAAGAATGGTATCGTCAGTGTAGTAGGTGCTGACGAGGCTACCGTCTATGTGACGGTGGGTACGAATGTGGTGAGCTATAAGGATATCTCCGGGGATGAGGTCGCCCAGTCAAAAGAACGTCTTCATGCTGCTGTGGCTTTAGGATACCAACAGTTGAAGGCACGTCATGAGAAACTTTATCATCAATACTACGACAGGGTAAGACTGAATCTTGGAGAAGACATGTATTCCAATGTTCCTACGGACAAGCGTATCGAACAATTCGCAAAGGTCGCTCACTCACAGAGTGACAACTATCTGGTAGCAACCTATTTCCAGTTTGGACGCTATCTGCTGATATCCTCTTCTCAACCGGATAATATCAATCCTGCCAATCTTCAGGGACTATGGAACGACAAACTGTTTCCTGCCTGGGATTCGAAATATACGACGAATATCAACCTGGAGATGAACTACTGGCCCTCAGAGGTCACCAACCTGACAGAACTGAATGGTCCTTTGTTCCGCTTGATCCGTGAAATCAGCGAGACAGGACGCAAGACGGCAAAGGATATGTATGGAGCGGATGGCTGGGTGCTACATCACAATACTGACCAGTGGCGAGTGACAGGACCTATCGATCATGCTCCCTCAGGACTATGGCCAACAGGTGCAGGGTGGATATGTCGTCATCTGTGGGAGCATTATCTCTATACTGGTGATGTGGACTTCCTCCGCCGTGCCTATCCCATCATGTTGGAAGCAGCCAGGTTCTATTCCCAGATATTAGTGAGACATCCTCAAAACAACTGGCTTGTTATCTGTCCCGGTGAGTCACCGGAACATGGAGGCAAAGGACGCCCGACTCCTTTGGATGCCGGTGTTACCATGGATAACCAGATACTCTTTGAGCTCTATTCCAATGTATTAGCGGCTGCTGATATTATAGGAGCTAAAGATACTACAGGAACTATAGAAACTATCAAGAAACAGCTACCACAGTTGCCTCCAATGCAAATCGGCAGGTGGGGACAGTTGCAGGAATGGCTTGACGATTTGGATGACCCGAAGGATGATCATCGCCATTTCTCTCATCTTTATGGTTTGTATCCATCTAATCAGATATCTCCCTATCGTACACCCGAGCTTTTTGAGGCTGCCAAGACCTCTCTGATAGCACGTGGAGATGTTTCAACAGGATGGTCCATGGGATGGAAGGTTTGTTCATGGGCACGGTTCCTCGATGGCGAGCATGCCTATAAACTGATACAGGACCAGTTGACGCTGACCGTTGATACTTTCCTGATCTTCGGTCCTATAAAACAGACGGGTGGTACTTATCCGAATATGTTTGATGCCCATCCTCCTTTCCAGATAGATGGTAACTTCGGCTGTACGGCAGGTATCGCAGAGATGCTGGTGCAGAGTCATGACGGCTTTATCTTCCTGTTGCCTGCTCTGCCAAAAGCATGGAAGGACGGTTCGGTGAAGGGACTTAGATGTCGTGGCGGTTTTGAGGTCGACCTTGACTGGAAAGACGGACAACTGACAAAGGCAGTCATCCGGTCTTCTTTAGGTGGAAACTGTCGCATCCGTTCTTTCGCTCCTCTGAAAGCAAAGGGACTGAAATCCGCGAAAGGTGTTAATCCTAATCTCCTTTATAAGATTGCTGAGACTGCGAAACCGTTCATATCGAAAGAGGCGAAACTAAAAAATGTAACGATTCCAAAGACTTATCTATATGACTTAACGACCCAAAAAGGTGGGGAATATATATTGAGATGACTATGAGAAGACTATTGACGATATGTAGCCTGCTGATACTGGCAGTGTCTGTGCAGGCAGGCAAACCGTGGGAGAACGGTTTATTGAAGGTGTCAGATAACCAGCGTTATCTGCAGTTTGAGAACGGACAACCTTTCTTCTGGCAGGGTGAGACAGGATGGCTGTTGCCAGAGCGTCTTGACCGGGCGGAGGCGGAGTGGTATCTGCAACGCTGTCGGGAGGCTGGCTATAATGTGGTACAGATACAGGTCATCGACGGGGTTCCTGCCTATAATATCTATGGGCAGCCTTCGAATATTGACGGATGGAATATGGATGTATTCAAGAAAGCCTCCCCTAAGCGGGGGAGGTTGGAGGGGTCTCCAGCTTATTCCTACTGGGACCATCTGGACTATATCATCAACCTCGCTGAGCAGAACGGTATCTATATAGGTATGGTCTGCATCTGGGGCGGACTGGTGAAAGACGGTAAGTTAAGTGTGGAGGATGCCAAGAAATACGGCACCTTCCTCGCTAACCGCTATAAGGACAAGCCCAATATCATCTGGTTTATGGGTGGCGACATCCAGGGTGACATCAGACCTGAGGTGTGGAACGCTTTGGCGACAACCATCAAGTCCATCGACAAGAAACATCTGATGACCTATCATCCAAGAGGACGCTATACTTCTGCCAAATGGTGGGCAAAGGCTCCTTGGATGGATTTCCATACTTTCCAAAGCGGTCACCGCAAATACGGACAGAGGATGGGTAATGCGGATTATCCTATTCCTGACAATACCGAGGAGGATAACTGGATGTATGTGGACTCGACATGGGCTTATAAACCCATCAAACCAGTGCTTGACGCAGAACCCAGCTATGAGGATATCCCGATGGGGCTGCATGATAAGAATGAGGCTCGCTGGCAGGCATGGGATGTGCGGCGCTATGCCTATTGGAGTGTGTTCGCCGGCAGTTGTGGACATACCTACGGACATAATGCCATCATGCAGATGCTGAAGCCCGGTTATCCTACGAGCTATGGTGATGCCGGTGATGTGAAGACCTGGTACCAGGGGTTGAATGACCCTGGCTTCAACCAGATGAAATACCTGAAGCAGCTGATGCTGTCACTCCCGTACTTTGAGCGTATCCCCGATCAGAGTATTATTCAGGAGAATGGAACAAAGTATGACCGTCTTATCGCAACTCGTGGAAATGATTACCTGTTGGTGTATAACTATACGAGTCGGGTGATGAAACTCGACCTGACGAAGATCTCCGGTGACAAGAAGAATGTGTGGTGGATGAATGCCGGTACTGGTGCACTGCGTTACCTCGGTGAGTATGACTCAAAGGTATTGACATTCCGTATGCATAAGCGGGAGGCTGGTATAGAGGATGGCGTGTTGATAGCTATTGATAACACAAAAGACTACTTGCAGAAAGACCAGGTACAGATATCTGATATGTCACTCTCGGGAAAGGCAAGGGACTTAAATGAATAGAACATGAGGAGATATATTTATGGACTGGCACTGATACTCATGGTATTACCAGTATGTGCTGCCAAAAAGAAGACATTACCGGCGGTCAGCACCACCGACCTGCGTACAGAGCGGTTGGTAAACCCGATGAGCATTGATACTCCTCATCCCAGACTGGGCTGGCGTATTGAGTCGTCGGAGAAAGACGTGATGCAGACACGCTGTCATATCATTGTGGCATCAACCCGTGAGAAAGCTGAGGCTTTGGACGGTGACCTGTGGGACGTGACCCTGGAGGGTGACCGCTCACAATGGGTTCCTTATCAGGGAAAGACCCTGAAAAGTAACACACGCTGTTATTGGCGTGTGAAGGTGTCGACAACGAAAGGAGAGTCAGACTGGAGTGCTGTGTCCATGTGGAATGTGGGATTATTGACAGAGTCAGACTGGGGCGGCCGTTGGATAGGATGGAACCATGCCATGCCATGGGATGTGGAGGCGGAGCATAGTCGCCTCTCTGCCCGTTACCTCCGTAAGCAGTTTGACATCGACAAAGAGGTCAAACATGCCACTCTGTATATCAGCGGTTTGGGAATGTATGAGGCATTTATCAATGGACAGCGGGTAGGAGAGCAGGTGCTGGCACCGGCTCCTACGGATTATCGCCGCACCGTACTCTATAATGCCTATGATGTGACGGGACTGCTGGCACAGAAGAATGCAATTGGGGTCGTATTGGGAAATGGTCGTTATTATACCATGCAACAAGATAAGAAGCCCTATAAGATAACGAACTTCGGTTATCCTACGCTGCGACTCAATCTGATTGTGGAGTTTGCGGACGGGAGCCGTAAGACTATCTCCTCTGATGAGAGGTGGAAGATTTGTCTGGATGGTGCTATCCGTAGCAATAACGAATATGATGGTGAGATCTATGATGCCCGCAAGGAGTTCACTGGCTGGACAGAAGTGGGATTCAACGACGACAGTTGGAGTAAGGCTGAGCGTACGGCGATTCCCTATGGTACCCTTCGTGGTGCCATGTCAGAGAACATGAAGGTTGTCAAGCAACTGCGTCCCCAGCGTGTCATCCGCAAGGGTGACCGCCTGATTGTTGATATGGGACAGAATATGGCAGGATGGCTGAAAGTGCGTGTCTCGTCAGTAGCCGCCGGTGACTCCGTCATCATCCGCTTTGCAGAGAAGTTAGACAGTACAGGGAATATCTGGGTGGAGAATTTCCGTCATGCGCAGAGTACCGACCGTTACTATGCCAACGGACGTGAACAAGGACGCTGGTGGCATCCATCTTTTGTCTATCATGGTTTCCGCTATGCAGAAATTTCGGGACTGAAACAGGCTACGCCAGATGATTTTGTAGGAGAGGTGATCAGTGATGCGATGGAAGAGACAGGACATTTTGTCTCCACTGATACGATATTGAATAAGGTGTATCAGAATGCTTATTGGGGCATACTGAGCAATTATAAGGGAATGCCTGTTGACTGTCCTCAGCGTGATGAGCGTCAGCCATGGCTTGGCGACCGTACCCGTGGCTGTTTCGGAGAAGCTTTCCTCTTTGATAATGGTCCCCTGTATGCCAAATGGGCAAGAGATATCACGGAGGCACAGCGTGAGGACGGTTGTATTCCTGACGTGGCACCCGCCTACTGGAACTATTACAGTGATGACCTGACATGGGCTGCCGCACTCCCCATGTCACTCTCCATGCTTTATGGTCACTATGGCGACGATATGCCGTTGAGGAAATACTACCCGAATGTGAAACGGTGGCTGGAGCATCTGAAGAACCAGTATCAGCAGGATGGACTGATCCATTGTGGAAAGTATGGCGACTGGTGTGTGCCGCCCGAGAAAGAGAAACTGATTCATAGTCAGGACCCAGCACGGAAGACGGATATCACACTGATATCGTCTGCTTATTACTATTCTATCTGTAAGATGATGGCAGGATATGCCCGTATGCAGAAGATGGATGGGGATGCTCATTGGTTTGACCAGGAGGCAAAAACAACGAAAGAGGCGTTTAACCGACAGTTCCTGACTGTCAAGAAAGGGACGACGACCGTACCGGGACATATTCTGTATCCAGACAGTACCTACTATGGTAACAATACCGTCACGGCAAATCTGCTGCCTTACTTTTTCGGTATGATTGATGATTCTTATGTGAAACAGGAGGTGGAGAAGCGTATCGTGAAGGCAATCATCGACCAAGGGGCTATCACCTCTGGGGTCATCGGGACTGGGTGGCTGATGCATGCCTTGACCAGGATGGGACGTACCGATGTCGCATGGATGCTTGCTACCAATAAGAAATATCCTTCATGGGGATATATGGCAGAGCATGGTGCTACGACTATCTGGGAACTGTGGAATGGTGATACGGCATCGCCTAAGATGAATAGCGGTAACCATGTGATGCTGTTGGGTGATCTGCTCTCTTGGCTCTACGAGGATATTGCTGGCATCGGTGCCGCTAATATTGGTTTCAAGCAGATCGTCATGAAACCCGATTTCTCAGTGGACGAGATTGATGATATTGACGCCAGTTACCAGTCTGTCTATGGCAAGATAGTCAGTCGCTGGAAGAAGGAACATGGGAAACTCTACTGGCATGTGGAGATTCCTGCCAATACCAAGGCAATACTTTTCTTACCCAATGACGAGATGTTGGACTTAGGCTCCGGTAGTTATGATCTCACTCGTGATCTCCCACAACGGGGACCGCAGGTGGTAGTGGATGAGTTCCTGTATAAGCATGCTGACTTCCCGCAATGCCATTCTGCAAGTATTGTGGAGACAAAGAAGGGCGACCTCATCGCTACCTATTTCGGTGGAACGAAAGAGCGTAATCCTGATGTGTGTATCTGGGTGAGCCGTAAACTGAAGGGTAGTCAGGAGTGGACTAAGCCGCAAATGGTTGCTGACGGTGTAGAGCTGCGCCCCCTGAAACCTAATAAGGATGGAAAGGTGAGTCAGGTGACGACCAGTGCGAAGCCTGCCTTTGGGGCACAATTCATGCCATTGCCTCAGTGGACGGGAAACCGTGGGGAATATGCCATCGGTGACAACTACCGTGAGGCTTGTTGGAACCCAGTGCTCTTTGAGACACCTGACGGAGAGTTGCAACTCTATTTTAAGATTGGTCCTAATGTGGCAGGATGGCTCGGCTGGTATGTCACTTCCAAGGATGGGGGTAAGACATGGAGTCAGCGTAAGAGGTTGCCGGAAGGTTTCTATGGTCCTGTCAAGAACAAACCCATTCTGAACAAAGGACGGCTCATAGCACCGACGAGTGACGAGCGTGATGGCTGGAAACTCTATTTTGAACTTTCCGACGATATGGGGAAGACATGGCGGAGGACTGCCTTTGTGGAAGCTGACTCTAACGTGAAGGCTATCCAACCCAGTATCCTGCAACTTCCTGACGGTCGCCTGGAGGCTGTCTGCCGTACCCGCAGCCGTCATATCGGTGTGACGTACAGCAGTGATAATGGAGAGACATGGAGTAAGCTGTCATTCCTTGAGACACCTAATAACAACAGCGGGATTGATGCCGTGACATTACAGGATGGCACTTATGCCATGATATGTAATGACTGGCCCATAGAACCGACCAAAGAGAAAGGGGCACGTACACCATTGTCTATCCTCCGCAGTAAGGACGGTGTCCACTGGACACATTGGATAACCCTTGAGGACAGTCCTGTGTCACAGTATTCCTATCCTTCTATTATCCAAAGTCGTGACGGACATCTCCATGCTATCTATACATGGCGCCGTCAACGTATCAAGCATGTCGAACTTATACCATAATCATGATGAAGAAGATTTCTTTGATATTCCTGACATTATTTGTTGTAATGCCGCTCGTGGCAGGACCTGTGTCTGTTGCGGGACTGTTTCCCATAGCGAACAGTGGGCGCATCGTCTATAACTTCAATGAGGGCTGGTGCTTCCGCTTAGGCGATGTCGCTGGTGCGGAGGCTGTCGGTTATGATGACTCGCAGTGGGAAATGGTGTGCGCACCTCATACTGTCCGCTTGGAGCCAGCGGATGCCAGCGGTTGCCGTAACTATCAAGGTGTTTGCTGGTATCGTAAGCAGTTTGTCGTGCCTGCCGCTATGCAAGGCAAAGAGGTGACGGTGCATTTTGAGGCTATCATGGGAAAGCAGTGGATCTATGTCAATGGAAAACTGGTGAAGGAACATCTGGGCGGTTACACTCCTGTTACCGTTTATCTGTCTGAGGCGGGTGTCAAGGCAGGTGATACTTGTCTGATAGCTGTCAAAGCTGATAATAGTGATGATAAGTCCTATCCGCCAGGTAAGAAACAGACACAGCTTGATTTTGCTTATCATGGTGGGATGTACCGTGACGTGTGGCTGATAGGTAAGTCACCGATTCACATCACCGATGCTGTTGAGCGTGGTCAGGTGGCTGGCGGTGGCGTATTCGTGCATTATGGGAATATCTCGGAAAAGAGTGCCGATGTTTTTGTTGATGTAGAGGTGGAAGGAAAGGGCAAGGTAACCGTTATTGCTCGAATCAAGGATGCCGATGGTAAAGTTCTTAAGGTATTGAAACAAACCAAGACGGTAGCAAATTCTTCGACAAGCGAAGCGACTTCGTCGATTAATTCACTCTTCACTCTTCACTCTTCACTCAGCACCCCTCATCTGTGGTCGCCAGAAGACCCTTATCTTTATCAGGTGGAGATCATGGTGATGAAGGGAAAGGAAGTGGTGGATGGCGGTATGGTGCATGCTGGCATCCGGAAGGCTGAGTTCAAAGGGAAGGATGGCTTCTGGTTGAATGGCAAGCCCTATCATCAGCTGATAGGTGGCAACAGGCATCAGGATTTCGCCTATGTCGGGAATGCTTTGCCTAACTCCCAGCAGTGGCGTGATGCCAAGCGGTTGAAGGATGCTGGGATGACCATTATCCGTGCTGCCCACTATCCGCAGGACCCGTCCTTTATGGATGCCTGTGATGAGCTGGGTCTTTTCATCATCGTCCCGACACCGGGGTGGCAGTACTGGAACAAAGACCCGCAGTGGGGGGAGATGGTGCACCAGAATACCCGTGATATCATTCGTCGGGACCGTAACCATCCTTCTGTGCTGATGTGGGAACCTATTCTTAATGAGACACGCTATCCGGAGGATTTTGCCTTGAAGGCATTGCAGATCACCAGGGAGGAATTTCCTTATGAGGGTCGTCCTGTGGCTGCTGCCGATCTGAACTCAGCAGGAGTGAAAGAGCACTATGATGTGCTTTATGACTGGGCGGATAATATCGGAAAGGGTGCGTTGGATACTGACAAGTGTGTTTTTACCCGTGAGTGGGGAGAGTATGTTGATGACTGGTATGCTCATAATGCCATCAACAGGGCGGCACGTGGATGGGGTGAGCAGGCGCAGGTGACTGCGGCTCTCTCTCTTGCTGATACCTATGGGATGATGTATCGCGGACAACGTCAGTTTATCGGTGGTTGTCAGTGGCATCCCTTCGACCATCAGCGTGGGTATCATCCTGATGCATATTTAGGTGGTATCTATGATGCTTTCCGTCAGAAGAAATATGCTTTTGAGATGTTCCGTTCCCAGAAGCAGGGTGACCCGATGGTGTTTATCGCTCATGAGATGACTCAGTTCTCGGATAGTGACGTGGTCGTGTTCAGTAATTGCGACAGTGTCCGTCTGACTGCTTTTGATGGATGGAAGACAGAGACACGCCCTGTGGTTCATCAGCCAGAGGGAACTCCTAATACACCTATTGTCTTTAAGGGCTTCTGGAATTTCTGGAAGGCGCGTGAGCAGAGCTATACCAACCGTCGTTGGCAGAATGTGAAACTGGTGGCGCAGGGTATCAAGGACGGCAAGGTGGTCTGTGAGCAGACGAAGATGCCATCCCGTCGTAGTACGAAGATACGCCTATATGCTGACGAGATGGGTAAACAGTTGGTTGCCGACGGCTCTGACTTCATCGTTGTCGTTGCGGAGATAACGGATGATAATGGGAATGTCCGTCGTCTTGCCAGAGAACAGGTCTCCTTCTCTGTGGAAGGAGAGGGAAGTATCATTGGCGATGCTTCCATTGGCGCTAATCCCCGTTTGGTGGAGTGGGGCAGTGCTCCCTGTCTGATACGCAGTACCCGTCATGCAGGGAAAATACGCATCATTGCCCGTCCTGCTTACGAGGGTGTTCATGCCCCCAGTGCGGACACGCTGGAAATAGAAAGCATACCCTACGAGATACCTGTGTGTGCCTCTGATCATCAAAGAAAACAAAATCCCTCCTCTCTAACAAAGAGGAAGACGGATGGCGGACACGCGCAAGCAACGATGTCTGACGAACAGCGTCGCAAGGAGCTGGAGGAAGTGGAGAAGCAACAGCAGGACTTCGGTATAGAGCAGTGATAGATTCCGATAATTCTATTAAAAACTAGTCCCCTTCTCCCTTTTTCTTCTGAAATGCCGATGTACAGGGCATTTCACGACGGGAGTAGTTACTCCAACTAGTCCCGTACTACTCCCTTCACACGAAAAGGGAGTAGTATGGGAGATGTTCAACCAGCTACTCCCGTGCCCTGCGCCCTTTATTTATCAGGGTTTGAGCCACATGACGGGAGATGGGGACTAGTTTTTTCGATTTTCTTAAAAATTCTTCGGAATCAGTTACCGACAGACCATTGCTTTCTTACCGACTGAAGCCTCTTTTCATACCGATTAAAGCCCTTAATTGGACCAATTGAAGCCTTCATTTGATAAAGATATAGTTTATTACTCGTTCCGATATCTGTTATGGGTGTACTCCGATGCCTCCTATGAGTCATGCAAGGCATTCCTTAGGGGGTATAGGAGATATCTTTAAGACCCTTGGGAAACATCGCCAAGAGTCTTGGGAACCATCCGTACCACCCATAGATGCCATCGGACCGACCCATGGAAAGGTCTCCCAATACCCTTGGCAGGCTTCCGCACGACCTTTGACTGGCACCAATTATGTAACTCCTTCATCACAGGAGGTAAAAATAGGGGAGGTGGCATTTTATTGCAAATAAGAGGCAAATAACGTCATATTCACCTTATTTAATATAGCTAAAAGTCATTATTTTCTTTATTTTTATTAACTTTGCGCACACAAAGTGAGCGCACGAAAGCAGAAGAGCTTCCTGCTCACCTCGGCAAAGATCACCATCGCCAATAATGACAAAAGATATTTTAGATAGATGGAGTTAATTAATAACATCAACAAGACACTACGGGATGACATCGTAGCGCAAATGAAAGCAGGAAGCCGACTATCCATAGCGGCATCCTGCTTCTCCATCTATGCCTTTCAAGAACTGAAGGAGGCATTGAAGGACATCAAGGAACTTCGTTTCATTTTCACTTCGCCGACATTTACTACAGAAAAGACTCCCAAGCAGCAACGTGAGTTCTACATACCAAGGTTAGACCGTGAACGGACGCTTTATGGTTCTGAGTTTGAAGTGAAACTCCGTAACGAACTGACCCAAAAGGCTATTGCCCGTGAATGTGCTGACTGGATAAGGGAGAAGGCTTGTTTCAAGTCAAACAAGACCAACGAGCAGATGATGGGCTTTATCAACCTTGATGACATCAGTTATTCACCCATCAACGGTTTTACCACAGTTGACCTCGGCTGTGAGAAAGGCAACAATGCCTACACGATGATTCAAAAGGCAGAAGCACCCTTCTCAAAGGCATATATCGACCTCTTCAACCAAATATGGAATGACAGTGGCCGTCTACAGGTGGTGACAGAAGAGGTCATTGACAGCATCAGCAATGCCTACAAAGAGAACGCCCCTGAGTTCCTTTATTTCGTGGCACTCTACAACATCTTCAATGAGTTTCTGGAAGACATCAGTGAAGACGAGCTACCCAAAGAGGCAACAGGCTTCAAGAATTCAGCCATCTGGAATAAGCTCTATAACTTCCAGCGTGACGCAGCCCTGGCAGTCATCAACAAACTAGAGAAGTACAATGGCTGCATCCTTGCAGACAGTGTGGGTTTAGGAAAAACCTTTACCGCTCTGTCGGTCATCAAGTATTTTGAGAGTCGTAACCGAACCGTCTTAGTGCTTTGCCCCAAGAAACTCTTTGAGAACTGGAATACTTATCGGCAGAACTATGTCAACAATCCGTTGGCAAAAGATCGTTTGAATTACGATATACTCTACCACACCGACCTCTCGCGTGAACATGGGCGCAGTAACGACCTCGATTTAGAGAGAGTAAATTGGGGCAACTACGACCTTGTGGTTATCGACGAGAGTCACAACTTCCGTAATGGCGGAAAGGTGAGTACAGACGAGAACGGCGAGAATCCCCGTGAGAATCGCTATCTCCGTCTGATGAACAAGGTCATCCGTTCTGGTGTGAAGACTAAAGTGCTGATGCTCTCAGCTACACCTGTCAATAATCGTTTCAACGACCTGAAGAACCAGCTCCAGCTGGCATACGAAGGGGAATCTGAAGCTTTCGACAAGCTGTTACCTACCAATCGGGGCATTGATGACATCTTCCGTCAGGCACAAGGCTCTTATAACATCTGGGCAGACCTTCCACCTGAGGAGCGTACCACGGAAAGACTTTTGCGGATGCTCGACTTCGATTTCTTCCGCTTGCTCGATGCTGTGACTATCGCTCGAAGCCGTAAGCACATACAACAGTATTACGATACTGCAGATATCGGAACCTTCCCTGAACGGCTGAAGCCAATATCCCGTTCTCCACACCTGACCGACCTTGATACGGCTATTAATTACAACGAGATATTTGAGCAGTTGCAGATGTTGCATCTGGCTATCTATGCGCCATCAGCCTTTATCCTTCCAAGCCAGCTCTGGAAGTACAAGGAAGAGGAAAGCACTACAGGCCACCGCCTAAGCATCGAGGAACGTGAACAGGGTATTCAACGATTGATGAATATGCAGCTGTTGAAGCGTCTGGAGTCATCGGTCAACTCTTTCCGTTTGACCTTGACCCGCATTCGTGACTACATGCAGGAAATGCTTGAAGCCATTACCCGTTTCCAGAATGGTGAAAGACGTGTGTCGGTAGATGACTATGAAAGCGTGGATGGTGACGAGGATGAACAGGACTTCACCATCGGTAAAAAGAAGAACCGCATCCTCTTGGAGGATATGGACTATATATCCTGGCAGAAGGAAATCAAGGACGACCTTGAAATCATCCGTCTGCTCCTACTGATGCTTCAGAGCATTACGCCCGAGCATGACAGCAAACTACAACAGCTTATCAGCGACTTAAAAGACAAGTTTGCTCATCCCATCAACGGGAATAACAAAAAGGTACTTATCTTTACGGCATTCTCTGATACAGCCGAATATCTATATAACTGTCTGGCTGATCCAATCAAAAAAGAGTATGGCTTAAACGTGGCTTTGGTGACAGGCGACGTGGAAGCACGAAGCACACTCAAACTGAAGGAGAAACTTGACTTCAACAAAGTGCTGACCCTCTTCTCGCCCATATCGAAGGAGCGAGAAGCCGTCTATCCGCATTTGAAGGAGGAAATTGATGTGTTGATAGCCACCGACTGTATCAGCGAAGGACAGAACTTGCAGGACTGTGACTATTTGCTGAACTACGACATTCACTGGAATCCAGTGCGCATTATTCAGCGTTTCGGACGTATTGACCGTATCGGATCGAAGAATGCACAGATTCAGTTGGTCAACTACTGGCCCGACATGACGTTGGATGAATACATCAATTTGAAAGGACGTGTAGAGAGCCGCATGAAGGTGACGGTGATGACGGCAACGGGCGATGACAACCTTCTTTCGCCAGAAGAGAAAGATGACTTGGAATATCGCAAGCAGCAGTTGGAACGTCTGAAAGAAGATGTGGTTGATTTGGAAGAAATGAATACGGGTGTCAGCATCATGGACTTGGGACTGAATGAGTTCCGACTTGACTTGCTGGAATACATCAACAGCAATCACGACGTGGAGCATACCCCCTTTGGACTTCATGCCGTTGTACATGCTACAGAACATGCACCAGCCGGGACAGTCTTTGTCTTGAAGAATCGCACGGCTGGCGTGAACATAGACCACAAGAACCAGTTGCATCCGTTCTATATGGTCTATATCAAGGACGATGGCGAAGTGCTTGTTGACCATCTGCACCCGAAAGACTTGCTCGACAAGATGCGTCTGCTCTGCAAGCCCATGACAAAACCAGATGTCAAACTATGCAGTGCCTTCAACAAAGAGACACGCGACGGTCTGCGCATGGGTAAATACTCAGAACTTCTTGGCAAGGCGATAGAGTCTATTGTCACCAAGAAGGAAGAATCGGATATAGACAGCTTCCTTGATGGCTATGTGGGTGAACTCTTTGAAGAGCGCATCACAGGGTTTGACGATTTTGAACTGATTTGTTTCCTTGTAATCAAGTAACATCTATGTACGGACTGCCACCAAATACACTCATCAATAAGCCGCTCTATAAGAAGGCTGTCTTTGAGAAGTTCAATCTCAAAGCGACGGAGCGTGACCGTTTTGATGCAGACATCAGCCGTATGGCATTGGTGGCAAGGGTATCTTCGGCAACTGTCCCGGCTCTAACGAAAGGGGAAAAAATAGAAGGGTTCTATGTCCTGCAAGTGGCATTGAAGCGAAAGGACTATGACACAAAGAATATCCTCATGCTTCAAAAGCTGATACCGCAGAAGATGGTCTATGCCTTGCAACATGAAGAGCAGACACAGTTCTGCATCTTCCATACCCGACTGCAACAGTCTGAATGGATGCCGACAGCCGAAGCCGCCATCCCCCTGCAAGGCTTGTCGCTTGATGATGTCTGGAACAGCATCGTTGCAACCATCGGTGGCTTGGATGCCCAGGCAGAAGAAAGCATTGAGGAGCAGATTATCCATCGTGAACAACGAGAAAAGTTGCTTTTTCAGATTGAATCACTTGAAAAGCGTTGTCGGACAGAAAAACAGACACGCAAGAAATTTGAGTTGCACCAACAACTGATTAAATTGAAGGAGAAATTGAAATGAGTTACATGAAACTAGATAATACTTCTATTGAAGAAATAGGAATCAACACGTTAGAGCGTCCGCTATTGTATAGTGGAACATTAGCACCTGTCCTTACAAAAAGAGAGAAGCAACCTATTTGGGATGGAAATATTATGCTTTATAAAGAAGGTGGTAAGAACAACAATGAATTTTTAATTGACAAAATTCCTGTTCAAGTAAAAGCTAAAACGAACAAAAATATTCCTTCAAAGACGTATTCACATAGTGTGTCTGTTAATGAGTTGAATATTTTTTTAAGAGACGGTGGAATAGCATATTTTGTCGTGTATGTTCACCCAACGGAACCCGAAAAGTGTAAGGTGTTTTATTCCTTTTTAGCACCTGTGGATTTGGTACGTTTCATTAACTCTGCTGGTAGTCAAAAAACAATCACTGTTAAGATGGAAGAATTTCCAGAAATGAGTAAACAGGTAGAGAATAGTTTCTTAGATTTCTATAACGATTGCAAGAAACAAGCGTCTTTTTCAAAACCAATTTTTCTAAAAGACGTTGAAAATGACGTTGAATCATTTAAAATCTCATTTACAGTTGAGTCAAAAGACAGGAAAGAATGGTTTAAATATCTAACAACACATGAGACTTTTGTGTATGTTACATTTAAGGGAGACCCAACTAAAACACCACATCCATTAGGAGACAGACGCTATAAATTAAAAGCGTTCCAAGAGGTTGAGTTGGATATTTCCATTAAGGAGAAAACTTACTTTAATAAGTGCATCGCAGAAATAGAGAATGGCAATCTTTTTATCGTTATTCCTGATGTTATGAGATTTGCATTCCCGATGGAATTGTCTGATGCTCCATTTGAAGGAAAGGTTCATATTAACACAGTTTTCCGAACTTTGTCACAACAGATTCATATTCTGAATTTCTTGATAGACGTTATCAATGAAGGAGGATTCTATGTTGGTGGCGTTAAAATGAGTGTGTCTGATATAGGCCAAGACGATTTAGATCACTTGCAAGGTGAACTAGAAGGAGCGAATAATCTGCAAAAAGTTTTGTCTGAGTTACATGTGGAAAAAGATTTAGATGTATCTGATTTATCTAAAGAAGACATAAAAAATATCAATACAATAATTAGCAAGTTCATCTATAATAAACCCATTGAGTTCACAGACCTCAAACCACCTCGTTTCGCAAAAATGGATATTGCGGATGTTTCTATTTTATTCTTTGTTGACAAAGACCAGAGTGATAAAATTAGACTAACATCTGCCTATGACCTTAGTATGTTTGTATTTACAACCGAGATTGAGAATGGTGATAGGAGAATTGTCATTCCGCCTTATGTTGGGTATGATGCCGAGATATTCCGTGATGTGTGTAACATCAATTATTCTGATTTCTTGCCGTCCTTTAAAGAAAAGCGAACTGTCGAGAACAGATTTTACCAATCAATGAATTGGACTATACTTAGAATGTTGATGGGGTATGATGCTCAAATAAAGAAAAACAGTATTTTACTGGAAACAGCTTTTGAAATGGCTAAATGGTTGGAGGATAATGATCCCGATAGAAACTCCCACTTCATTCATGTTATAAATTGCCTTCAAATAAAAAAACGTCTGAACATAATTAGTAAGGAAGACGAAGAGTGCCTTGTTAACATCTTGGAAATGAAAGAACGCAATGACGAACTGAAATTTGCAGCCTACCTTCTTCTTGATGATAAAAATATGGCAAAACGATATTTTCTAAAATTGGATAAGACTACACGAGATTTGTATCAGAGTAGTCTACCATTATATAATTTGATAAAAAATGAATTGTAATATGAATAAACTTAATATGCAGACCACGAATATCGTGGATGAGAATATAAAGCGAATTGGGGAACTATTTCCCAACTGCCTCACGGAACGGCTGAACGATGAAGGAAAACCGGAAGTGGCTATCGACTTTGACCAACTCAGACAGGAATTGTCGAAGGACATCGTGGAGGGTGCAGAGGAACGCTATCAGTTCACATGGCCTGACAAACGCAATGCCATCCGTCTGGCAAATGCGCCTACCACCGATACCTTGCGTCCTTGTCGTGAGGAAAGTGTGGATTTTGACAATACCCAGAACCTCTATATCGAGGGCGATAACCTGCAAGTGTTGAAGTTGCTTCGCGAGAACTATCTGGGTAAAGTGAAGATGATTTATATCGACCCGCCATACAACACAGGTAACGACTTCGTGTATAACGACAATTTCGACCAGGACAAGCAAGAGTATGTTCACAACAGCGGGCAGTACGATGAGGAGGGCAACCAGATGGTAACCAACACAGAGAGCAATGGTCGCTTCCATACTGATTGGCTCAATATGATTTATCCAAGGCTCAAAGTGGCAAAGGATTTGCTAAGTGAGGATGGGGTGATATTTATTAGTATTGATGAAAATGAAGTAACAAATCTCCGCAAAGTATGTGATGAAGTCTTTGGCTATCAAAACTTTGTTGACACTTTGCATTGGAAGAAGAAAAAGCAACCATCATTCTTGGCTAAACACACTGCAAAGGTTATGGAGTATGTTGTAGCTTATGCTAAAAGTTTCGGCAGATTAGAAAAACTGTCTATAGATACTTTATCTGATGCTACAAAGAAAGTAATAAATATTTCCAATCAAGAGTGTTTGCGGCATTTTAAATCTGGTGTACGTGTAAAGATAGGCGATGCAGGTGTCATAAGAAAGGGGCGATACAGGATAAAAACAATGGATGTAGAATATCTGTCTGACATTCCATATGATAACGGAAGAACACTTATTGATGCAGATGTTATTGCACGATTCTCAGTCTCGCAAGATAAAATAGACAAGTATATTGATGAGGATTTACTTTTTATAACAGCAAATTCGGGCTTACGGCGCGATGTTTCAGATGAAGAGACAAACAATCGTAAGGCTATAACCGATTTACTGTTATCCGAATATGGAGATAATCAAGACAGTGACAATGAATTTAAAGCATTATTTAATGCAAAATACTTTGATTATACAAAGCCTATAAAACTAGTATATAATTTCGTAAAAAGTAATTTTACAGAGAATCAAATTATCCTCGACTTCTTCTCTGGCTCCGCCACCACAGCCCACGCTGTGATGCAACTCAATGCAGAGGACGGCGGCAAGCGGAAGTTCATTATGGTGCAGTTACCTGAAAAGACAGACGAGAAAAGTGAGGCTTACAAGGCTGGCTATAAGAACATCTGCGAAATAGGCAAAGAGCGTATTCGTCGTGCTGGGAAAAAAATCCTTGAAGAGCAGAAGTCAAAACAGCCTGACCTGTTTAATAAAATGGGGGGGGTAAATTTAGATATTGGTTTCAGAGTGCTTAAATTAGATAGCAGCAACATGCAGAATGTGTATTACACCCCATCGGAATTTAACGAGCAGAAACTCTTTGACGACAATATTAAGCCCGACCGCACAGAGAAAGACCTGCTTTTCCAGACGATGATAGAGCTTGGCATTGAGTTGAGTGCCAAGATTGAAAAGCGAAGCATTTCCGGAAAGACGGTCTGGAGTGTCAGCGACGGTTACCTCATGGCTTGTTTCGATGAAGAAGTGAACGAGACGACCATCACAGAGATAGCCCGTCAGCAACCATACTACTTCGTCATGCGCGACAGCAGCCTTGCCAACGACCAAGTTGCCGACAACTTCGAGCAGATTTGGGAAGAATATAGTAAAGATACAGTAAGAAGAATCCTATAAAAAGATACGGATATGAGACAAAGGCATATATTCGCTGTATTAATGTTGATGGTCTGCCTGAATATTTTCGGACAGACATCAAAAAATGTGTCTATTTCTAAACAACCACAACAGACATCTTCACAAGCTTCTTCTAATCAGCAGGAATCCATTTTGCAGTTGCAAGCAGAAAACGAAGCTATGAAGAAGCAACTGGAGAAGATGGAAAAAGAAATTGAATTGTATCGTGGAGATGTAAGGGCTAAAGAAGCTAACATCAATGAAGTCTTATCTCATTGGTTGTCCATTATGGGAATCATGATGGCAGTTATTGGTATTGCTATTCCCATAATTTTAAACTATAGGAATGAAAAAAGTCTGGAGAAAATGCTTGAAGATGCAAAAAATGATGCAAAGCATGCCATTGATGAAATAAAAGAAATGAATCGACAGGTATCAATAATCCAAGAAAAGATAAACAAGGATACGATTATTGCAGAAAAAGCTGCAAAAGAAACTAAAGCTAGTCAGTTCTTTGCTCAAGCTTTGAACGAGAAAAGTATTTCAATAGCTATAGAATTATATAATCAAGCTATTGGACAAAAGCCAGAATTTAGCGAAGCATATAATAATCGAGGTAATTTGAAATTCATTGTGGGCGATCAAGCAGGTGCCTTGGCTGATTATGACAAAGCGATATCATTAAACCCGAATTATGCAGAAGCATATAACAACCGTGGTATTTTAAGGTCTGATATGAGAGACCCAACAGGTGCCTTAGAGGATTACAATAGGGCGATAACCCTAAAGCACGATTTTGCTGATGCATATAACAACCGTGGTATTTTAAGGTCTGATATGAGAGACCCAACAGGTGCCTTAGAGGATTACAACAGGGCGATAGCCCTGAAACCTAATTACGCAGAAGCATATAACAACCGTGGTAACTTGAAATCCAAGTTAGAAGATATGATGAGTGCAATAAATGACTACGATATGGCAATTGCTTTGAAGCCAGATTATCCGAAAGCGTATTTCAATCGTGGTATTCTAAAATTACAAATGAATAACCATAAAGAAGCCTTAGCAGATTTCAATAAAGCGATATTCTTGAACCCAGATTACGCAGATGCATATAATAACCGCGGCGTTTTGAAATACATTATTAGTGATCAAACGGGTGCCATGATAGATTACGACAAGGCGATAACTCTGAAATCCGATTATGCTGATGCATATAACAATCGTGGCGTCCTAAAAAACAATATGGGGAATCATACAGATGCTTTAGCAGATTACAGTAAAGCGATATTTTTGAGACCTGATTACGTATCTGCATATAACAACCGCGCTGATTGTTATCGGAAATTAGCTGAAGCAGAATCAGATGAAGAGAAAAAGACTGAACTGATAGCAAAGGCTGAAGCTGACGAGAAGAAAGCAGATTCATTGAAGGAGGGTGAAGCATGAAGTTTAAGTTCAAGATACAACAATACCAGACGGATGTAATGGCGCAGATTCAGGAAGAATATTGCAAAGAAACTGTGCGTCGCATACTTCGTTGTTTCGATTATCCGTTTATGTATACAGAAAAAAGGACAGAAGATGATAACAAAAGACGAAATACAGGAATTGCTGCATAGCACAGAGACATTCTGTGTAGAACGCACCACTTCAAGCTGATTTGGGATGAATATAGTAAAGATACAGTAAAAATATTATTGTAAAGATTATGCAAGAAAACAATAAAATACTCATATATACAGATAGTAGCGGACTCACAAAGATTGACGTTAGACTGACAGAAGATACGCTATGGCTTACACAGGCTCAGATGTGCGAACTATATCAGACGAGTAAATCGAATGTCAGTGAACACATCAAGCACATCTTCGAAGAAGGCGAACTACAGGAAGACGCAGTTGTTCGGAAATTCCGAACAACTGCTGCAGACGGCAAGTCATACCTGACTACCTTCTACAGCCTAGACATGATTATAGCCCTCGGCTATCGTGTGCGCTCCATCATTGCGACACGCTTCAGACAGTGGGCAATGGAACGGCTCAAAGAGTATATCGTCAAAGGATTTACACTCGACGATGAACGACTGAAAAGGCTTGGCGGCGGTGGCTATTGGAAGGAACTTCTCGAACGCATCAGAGACATTCGTGCTACAGAAAAGGTACTCTATAGGCAAGTGCTGGAAATCTATGCTACAAGCATTGACTATGACCCACGAGCATCTATATCTCAGGAGTTCTTTAAGAAGGTGCAGAACAAGATTCATTATGCCATCCATGGGCGCACGGCAGCAGAGTTGATAGTGGAGCGAGCAGATGCAGAGAAAGATTTCATGGGACTTCTCACCTTCAAAGGAAATCAGCCCACATTAGTAGAAGCCAAGACTGCGAAAAACTATCTTGACGCTAAGGAACTCCGAGCTATGGGGCAATTAGTTTCGGGATATCTGGACTTTGCCGAACGGCAGGCCGAACGTGAGCAACCAATGACGATGAATGACTGGGCCAACTATCTGGACCGCATTCTCACAATGTCAGGGGAGCAACTGTTGCAAGATGCTGGCAGCGTTTCTCATGCAGAAGCAATGGAACATGCCACAAACGAATATCGCAAATACAAACAGCGCACCATCAGTGACGTAGAACAGGACTATCTGGATTCTATCAAACGTTTGGGTAATATAGGAAAAGACGAAGACTCAAAGGAGGGTGAAGCATGAAGTTTAAGTTCAAGATACAACAATACCAGACGGATGCTGTAGAGCAGACGGTGAGCGTATTTGCCGGTCAACCGTCGAAAACCAATGCGCAGTACCGTCGTGACCTGGGCAAGCGTAAGGGACAGATTACGTTTGAGGAGGAGTATGTGGGATGGCGTAACAGCGATGTAGAATTACAAGGTCATCAGTTGCTTGCCAACATTCAGCAGCAACAAGCCATCGGCAATATCCCCAAATCATCGAAACTCAGTCTGCCTGACGGTCTGGGTGCATGTTCGCTCGACATCGAAATGGAAACGGGTACGGGAAAGACCTACGTCTATATCAAGACCATGTTTGAGTTGAACAAACGCTATGGCTGGTCAAAGTTTATAGTTGTGGTGCCAAGTATCGCTATCCGTGAAGGTGTGTATAAGAGTTTCACGATGCTGGAAGACCATTTCATGGAGCAGTATGGCAAGAAAGCCCGTTACTTCATCTACAACAGCGGCAACCTGACGCAGATAGACTCATTCAGCAGTGATGCCAGCATCAATGTGATGATTATCAACGTGCAAGCCTTCAACACCTCCTTCAAGGAAGGTGCAGCCAATAAGGAGAGCCGTATCATCTATTCCAAGCGTGATGATTTCCAGAGCCGACGTCCTATCGATGTGATTGCTGCCAATCGCCCTATTATCATCATGGATGAGCCACAGAAGATGGAAGGTGCAGCCACGCAACGAGCCTTGAAGAACTTCAAACCACTGTTCGTGCTGAACTATTCGGCAACTCACAAGACTTCGCACAACTGCGTCTATGCACTGGATGCCTACGATGCCTACCGCCAGCGTTTGGTGAAGAAGATCCAGGTGAAGGGTATCACCCTGCAAAACCTGTTGGGCAACCAGAGCTATATCTACTTTGATAGTATTGTACTCTCAAAGAATAAGGCTCCAGAAGTTAAGTTAGAGATAGAAATCAAGGGAACTGCCAGTACTCGCAGACAGATATGCAAGTTCGGGCAGAATGATTCACTTTATGACGCTTCAGGACTTCCTGCCTATAAGGATTTTGTTGTCACCGACATCAACCCTCTAACGAACACCGTCTATTTCATGAATGGTGACACACTGCGAAAGGGTGAAGTCATGGGTGATGTGTCGGAACAACAGATACAGCGCATTCAAGTAAGAGAAACCATCCGTTCGCACTTCGAGAAAGAAGCCACACTCTTCAAACAAGGAATTAAGACGCTTTCGCTTTTCTTCATCGATGAAGTAGCAAACTATAAAGGATACGACGAACAGGGAGAGGTTGTGAAAGGCTTTCTCTGGAAGGTATTTGAAGAGGAATACACCCGTTTCCTCAATGAGAACTTGTCACTCTTTGAGGATGACTATCAGCGTTACCTGAAACGCTTTACTGCTGATCAGGTACACAATGGCTATTTCTCCATAGACAAGAAGGGACATGCCATCAACAGCACCGTGAAACGTGGCGAAGATTTCTCATCGGACATATCAGCATACGACTTGATTCTGAAAAACAAAGAGCGGTTGTTGAGCTTTGATGAACCGACACGTTTCATCTTCTCTCACTCTGCTCTGCGTGAAGGATGGGACAACCCCAATGTATTCCAGATATGTACGCTGCGCCATGCAAGCAGCGCAACAGCCAAACGTCAGGAAGTGGGACGTGGACTGCGTATCTGTGTTGACCAACAAGGCGTTCGCATGGATGCGGAACGCTTGGGCGAAGCCGTACATGACATCAATGCCCTGACAGTCATCGCCAACGAAAGCTACAGCACGTTTGTTGATGCGTTGCAGAAAGAGACGCGTGAAGCATTGCGTGAGCGTCCGACACAGGCAACAGTCGCTTATTTCGAGGGACGCAAGTTCATGGTGGGAGAAGAAGTGCATACCATTTCCACGATGGAGGCAACAGCCATTGTCAACTATCTCTATGAGAATGACTATGTGGATGACAAAGGTAACATCCAGCAATCATACCACGAAGACTTGCGCACAGACAGCCTTGCACCGATGAGTAAGAAACTGGCTCCCATCAGTGAGCAGGTTCATAAGTTAGTACAGGGAATCTTCGACCCATCAGCCCTTGATGACATGATTGAGAATGCCAATGAGTCGGCAGAAGCCGTCAACGATCATCTGAACGACAATGCCAGCAAAAATGAGTTCAAGAGGCTGTGGGAGGAAATCAACCATCGCTATGTCTATACTGTTCACTATGACAGCGAGGAATTGATACAGAAAGCCGTGAGTTCTATCAACAAGAATTTGCGTGTCACAGAACTGAAGTATGTGGTGACAACAGGTGAGCAGGGAACGGATGACCTTGATTTCACTGGCGACCAGCATACTCGGACACAGACCATGAAGGAAGTATCAACAAGCGATGTGCCATACGACCTTGTGGGAGAGATTGCTAAGGGTGCTACGCTTACAAGACGTACTGTTGTACGAATCTTGAAGGGAATCAGCCTGAACCAACTATATAAGTTCAAGAACAATCCCGAAGAGTTTATCCGCAACGTGGTACGCCTGATAAAAGACCAGAAGGCCACGATGATTGTAGAACATATTGCCTACAACCGTACTGAGCAGCAATATGATGCCAGCATCTTCACGAAAGAGAAAAATCGTCAGCCATTGGAAAAGGCATACGCAGCCAAGAAGCATATCCTTGACTATGTCTTCACAGACAGCAAGGGTGAACGCAAGTTTGCCGAAGCTCTTGACAAAGCTGATGAGGTATGCGTCTATGCCCGTCTGCCTCGTTCGTTCCAGATACCTACACCAGTTGGAAAATATGCGCCAGACTGGGCGATTGCCTTCAATGACAATATGGGCGTGAAGCACGTTTTCTTCGTGGCTGAAACCAAGGGAAGTATGCTGTCCATGAACCTGAAAGGAGCTGAAATGGCAAAGATAGAATGTGCCAAGAAACTCTTCAACAGCGTTTCAACAAGCAAAGTACGTTACCATGAGATAACGGACTATGACACAATGCTGAATGTCATCAACAGCTTAGATTAACAATTTACCACAAAGTATGTCGCAAAACAAATACATAAGTACTGGAGATAATGCCTGGCTAACGGGGTATTCAACATCTCACCGAGGTCCCGTCAGGAAAGGCGAGTGAGTCGGACTGGGATACTTTCGGAAAGTGCTAATTGAAATAGATGTATAGACCTATCATCACGACAGCCAAGGCTATCCACAGTCCGATGGCAAGTTTCGACTGGCTTTCATGGATGGGAGCCGGTATTTCGTACTCCGTCTTGTCACGATCAGTGAGGGAGATGATAACCATAGCGACGACAAGAATGACAAACAGCTCAAAAGACAATAGCATGAAATGAGGCCATGGTAACTGAAGCCATTCAGGTGGCCATAGATAGAGTATACCGACAATAAGACAGAATGCGGTACCTACGGTCAACGCAAAGTTGGCGGCACGTGTGGTGGTCCGTTTCCAGAAAATACCCAGAAGGAATACGGATGCCATTGGTGGTGCGATGAAACCAAGGACACTCTGGAAGACATTGAAGAGGTTAAGTCCCTTGATAGCGTCAATGGCAATGGTGAGGACGATGGCAAGGACAGCACCGATGATCGTGACTAAACGCCCTACAAGGTTAATCTCCCATTGTGGGGCACCGGGTTTGAAATTCTTGACATACACGTCCATTGTGAAAACGGTACTTAAAGCGTTTAACGCAGAGCCGATGGTGGATACCAGACAAGCCGTCAAGACAGCGAATACCAAGCCTACCATACCGACAGGGAAGAGGTTCTCCACCATCGTCAGATATGCCTCGTCAGGATTCTGCAAAGTAGGGAAGAGGGCGAAGCAGATGATACCAGGAAGAATGTACAGTGCGACATCCAGAATCTTCAACCATCCCGTGAAATTAGTACCCAATTGTCCCTCGCGAAGATTCTTTGCAGCGAGAACAGGTTGTACCATGCTTTGGTCGGTACACCAGAACCATACACCCATGACGGGATATCCTAAGAGGATAGGTAGCCATGGGAATGCCTCGTCAGTATTAGGCTTGAACATCACCCAATAGTCTGCGGGAACCTTTGCGGCTAATGCAGAGATGCCACCCACATGGTCGAGACCGACAATGACAAGGATGAGAGAGACGACGATGAGCAGTATCATCTGATAAACATTAGTATAAGCTACCGCTTTCAGTCCACCCAGCATCGTGAAGAATGCGGAGATTAAAAGCAGTACAAGGGCTGACATCCACATGGGAATGTCGAATACCTGACGTATCAAGATACCTCCTGCGAAGAGTGTCAGGGCGAGCCAGGAGATGATAATCGTGATAATGGTATACCATGCTAATATATTACGGGTACTCTGACCGAAACGGAGTCCCATAAACTCAGGCAGTGTACTGATGTTTGCTCCAAGGTAACGGGGAGCAAAGACAAAAGATAGCAAGGCGATAAATACGAAAGCATACCAGGCGTAGTTACCACTGACGATACCTGTCGTGAATCCTGCCGATGCTGAGGCTATCAACATCGACGGACCAACATTGGTGCCCCACATGGAGAAACCGATATGGTGCCAACGCAGGGAGTGCTCTGCGAGAAATAGGGAGCCTTCCTTCTTCCTTTTACTACTTGCCCATATACCGATGGCAAGCAGGATGACAAAATAGATAGCGAGGATAATCCAGTCTAAGGATTGCATGTAATGTGTATTCATAGTTCAATACCTTTAAAGTCGTGTGTGATTCTAATATTAGTAGATTGCGAGAGATCCATGTCGTCGGTAGAGTCTACCTCATGTGGATACATCTTGATCTGAGCGTCAGGACGTACAAAGACAGGCATCTGGTCAAGAGGTACTTCCACATGGTAATACCAGCGTCCGCCCTCCAGCCGCTCACCTGTCAGGAAGTTGACCCATTGTCCCTCTGGCAGGTAGATGTCCCGGTGATTGTCCGCACTCATGACAGGACATACCAGGAACTCATTGCCAAAGTAATACTCATCATCGATATGCCATACTTGTCTGTCATGGGGATGATGGAAGAGCAGTGCTTGTACAATGGGCAGTCCGCTCCTGCAGGCATGTTCTGACTGCTCTATGATATAAGGTATCAAACGGTAACGGAGTTTCCACCAGCGTTTGATAATAGGTGCGATGTTAGGGTAGTGCCATGGCTCCCGTTTGCAAGTGCCATGATAGCGCATGTGGGAGGTGAAGACCCCGAATTGGGTCCAACGGACATATACCTGTTCATCAAGAGGTGAGTTCATGAAGTCAGGGGTGGAATGGAATCCTGGTACGTCATGACTCCAGAAGGCAAAACCGGAGAGTCCTAAGTGGAGTCCACCTTTCAAGGAACCTGCCAAGCCAGCCCATGAACTTTCGCTGTCACCTCCCCAGTGGAGCGGATAACGCTGGCAGCCAGCCCAGCCGGCACGAGCCCAGATGATTCCATCGCCAGTGACTTCACGGGTCACTTCGTAAGCTGCTTTCTGATAAAGCAAAGCATAGATGTTATTCAGCCGCTCAGGAGTCGAGGCATGATACTGATGGTCCATGTGTATGTTCTCGCCGAAGTCGGTCTTGATACATTTGACACCCATGTCAAGCAAAGGCTTCAGCAACTGATATTTATACCAGTCTGTTGCCTTGGGATAGGTAAAGTCGATAGTCCCAGCATAGTCGAGGGTGGAGAAATTTGACGCACCACCTGTTGAGGTGTCTTCTTCTTTGACAGGTTGACTGATGTAGTGATTCTCCTTTGCCTCTTTCAACTGCTCTGCACCTTGTGCCACATAGGGTAACTGCCAGAGCGATACTTTAAAGCCCTGCTCTTTCAAGCGGCTGATGAATGCCTTGGGGTCAGGGAAACGCTCAGGGTTGAATTTCCATTCACAGAGCCAGTCTGTGCGGAACCAGCCAGTATCCAGATGAATGACATCACAAGGATAGTGCTCCTTGCGTAGGCGGTCGCAAATCTCTTCCACCTCATCAGCGGAGAAATAGGTCATGCGACTCATCCAGATGCCAAAACTCCAGAGTGGGGGCATGGAAGGGAAGCCCGTCAGCATACGGTATCCTTTGAGAATCTCCTCAGGTGTGCGACCTCCTATCAGGAAAACGTCAAGGGTGGCATGGTCATTAAGGAACTGTACACTTCTTGAACTATGGTCGGCAAGTGATAATTTGCAATAGTCTGAGGTATGGAAAAAGACACCATACATCCGACTGGAAAGATAGAAGGGGATATTCTTATAACAGCGCCGGTTGTTAACTCCCTGTCCGTCTTGGTTCTTCAATTGAAAGGTCTGTCCACTTAAATCCATTTTGCGGAAACGCTCTCCTGTTCCCACAAAGTGTTCGTCAGCATCGCATTTAAAGGAGATCGTTGCCCGTTCATTACCGTTATCGACAGAGCAGAAACCTAATGGCAGCGCATCATAGCGTGGCGGGGAAAAATGGTCGTCACTGAGGGCAACCGGTTTCGTGGTGTCACCATCAGGATAGAAGGTGATGAAAGGAGCAGGCTGTGGTGCGGGTAACAGGTCACTCCAAGGGTCGAGACAAGGTGCGGAGAGATCGATAGTGGCAAGTTTTGTACCGTCTGTGGCGATAATATCGCTTCCTGCATAATGCAAGGGTTTCCGCTTGACCTCCGGTGCCATTTGCAGCATCTCGTCACATTCTGTCATGACATCCTCCGTCATCGTTGTGAACAACCGTATGACATTAGGCTCATAGGCACGGATAATCAGGTCATAGCATTGCATAGGAGTATTCATGTCGGGAGCCATGTCCTCTTGGTGCTTCTGTCGCTGATAGGGAATGGTGATGACAATATCACCGTCTTGCTCTACTATTCTCGTAGGTGCATAGGCTTTCCATAGGGCTTCATCCCGTTGCAGTGTGGGGTCGAAGTCCATGAAGTCGAAAAGATGGTAGTTGGTTTGTTTCATTGTTTGAATATAAGGTTAGGACCAGGGTGATTATCGCCTATCTCATCACGGCGTATCAAGCGGTCGTCAGTTTTATTATTTTCTATCGTAAACCCGTCAGTCCGTGCATCGAGGTAGATGCAGAACCCTCGGTAGTTGGTAGCATAGGGGGCAGGGTAGGGTTGAGAAATCTCATTATCCCTGATACTGGAGCCAGGCTGATTAGACAACGTGTAGATACCTCCTGCGTCATAGAGTTGTCGGGCATAGTCGCTCACCTTGTTATTGATGATATGGTTATTCCTCATCCCTGTGTCAAGAGGTGTCCATCCCCAGCCGATACAGATACCGCTGTAATTGGTATTGGCAACCAGGTTATTGCTGATGGTGCAGTCGCGTACATAGCCAAAGCCGATGGCAACAGCACCCCAGTCCTCTTCACTGCACCATAAGAAGTTGTTGTTGTGTATCTTGATGTTTTTACACCGTTCGGCAAGATGGGTATATGGACGATGCACCTCCATAGGACTCTCGGCAAAAGAACCAGCCATGACAGCTGTTCCGCCGATATGCTCGAATCCACAGCTCATTACAGTACAATCGCTTACATTGTCGACATAGTCAAGGGCAGTAGCTGCAAGATGATGGAAGAGGATGCCGTCGAAATCTACATGATGCGCATTTCTGACCGTGACAGCACTGACGGGGCGTTCCACCCACGCTTGATTCTCCAGTCCACTGTCCCAAGGCAGTCCTTCTTTCTCTTTTAGTTTATAGGCGTCGATGAGTGGGAACCCGCCCTGTAGCGTAACATGTCCCTTATGCAACGGACGGTTCCAGCAGGTATTCTCAATCTGAAAATCCTTGAAGGTTACATAGTTTGCCCCATCAACGATGATTAACTGTTCAATGCCGTCACGTTGCTCCGTCGTCCTCAATAGGAAAGAGCTGTTCCCACGTTCTCCTCCAATGACGGGCTGAGGCCACGGATGCTCAAATTCCAAGCGACTCTCTGGTTCCATAAAAGAGACAATGGTCTTGTCGCCTATTACTTTCATGTCCTTGATACGAAGGATGGCAATAGCCCAACGCTGATGGACCACCATTTCAAGAGGTGAGAGGTGAGAGGTGAGAGATGAGAGTGTGGCTTCGCATTGTTCCAGAACCTCTTTCGGAGGGGTTGGGATAGTGATGGTCCTGTCTGACGTGTTGAAGTCAATCATCCGTTCCATCCCCTCCCGCGGGAATAGCTGTTTGTGTTGTTGAGGAGCGTCTCCACAGATGACAGACCGATACTCACCACGAATGACTAGTGGTGAATCTTCGGTGCCACTGTCTTCAGGACGGATGAACAACGGTTCGTTCATATAATAACGTCCAGCCTTCAGCGTAATGGTGATACCACCCTGACATTGCGGGTCATTGGTGCGTCGCCACTCACGTGCCTTCCGTAAAGCCTCATGCAGGCTCTCACCAGGGTTTACGATAATCTCCCCTGCATGGGATAGGTGGGTGGCTAATAAAAAAAGTAAAGAGGTTAGTAAATATTTCATATATTAAAGACGTGAAAACCCCTGAAATGTCACCACAACAGATAGTGACAAATTGAATGTTTTATCGTCTTTATTAAAATCAGAAAGGCTTATGAAGCAGAATATGAGGCAATGGATGACAGATATCATCCAACGAAAGGAGGTCACAGCACTGCCTGTCATGACCCATCCGGGAATAGAGATGAATGGTAATACCGTGCGGCAGGCTGTCAGTAACGGACGTGTTCACTATGAAGCGGTACAGACCTTGACAAAGCGTTATCCTGCGGTAGCTGCGGCTACCATTATGGACCTGACTACTGAGGCGGAGGCTTTTGGTGCAGAGATTGCTTTCAGCGACATTGCTGTGCCTGCGGTCGTTGGTCATTGCCTGTCCAATGCGGAAGATATCAATAAGCTGGAGGTACCTTCTCTTTCCCAAGGACGTATTCCTGCCTATCTGAAGGCAAACCTTCTTGCGGCACGTGCGATTACCGACCGTCCTGTTTTTGCCGGATGTATCGGTCCGTACTCGCTTGCCGGTCGTCTTTATGATATGTCGGAGTTGATGATGCTGATTTACGAGAACCCAGATGCTGCGCATCAGCTATTGAGTAAATGTACGATGTTTATTAAGAAATACTGTCAGGCATTGAAAAGAACTGGGGTAGGTGGTGTGATGATGGCAGAACCTGCCGCAGGCTTGTTGTCTGATGAGGACTGCAAGACATTCTCTTCCGACTATGTCCGCTATATTGTTGATGAGGTGCAGTCAGACGATTTCCTGGTTATCCTTCATAACTGCGGCAATACGGGACATTGTACCAAGGCGATGGTGAGCACAGGTGCCGCCGCTTATCATTTTGGCAATAAATGTCTGATGGAAGAGGTTATCCGGGATGTTCCTGCCACAGCACTTGCCATGGGGAATATTGACCCTGTCTCAGTCTTTAAGGACGGTACTCCGGAACTGATGCGCCAGACAGTGATTGACTTGTTGGAGAAGATGAGGGATTATCCAAACTTTGTGCTTTCCAGTGGATGCGACACCCCTCCTCATACGCCACAGGCAAATGTAGATGCTTTCTTTGGTGCGCTCAAGGAATGGAATGAACAGTCATGACGGAGAAGACACTTTCTTTTGATGATTTAGGAATAACTCCCCATGATCTCTACGATCAGATGGGATATCATGGTACAGAACCTGACATGGCAACCCTGCGAGAGGTATCGGTTGTCATGGAGGATGTACGTACATGGTTGCGCCCTCGTTTCTGTTATCAGGTCGTGAAGGAACAACCAGCCTTCAGCATGGGTAAGATTATCCAGCGTCAATTGCGAGGCTCCGAGGCTTATGCCCTTTTTGTGTGTACCAGTGGAACAGAGTTTGAGGCATATCAGCAACGACTTAAAGAGCAAGGTGATATGGTACGTGTCTATATCGCTGATGCCCTCGGTTCTGTGATAGCTGAGCATTGTGCGGACCAGATGGAAGTCACCCTACAGGAGAATATCGATAAATTAGGTTGGCATCATACCAACCGGTTCTCTCCAGGCTATTGTGGATGGCATGTCTCCCAGCAACAATTACTCTTCCCTTTATTTAAAGGACATACCTGTGGTGTATGTCTTACGGACTCCTCCCTGATGGTACCTATCAAGAGTGTCAGTGGCATCATCGGTTTAGGAGAAAAAGTCCGCAGATTGGATTACACCTGCGGACTCTGTGATTTCAAGCAATGTTACAAGCGGAAACTAAAGCTTCCCCAATAATTGTTTCGCCACGGTAACGGCAGAGTTGGCATTGTCGCTATAACCATCGGCACCTATCTCATCGGCAAAGCCCTGAGTGACGGGGGCACCACCAACCATGACTTTCACTTGGTTGCGGATACCAGCTGCCTCTAAGGCATCGATGACTTCTTTCATATAGCCCATCGTTGTAGTGAGTAATGCACTCATGCAAAGGATGTCTGGCTGGTTCTCCTTGACAGCTTGGATGAATGTCTCTGCGGAAACATCAATACCGATATTGACCACTTCGAAACCACATCCCTCCAACATGGATGCCACCAGGTTCTTGCCAATATCATGGAGATCACCTTTGACAGTACCAATGACCACCTTCCCTAACGAGGTACTTGCGGTACCTGCCATCATGGGCTTCAGGATTTCCAGTGCTGCTTTCATGGCACGTCCCGCCATCAGCAGTTGGGGTACAAAAGCCTTACCGTCTTGGAATCTTCTGCCCACCTCACTCATAGCACGAATCATCTGACCGTTGATAAGGTCTTGCGGGGCTATATCCTGAGCAATTGCCTCCTGTGTTGCAGTGGCGGCATCATTGCTCTTGCCTTCAAGGATGGCATGATAAAGGCGTTCCTCCGGAGAGGATGGGGCAGGGGCACTGGGAGAACTAGTATTACTAGGAACACTAGTATTACTAGGAGTACTAGGTATACTAGATGACCTAGGGCTTCCCCCAGAAATAAGTGGAGAAAGGTACAGTCCTTTGACAGGTTCTACCGCTTGTGCCATCTGGCGGATATGTGCATCTGTCGTGCCACAGCAGCCACCGATGATATTCAGACAGTGATTCTCTAATAATGACCAAACGTCAGCAAGCAGACTCTCTGGTGTCTTGGTATATTGTCCTTTTGCATCGGGTATTCCCGCATTAGGATAGAGACTTACTCTCGTACCATACTGGGCAAGCTGGCAAATAAGTGGTGTCATCTGTTGTACGTCAGAGAGGCAGTTGATACCAATGGAGTATATAGAGTTGAGAGTTGAGAGTTGAGAGTTGAGAGAATTGATAAATTCGCAAATACTCTGTCCCATCATATTATGCCCGTCGGGGGTAGAGACAGAGAAACTCAACATGATAGGAAGGTCAGGAGCAATATGCTGAGCAGCCTCAATGGCGATGCGGGCATTCTCCACATCAAAGATGGTCTCAATCAGTAAGGCATCAACACCACCTTCCTTTAGGGCTTGAATCTGTTCGGCATAGGCTTCACGAAGAGCGGTAGCAAATTCTTCCCTCTTCACTTTTCCCTCTTCACTTACGAGCGTGTGACTGGTCGGTCCAATACTACCCACAACATACCGTGGCTTCTCTGGTGTTGAATACTCCTCTGCCACCTCACGTGCTATTCTGACAGCGGCAAGATTCATCTCACGGCAATATTCCTGCATGCCGAAGTCTCCCATAGAGATACGCTGGGCGTTGAAGGTGTTGGTTTCGATGATATCGGCTCCTGCCTCTAAGTATTTACGATGGATGTCACGAATGATGAACGGACAGGTTAGTGACAGCACGTCATTGCAGCCTTTCAGGTCGTAGCTGTGATTGGCAAAGCGTGCCCCACGGAAATCCTCTTCACGCAATTGATATTGTTGTATCATCGTACCCATGGCACCGTCGAGTACAAGAATCCTGTCGGGGTTAAGAGGTAAGGGGTGAGAGTTGAGAGTTGAGGGTTGAGAGCTGACGGGAGATTCGATGATTCGGATAATCTCCGCAACTTCCTCGTCAACCTCATCGTGACTCTGGTATTCCTCAATGATGCGCATAGCTTGTTCCACCTCCCGTTCATTGTGGAAGTCCATCTCCAGATGCACACCATCACCGCCGATGTTGTCGAGTAGGGGACGCAGTTCGTCGAGGGTTACCCAGCATGCCATGATACTCTTGCCATGGGCAAGGATCTTCTTATAGAGGTCATACCATTTAGGACTGCCTCCCTGTGGCTCGCCTACACCGGGTGTCCATTGGATGGCATTCAGCTCCTTGATTTCCAGTAAGGCATCCAAATGGTGCATGGCACCCACACCGTCGAGGTGATAGAGCGTATAGTCTATCTTCTGGCATTGCTCACGGATAAACGGTTGTACGAAGCGGCGGTAGTCGTCGACACTGATCATCGTGGAGATGTCGCTTTGCAGTTTTGACATCTTGCCGGGAGCCCATGAGGAGAAATAGCAGAATGCCATTTCGTCACCCTCCCGGATAATATCGTAGAGCTCATCGAATACTTGGAAATAGATGTCGTTAATCTGTTGCATCTGATGCTCCAGCACTTCTGGTTGCATCACCGTGTCGAGTAACACTTGATCGGTACCCTTCATGGCAGCGAGGACATCAAGTCCTTCCATCAGGTCTGGCATACCCACATAGTAATGTCCTTGTGCCTTTTGTTTGCATGCCTTGAGTAGTTCCTTGTGAAGCAGGTAATTCGGGTGGTTGGGGTCAAAGACGATATCATCTGTGTAATGAGGGTTAGGGTGAATCCAGATAGTATCCTCTCCTCCCTCAAACACACCGCCCAGAATAGCGGCAAGGGAACCCGGTCCCAATTGTGTGTTGGCAACAGGCAGCATATCAGCCATCAAGGAAGAGTGTGCCACGTACCAGTCCAGATAGTCGGCACGCCACTGTGGGTCAAACCATTTCTGGTTTAAGTCCCGTGGTGCTGGTGGCATGGGGATATCCGCATGTGGTTTCACACCTTCTTGGAAGTGTTCCCACATATTCAGAATAATCCCTTTGTGGTTCCACCAGTTGATGTATCGTTGCTTTGTTTCCTCCAGATTCGCTTTCCAAGTATTCATATATTCGTTATTTTTTGATTTGTTCGGTAATGATATGCTGTCCCTCTCTGACAATGTGTGTCCGTCCACTATAAGGGAGTCGGACAGTTGCCTCCCGATGAGCGGGAATCTCTGCGTTCAGCACGAAAGTATCGTTCTCTAGACGCCAGTCCGCCTTGATGCCATCCATCTGTCCACGACACCATGTGAGGTCACCTGTGGGATGAGGTGCTATGGTGATATGTTCTCCGTCACGCCAGATACCTAAGAAATATGGTATGAGCAGGTTGTTCAGATGTCCCATCATGAAATGGTTCATCGAAGCACCGTACTCAGGGTTCCATTGTTCCGTCAGCGTGGTATATCCGAGTTTGATCTGATAACCATACCCCGGTACGTCGTAATGGTTCAGCATCTTGTAGAGCAGTTCCTGTTGTCCATGATGGATAAGGGCATTGAAAAGATAGCGATTGCCAACGTCACCAGTCGTCAGACGGTCGCCATGGGCGTGGATGTCGTTAATCAGTTGTTGCAATACAGCCTGCCGGTCCCCCTCTGGCACAAGATCCATCTCAAGGGCTATTGCCTGAGCACACTGGCTGCCCGTCGCAAACTGGTGGGTAGCAGGATGATAGAACTCCTTGATGAATGCTGCCTTGATGCTGTCTGCACGTGCCTCACCCATCAGGCGGTTCCACCAATAGTAGTGTGCCGTTGATACCAGTGGCATTGGTGTATTCTGGGCAAAACCCGCACGCCCCGGTCCGTAGTCGTACCAGTCGCCCAGTCCCTGGCGAAGAATATAGCAAGAGTCCTGAGTGGCAAGATAGTCCACATAACGTTTCATCTGCGGACGATAGCGAGTGATGAGTTTATCGTCACCATAGAACGCTTGATAGAGGAAAGGCAGGGCGATGAAAGCACCTCCCCATTCGGGTGACTCCAGGAACGGAGGAGCCCAAGAGCCCTCGAATATAACGTAGTTAGGTGCTATCTCAGGCAAGGCACCATTAGGATATTGCGCGTCAGCGATGTTCTGCATGGTCTGTTCCATCATCGCACGGCAGTCATAATTGGCTAAGAGTCCCTCACCATTCAGCCAGTCTTGTTCCAGCCATCCCAGTTTCTCCCGGTGAGGGCAGTCAGTCCATACGGCCTGCCAGTTGGAGCGGATGGCACGGTCAATCAGTCGGTAAGCGTCATTGAAGAGGGGATTGGAACATTCAAAGTCACCCGTCTTCGGTGCGGAGTTATACACGAAGCACGACGCTATGTTTTCCAACACGTCGATATCACCCTCTATCTGCAGATAACGGTAACCGTAATACGAGAAGCGGGGGTGCCAAGTGTCTTTTCCACCTTTTAATATATACGAATAGTAATGGGGGCGGCCCGTTTGCTTTTGATTCACCAATCCCTCTTTCGTCAATGTCTCTCCGGGAGTCAGTTTCAGCCGTTGTCCTCTTTGTCCTTGGACAGTAATCTCGGGAAAACCTGCGAGGTTCTGTCCCATGTCGAGCACTAAGACGGAGTCTTTGCGGATGGTGTCCTTCACCGGATAGCGTTCCATGATTTTCACAGGCTGGGCTATCTGTGGGCGGAGTATGCCCTTTGGTGCTTCCTGAACGACAGCAGGATGCCATACTGTGGCACCTTCCAAGCGGGCATCATAATCCTCCCCGCCATAGATGCTATTGAAGGTGATGGGTGACAATGCCCATTGCCATTGGTCATCACTGACGATATCCTCTGTCTTTCCGTCGAGATATTCAATATGCATCCGGAACAGTAAGGTGGGCGGACCAAACGAAATCTTCATTTTGGCATAGCGAAGTCCCTGTTCGTTGTAGAAGCCGTTGCCAAGAAGTACTTGGATGGTGATGGGTGAGAGGTGAGAGGTGAGAGGTGAGAGGTGAGAGGTGACATCGTAGGTGTTATAGAAAATGCTTTTGTCGTAGTCGCTCCATAATGGTGTGAATGAGGCATCGCCCACTTTCTTGCCGTTGATAGAGAACTCATAGAAACCCAGTCCAACGATAGAGACGGTAGCTTTAAATACTTTTCCTTTAGGGCAGAAGTCCTTCCGCAGTAGGATACTCCGCTGACTCAGTGTGTCCACCTTCTTCCAAGCCTCTTTCACCGCCGGCTCTTTCAATTTGGCACCCGTGTAGTTGCGTCCTTCTGGCAGGTGAGCGTCTTGACGGGTAATGGCACCTATCCACTTCGCTTTCAGAGGTTCCTCCAGGTCATCAGAATAGTCAACACCATCAATGGCATAAGTGATCTTACCGTCTTTTATTTCCGCATCCACACAACGTTGTCCGGAGATATGGAGACGGAACCGGCAATTCCACTCATGGTTCCATGCAGGAAAGAGAATCGGGTTATGGTCGAGGTCTTCCTGTAACAGCATCTCTTGCAGTCCAATCATCCCGGCACCCCCTCTGTTATGGTCAGGAGCCCAGTCGAAACCTGGATCCCAGAAGGCAGGGAAGCGATAGGGACCATTGCTCAGCTTCTCCGTATTCAGACGTGTCGCCTCGTCAGTCATCCCCAGGCATGCCGCCCAGATATTGTCTTGTTTCCATCCTTTTGTGCTACGCATCTCTATGGCGTGCGGATCTTTCAGATAGGTATTGCGGGCAATATCGAGGTGTGGTCTTCCTAAGCCATAGATACGCCAAGGGAAGACAGGATAGAGTTGGGGCGTCTCAGTGTTCTGGATGCGCTCCCAGCTGACAGCGGGGGCAATACAGGTGTCACCGTCAATCACCCGAAGGGGAATGTCGGGAAGGTTGGAGTCATCTGCTCCTGTCTCACTTAAATAATCCTTCAAAGCTCGTAGGGCAGCGACAGTACTGGAGGGATTGCGTGCCATCTTATAAGTCTCACAGCCTGAACCGGGATAGATGACCAGGTCAGGATAGTGTTTGACAAAGAAGCGCAGCGGCTCTGTGACGAGGACACGGTATTTGTTCAGCGTCGAGTCAGGATACCATGGCAGCATATCGAGGTACATCTTCCCAAACTCCAGGGCAGTGTCCCACTCATATTCCAGCCATTTATTCTTCTCAACTCCCCAGTCGTCCCCCTCCTTATGCTTTCCATATTCAGCGGGATTAGGCAGTCCGAAGTTCTCTATCTGTTCACTGAAACAGGCTCCTTCATGTCCCCAATGGTGGCGTGACCATGCGATGGCGTTGGGTAGCATACGCAGATAAGTGTCAAGCTGAGGTCTCAGCACATCATAGTCACCGCTCTTGAGCATGGGCCAGTAGACAAGGCGTTGGTTCTGTGCCGTCATCGTACCGCCTCCCCACTTACGATAGTCAGGGGTGAAGGTCATCGTGGAGTCAACATAGACGGGGTCGAAGGTGAAAAGTCCGCCATTAAACTTCGTCGGCCATTCCCCATAAGCATTACACCCCAGCAGATACCGCATCAGTTCGTAGTTGCGGACCATCTGTCTCACCTCCGGTCTTTGGCAGTCAGTCTCTATGAAACTACGCTGCCAATAGCTATGCCACCAGGCACTGCTTCTCTTCTTCGACACGGTGGCGCTGACCGACTGAGCAGGTTCCTTACCCGTGTATAATTGGATAGTCACCAGACTCTTTTTCATCTTCTTCCGTCGGAAGTTCCAGCTACGATAGTCTGTAGAGGCATATCTGCCGTCAGTAGTCCCGGTATACGAGAAACCGTCTGCCTGCATGATACCACCCATTTTCAGACGACCGATGGGATTATAGAGCTGGTCTTTGATGGCATCCAGGCGTTCGCGAGAGACGGTAAAGTCGAATACCGTCTCTTGTCTGTTCTGGTGATAGAAGGTAAGTCGACTCTTGGAAGCACGGATGCTGTCTGCAAACGTCATACAGTCCTTGGGTATGACCCACTTATAGGAGCACTGCTGGCACTCAGCCTTCGTCACAGGACGGTCCTTATACCGCCAGCTCTCATAACTGAGAGTCGCCTCTCTTGCCTGTTGTGAAACGATCTCCGCAAAGACAACGGGGGAGTAGACATCCACCCAAAGTCTGATATTGACACCTTTTCCTTTGATATATACAGCACCCTCATCAAGACATAGGCGTTGCTCGAAGTCCTGCCCGTCAAACGGATGCCCATTCAGGTGCAGTCTCCAACGACCAGCCTTCAACAGGGTATTGTTCTCATCGAACCATCCACTCTGTGCGATGTAAAAGAGCAGGTCACCTTTCTCCACCCATACGTTCATGCCGATGTCATGACCACCGCACGGCATCGACTCACTGGCATTCTTGCTGGGGGTCGTCCACACATAATCCTTGGGGATATAGTCGGCTCCTTGTATAAGCGTTGCTAACGTCAGGAAAATGGAGAGGAGGATGTTCTTCTTCATAGTTGTTACCAGTTATCTGTTCGGAAAGAGGAAACGGGCAGACCGTCATGCATCAGGTCACCGTCAGCCCAGTCTTTGAAGGCATAGCGGATGGCGGCAGGTTGTTTGACGGCATCGCAGGTGACATAGACTCTGTTACGTGACACCCATACCTTCGTGGCAGGATGGAATACCTTGTCAGCACCTGCCACCTCAAAGTTGTTGGAGGTAGTGCCATGCTCGAAATATACCCATTCCTTGGAGCGGTCGAAGGCGATGACGGCGGTGTCGTTCTGGAAAGTCACCTCTTTATAGGTGGCAAACTCAGGTAATCCTTTGATGTCATAAGTGTTGGCAAGGGCGAGAAGGGCAAGCCGCTCGCCTGCCTGGCGCTTCTTACGGGGATGGATGCCATACTCTAAGCCAGCGTCCATCAGTACTGCCATACGGGCATTGTTGATCATCGTCTCAGCCTTTGCCTGTTGTTCCCGCAGGTACTGACTGTCTTTCCAGTCAATCAGGGAGTAGTCGTATGGGGCTATCTGACAATAGTAGAAAGGAAACTCACCTTGTTTCCATTCTTCACGCCAACCCTCAACCATTGCTTTCAACAGAGGGGCATAGTAGTCATAACGAGGAACGTTATCCTCACCCTGATACCAGATAACACCTTTCATCGTATAGCCGATGAGGGGATGCAACTGTCCGTTGAAGAGAGCAGTAGGACAGCGTTGCTGGAGTTTCGAGACATCTCCTACCGTGATGGTCTGTTTTACTTTCGGAAAGGCACGCAACCAGTCGGCTTTCATCCATGCCTCACAGGCGGAACCGCCCCATGCGGTGACGATGAGTCCTATGGGAATGCCTAAGGTGGAGCGTAAGGCACGACCGAAATAGTATGCTGTTGCCGAGAAATCACGGACAGAGGCACTATTTGCCTCGTTCCATTGTCCTGTCACATTGTATTTTGGAGTCAGTGATACATGGCGCTTGACGGTGAATAGTCGCAGTTGGGAGTCTTTACAATGCAACAGCTCTTCCGTCGTTCCCTCGACGGGTTGTTGCTTGAACCCTTTCATCTGCATCTCCATATTCGACTGTCCCGCACAGATCCATACCTCACCGATAAGGATGTTGCCTAAGGTGCAAGTGGAGAGAGGTGAGAGGTGAGAGGACATTTCTGTGAAGGTAATCTCATAAGGACCGCCAGCCTCCGGTGTCTGTACCTTCACCTCAAACTTGCCGTCCTTGTCGGCTTTCACCTGATAAGTCTTCTGGTCCCATGAGGTAGTGACCTTGACAGTCTTACCTTTGTCGGCAGTTCCCCATAGGTTACACTCTGTTTGCTGTTGCAACACCATGTTGTCGCTGAAGAAACGGGGTAGTCTGACCTCTGCAAAGGAATAACACAGGGACAGGTAACATGTGAAAAGAAAAAATGTGATGCGTCTCATATCATTGTTCTGTTTTTAATTCGGGTTGTTCTAAGAGACCGGCAGGCAACAGGTTGTCACCCTTGGTGCGGTAGCGGGCATTCGTCCAGATACCTTCATAGGGTGCCTTCCCCTGGTCCATGCCTCGCAGGGCGTTATGCCAAGAGTTGACGACCTCTATCTCGATCTTGTTTTTGCCTTTTCTCAAAGCCTTCGTCACCTCCACCTCATAGGGTGCTGTCCATGCGATGCCGCAGTCGACACCATTCACCCATACATGGGCAATGTCCCTGACATCGGGGAAAACAATCCAAGAACGTCCCTTGGGAAGTTTTCTCATTTTCAATGTTGTCGTATACAGCACATGACCGCTGAAATAACGGATCCGGTCGTCAGGATGCTTGCTCCAGTCAAACAATTGCTGGTTGTCGAGGGTGATATTGCTTTCTTTAAAGGTGACATAATAGGAGCTCCCAATAGTTTCCTTCGTGGAAACCAATAGTTTCCTTCGTGGAAACCGTGAGTTTCCTTCGTGGAAACCGTGAGTTTCCTTTAAGGGAACAAACAAGGAGCCCCAAGCGGGCATGGTGAAAGCTACTTTCATCCTACCATTCTCCTCGGTATAATCGACCTTCGTTGTCTCATCGGTGACGGGATTATAGATATAAGGGATGCGTCCCGTACAACGGAATGACGCAGTGACCTCCCGTTCCTTTCCCTCTTGATTGGCGAGGAAATAGATGTCTTGGTCATCTGTCTGGCGATGGGTATAGGCAATACCTTCAGGAAGAATCACATCGGGTTCGATGCCCTCTATCGTCTCTCCGTGCCAAGGCTTATCGATGACCACGACACCTTGCTGGCGCAATTGCTCTATCCGCTCATGTGCCTCCTTGGAGATGAGACAACCTTCGGGAATGACTAATACTTTATAGTTAAAAGGTTGTGTCAGCAAGGCATCCTTATTCATCGAGTCATACTGGTAACCATGCAATGGGTTAATCCAGTCTTTCAGGTCGATGATGCCAGCAGAGTGACGCACACCAACAGGTGATTCCTCCATCGGCTGTCCGATATTGGCAAGTCGTTTCTGCTCGGAAGCCACGCGCTCGGCACCAAACAAACCAGGCAGCATGGAAACCAAACGGTCGGGAGTCAGGGCTCGACTGGGTATCTCCTCACCAGTATAGACAGCGATGTCCACCACAGGTGTTCCTTTCTGCAGCAGGGTCTGACAACGGGTGATATAGTCAACGAATGCTTTTGCCTCTGGGAACCACGTCTGGTCACGTTGGAAGAAGAGACCGATTCCATCAAGTGTCATACCCGGCTTGCGGTCGAGCCATGGGTTATGGGTGTTGACATGAAAGAACAAACGGTTCATGCCCAAGGCGAAGTTACGGTCGAGCAGGGGCTTGACACTCGCCGGTGTCTCGTCCCATACCCCACGGACCTCTGTGAATCCCTCTGCCTGCACGATGTTCTTGCCATAGACGTGGGCACCACTGATGGCATCGAGCATGTCGTTAGGTTTGTCATGAGTCGGGGAGCTCAACCAGTATTCACCCATCGGAACATCCACGTACTTATAGTGTTCCATACCGTCAGAGACCATGGTGGGGGCAACACTCTCAGACGATAGTTGCACACCGTACTCTTTGGCTTTCTGTGATACAGTGACGAAGAATATCTCGTTGACAAGTTCATTGATCGTCTTGCGAATGTCTCTCAGGATATCATCCCCCCCTTGCATTGGAACACCAGCATAGACAGGTAAGAGGGGAATGATGTCATATCCCCTGCGTCGCTGGAACTCCTGGGCGAAATTCTTGCTCCAGTTCTGCGAGCCACACTCCCAAGAGTCGACATGCAGGTATTGGATTGCCTGATGGTTAGGACGGTTCATGAAGAGTCCGAACCAGTGATCCACCTGCTTCTCCACTGCTTGTCTTGAGAACTTGTCACACTCTAATCCCTTGGCACCACCAGCTGTGGCATTGGTATGACCTGTAGAGGTGTGTCCCATTCGCAGGATGCGCCACATACCTTTGGGTAAATCAATCTCCAACATGTCACCATCCATCTTGGCACAGATGATGTCCTGTGGACGAAGATAGTCGTCAGCAGACAGTTCTTCCTTGGAAGTATCAGGGGCGATGCGCCATACATACCCAGCCTTGCCCTCCCAATTGTCGATGACAGACCAACTGCCGAACTTGATATTCTTCAGTCTGAGAACGGGTTTCCATTTAGCGGCATCCAGATCCTCAGCACCTGGTTCTGTTCCCTCTGGTGTCCATTCAAAACGGAAATACTTGGCTCGGGTGGGAGGAATACTGAATGTCGTATTGAAACCAGTGTTCTGCCATCCCTGTCGAGGGGGCGTGAGTTGTTTGACAGCATAGAAAATCACCCCATCGTCAGATGCTTTGACACTCAGTCGCTGGCATTGGAAGTTCGTACCAGAGGGTTCTATTTCAATGTTCCGCACTAATGTAGAACTATCGAACTCATATTGTATCCAACAGGGAGTGTCAGCACAATATACACCTTTCGCATTGATGGTTACCTCTGGGGAATAGGAGACCTTGGGACTGCCAGGTCTGTCTTGCTTGACAGGTATCGCATATACAGCGATGTCCTCATAGTAATTCTCATAGTGTTGAGGCTTGGACATTCGGAGATGATGGAAGCCTCCATCCATGATTGTATCGCAGAACACAATCTTCTGCATTGATTCCTCTGGCTTAATCCATGGACCACCTGCCAGAGCAAAGCCGTCACAAATGTGAATACCCATCCCCAAGCCGAGGGAGTCAGCTTGCACAAGGGCTAAGTCGACCATCTTCCAGAAGTTGTCACTCAGGGCATCGGCATTGCCTTCATATTCTGGTCGTTCTACAGCACCTCGGATAGGCATCAGGTAACAGCCTCCCAGTCCCACATCCTTCATTGCCTGAAGGTCAGCTTTGACACCTTGCTCGGAGACGGCTCCATACATCCAATACCAGAAAGTCCATGGCTTGGTGGTGTCTTTTCCTTGCGATATCAACGCAAGGCACATGACAATGGTGGCGAGTACTGTCCTTTTCATTCGAAGCAGAGGGTTACATGGATGGAACCCTTGCCTTGTGCCCAGTAGGGTTGTGCGGAAGGTCCGTTTAAGTCGGTTGTGTTTACCTTGTTGCGTACGGCGGGAATTGCCTTCAGTAGAGCGATGCCTGTCTCTGGCAATGTGTAGAGCAGATGGTCACGGCCATCACGTGGGGTATAGATACCCACATAGGTATCGGGAGCGATGATGCCCAGTTTACCTTCTGTTGTCTCTACCTGCATCCATGTCACGTCAGCGAAATATCCTTTGAACTCTGGATATTCGAACGATTCACCGGGGATGGGGTCGTTATAGCTGGTCTGCCAATAGCCGTATTGTGGACCTTCCAGGCGGTTCTGCCAAACACGGTATGGACCGCGTCCTACCCATTGCTTGCTCTTGACCTTGTCTTCCGGATAGTCGAAGGCAATACCCAGAAGGTCTACTACACCGTTGAAATAGTAATCGGCATGTATCGCCACCTCACCATGACTGTTGAAGTCCCATTTGACAGTGCTGAGGGAACCATGTTGGTAGTGTGCCGTCAGTACATTATCTTTCAGTTCAAAACCACAGAAGGAACCTTGGTCAGCATACTCGGTATAGTCTGTCTTCTTTTGGAAAGCCTCTTTGTCGTCATGGTTATAGAAACCGTCTTGTGAGCGGTCGCTACGCTTGGCGGCAACAAAGCGGGGACCATTGCTCAGTGTGAAAGTCTTGCTACCTATGGTCACCTGTTTCAGTCGACCGTCTTTCTTCGAGAAGACATACGTCTTCCCTGCGGCAGTAACAGCCAATTCATCTGAGGTTTCTTTCTGGGTGCAATGAGTTCCTGCTCCATCAACTACCGCAAGGGCATCAGACTTGAAAGTCCAAGTGTATACTTCTTCACCCTTAGGGTTCGTGGCAATCACCTGTAGTGCGTCACCAGACCCCTTCGGCTTGTCGATGGTGATGGAGGCAAAGGGTTCTACGCTTCCTATGTTTAAAACACCTTGACTGACGGTCTTCACGGCAGATTGTCCAAAGGCAGGCATGGTCAGGTACCGGTAACTGAACTTGCAATCTTTCAGGTTGGTGAAGTTATAGCCATTGCTGACCTTTAACTTGTCACCATTTGCCTCTATCTGTATAGGACTCCATACCTCTCGGATAGTATAGAACGAACCTTCTTTCTCCATATGGGGACCAACGATACCGTCAGAACCGAAATTACCCATGCAGTCCACGATGTTGTTCATATCCGTACGCACCACCCCTTGGTCCATCAGGTCCCAAAGGAAGCCACCAGCACAGCGGGGATTCGACATCATGAGTTTCCAGTAGTCTGCCAGTCCGGCACCATGACCACCGTCATACAGTCCGTGCAGGAACTCCGTAGGCATGAATATCTCTTTCTGTCGCATGTACTCTGCCGTCTCACCCCATGAGCGATAGTGCTTCGTCTCGAAACCGTTGCGGTTTGCCCACGGATAGAGGACGACACGCTGTTGTGGGTCATACTTGGTAAAGAATGGTTCTAACTCGTAGTTGAAGCCTCCCTCATTGCCATTACTCCAAAAGATAATACTGGGGTGGTTGACATCACGTGTCACCATCTCCTCTACTAACTTTGAACCGACGATGGTCTCATGAGCCCAGTGCCAACCAGGCAGTTCACACTCCACATATAGTCCTAAGGAGTCACAGGCATCCAAGAACTCTGGGTCGGCAGGGTAGTGGGAGAGGCGGACGGCATTCATATTTATCGACTTGATGAGTTTCACATCCTCGATATTTTTCGCCTTTGACAGGGTGCGACCAGTCTCAGGACGGAAGGAATGGCGGTTGGCACCTTTCATGATGACCTTCTTACCGTTGATGAAGACACCGTCTTCCTTGTCGCCTGCATATTGATGGCGATACTCAATGGTGCGGAAACCGAATTTCTGACGCTCGACATGCAAAGTCTTGCCTTGTGCGTCTTTCAAGGTGAAAGTGGCAGTATAGAGATGGGGCTGCTCGGCATTCCATAGTAACGGGTTCTTCACCACGAAATCAGCCAGCGCTTTATCACTGGAAACAGGGAAGGCTGTGCTTTGTGCCACCTTTGCTCCCTTGGCATCTGTCACCTCTACACTTACGGTACCACCGGAAAGGGCACGGTTTAGGAATACATCTGCCTTGAAACGTCCGTCCATACCAGCATTAATGGCTACACGGTTGATATTCTGGGCAGGTTTGGAAATCACAAAGACAGGACGCCAGATACCTCCGAAGTTCCAATAGTCAGCGCGACGCTCTGCGAGGTTAACCTGTGGGTTGGCACTCTCCTTGGAGACTTCTACCTCCAAGCGGTTCTTCTTAGAGCCGAAGAATACACGGTCGGAGACATCAATGGTATGGCGTGTGAACCCTCCCTGATAGAGACCATTACCTGCCTTACGACCGTTGATGGTTACCTGGGCATCGGTAAACACTGCCTCAAACACGAGAAATATCTGTCTTCCTGCCCATTCTTGTGGTAAGGAGAACTCAGTCTTGTAAAGTCCTTTCTCATTGGCTATTCCCTCAGGGCTTGCCTTGCCATAGAAACGCATACCGTATTGATAGGTGCCGAAACCTTGTAACTCCCAGCAGGATGGTACGCCAATCTTTGTCCATTGTCCGGAGTTACGCCCATCGGTGCACTTGAAATCCCATTGTACCATGTCGTCGCATCCTGTACCACTAAGGTACTGACGATGTGTGGTCACGTCAACCGCTTGTGCCCATGCTCCCAGCCAACTCACGGCCAGTAGTCCTATTGTTGCAATCTTCTTTATCATATTCTCTACCTTATTTATATTATTAGGACTCTTTTGAGGGTGTTTTGTAACCCTCTGACTCGTTACAAATCGGAGTCTCTGTCGTCTTATTAGAAACCAAATAAATAAAGAAGATGATACAAAACAAACCTCTTAGCGGAATCATTCCGCCCTTAGTGACCCCTTTAAAAGATAATGAGACACTTGATATTGAGAGCCTTGAACGACTGATAGAGCATCTTATCGCAGGCGGTGTTCATGGACTCTTCATCCTTGGTACTACAGGTGAAGAGCAGAGTCTGAGTTATGACGTTCGCAAGCAGATGATCAAGGAGGCATGCCGTATCAACAGAGGTAGGCTGCCACTGCTCGCATGTATTACCGACACCAGTATAGTGGAGAGTATTAAGCTCGCCAAAGTAGCAGCGGAGTGTGGTGCTGACGGTGTTGTCTCTGCCCCTCCATACTATTTTGCCACAGGACAGCCTGAGCTGGCTCAGTTCTATGAGGAACTGGTACCACAGCTTCCGCTTCCCGTCTTCCTTTACAATATGCCGTCACATGTGAAAGTGAGCTTTGCCCCAGATACGGTGCGTCGTATTGCTCAGAACCATCAAGTGATAGGTTTCAAGGACTCCAGCGCTAATGCTGTTTATTTCCAGTCCGTGATGTATAAGATGCAGGAGCGTCCTGATTTTGCGATGCTGGTAGGTCCGGAAGAGATTACCGGTGAGTGTGTGTTGCTGGGTGCGCATGGCGGTATCAATGGCGGAGCAAATATGTTCCCGGAGTTATATGTGGCAATGTATGATGCCGCCCGTTCAGGAGACTTGACTCGTGTCCGCCAATTACAGCAGTATATCATGCAGATATCAACGAGTATATATACGGTCGGCAAGCATGGGTCCAGTTACCTGAAAGGACTGAAATGTGCGCTCTCTTTGCTGGGTATTATCAATGACGACTTCGTAGCATCACCATTCTATAAGTTCAATGAGCCTGAGCGTGAGAAGATCCGTCAGGCACTTGCCGCTCTTCCTATTGAGAATGGTAAGCTGAAAATATAGCCTATGCAAACGATAGATTTTATCGTCTTTCTGGTATTCACCCTGGGCGTGGTGGTGTTCGGCTGTTCTTTCTACAAGAAAGGAGGGTCGGCTGATGAGTTTACGTCAGCAGGTCATTCTATTCCTGGTTGGGTCGTAGGTATGAGCATTTTTGCCACCTACGTGTCGAGTATCAGCTACATAGGTTATCCGGGGAAGGCTTTTGCCGCTGACTGGAATGCTTTCGTCTTTTCCCTGTCTATCCCTATTGCGAGTTATTTTGCCGCTAAGTACTTCGTTCCGTTCTATCGGCATAGTGGCTCCGTGTCTGCCTATACCTTCCTGGAAGAGAAATTCGGGGCATGGGCACGTCTTTACGCCTCGGCATGTTATCTGCTAACCCAGATAGCACGTATGGGTAGTATCCTTTATCTACTTGCTGTCCCGATGTATATCCTCATGGGATGGAACCTGCATGTGGTGATTATCACCACGTCTGTCGCTATCATCATCTATTCGATGTTAGGAGGACTGAAGGCTGTCATCTGGGCTGATGCTATCCAGGGAATCATCTTGATCGGTGGCGCAATCCTATGTCTTGGAATTCTGATGTTCTCCATGCCGGAAGGTCCTATGCAGACTTTTGAACTTGCCATGAACTCACCGGAAGGAAATAAATTCTCACTGGGTGCTTTCACCTCAGACTTGACAACTTCTACGTTCTGGGTGTGTTTGATTTATGGTATCTTTATTAACTTGCAGAACTATGGTATCGACCAGAACTATGTGCAGCGTTATCATGCGGCAAAGACTGATAAAGATGCGAAATTCTCAGCACTCTTTGGAGGTTATCTCTTTATTCCTGTTTCGGCATTGTTCTTCCTGATAGGTTCAGCATTGTATTCCTATTATGAGGCAGGGGTCGCTACGTTACCTTCGGAAATAGCAGAGAAACCAGATTACGTATTTCCTTATTTTATCGTCAATGGCTTGCCTGTCGGACTGCGTGGTCTGTTGATAGCATCCATCTTCGCAGCTGGAATGAGTACGGTGTCTACCAGTGTGACCTCAGCTGCCACAATCATACTGACTGATTACATTCGTCCTTTCTTCCTCAAGGCGCGCAGTGTGGCTGACCATCTTCGTCACCATGATCCGAATGACCATCACAAGCATCAGAAACTGGAACTTGCCATCGTCAGATTGAGCAGTTTCGGGGTGGGGCTGTTAGGGGCGTGTGTCGCTATTGCTATGCTTAGTGTAGAGAGCATCATCGATGCGTGGTGGACGCTGTCAAGTATCTTCTCAGGTGGTATGCTGGGATTGTTCTTGTTAGGGTGCATCCCCCAGAAGATCAACCGCTTCGGTGCTCTCCTGGGGTGTGTGGCTGGCATTCTTGTCATCGCATGGATATCCCTTGCCTCGATGTGGTCGTTGCCAGGTCCGCATCTGCATCCCTATCTTGCTATCGTCCTGGGTACCACCGTGATATTCCTGGTGGGTTTCCTCACCACATGGCTCTATCAGACAGGTAGGAAATAATCAGAACTATTCAATAGGCAATATACGAATCCGTAAGGTTTGAGGCGTTGTGGGCACGGTGTACTTCTTGAGTACTCCAGGTCCACAACTACTGTTTCCTAACCCCATCACCGCACAGTCTATAGACAGATATACTTTCCCTTGATCTTGCAACTCATAATCATGTGTCTTGCTTGCCAGATAGGGGGCGGAATAGGGAAGGGCGGAGAACGAGAATGGGACATCGACAGCCTCAATCCGTATACCTTTTCCTTTCTTCGTCTTCAGTTCCACAAGGGTACACTCTTCATGGTTTCCTGAGTCTTGCGGACGAGGATAGTGGACATATTGCTCACTGACTGTTGACTTCCACCATCCTATCGGACAGGATTGCTTTCGGTCTGGGTAGTTGTCCCAAGGTCCTCGTCCATACCATGCCAGTTGCTCGTAATCACGGGGTAACTCCATGACAATACCTACACGGGGGAGTGGTGGCAGACTGTCAGGAATCGTGAAGGTGAAGACCCATTCGTTACCTTGTTGCTCAATGGTCATAGGAATCGTTAGCGTATCGAGACCACAGCGTTTCCAGTCTTTCGCCAACCAGTTGCCGAAACTCTTGTCGTTATCCGTAGGGGCACGGAAGACTTGCGGCTTGACGGCAGACATTATCTGTCTGATTCCTGGCGAAAGAGTTTTTGTTTTCAGGACTTTTGGCTTCTGTGTGTTCACCTTTACCTCTGGACCATTGCCATAAACTGCTTGTACCTCATAATATTTGGGGGTCAGGGTACGGTCACTCATCACGACACCATTCATGCAGAAGGCGTGTAGGTTGGGCTTGTCACCAAAGTCTCCGCCATAGAGAACCTTTCCGTCTTTGATGATACCTTGGTCTACCCAGTCCCAGATAAAGCCACCAAGCATCCGCTTGTTGGAGTTGATCTCATCCCAGTATTCCTTGAAATTACCCAAGGCATTACCCATACAATGGGCGTACTCACTGGTCAGGACAGGACGTGGTCCGCCATCAGAACCTACCCAAGTACAGCGGTCACCTTCTCGCTGGGCAATTTCCAACAAACGCTCCCAACGGGCGTTCTCAGCACGTTCCTGATCTGAGCCTTCAGGAATACCTGGGTTCAGATATTCTTGCATCACACGGGGATAGAAACGAGAGATGACATCAACTGTTGAAGGGTCGGGGAGTCCTTGTGCTCCTTCGTAATGGACAGGACGGGTAGGGTCGAACTCATGGAGCCATGCTGACATGGCAGCTTGGTTAGGACCGTAGCCACTCTCGTTGCCAAGACTCCAGAAAATGATACTAGGGTGATTCTTGTCGCGTTCTGCCATGCGGATAGCTCTGTCAAGGAAGGCATCTCCCCAATCTGGTGTCGATGCCAGTGTCCCACGCAGACCATGAGTCTCGCAGTCTGCCTCATCCATCACATACATACCCATCGAGTCACAGAGCTCATACCACCGGGGACAGTTGGGATAATGTGATAATCTTACGGCATTGATATGTGCAGCCTTCATCAGTTTCAGATCCTTAATCATCAACTCCTCTGTCATCACACGTGCTTTATGGGGATCGTGCTCATGACGATTAACGCCTCGTATCTTGATGGGCTGCCCATTAATAAGTAACTGTCCGTCTTCTATGCGAATGGTACGGAAACCCACTTTCTGAGTAACTTGTTCAACGATAGTGCCGTCGCCTTTTTGTAGTTGCAGACAGAGGGTATAGAGGTAAGGACTTTCAACACTCCACAGATGCGGGTTGTTGACCTTTATCTCCATACGGTTAAACTTACGATAACCACGTTGTGGATACCATTCATTCATGCGGGAAGCCTTGTGAGTACGGTCAAGGACTTCAATTGCTGCGACGGTGTCGGTACCTATGGGGCGGTCACCATCCCGCAAAGTGGCAACGAGATGATAGTCATCACCTGTCTCATTGCCGTAAACAGTGAACTGTGGGTTCATCTGCAATACACCGTCCATGGATGCTCGTAAGGCAATATCTCTTAGACGGACATCGGGGGTATGATACAGAAGCACGTCCCGATGAATACCGCCAAAGCGCCAGAAGTCCTGATCTTCCAGATAAGAGCCATCTGAGTATTTATAAACCTCGATGGCAATCTGGTTGACTCCTTTCTTGATATATGGGGTGACGTTAAACTCCGAAGGTTCCATAGAGCCTTGACTGTAACCGACTCTCTCTCCATTCATCCATACGTAGAAAGCACTCATGACGCCCTCGAAACGGAGGAAAGTCTGTCCCTCCTGCCATCCGTCAGGCAGGATGAATGTCCTTTTGTACTGTCCGGTAGGATTACGCTCCTCATAGGTTGTCCATTCCTTTTTGGGCTCTCTCATGACATAGGGAGGGTCAATCTTGAAAGGATAACCGGCAGAGATATAGATGGGGGTGCCGTAGCCATTGACTTCCCAGTTGGCAGGAACAGCAAGCGTTTTCCACCCTGAGGTGTCGTAGTCCGTGCGGAAGAAGTCTTTGATACGCTCCTCGGGGGTCTTTGTCCAGCGGAACTTCCAGTCTCCATTCAGTGACAGCATGCGGTCACCCGCCTTCTCTCCATAAGGAATGAAGTATGCCCGTGCCGGTTCACGGTTGATCTGCAACACGTGGTTGTCTTCCCAGTCGTGGTGTTCCTGTTGGGCAGAAATAGACAGGCAGCACAGGGAACATAGCGATATAATGACAGTTCTCATTGTACTTCAAGTTCTTTAAATTCTATTTGTTCTGTTTCCATCTTTAACTTATATGTACCGGCATTGATCTGGGTACCTGTAGTCGTTGAGAGCATTTTCCATTTATTCGGTGTTGGTGGGAATGTCACGTCACGGTCTACCAATACGGCACCCTTTGAGTCAGTGATGGTCATACGGACAGGGATGGCATCACCAGTAGTGTTCTTGTAACGGAAACGCAAGGCGTACTCTTGTCCAAGACCGGGTGTGATGATGAATGTAGTACCAGTAGCAGTGGATAGTTTATCTTTCGCCTTTCCCTTGACAGGCTCATAAACGGAAGCAGGACGTGCCTCCGTGTCTGCTGGTAATAGTTCTTTAGGAAGTTTGGCTATCGTGTCCGTGTCTAACGCATGCCATGACATCAAATTATCAGGAGCTGTAGATGTGTTAGGAACACTTGCTTCTTTAGAGGCTATAGCAATACCGCAGATGACAGCTTGTCCTGCCTTTACCTCAGGGAAGGAGATCCTTATTTTCCCTTTTTGGACTTTAGTATAAACGACACGCTTCAGGGAACCACAGTAGCCTGCTTCCGCCCACGGGTCGAGGTCATCGACAACCTTCTCACCATTCACAGAGACATCAAAGATGCGCAGTCCTTCATAATCGGCAGTCTCCGATGCATAACGTCCGTGCCATGGTTCCACGAAATATAGTTCTATACGGTAGTCACCATTAGGAACGGGGAGGTCATACCACAGACGATGCCGGCCAAAGCGGAAGTACTGGAACAACTGGTCACTCTTGGTGCCTCTGATGTCGGTGGTGATATGGCGTTGAGAAGCCTGTAAGGCACTGATACCCTCAAAGTCCTGACCCCATGAATGACTGAATAGGGTGTCGTCAGCCTGCCATTGTTGTCCGAACTCGTCTACAAATGCATCACCACCGCAGTTGATGCGATATAGGTAGTTATAGTCTGCAGCCCCTTTCAGAAGGTCTTTATTACGGTCAGCGGCAGTGGGAAGCTCTGTGTTCTCGGAGACTTTCTCGTTCTTTAAGAGATGTCGGTACATATAGTAGGCGGAGGTAGGCTCCTCCCATGTGGTGACGAGTCCCTTGTAGTTGATAGGACCTATCTTGTCGATACGTCTCAGTGCACCATCAGGTTGTATGCGCCCAGGGTTGTCATGTGAGTTGAATATCCACTGGAAATGTCCGCAGACACTGTCTTTCGCATGATAGGCGAGACGTGCTTTCGTCTCAAGAAGTGAGGTAAATGACTCTTCGCTGTATTTGGCATTACCATGTAGGTCGATGGTACGCCATGCTCCATATTCACCATTCAGAAGTTGCTCTGGCTGTTTCAGTTCTTTGTCATAGTTCTCTGCTGAACCGCCGTAAGTACCACTCCAGTTCTGGATGACATTCCAGTCAGTTCCCTCTCCACCATTGCAAGTAGTGATGGCACGCTGGTCACGGCAGGTAGGATCGAGTTGCCTGATGATGTTACTGCACTCTTCCGCAAATTTCTTGGGTAGCACACTCTCATTCTGTAATCCCCAAAGGATGACAGATGGTGAGTTGCGCCGTTCTTTGATCCATCTGACAAGCAGACGCTTGAAGTTATTGCGGAACCGATGTGTGTCATACCATATATGCGCTGAGAACTGACTCCAGAAAAGAATTCCTTGTTCATCGCATAACTGTTGGTAAAGCAGGTGATGAGGCTGATGCGCTTCACGAATGGCATTGAAACCTCCATTGACAATCTGTTTTACTCTCGAGCGAATCTGTTCATTTGAGAAAGCATGACTGCTGCCAAGGAGATGTTCATACTCACAGGTACCGTTGATAAATATAGGCTGACCATTCAACAAGAAACGATGGTCGCCATCCTTCCTGTGTACTGGCCATGAAATACTTCGAATGCCAAAAGGTGTGCGTACCTCATCAACAGTCTCAATCTTGCTGCCTGTTTGAGATTTCTCTGTTCCTTGGGCAATAATCGCCCGCTTGATCATTGTGGTTAGTGTATATAGATATGGGTCATCGAGACTCCAGCGATGAGCATTCTCTATCTTTTCGGCATAGTAGTAGGTCTTACTGTCCCCAGCTTTGATGGTCACAGGTTCTGCATGGCGGAATACTTGCTTGCCACTGGAAAGAGAGAATTTTTGAACGAGTTCTACAGTCTGTGTCTCCTTGCTATAGTTGCGTACCTCTGTCTCAATGAATACGGAGTCACATGCGGCATTGTTCCAGATGTGGACACCGAAAGGCTCGATACGTACCTCATCAGTCTCTATCAGACTGACAGGACGGAAAATACCGAAGGGTTGACTGCCTTCCGAGAACCCCCATTCACTGCTGCATCCTCCACAGACCCATGGAGAGGCTGTCTGCATGGCAGGATGGTCAACATCCACTCGAAGTTGGTTCTCACCGTCCTTCAGACGATCTGTCACGTCAAGTGTCCATACGGTACGACCTACCAGTTCTTGAGGATATTTATGTCCGTTGAGGGTCACAGTGGCGTATGTGCCTACGCCTTCGAACTGTAGGAAATAACGCTTGCCTTTTTGTTTTGTGGTGGTGAACATCTTGTGATATGTTGCACTGCCATGTAAATTACCATGTCGAAGTTGTCTGTAGCCGTAATAGTCGTCAAAGTTGTGGGGGATTGTCACGTTTGTTGCTGTCATGTCTCGTCCTTCAGAACAGGAGGCGGTCCAACCATCGTTGAGGCTTGTTATGGCACGGCGTCCCTTTGCTTCCGGCTCGGGGAATCGTGCGTCACTTCGCCCCATAGGAACGCTGGTGGCAACAGCAATACCGCGCTGTTGGTCATTGTTGACGGCACAGTAGAAATGGTATACCACACCATTGTGTTTCACCACATAGCTCTTGTGGGCAAATAGTTCGTCATATGACTTGGAGGGTGTGATAAGATCCTGTCCTGTCCAGTCCTGCCAGTTCAGCAAATCCCTACTAACAGCAAAGGTGTTATAGGCGGCATATTTGCGGGTGGGGTTATAGGCAGAGAAATAAAACATGATATATAGATCTCCCATTTTCACAATTTGGGCATCACCGGTGATGATACCAGGAGCCTCGTGGAAGTATACGGGATTACCGTCGTAACGTTTCCATTTTCTCAAGTCATTCGACAGGGCAATACCGATGCGTTCTGCCTTCAGGTTATTGGCAGGATTCACTCCGCCGGCATTGTAGAACATGATAAAACGGTATTTCGAGATGCCTTTAGGCAGTCCGCCTCTTTTTCTTCCCTTTCCCTTCTGTTTGTCACTTTTCAACTCATAGATAGTGCTCTTGTATTCCGTCAGTTTCTCCCACCATTGAGCATCCTTGTCGGTGATACAGACAAGAGGACTGTTGCCCGATTGCCACTCGTGAGGTTTCGTTATGTCGCCATCAGTCCATGCCAATCCAATGTTCAGAGGCTCTCGTACCGCTTCGTAACCAGTACCATGTCCTCCGATGTAGGTCATCCAATAGTTCTTCTTGTATTGCCCAATCGCATAGGAACCATCCCACGTCCAGTCGATGAGAGCGGGAAAACCGCCTCGCTGGTTCATGTCCCAGCCGTCATCCTTATAAGACAAGATGCGTCCCAGTGTCTGCCAGTGTAACAGGTCATCGCTTTTGGCAAGCCATGTCTCATAACCGCGTCCGTCCAGTCCTTCCTTACCATTATAGACCACGTATGTCATAAACCAACTGTCTCCCTCACGGAAGACGGTAGGGCAGTCAATCTTGTGATAGTTGTCTGTCGGTGCCACCACCATACCATATTTATAGGGCGTTCGTACCTCTTGGTAAATGCGGCTCATCTCCTTTTGTGTGATGGGCTGAGCTGCTACTGCCATAGGCAAAAGAGTTAGCAGGTAAAGGATGATCTTCTTCATCTGTCAGTCGTTTTAGTAGAATTATTGGGCAAAGATATGAAAAACCCATTGAAAAACAAAATATTTTTCAGTCGAATTTGGTTGTTTGGCTATTTTCCGTTTGGTTCTTTGGCTGAAGACACTAGCCTCCATGATAAAGATATAGTTTATCACTTGTTCCGATATCTGTTATGGGTGTACTCCGATGCCTCCTATGAGTCACGCGAGGCATTCCTTTGGAGGTAAAGGAACTATCCCCAAGACCCTTGGGAAGCATCGCCAAGGGGCATAAGAGCCATCCGCACGACCCGTAGGTGCCATCGGCACGACCCTTGGGAAAGGCTCCCGACACCCTTGGAAGGCTTTCCCATGACAGACATACAAAATTCTCCGAGGTGAAGGCTCCAAGCCCCATACGTAGTTCTCTCTTATAAGAGAACGTACTATGGGGGCTTGGGGCTTGGACCTTCACCGA